>Ga0192647_101639_pt1 | contig 14456 bp, 8 predicted proteins | sample LauGreFa1BDMLBSN_2_FD_133046 | JGI IMG/M metagenome (GOLD analysis project Ga0192647, IMG submission 133046) | Freshwater lake microbial communities from Lake Michigan, USA - Fa13.BD.MLB.SN - reassembly | ecosystem: Environmental > Aquatic > Freshwater > Lake | place: Lake Michigan, USA...
CGCCGGTCTGTCCCCGAACGACGGTCCCACCCACCACGGTCTTTTCGACCTCTCGTACCTGCGCTGCGTGCCGAAGGCCGTGGTCATGCAGCCGCGCAACGAGGACGAACTCGTCGACATGCTGCACACGAGCCTCCAACTCGAGGGACCGGGTTTCATCCGCTACCCCCGCGGCGCTGGCACCGGGGTGCGCATCAAGGACCATCCCGCCGCACTGCCGATCGGCCGTGCAGAGGCGATCCGCGACGGGTCCGACATCATGATCTGGGCCCTTGGCCCGATGGTACAGGACGCCCTCGCCCTCGCTGATGATCTGACGGCGACCGAAGGCATCTCAGTCGGCGTCGTGAACGCGCGCTTCGTGAAACCGCTCGACGAATCCCTCTTGCTCGAGCACTCCGCGGGCGCCCCGCTCATCGTCACGATGGAGGACCATGTGCTCGCCGGCGGCTTCGGCAGCGCCGTGGTCGAGACACTGCAGGCGGCCGGTCGCGCCACCGCGGTCGAGCGGATCGGCTGGCCCGACGCTTTCATCGAACACGGTTCCAACGTGGAAATTCTGCGCGCCCGGCACGGGCTTGCCCCCGCCGATATCCGGTCGCGGGTACTCGCCCGCTGGCGCGACGTGCGGCGGGCGGCGGAGGCCGCCGACATCGGGACGTAAAAAAAGCCGCGACGGCGAACCGGCGCGGCTCTGAAGGTCGGGAAATCCGACTGATCTTACTTGGCGGGCTTGGCGATCTTGCCGGCGCCACCGCACTTCGTGCAGTTGTCGCCCTTGGCGGCGGCCTCGACGCAGCACTTGTGCTCGCACTTCTTGCCGTCTTTGGCGGCGGCGGCGCAGCACTTGCCGGGCTTGCTCTCGGCGGCGGCGAACGCGACGCCAGCGGCGAACAGTGAGGCGGCGATGAACGTGGTGATGGACTTCATGGGTGTGTTTTGGGTGTTGTTGGTTGGAACTGACAGCTTTGGTGCGGGCGGCGGGAATCGAACCCGCCTCTCATGCTTGGGAAGCACACGTTCTACCGATGAACTACGCCCGCGGGAGCTCGAACGTGGAGAGCGTTGCTGACGTTTCCACGCTCCCGCAAGCGCAAATCCGGAACCGTTTCCTGCGGGGTGCACTGTTCCAGAACGCCGGGCCATCAGCTCAACATTCCCTTCAAGGCCGACCGAATCTGATCACCGGTCTCCGGGGCGAGGAAGGCATGGTCCACCTCATAGCCACCGGCGGGAAATTCGGCCCGCGTGGGGATGTACCACGGCCCGGCGTCGCCGTAGGCGGCCACGGCCACAGGTTCCGCCCCCCGGATCGCCTGGGCCTCCAGCTGAAACTCGATGAAGGGTTCCGCGGGCAAGTGCAGCGCCGTCATGGAGTTGAGTCGCAACGCGGAGAGGATGAACGGATCCCCGCGTTCCACCCGGCGAAGGCACGCTAGCTTGAACGCCGGACGCAGGCGGGTGACGAGGGAGTCCTTCGGCTTCTCCATCAGTTCGCGCAACGCCGCCGGCCCGATCGCAGGGTTGGCCCCGGGTCGCAGTTCGTTCGTGAGCCAGGCTGCCCGCACCAGGGGTTCCGGCCGGAGCGAGGCCTCCGCTGATGTGATACCTTCGATCATACGCGACGTGAGCGCCTCGCGGGCCGCCGGGCTGCCGTCATTGTACTTCCCCGCGGCGATGTTTCCCGCGCATCCGGTGAAATACAGGTGGGTGCATTGCGGATCCTCCTTCTGCCGCGCCTTGCGGGCCAGCCCGCAGAAATCGCTGCTCACCCGGCCGTCACCATAGTAACTCATCGGGTGCGTGGCGTAGTAGTGGCACGCGACCACACGGCGGCTGCCTTCGTAGAACGCGATCGTCCGCAGCCACGGGTCGATCAACCCCTCCTGCAGCGCGATCTGTTCCGGATTGCGGCAGGAGCTTCCGCGCATGCGGAGGATCCGGCCGTCCGGTCCGCGCTCGATCCGGCGATTGGAGGCGACTTGTCGCACTTTGCCCGCGCCGTGCGCGACGTGCGTCACGGCACGCGGGGCGCGCAGCGCGGCGCCGACTGCGGAACGCGCCGCGTCGAGGCAGCGGCGGTGGAAATCGCGATCGATCACCCGCGGCAGATCCGGGTGCGCCGCAGCCAGACGGTCGGCGTCAAGACAGACCAGCGGGGCGTTATGTTGGTGCACACAATGGACGGCTACGCGGTCCGGCGTCGTCCCGGCCGCCTCGGCCAAGGCAACTCGCCAGGCAGTGTGGGCTTCGTTGAGAATCCCGGTCCAATCCACCGCGCAAACCACCACCGGCGCACCCGCCCCGAGCAGCACGTAACCGATCGCTTCGAGGGGATCGTCGACGGCCGAAACCGGTTTGATCCAACCGCCGCAGCACGCGTGGCCAAGCGGAGGCGTGACGTCGAAACGAAAGGGCGCGATGTGCACGCTCCCGCCCGAAGCCGCCGCCCGGCCGCGCGTGGCGGCGAGCACTGCGGCCGCGGACGAGCCGGCCAGTATTTCCCTGCGGGTGAATGCGTTCATGGTTTTTCCGGATAGCCCGGACTGGAATAGATTTCGCGCAACAGACGCACCGCGGCCTCGACCAGCAACCGCCCGCATTCATCGGTGCCCGCACCGGCCACGCCGGCCTCATACCCCCCGCGGGCCTTCTCGCCCGGGAGACCGACGTAGTGCACGCCCATGCCGTTGCTGTAGCCGAGCACCAGGGTCTGCGGAAACGGCGATTGCTCGCGGATCACCGTGCCCAGATCCGTCAGCGGCTCGCCCGGCAGCGCGACGAACGCGAGCGGGCCGCAGACGATAACCTGCACCTCTGCAGCCACGGTTTCCGTCCCGGTCCGTTCCCGCGCCGCCGGCGTGAGCGGGAGGTCGATCGTCGCGCGGCCCGTCCGCAGCGGCCTCGGTGCGAGGCGCACCGAAAACTTCGCCGCTTCTCGCGCCTTTTGCGCGAAAGCAGCCGCCATTTCCGCAACGGCCTGCGGGCCACGCCGCCAGGGCGTGATATCACCGCATGTTCCTTGGAGGAAGAGCGCGTCGCCGCCAAACACACCGGCGATCGCCGCGGATGCCGGACCCGGCCAGTCGGCGGAGATTCCGGGGTTCGACGGGTAGATCGAGACTGAATGCAACGAGGTATGGTAAAGGGTCGCGAGGTTACGGCCGTCCTCCGCCCGCAACCAAAGGAGGGAAAGCGTGCGGTCCATCGGACCAAAGGTCGCTCCACCCGTCAGCACCGCGGCGTTCCAATCAGGACTACTCGCAGCCATCGTCCGCGTCGCCTTCGGCTCCGCCAAACCCCAGGCCGGCGCTCGCGGGCGCCGGTTGTAGAGGTACTCCGCGACCGAAACGCGTCCGATGCTCAGCGTGGCCGGACGTGCCGCGGCCAGCGCTGCCTTCGTCGCCTCCACGCTCGCGTCGAGCAGCCGCTGCATCCATGCCCGGAACGGCGGGTGCTCGTTCTGCGCGGGCATGTAACGCAATGCCCACCAGTTGTCCCGCTCCCGGCCGCGGTGGCCGTCACGGTAGACCGGCGACCACGGCGCGGAATGGGTATGGCTCGCGTTGACTAGGATGTTGCCGCCCGGGATTCCCGTCGCCGCCTCGATTACTCGGCGTACCTCGTCACGGGAGGACTCCGAGACGTCCGTCAGGTCCCAACGCACCACGGCGGCGCGCGTTTTGCCATCTTCGAGCGTGAGCACCTGCACCGCGAGCGGATCGAGCACCGTACCATAGGGTTTTCCGGTCACCCAGTTCCGCACCTCGGCGCCGGGCGTGATATCGGCGCGGCCGACACCGACCTGAAGCGCGATCGCCGGCTCGGCGGCCGACAGTCGTGAAAGGCCCAAGGCGAAGAGGAGAACGAAGCGGACAATCATGGGGTGGAAATGGCGCCGGCGCCGTTTCTTCACGATCCCTTTGCGCCGGCGAACCGTGCAATCCCAAACGCCGAGCCAAGCCCCCTCGCCGCTTGCCATGCCACGACTCCGGACCTTCGCTCCCGATCCCCCATGGAACGCCGTCGCTTTCTCCCGTTCCCCTCCCTGCTCGCCACAAGTTCGCCGGCCGCTTCCGACGGCGAGCTGCTCGTCGACGTCAACGTCACGATCGGTGATTGGGTCGTGCGGCGCTCCTGGGCCGACTCCACGGCCACGTTGCTCGCGCGCCTCCGCCGTCACGGCGTGACCTCAGCGTGGGCCGGCACCGTGGAGGGCGTGCTGCATACGGATATCGCCGGTGCGAACGCGCGACTCGCCGCCGCCTGCGCCGGCACGATGCTCCGGCCGTTCGGTACGGTGAACCCGCTCGCACCCGACTGGGAGGAGGACTTGCGCCGTTGCGCGGAGGTGCACGGGATGCCGGGCATCCGGCTTTTTCCCGGCTATCATTTCTATAAACTGGAGGACGAAATCTTCGCGCGGGTGCTCGCGGCGGCGGCCCGGCAAGGACTGCTGGTCCAGATCACGCTAGCGATCGAGGACGACCGTTCGCAAAACCCCGTGCTCACGGCCCCGTTCGTCAATGTCGCCGCCCTGCCGGAGCTCCTCGCCCGCACTCCAGGCGCACGCGTGATGCTGTTGAATGCGACGTCCCGGGTGTTCTCCGGCCCGCCGTTGGTGTCGCGCCTCGCACAGTCGGGGGTATTCCTCGAGATAGCCACCTTGGAGGGCGTCGCCGGAATCGAGGGCTTGCTGGGCCGCTCGCCGAAGGTCCGGCTGTGCTTCGGCTCCCACTCGCCCTATTTCGTCTTCGAGTCCGCCCTGCTCAAACTCCAAGAGTCGGATCTCACACCGTCGCAGTCCGCCGCCGTGCGCCACGCCAACGCCGCCCTCGCCCTTTCCCGCAAATGAACCGCCGCGACTTCCTCGCCAAGGGCGGCGCCGCCGCGCTCACCCTGCCCGTCGTCCGCGCCGCCTCCCCCGAGTCCGCCGCGTCCGCGTGGGGAAGCGCGGAGCTGCGCAAGCTGGGCGCGTGGGACGTTCATGCGCACGTGGGCACGCCCGGCCCCAACCCCGCGAAACGCATGGAGACGCTTGTACGCATCGCCGATCGCGTCGGCGTCGAGCGTTTATGCATCTTCATGAGCCCGCCTTGGCAGCATGAGCCGAAACCGGAGGAGTTCCGGCGCAGCAACGACGATGTGCTGGCCATCCTGAAGGAATGGGGCTCGCGCGCGTTCGGCTTCGTCTACCTGAACCCGGTGCACACCAAGGAATCCTTGGCGGAGCTGGAACGCTGCGTCGCCGACGGTCCCATGGTGGGCATCAAACTCTGGGTCGGCACCCGCGCCCAGCGCCGGGAACTCGACCCGATCGTCCGTCGCGCAGTCGAACTCGACGCCCTCATTTTCCAGCACACCTGGATCAAGCAGCGCGGAAAGGGCAACCTCGCGCAGGAATCGACGCCGATGGAGCTCGCCGAGTTGTCGGCCCGGCATCCGGGCGTGCCGATGGTCTGCGGCCACACCGGCGGCGGCGAATGGGCATTCGGGATACGCGCGATCCGCGCTCGTCCGGAGCTCCACGCCGACCTCGGGGGCGGAGACCCCGTCTCCGGCCAAGTCGAGATGGCCGTGCGCGAACTCGGCGCCGAACGCGTGCTCTACGGCAGCGATGTCCACGGCCGCAGCTTCGGCTCCCAACTCGGCCGCGTGCTCGGGGCCGACATCCCCGACACCGCCAAACGCCTCATCCTCCGCGAAAACCTCGTGCGGCTTCTTCGCCCCGCCTTGAAGCGCAAAGGCATCACGGTCTGATCGAGCTGCGCCGGAAAAACTCGGGAAACCGCTTGACTCGGCTTTTCACGAACTGATTCTCGCCGGTCTTTCCCATTCGGGGTGGTAGCTCAGTTGGTTAGAGCGTCTGCCTGTCACGCAGAAGGCCGCGGGTTCGAGTCCCGTCCATCCCGCCAGTTTTAAAACCCGTTATGCCCTTCAGGGATAACGGGTTTTGTCTTAACTCCACGTTGTCCCGCCCCGCTTCGGAGCAACTCGCAGGAGGAACCAGTAACCCCACCAACCACGCGAAAGTCGCCTCTTGGTTGAAGACGCCCCCCGAACCAAGGCGCCGCGTCCTCCGAATCTGTGAACTCTGCGTGGTCTGTGGTCAAAAACCCGGAGCCATTCCGCGGCACATCGCGAGCAACGAGCTTCGAACAGAAGGACCGAGGAGTTCAGAAAAGGAAACCGCCCCTACCTCGATCCGCCGAATCCGCGACATCCGCGGTTACAAACACCGAGGGAGGACCGAATAGCCCGGCGGTACTTTCCTCCGCATGGTCCGCGGCTGCAGGCGCGGCTACAGCATGGTCAGCGGATTCAGCGCACGAAGCATTCGTGCCCCCTCGTGTCCGTTCGTGGTTAGCCAACGCAAAGCGATTCCGCGGCGCTTCCCGCACGCCACATCATCCGGGTGCATCCGTGGTTAATAAAACCTGGAATTTTTCGGGAAAGGCTACTCTTGAGAGTTGTATCAGGTCGGTCAGCCTGCCGCCACAACCCCCGATCACGTGACCCCCGATTCCATCCGCGCGGCAGGCAAAGTTGCCGCTCACGCGGTGGCCGGCATCGACCGCGAGCTGCTGGAGGAGCTGTTCGATCACACGCCGGACATCGCCTTTTTCATCAAAGACGCCGACGGCCGCTACACCACCGTGAACCATTCGCTGGTGGAACGCCACGGCCTTCAAGGCAAGGCGGAGATGATTGGGCGACGCCCCGCGGACGTTTGCGCGGGCAGCTTCGGACGCATCCCGACCGAACAGGATGCAGCCGTGCTGCGCACCGGGCGCCCCATCGTCGACCACCTCGAGCTCCACTGGCTGCTGCCCCACCGCCCGGTCTGGTGCCTGACAACCAAACTTCCGCTGCGTGACGAGACGGGGAAAATCTGCGGCCTGATCGGCCTCTCGAAAGACGTGCGTGCGCCGATTTCGCCGCGGGAGATCCAGCCGGAAATCGCCGCGGCCATCCTGCACTTGGAAACCAACTACGCGGAGCCCATCTCGCCTTCCCGGCTCGCCCGCCTCGCGCGGGTGCCGCCGGCCAGGTTCGGACGCGTCGTCAAGCGGATCTTCGGCCTCACTCCCGTCCAGTTGATCGCCAAGACGCGCATCGCCGCCGCCTCGCTGGCCCTCCGCGATACTCCGCGCGCCGTCGCCGAGATCGCGCACGCGTGCGGCTTCTCCGATCACAGCGCCTTCACGCGGGCGTTCCGTGCGGCCACGGGCGTCACGCCGACCGAGTTTCGCCAGATGCACCACCCGGCCCAAGCCCGCGGCGAGCCGGAAGCAGTCCGCAAGGCCACGCGGCGGCGTTGACGTGCGCCGCCCGTTTTTGGACAGGCGCGAGCGGGCGCGCCTTGGCGGCGCGTTGTGCCGACTTCGCCAGTTTCGCGTGTTTCCCGGTCAAGACGCTGCGACGCCAACCTGCTAGGATCGTCACGTTGCAGCGTCACCCTTTCCGATGCCGATGAACCACCGCGCGGACCAGCAGTCCGCTGGCAAACCCAGCTTCCGTGCCGCGCCGCACGAAGGCGTGCGGCGCGCCCGGTGTGACCGCGGGCGCATGGTCGCTTCCAAGGCACCAGGCCTAGGCATCACCCCAACGTGGGATACCCTCGAGGGTCCCTCCTTGGTTATCTTCCGGAAATAAATCCTGCTACCGGTCCCTACCCCAAACCCAGAAACCGCCATGAAAAGAAAGCCCGTATCTTCCCTACCCACGGCTGTGGTCGGCCGGCTTGCTGCTCCGCCCGCCCACGCGATGCGCCCGAATGCACGCGCCCACCGCCGGACGCTTGCGCGCGCCTTCGCGATCGGCTCGTCCTGCCTTTTCCTCGGCCTGCCCGCCCGCGCGCAAGTCGCGCCCGCGCCTACGCCCGCACCCTCCGCCGGTGAACCGGTCAAGCTCTCCGTCTTCGAAGTCTCCTCCGACAAGGACACCGGCTACGCCGCCTCCACCGCGATGACCGGCACGCGCACCAACGAGAAACTCGAGAACCTCCCCAACTCGATCTCGGTCATGACGCAGGAACTCCTCCAGGACCTCGCACTCAACACCTATTTCGACGCCGTCGACTTCGGGATGAGCACCGAGAACCAATTCAACGACCAAGGCACCATCGGTGCCGTCGTCGGCAACCGCAGCGGCAATCAGGTTAACATCCGCGGCCTCGCCTCCATCCGCCAGCTCCGCGACGGCTTCCCTTGGTACCTCGCCGCCGACGTCTTTAACACCGAGCGCATCGAATTCAGCCGCGGCCCCAGCGGCCTAGCTTTCGGCGACGTCGATGCCGGCGGCACCATCAACATCGCCAGCAAGCGCGCGTCCTTCCAGCGCCGCGGCTCCGTCCAGGTTCGCTACGACAATTTCGGCACGCAGCGTTACTCATTCGATTTCAACCAGCCCATCGTCCCTGGCCGCCTCGCCCTCCGCGTCAACGCCATCAAGTCCGAGGTGGAGATGTTCAAGCAGCGCATGGGCCGCGACCTCGAGGGCTACGCCGGATCGCTCCGTTGGGAACCCTTCAAGCACCGCCGCACGCAGATCGACGCCGCCTACGAGACCGGCAACACCACCTACCACATCGGCCATCTCGGACCCGGCGACTACCGCGGCGCCTACGTCTACGGCACCGGCACCAGCGCCCTTGATGCCGACCCGCTCCGCCCGGGCCTACAGACCAACGGCGTCGGCATGCAGCCGATCCGCGCCGCCACCTCGCTCAATCACGCCCTCGTCGACGTCGGCGGCGTCATCAACAACTGGCAGTCCACCGCCGAGAACACCTTTCGTATCTCGTTCACGCAAACCGGCGCCGCGGCCACCTCCGCCACCGACCCGCAGAATCCCAACCGCCTCGCGGTTCGCCGCGTTCCCGAGAGTATCATCCCGCTGAGCCAGGACTGGGGTGGCCCCGACACCAAGCAGAACTCCAAATATTTCGCCTACACCATCGAGCTAAAGCACGAGATTTCCGAGAAGCTCCACGCCCTCGTCGCCCACAACGCCCAATTCGACGATACCATCCGCAAGCAGGCCTTCTCCACCGTCACCGTCATCGCCCCCGCCAGCCGCTACCTCCACATCGACGTCAACCCGGTGCTCCCCAACCCCAACGGCCCCGGCACCGTCCCCAACCCCAACTACGAACAGATGTATGTCTTGCACGTGCCGATCTATAATCCCGGTGGTCACGACATTCTCAACTGGCGCGGCCAGCTCGTCTACGACGCCGCCCTCCCCTGGGGCATCACTCAGCGCGTCGTCCTTGGCGCCAACTACCGCCACGAGAAAGTCTACTCCGAATTCTTCGGCTACTCGCTGACGCGCGAGGAGATCGCCCGCCGCGGCTACACCGGTGACGCCGCCTGGTTCACGAACAACCTCGTCTCCAATGTCCACTACCTGCGCGACGGCAACAGCGACGAGAAGCTCGGCTGGAACGTCCGCCCCGGCGTCACCCAGCTTTTCCGCTCGAATGCGGGCCTCAACCGCCACCAGGACCAGAGCCTCACCTCCGGTTCCCTCAACATCCTCGGCTCCTACTTCAAGGGCCAAGTCCGCACCAGCATCGGCGTCAGCCGCGAACACTGGCTGCAGAGCGTCAGTGCCGCCACCACCGCCGACCGCGCCAACTTCAACCAGGCCACTTTCTTCGCCGCCGACGGCTCCCGCCTTCCCAACGACGGCATCCGCAAGGCCAGTGGCATGGCGCTGATTCCCTTCTCCGATGACTGGAGCAGCAACCAGACCTACGGCGCCGTCTGGCACATCCGCCCCTGGCTCACGCTCACCGGCGGCTACTTCGAGTCGTCGCAGTTCTCCGACAACATCGGCACCGACCTCACCGGCGCCGCCGTCGTCCCGCTCACCGGCGAAGGCGTCGACTTCAGCGCGCGCTTCAAACTCTTCGCCGGCAAAGTCGAGGCCACCGTCACGCGCTTCGACACCAAGCAGGAAAACCTCCAAGCCGGGATCAGCAACCAAGTCCGCGACGAGCTGAATCTGCTGCTCGCGACCGACCTCGCCAATTCGATCGACTACCGCGACCGCACCTCGACCGGCTGGGAATACCAGGTGCTCGTCAACCTCAACCGCAACTGGACGCTCCTCGGCTCCTACTCGCGCAACCAGACCGAGTTCACCCGGTTCTTCCCGCTGCTCGGCGCGGTTCTCACCCAGGCCCGGGCCGTCGCCAGCAGCCAAGGGCTCGATCCCGACAGCGCCACCATGCTCACCCGCGATTTCCTCGAGGATCAGGAGGGCGTGATCTCGCTCACCAAGCGCGCCACCGGCAGCGTCACCACCCGCTACAGCTTCAACGAGGGACGGCTCAAGGGCTTCACCGCCGGCGTCGCCGCCCGCTATACCCGCGGCCGCGAGCGCACCGGGGTCACCATCTCCGGCGTGCAGATCCTGCCCCCGGTCAGGAGTGAAAATTACATCCTCACCAATCCCTTCGTCAGCTACCGCCGCAAGTTCGGCCGCTTCAACTGGACCCTCCAGCTCAACGTCAACAACGTCTTCGACGAGAAAGTCGACATCGGCAACGGCTACACGTGGACGCGCTACACGGAACCCCGGCAGTATATCACCACGGCGACCATGGCGTTCTGAGAGCGCCGATCGTGGTGGACTGCGGTGGGCTCAGCGTGGCTGCGGCAAACCGGCGCGCGGCTTCCGGTTCGCCAGGGAGCTGGGTGAAATCCGTCCGACTCGAGACCTTCATGAAATTTCCCTGCGTGGCGCTCCTCCTCCTTCTCCTGGGAGGGATTTGCCCGGCACGTTCCGCCGCACCGAGCAATCCAAGCCCGGCGGTTCGCCCTCGACTCCAGATCATCAACGGCAGCGCGCAGTCCGTGGATATTTTCTGGCTCAAGAGCGACACCGAGCGCGTTCCGAGCGGCTCGATCGCCCCGAGTGCGAACACGGTCATCACGACCACGCTCGGCCACCGCTTCGCGGTCGTGGGACGCGACGACCGGACCGAGCGGGTCGTCACGAGCCAGGTGCCAGTGCAGGGATTTCGTTTTGATCCACCGGATGAGGCCGGCGTGCCGGCATTCTACACGCAACGGGTGAGCGCGGGCGGTTTTCCAATTGTCGCGTCGGCCCAGGTCAACCCCTACGCGCTTAAGGAGGCCGCCTATCTCGTGGACTTGATGCTGGCGAAACGCCCCGACGTGCGCGCGGCGATGATTCAAAGCGGGGCTCGCCTCTCCATCCTCGCGTGGAACGAATTCACTTGCGACCAGCCGGAGTGGAAATGGCTGGCGGCGACTCCCGTGCCGGACTTTCCCGCGGTTCCCGCACGCGATTACCGCGATGCGCGCGCGCGGGGCATGGGCGGGAGTCTCACGGATCCGTTCTGTTCCTGCGCCGAGGAAAACCTGCTCGCCTACACCGGCGATCCTTACTCGCAGGAGAACATTCTCATCCACGAATTCGCGCACAACATGCACCTGCGCGGCTTGTCGAACGTGGACCCGACGTTCGACGCGCGGGTAAAGCAGGCCTATGACAGCGCGATGAAGGCCGGCCGGTGGAAGGGGAAATACGCGAGCGTGAACCACCACGAGTATTTCGCCGAGGGCGTGCAGAGCTGGTTCGATGACAACCGGGAAAACGATCATGACCATAATCACGTCAACACGCGCGCCGAGCTGCTGGCCTACGACCCCGGCCTCGCCGCCTTGTGCCGGGAGGTCTTCGGTGACACCGAGTTAAGATACACCAAGCCCACCACGCGGCTCACCGGCCACCTGGCGGGTTACGATCCGGCGAAGGCGCCGACGTTCGTGTGGCCGGAACGCCTGGCTAAGTTGAAGGCCCAGATCCGGCAGCAGGCGCAGGCCCGCAGCGATGCAGCCAACGCCACCCCGCGGCCCGTGGAGAGCTCATCCAAACCAAAGCCCGCGGGCGCCGTCCGCTTCAATCCTGTCGTGCGCGACATCGAGGGGTGGAAGGTTCACCTCGAGCCGGCCCTGGTTGACGGCGAGCATGGCGAGCTGGGAGCGAAGGCGCGGGCGATGCTCGCGAACCATCTGCAGCGCATAAAAATCCTCATACCCGCGGGGCCGCTGGCGAAAATGCAGCGGCTGGAAATCTGGCTCGAGCACAGCCACCCGACGCTCAAGGCCAAGCAATACCATCCCAGCCGCGACTGGCTGGTGGCGAATGGCCATGACCCGCGCCTCGTGCGCAAGGTTCACCTCCCGCAAGCTCGCGATCTTCTTTCCCGCGAGCAGATGCTCAAGCACCCCGCCGTGATTCTTCACGAGCTTGCCCACGCGTATCACGATCAAGTCCTTGGCTTCGACCACCCGGAGATCCTCGCGGCCTACGACAAGGCGAAGGCGGCGGGCAATTACGAGGAGGTGCTTGCCCACACTGGCCGGAGGGTACGGCACTACGGCCTGGCCAATCACAAGGAGTACTTCGCGGAGGGCACGGAGGCGTTTTTCTATCGGAACGATTTCTATCCTTTCGTCCGCGCGGAGCTTAAGGAGCATGATCCCGCGCTGGAGAACCTGCTCATGAAAATCTGGGAGCCGGCCAAGTGACCGGACGAATTTGAAGTCGCTCATCGCCATCATCGTCGCCGCGCTGCCGTTCGCCACGAGCGGAGCCAGTGTGGCATCGCCGGTCATCGGCGGCCTGGCGCGGCCGGAACACGTGTCCCCCGGACTTTCCGGTGCGGTCCTGATCAGCGAACTCGGCTGTGCGGCGTGTCACCCCACGACGCGCGCCGAATTGGCGGCGAAGCCCGGCCCCGACCTCTCCGCCGTCGGCGCGCGGGCGCACGGCGCGCATCTGCGCGCATTCATCGCCAACCCCACCGCCACCAAGCCCGGCACCACGATGCCCGACGTGCTCGGTCATTTGCCGGCGGCCGAACGCGAGTCCACGGCGGACGCGCTCGCGCATTACCTCGCCACGCTCGGCGGCGCGTCGCCGACCTTCACGCGGCCCGCTCCCCCGGCCATCGAACGCGGTCGCAAGCTGTACCACGCCGTCGGTTGCGTCGCGTGTCATTCCGCGGAGACGCCGAGCGCGGACTCGGTGCCGCTCGGGCCAGTCTCGGAGAAGTACTCCGTCGCCAGCTTGGCGAAATTCCTCGAGGACCCGCTGGCGGTCCGGCCCGGGGGCCGGATGCCTGACGCAAAGCTCGACCACTTCGAGGCGATGGACATCGCGAGCTACCTCCTGCGTGACCAAGCTACGCCTCCGCCCGTCTTCCGCCCCGACCCACAACGCGCCGCACGCGGCAAGGTGCTATTCACCCAACACCGCTGTGACGCGTGCCACACGGTCGGAGGCCCGAGCCCTTCGCCCACGCTCGCTGCTTTGGACCAAGTACGTCCCGAACGCGGGTGCTTGTCGGACCAGCCCGGGGCGTGGCCGCAGTATTCGCTGTCGGCGTCCCAACGCGCGACGGTGCGGGCCGCGCTGGCTCCGCCCGCGACGCCGTGGAGCGTCGCCGAGAACGTCGAGCTTTCACTCACTCGCCTGAACTGCCTCGCGTGCCACCAGCGCGGCGAAATCGGCGGGGTCCCCGCGCATCGCGACGCCTACTTCACCAGCCGGGACGAAAACCTCGGCGACCAGGGCCGCCTTCCGCCCTCGCTCACCGGCGTAGGGGCGAAGCTCAAACGCGACTGGCTCCGCGACGTGATCGTCAACGGCGCGTCGGCGCGGCCGTATCTCAACACGCGGATGCCGAAGTTTGGCGCGGCCGCCGCGGAACCGCTCGCCGACTGGATCAAGCAGCTGGACACCCTGCCGCCGGCCGAGTTCACGCGCGTCGGCAAGGACGACAAGCCGCACGAGATCGGACGCGAAATCGCCGGCGGCAAGGCGTTGAACTGCATCGCCTGCCACACGTTTCGCGGGAAGAGCGCCTCCCCCATCCGCGCGCTGGACCTGATGACCATGACCGAGCGGCTGGAGGAGAACTGGTTCCACCATTACCTCGCCCATCCGCAGCGGTTCTCGCCGCTCACGATCATGCCGGGCTTCTGGCCGGACGGGAAATCGCCGCTGCCCAATGTGCTTGGCGGCGACTCCGGCATGCAGCGCGACGCGCTCTGGCAATATCTTGCGCGCGGACCCGAGGCACGCGAGCCGCAGGGCTTGGTGCTGGAGCCGCTCGTAATTTCAGTGCCAAACGAGGCGGTCATCATCCGGCGCTCGTTCCCCGGCATCGGCAAGCGAGGCCTCGGCGTGGGTTATCCGGGCGGTATCAACCTTTCCTTCGACGCGGGCCAGATGCGGCTGGGCTCGCTCTGGAGCGGCGGATTCATCGAGGCCTCCAGCCTCTGGCGGGGCCAAGGTTCGGGTCAGGCGCGCATCCTCGGCAAAGACACCACCACGTTCCCGTCCGGCCCGGCATTCGCGGTCCTCGCCACGCCGGAGACAGCATGGCCCGCCCCCGACCCCACGCCGCGCCC
>Ga0192647_101652_pt1 | contig 14410 bp, 11 predicted proteins | sample LauGreFa1BDMLBSN_2_FD_133046 | JGI IMG/M metagenome (GOLD analysis project Ga0192647, IMG submission 133046) | Freshwater lake microbial communities from Lake Michigan, USA - Fa13.BD.MLB.SN - reassembly | ecosystem: Environmental > Aquatic > Freshwater > Lake | place: Lake Michigan, USA...
GCTAAGAGCGACGCCCGCGGCGCCCGCGTTCAGCACGAGCCCTTGAGGCCAAAGCTCCGGTCGGCTCCGGTCAGCTCCGATGGGAGTTCTTTCGTACAGTGGAGTCGGGCGTGGTCCGTGGCGGGCTCACGAGCGGATGGAACATCCCGGCGGCGAAGAACGACCTGAGGAAAAGGGAGATTTTGCGACTACACCTCATCAACCGGGTGAGGGACGGGGCCGACCCGGGCGCGGTGACCCCGGAGCTGGCCGCAAACGAACGGGTGCACTCCGCCTGAGGTTCATCAATCTCCCTCCCCTTGGTCCGCATCTCTCGGGCGCCCCTTCTTCCGTGGTAGCCGGGCTCGCTGAGCCCGGTTCTTCGTCGCTCCTCGTTTTGCTTTTCCGGGGTCGGCCCTTCGGACTGGGCCGGGGCAGGCGAGCCCGGCGACCATTCGCGTTGCGGCAGGCACGGATCGGCAGGATCGACTTCGGATGCGAATGTCTACAAACGAAGCGACGTCCTGGCACCCGCGTCCCCCCGCCGAGCGAACCCTTGCCCCTCCCATGCCTCCGCATCCGACTGACCTCGCTCAATCCCCCGGCCGACGTAGCGCCTTGGCCGCGCTGTGCCTCACCCTCGCATTGTCCGCGTTGGCCGGCGAGCCCGCCACCGGTCTGATCGTCGGCCGCGTGCTCAACGCCACCAGCGGCAATTATCTCAACAATGCGCGCGTGACGATCGACGGCACGCGGGCGGAGGCCTACACGGACGAGAGTGGTGATTTCCGTCTCGGCCCGGTCGCGGCCGGCACGGTCCGCCTCACGGCGGCTTTCTCGGGCCTGGGTTCGCGGAGCGTGACGCTCACGGTGCCGGGCGGCGGCACGGTGCGGCACGAGTTCGAGCTTGCGCTCGAGGGTGGAGAGGCGGGCCGGGGCGGAGCCGCCGTGCTCATGGACCGGTTCACGGTGCAGGCGAGCGAGCTCACGGCGCAGGCGGTGGCGCTGCAGGAGCGGAAGAACGCGCCGAACATCAAAAACGTCGTCGCGATCGAGGCGGACATGGGCGAGGGGAACGTCGGAGAATTCCTCAAAGCCATCCCGGGACTCGCGCAGGATCTGAACCCGCAGTCGCCTTCGTTCGCCTCGATTCGCGGCATGCCGAACAGCGGCACGCTTGTCACCACGGATGGCGCCGAGGTCGCTACCTCCGGCATCTCGGGCCGCGCCGTGGACCTCGGGCTTGCCGCCACGGGCAACATCGATCGCATCGAGGTGAGCAAGGTGCCGACGCCCGACATGCCGGCCAACGCCGTCGGCGGCAGCATCAACCTGATCAGCAAGAGCGCTTTCAGCCGGAAACGGCCGCTGCTCACTTACAATGTCTTTGCCACGGGGACGACGCGCGATGGCTATCGCAGCAGCGGCCTCGGGTCGCTGTGGGGCCGCAGCGAGGGTCCGGACGCGAAGTCGGACATGAGTCGCATCAACCCCGCCTTCAACCTTTCGTACCTGCGGCCGGTAAACGACTCCCTCGGGCTCACGTTTTCACTCAGCCACTCGAATCGCTACACCGACTGGGATTTCCGCCGGCCGACCTGGAACAAGGTCACGGGCCTGAAGACGGCCGACAACTTCAACGCGCTGCCGTTTGGCGAAGAGAAATTCCTGCTGGCCGCCAAGGCCGACTGGCGGCTCGGGCATCACCAGTTAAGTGCGAGTGTGTCGTATTCGACGCAGGACATCTTCACGCGGCAGTTCCCGGTGGTGACGACCTTCGGCGCCGGGGCCACCGGCGATGGCACGTTCACGCAGGGCGCGACGACCGGTGTCGGCTCCGTGACGATGTCGCCGTCGGGCAACAACCAGGACAAACGACTCAGCCTGGTGTCGGTCGGGCATCGCTATCTCGGGCAGAGTTGGACTAGCGACGTCAGCGCGAGCATCTCGAAGTCGCGCTTCAAGTTCAGCGACATCGCAGACGGGTTTTTCAGCAGCATGAGCGCCAACCTGACTAACCTGGTGTTGCGGCAGGACTTCCGGGACCCCGAAAACACGCGGATCCCGGCGGTGACCGCGTTCAGCCGCACCGGGGCGCCGGTGGACGTCTACGACGGCAACCAACTCACGGTGAACACGGCGGGGAGCGCGGCGCAGATCATCGACGACGAAGTGAAGCGGGCCGGCTTCAACCTGTCGCGGGACTTCGGGCGCTCCTTTCCGCTGGTGCTGAAGGTCGGCGTGGCGATCAACCAGAAGCGGAACGACATCGCGGCCGGGGCGAAGACCTGGACCTTCACGCCGCCCGGCGGCACGCCCGGGAAACTGGCTGCCGGCCATGACCTGATCGCGGAAAAGTTTTCTTCGCTGAGTCGGTTCACCGACATCAACGGCCGGGCCGTTCGGATCAACTTCCTCAGCCTGTCGAAGCTGAAGGCGCTGTATGATGCGAACCCCGCGTGGTTTGTGCTCGACCAGACCAACGCCCACATCAACGCGGCCAATGCGAGCAAGGAGATCGAGGAAACGATCAAGTCCGCCTACGTGCGCGGCGATCTGAAGCTGGTCGACAACCGGTTGTGGCTGGCCGGCGGCGTGCGCTTCGAACGGACGGAAGACGAAGGGGCCGGGGTGTTGAACGACATCCGGCTGACCTACCAGCAGGACGCCAGCGGCCGGTTGATCGTCGACGCGGCGGGCCGGCCGATCAAGGTGACGACCAACGCGCTCGAGAATGCGAAACTGCAATACACGTTGAAGGGTTCGCGCGGGGAGAACGCCTACCACGGATTTTATCCGAGCCTCAACGCGAGCTTCAACCTCACGCCCCGGCTCGTGGCGCGCGCCGCTTATGCCCGCACGATCGGTCGGCCGAATTTCCCCGAGATCATCCCCGGGCTGACCATCACCGATCCCGGCGCCGTCTCGGGCAACCGCACGATCACGGCGATCAACGGCACGCTCCAACCCTGGACCGCGGACAACTACGACCTCACGCTGGAGCTGTACGAGGCCAGGGGCGCGACGGCGTCGGTGAGCCTGTTTCAGAAGCAGATCACGGGCTTCTTCATCACCACGCGCACACCGGCCACGCTTGAGGGCCTCGGTGCGTTCGGCCTGGGCGACGACTACCTCGACTACGACATCATCACCAAGCGCAACGGTGGCGAGGCGAGCATCTCCGGGGTCGAGCTCGAGTACCGGCAGACCCTGCATTTCCTGCCGGGCTGGGCGCGCGGCGCGCAGGTGTTCGGTAACCTGACGAGCATGCGGCTGGGCGGCGCCAATGCGGACGACTTCAGCGGTTACACGTCGAAGACGGGCAACTGGGGCCTGAGCTTCACCCGGCCGCGGTTTGGCGCGCGGGTGGCGGTCAACTACACCGGACTGCGCCGGATGGCCACGGCGGCAGCCAGCGCGTCGGTGCGGCCGGGGTCGTACAATTATTATGCCCCGCAGACACGCATCGACGTTTCCGCCTCCTACATGATCAACCGGCGGGTGTCGGCGTACTTCGACATTCGCAATCTCACGGGTGTGCCGCTGCGACGCGGTACGTGGAGTCCGGATACGCCGCACTATGCGCGCCTCGACGTGCTGCAGTTCGCCGGCGCGATGTTCACCCTGGGCCTCCGGGGCCAGTTCTAAGCTCGGCCCCGCCGGCCGGGGCCAGCGATTCCGGCTTCAACCTAAACACCTTATCTCCATGCCTGATCTCACCTCCCCTCGTTGCGGTTTCATGTGGCTGATCCTCGCGGCGTTCGCCGCATCTTGCCCGTTGTGGGGCGCCGCGCCCGCGCCGGTCCCGGCGGCGATTACACGCTATGTGGCGATCGACAACGTCTGCGCCTGGCCGATGCTCGTCACTCTGCCCGACGGCTCGTTTGCCGCCGTGATTTTCAACCGCCCGAGCCACGGCCAGATCGAGGGCGATGTGGAGTGTTGGGTGAGCCGCGACGGCGCGTTCTGGGAAAAACGCGGCCATCCCGCGCCCAATGAACCGCACACGGTGCGCATGAACATCGCCGCGGGGCTCGCGCGCAACGGGGACCTGCTGGTGCTGTGCTCCGGCTGGACCGACGTGAAGCAGCCGGAACGGCCGAAGCAGGCCGCGTTTCGCGACGCGGTGCTTCCGATCTGGGTTTGCCGCTCGGCGGACGGCGGCCGCACATGGACCCAGCACAGGCAGTTTCCCGCCAACGAGGGCGGCTGGATGCCCTTCATTCCCTTCGGACCGATCCTCGTTGGCGCTGACGGCGCGCTGCACGTGTCCTGTTACGCGGGCGAGTTCGCCGACCCCGCCAAGAGCACCAAGACGAAAGGCTGGCGCGCCTGGCACTTCCGCAGCGATGACGACGGCCGCACGTGGCGGCGGACCTCGGTGATCGGACCGACCCACAACGAGACGGCGATCTTCCACCTGGGGGGACGCGATTGGCTCGCCGCGGCGCGCACCGATGCGATGGAGATTTTCCGCTCGACCGACGATGGCCAGACGTGGGGCGAAATGGTGCGCGTGACGGAGCGCAACGAGATCAACGGCCACCTTGCGCGTCTGCGGGACGGACGCCTTCTGCTGAGCTACGGCAACCGCGTGGCCGGGCAGTTCGGCGTGATGGCGAAGTTCAGCGGCGACGAGGGCCGAACCTGGGGCGCGCCGGTGCGTCTGGCGAGGAGCCTGGAGCAGGACTGCGGTTATCCCAGCAGCGTGCAGCGCGCCGACGGGAAGATCGTGACCGTGTATTACGCCAAGCGCGTGGAGAACCACGATCGCTACCACATGGGCGCGGCGATCTGGGAAGCGCCGGCGAAATGAGGACGGGTGCGTTCCGCCGGCGCGCGTCCTCCGGATCTCACTCCACGTTCAGCGTGAGCCGTCCGGTGCGGTACTCCTGGTCCCAGACGCGAAGGCAATCGGCGGTGAACTCCTCCACGCCGCGCGGATCGCCGCTCTGCTTCAGGAGTTCAGGCAGCCAGCGGTGACCGAAGCGCACGTGCTGGGTCTCGTCAGCAATGTCGTAGCGCACGAATTGCTCGCTCAGCCGGTCGCCCGCGCGCTGATGCGCCTCGACGCGACGGTGGCGGTAGGGGAACGCGTGCACCTCATTGCCCATCGTGAGCAGGCAGTACTGCACCGCCGGCGGAAACTGGCAGCGCCATTTCAGGATGTGCGTGTACTGCGGGGAACGAAAAGGATCCTTCCCGCGGCGCCGCATCCACTCGTAACCCATCAGCGCATGGCGGATCTCGTCGTACAGGTGCCGGGCCGCGTCGAGCTGGAACTCCCACGGCATCCCGCGCACGTGGTAAATCACCACCGCGACAGTCTCGGCCGCCAGAACCTCCGTGGAGTAGCGTTCGAACTCCTCCTCGGTGTGCGCGGCGTGCTCGTCCTCGGCCGGCATCGCCGCGAGGTCGGCCCCAAGCGTCGTGAACCTTTCATCCCGCGCCGCCTCCCGCGGGGGCGTGAACTCCAACCCCGCCGGGCAGGCTGCGGGATCATCGCCCCGCTTCTCCTCTCCCGCGATTCCTCCCGCGGCCGCCAGCAGGCGGGTGATGTGATTTTCCCACGTGTGGGCGCGCGCCGTCACGCGCCCCGCCTCCTCGGCCTCCGCCAGCAGGGGACGCACCCGTTCCTGCTCCGCACGCAGATCAAGCAGGATATGCCGCAGCGCGCGCACGCTCGGCAGATCGCTGTTGGGAAACGTCGCGGTCTCGTGGTTCTCGAGCGCCGCGATCAGGCTGGGTGCCACCACGCCGTAGTAGGCCCGCGCCAGTCCCTGCTCGTCGGGCGCATGGATAAGTTCCGCTGTCAGGCGCAGCAGCGCGGGATCAGCCGGTGCCTGGAAGGCCGGCGACTGGATCTCCCGCAGACGCAGGTAAAGCGCGTTAACGTGGAGCGAGTTTTCCCAGATGGTGCGCCCCGCCTCGCACTTCAGTTCGAAGCGTGCGATCCGCGGCAGCCAACCGGCGAATACCCGCATCGTCTCGTGCAGCACGTGGCGGTAGCGGTTCAACCGGACGCGATTCGTGTCGATATCGAGGTCGGGGACGACGGCCGGGGTCATGATGAGGTAGGTTGCGTTAACCAGCGCGGCGAAACGGCTTGAGGCGAGACAATGCCGGTCCGGACCGGACGCAAATCCGAGCTGGTTCACCACGGAGCCACCGAGGCACGGAGGGAATACGGCCTGAGCGACAAGAGAAACGTGGAAGACTGGGTAGGCCGCGGAAGTCTGCCCCCTGTTGCCTCCGTTACCTCCTGTTAAAAAAACGCCAACAGGAGGAAACCGAGGTAACGGAGAAGAGCTCGGGGTGCGGCTCACGGCTTCCGCAGTGCAAGGCGAGGACACGTGCTTTTGGCACGATTTTCCCGATCGCGCGATCGCCGCATGGATCTGCGCCATCCGCAAAATCCGCGGTTCAAGCTCGCCCCTTCGGGAACGCCTTCGGCGGTTCATTTGCCAGCATAGTCCGAGTCGCCGGACCCTGGCTACAAGCGAAGCCCACGTATTCGGGTCGACTCGTGTCCATCCATGGTCCGCTTCCCGCTTGAGCCTGCCGGGCGGCGAAGTTCGATGGGCGCGCATGCTCACCCCAAGCCCCGGGTCGTTTCGCGTCTGTTTGTTTCTTTTCGCCCTCGTCGCGGGTGCGACGCTTCCGGCCGCCGAGGAGGCTGCCGCGTCGCGCGACTGGCCGTCCTACCTCGGGAACTCCGCCCGCTCGCATTACTCCACGCTCGCGCAAATCCATCGGGGCAACGTTGCCGGGCTCCGGGTCGCGTGGACGTTCGACACCGGGGAGAAGGGTGAATTTCAATCCAATAATCTCGTGGTCGACGGGGTGCTCTACGCCGCCACGCCGGGTCGTCACGTCGTCGCGCTGGACGCCGCGACCGGGCGCCAGCGCTGGCGTTTTGATCCGAAATCGGAAAACGACGAGACGCTCGGGCGACGTTTGCGCGGGGTTATGTATTGGGTCGACGGCGAGGACCGCCGCATTTTCACCGCGGGCGCCACGCGGCTCTACGCGCTCGACGCCCGCACGGGCCAGCTGGTTCGGACCTTCGGGGAGAATGGCTCCCTCGCCCTCGGCACGGGCCTGCGTTCCGAGGGAAAGCCGGCCGTCGCCGGTCTTAATACCCCCGGTGTGCTCTGGCGCGATTTGCTGATCATCGGCGCGAATGTCGCCGAGAATGTGCCCGGCGCCGTGCGCGCCTTCGACGCCCGCACCGGCGCTTTGCGCTGGGTCTTTCATACGATTCCTCGGCCCGGTGAGCCCGGCAGCGAAACGTGGCCCGCCGGTGCGTGGCGCACCACCGGGGGCGCCTCTTCGTGGTCCGGACTCTCCCTGGATGAGCAGCGCGGCATCGTTTACGCCGCGACCGAGACCGCGGGCCCCGATTTCTGGGGTGGTCGCCGCTACGGGGAGAATCTCTTCGCCAACAGCCTGATCGCGCTCGACGCGCGCACCGGCCAGCGACTCTGGCACCACCAGTTGGTGCACCATGACCTTTGGGACCTCGATCTACCCGCGCCGCCGACGTTGCTCACCGTCAAGCACGGGGGGCGGCGCATCGATGCCGTCGCGCAGGGAACGAAGATGGGCCGCCTTTTCGTCTTCAACCGCGAGACGGGCGAGCCGTTGTGGCCCATCCACGAACGCCCTGCGCCAGCGTCGGAGATTTCCGGGATCCGAACCTGGCCGACCCAGCCGTTCCAAGAAAAACCGGCTCCGCTGATGCGGCAGATCTACTCGTCGGACGACGTCTCCGACATTTCACCTGCGGCGCGGCTGCACACCAGTGAGCGGCTGGCACGCGCGGGAGCTTTCGGTTCTTTTCCGCCGCCGCGCTGGACCGAAGCCATCCTCTTTCCCGGCTTCGACGGCGGTTTCGAATGGGGCGGATCCGCGGCGGACCCCGATGGGGTTCTCTACGCGAATCTCAACGAGATGCCGTGGGTCTACCAATTGGTGCCCACCAATCGTGAGGGATCCGCCATCGCACAACCCGAGCGCCAGTACCTCATTCATTGCGGTCCCTGCCATCGGCCCGATCAGGCCGGTGATCCTGCCAACGGGATTCCTTCGCTGGTGGGTCTAGCCTCGCGCCGCTCCCGCGAGGAAGTCGCGCGTCTGCTGGAGCAGGGCATCGGCCGCATGCCGCCGCTCGGCGCGGTCCCGGCGGCTCAACGCGGTGCGGTCCTCGATCATCTGTACGGTGTCGTGTCCGACGCCGGACCGGGGACGAAGAAGGGAAGGGCGACAGCAAAGAAAGGCGCGGCGTTAGGCGCGGAGGCGGATGATCCTCCCTACACGTTCGCCGGCTTCCGCCGCTGGCTCGACTCGGAGGGTTATCCCGCGATCAAGCCGCCGTGGGGAACGCTGAATGCGGTCGACCTCAACACGGGCGAACTCAAATGGAAGGTGCCGCTTGGCGAATACAAGGAGCTGACGGCGCGCGGCATCCCGCCGACCGGCACGGAAAACTACGGGGGACCGGTCGTCACCGCCGGGGGACTGATCTTCATTGGCGCCACCGCCGACGAGACCATCCGAGCCTTCGACAAAGAGACGGGTCGCGTTCTCTGGCAGGCCCCGCTGCCGTTCGGCGGCAACGCCACCCCCAGCACCTACGAAGTGGCAGGGCGCCAGTACGTGGTGATCTCGGCCGGAGGTGGCAAATCAGGGCGTCCCTCGGGCGGCATGATCGTGGCCTTCGCGTTGCCGGAGTCATGAGCCGTTGAGGGATACCGGAATCGCTCCGCGGATTGTCACCTCGGATGGAACCAGCGCTATCCCGCCACCACCACAACGTCGTTCAGCATGGCTTCCGAACAGCTCCGCGTTGGGTCAACCACGGATGAACACGGATAAACACGGATAAACACGGATCAGCGGGGCTTGGTGTAGCCGCGGCCGCCCGCCTCGGATCATGACGGAAAACATACCGCTGGGCTCCCCCGAACCGCTTCGCGGATTGTAACCACGGATAGCTCGGCCTCCGCGTACGCGGAGAGGGGCCGCAACCGTCTTCCGCGTCTCCCACGTTTCACCCGTCTTCCCGTTCAACCCCCGAATGCGCCTCATGGGCCTTTTCGCGGCCAACCGAACCGATGGCCGCAAAGCGTCGCAGGTGACGGGTGGCGGGTTCAATCCACCGATTGAGTTTGAACCGCGGATGACGCGGCGCGGCTCCAGTGCAATCGAGGTGCCGTGGGGCGTTTCCGAACTGCTCCGCGAGGGGGAAACCACGGAGGGACACGAATCGACCCGGATAAATGGGCTCGTTTGCAGCCGGTGTCCGCGGCCCCGACAACGGCCATGGTTCTGCAAACGGGAACGGCGGTTCGTTGACTCCGGCGTTTCGGCGATGACACCCGCCGCTGGGTCCCCACGCTGCGTCATCATTTCCCCGCCATGATTCGCTCCGCTCCGCGCTCCACGTTACTTTTCCTTTTCATCGCTACGATGGCCGCGGCTGCGCCCGCGCCGGTGCCGTACACCATCAAGCTCGACGTGGTCACCGAGGGTATGAATGGCGACAAATGCTGGTTTCATCCGCGCGCCGGCGCGATTCCGGGTGCGTCGCCGACGGTTGTTCTCACGATGCAGCAGTGGAACACGAAGCGCAGCGATGTCTTCTATCCCGTCGCGTCGGGCGAGACGGTTGATCTCGGCGCGACGTGGACGCCGTTCGTCGAGCACGCGGCGACGCTCGGACGCCACCACCTCGACGCAAAGCGCGAGGAGGGTATTTGCGACTTCACGCCGAAGTGGCACGAGGCGTCGGGCCGGTTGCTCGGCACCGGCCACACGGTGTTTTACGATGACGACAAGCTGGTCGCGGTGCGCCCACGGCAGACGGTCTGGTCGGTCTACGATCCGGCGGCGAAGACGTGGTCGCAGTGGGATAAGCTGGCGATGCCGGCCGATCCGCGCTGGGGCAACGCGGGTGCCGGCAGCACCCAGCGGGTCGACCTGCCGGACGGCGACATCCTGCTTCCGGTCTACGCCAAAGAAATCAACGCCAAGGTGTATGCTTCGACCGTGGTGCGGTGCCGTTTCGACGGACGCACACTTCGTTACGTCGAGCACGGCTCCGAACTCTCGGTGCCGATCGATCGCGGCCTTTACGAGCCGAGCCTCGCGGCCTTCGGGGGGCGCTTTTTCCTAACGCTGCGCAATGATCAGGCCGCCTACGTCGCGCGCAGTGCCGACGGCCTGCGGTTCGAGGCGCCGCGGAAGTGGACCTTTGACGACGGCGCCGACCTCGGCAGCTACAACACGCAGGCGCATTGGGTGACGCATCAGGACGCCCTCTTTCTCACCTACACGCGGCGCGGCGCGAACAACGACAACATGGCCCGGGCCCGTCACCGGGCCCCGCTCTTCATCGCGCAGGTCGATCCTGACCGGCTAGTCGTGCTGCGCGCCACCGAGCGCGAGCTTGTGCCGAACAAAGGCGCGCAGCTCGGGAACTACGCCGTGGTCGACGTGAACGAGCGCGAGACGTGGGTCACGACCTCGGAGGGCATGGCTCCCGGAAACCCGGCCCAGTTCGGCGCCAACGCGCGCGTTTACGCGGCGCGGATCATCTGGGGAAAGCCCAACGCGGTCTGGAACCGGCATTGAGCTACCGGCGGGTAGTTTCAATCCGTCGACACGGAGCGCACGGAGAAAAAATCCGAGGGCACTGAGGTCAGGGAAGAGCGCGAGACGGCGTGCGTTTTGAAATTTATGGAGAATCCCCTGGCCCAAAAGACCTGCGATGTAGTTGCGGGTGTTACCCGGACGCTTCGGGAATGCCTTCGGCCTTCTAGCTTTCCCGCATGGTCCGGGGTCGGCGACCCCGGCTACAGGGAAGGATTTGCTTCACGAAGATCCGTGAGGGCGCCCTTGGCCGAAGGACCTGCGATGTAGCCGCGGCTGTAGCCGCGGATTTTCCGATTTTCCTCCTTCCAATGCCGCCCGATAGCGGCCCTCTCGGTCACCCGCCGAGGTATGTCGCGCGCAGGCGCGGGTCGGCGCGGAGGGCGGGGCTTTCGCCCTGCATGACGATGCGGCCCGTCTCGAGCACGTACGCACGTGAGGAGACCTCGAGGGCGAGGTTAGCGTTTTGTTCTACCAGGAGGATCGTGATCCCGTGGGTGCGGTTTATTTCCACGATCTTCTCGAAGATCGTCGAGATAAGGCGCGGCGCGATGCCGAGCGACGGTTCGTCGAGCATCAGGAAGCGCGGGTTACCCATCAGGGCGCGGCCGATCGCGAGCATCTGCTGTTCGCCGCCGGAAAGCGTGCCGGCGGTTTGCGTGAGCCGCTCCTTGAGGCGCGGGAACGTGGCGAAGACGAACTCGCGGTTGCGCTCGTCGCGTGCTGGATCGGTCGAGAGGTAAGCTCCCATCGCGAGATTCTCGGAGACGGTGAGGTTGGCGAAGATCATGCGGCCTTCGGGGACGTGACAAAGGCCGCGTGCGACGATGGTGTGCGGCGCGAGGCCGGTGATGTCTTCGCCGGCAAAGCGCACGGCGCCAGACTTCGCGCGCAGAAGGCCCGACACCGCGCGCAGGGTGGTGGTCTTGCCCGCTCCGTTGCCGCCGATGAGCGTCACGATTTCCCCGGTGTTGATCTCGAGCGAGACACCGGACAGCGCCTGGATGGCGCCGTAGGCGACGTGGAGATCGGTGATCTGCAGCATGGGAATGGACGGCGCGCTTAGTGATGCGCGAGCGAAGAACCGTGGTCCTCGCCGAGGTAGGCCTCGATGACCTTGGGGTCGGCGCGGATCTGGTCGGGTGTGCCCTCGGCGATCTTCACGCCGTAGTCGAGTACCGCGATGCGCTCGCAGCAGCCCATCACGACCCGCATGGAGTGCTCGACCAGCAGGATCGAGAGGTTGAATTGCCGGCGGACCTGTTGGATGAGGCGGATGAGCTCGACCTTTTCGGTGGGATTCATGCCGGCTGCGGGCTCGTCGAGGAGCAGCAGGCGCGGGCGCGTCGCGAGGCAGCGCACGATTTCGAGCCGGCGCTGCTCGCCGTAGGGCAGGCTCCGCGCGGGGGCGTCGCGGAAACGGCCGAGGTTGAAAATCTCGAGCAGTTCGTTGGCGCGGGCCGCGATCGCAGCCTCGTCGCGCCGGAACGCCCCGAGCCGGAGCAGCGCGTGGCCCGGGGCGGTGGTGCGGTGCAGGTTGCAGGCGGCGCGTACGTTATCGATCACCGACAGCGAGCCGAAGAGGCGGATGTTCTGGAACGTGCGGGCGATCCCGAGGGCCACGATATCGTCGACACCGAGCCCACGGAGATCGCGGCCGCCGAAGCTGATCCGGCCCGAGGTGGGGGCGTAGACACCTGTGATGAGATTGAAGACGGTCGTCTTGCCGGCGCCGTTGGGTCCGATTAGTCCGCAGAGCTCGCCCTCGTTCACGGCGAAGTCGACCGCGTTGACGGCGGTGAGGCCGCCGAAGCGGATGGTGGCTTGCTCAAGGCGGAGGAGTTCGGCCATGGCGGGTCAGCCGCGGGGGCGGCGGGCCGGGAATTGAAACAGTCCTTGCGGTCGCAGGAGCATGAGCAGCACGAGCAGCAGGGAGTACAGGATCATGCGGTACTCGGCGATCGGACGAAGCACCTCGGGCAGCACCGTGAGCAGCACGGCGGCGAGGATGACGCCGACCGCGTTGCCCATGCCACCAAGGATGACCATGACGACGATCTCGATGCTGCGCGTGAAGTCGAAGCCCGTGGGGGTGATGGTGAGCTTGAAGTGGGCGTAGAGCCCGCCGGCGACGCCGGCGAAGAACGCGGCCACGACAAACGCGACGATCTTGTAGCGGGTGGGGTTTAGGCCCACCGCGGCGGCCGCAATCTCGTCGTCACGCGTCGCAAGGAAACCGCGGCCATAGGTGGATTCGACGAGACAGTGTACGACGAAGACGGTGACGGCTGCGACGGCGAGCACCCAGACGAGGGAGGTGCTGGCAGGGATGGCGTTGAGCCCGAGCGCGCCGCCGAGGACCTCGATGTTCTGGAAGATGACCCGGATGATCTCGCCGAATCCGAGGGTGACGAGGGCGAGGTAGTCTCCGCGCAGCCGCAGCGATGGCACGCCGACCAGGAGACCAGCTAGAGCGGCGCAGAAGCCGCCGGTGACCAGGGCGGCGAGGAAGACGGCCCCTTGCGTGACAGGCCCGGCGGCGGAGAGCTCACCGACCAGTTTTGGCGCGACGAACAGCGAGACGGCGGAAGAAAGGTACGCGCCGACCGACATGAAGCCGGCGTGGCCTAGGGAGAACTGGCCGGTGTAGCCGTTCACCAGATTGAGCGAGACGGCGAGTATGATGTTGATCCCGATGCCCGTGAGCACGTCCAGCAGGTAGGGATCGAGTCCGCCCGGGAAATTGGAAAACCCGTAGGCGGCGACGAGACTGAGGAGAAGGGCGACGTGCGGCCGCGGCATGGCTTAAACCTTCTCGATGGTCGCGCGGCCGAGCAGGCCGGCGGGCCGGAAGAGCAGGATCACGATGAGAATGGCGAACGCGATGGCGTCCTTGTAGGTGGACCACTGGCTGCCGCTGACGAACGTCTCCACCACGCCGAGTAGCAGACCGCCGAGCGCGGCGCCTGGGATGTTGCCGATCCCACCGAGGATGGCGGCGACGAAGGCTTTAAGGCCGGGCATGACGCCCATCAGCGGGTCGATCGAAGGGTAGTTGAGCGCGTAGAGGACCCCGCCGGCCGCGGCCAGGGCGGAGCCGAGGCCGAAGGTGAACGAGATGACGACGTCGTTGTTCACACCGACCAGCTGGGCCGCGCGCGGGTTGAGAGATACCGCGCGCATCGCCATGCCGATCTTGGTACGGTGCACGACGAGCTCGAGGCCGATCATCAGCAGCACGGCGACGACGATCACGACCAGCTGGTTGGACGACAGCACTAGGCCGCCGAGCGTGAAGTTGGCGGAAGGCAGGATCGCCGGGAATGTACGCGGCGCGGCGCCGAAGAAAACCTGCCCGGAGTACTCAAGCAGCAACGAAACGCCGATGGCGGTTATGAGGACGTTGAGCGTGGGCGCGCCCCGCAGCGGACGGTAGGCTAGGCGCTCGATGAGCATGCCGAGCAGCGCGCAGCCGGCCATGGCCACTAGGAGCACGACGAGCCCGCCCCAAAGTGTGCCCTCGGGGACGATCCGCCCGGCGAAATAGCCGATGAACGCCCCGACCATGAAAACGTCGGAGTGCGCGAAATTGATGAACCGCAGCACGCCGTAGACCATGGTGTAGCCGAGCGCGATGAGGGCGTAGATCGCGCCAAGCGACAGTCCGTTGAGCAGCTGCTGGAGGAATTCGGCCAAAGGGATCGGGGGAGGTTGAAACCCCGCCTAGCAGGGTCAACTCCGCGGTGCGGACCGCACTCTCAGGCCGTAAGGGGGCAGG
>Ga0192647_101654_pt1 | contig 14400 bp, 11 predicted proteins | sample LauGreFa1BDMLBSN_2_FD_133046 | JGI IMG/M metagenome (GOLD analysis project Ga0192647, IMG submission 133046) | Freshwater lake microbial communities from Lake Michigan, USA - Fa13.BD.MLB.SN - reassembly | ecosystem: Environmental > Aquatic > Freshwater > Lake | place: Lake Michigan, USA...
GAATGTTGTCGGTTTTTCCTGGAATGCCAGCAGGCAACATGCATGCGCCTCTGACGATCAAATCGATTTGGGCACCTTTTTGTCCTGCCGAAATGAGGGCATGAATCAGTACCGGATCCGTTAAAGAATTCATTTTCGCAACAATTCTAGCCGGTAAGCCTTTGGCAGCAGCAGCGCCAACAGACTCAATTTTTTCAACCATGTTCTTTTGCAAGAGGAAAGGTGCAGCCCACAACTTGTTCATTTTGCCCAAACGACTGGGGCTTGCAAGATGAACAAACAAAGTGTCCATGTCAGCGGTGATACGCACATCGCACGTGAGATAGCTCAGATCTGTGTAGAGCTTTGCGGTTCTGGGGTTGTAGTTGCCAGTCGACAAGTGGCCGTATCGCTTGAGCACACGGCCCTCACGCCTTGTCACCAATAACATTTTGGCGTGCGTTTTTAAACCAACGACACCATATACAACTTGCGCGCCCACAGATTCCAATTGCTCGGCCCAATTGATATTGGCTTCTTCATCAAAACGGGCTTTAAGCTCGACCACAGCGGTAACTTCTTTGCCACGACGCACGGCTTCCCGCAGTAAGTTCATCATGGCAGGATCACTGCCTGTCCGGTAAATGGTTTGCTTAATGGCCAACACTTGCGGGTCTTCTACGGCCTCTTTCAGGAATGCCAAAACACCGTCAAAACTTTCAAAGGGTTGATGAATAAGGACATCGCCTCTTTGCATGCGCGTAAATATGGATTCGCCTTGCTTCAACTGCTTGGGAAAACTGGCTTGATAAGCAGGGAAAAGCATGGAAGAGTCGTCAACCAAGTCAATGAGCTGGCTCAGGCGAACCAAATTCACTGGGCCTGCAGCACGAAACAAAGCCGCTTGAGGAAGGCTAAATTGCTTGAGCAAAAAGTCAGACAAATGTTCAGAACAACTTTCTGAAACCTCTAAACGCAATGCTTGTCCATACTGGCGGTGTTGCAATCCTTTGCGCAAGGCTGTTCGCAAGTTTTCAACTTCTTCTTCGTCTACTGACAAGTCTGAATTTCGAGTGACTCGGAATTGAGAGAACTGCCCGACTTCACGACCTGGAAATAAGTCATTCAAATGTGCACGTATGACACTGGACAAGAGAACAAACGCTTTGCCATGACCAGCCACTTTGTCAGGCAGCGGAATGACCCTAGGTAAAACTCTGGGAACTTTGACAATGGCAATGTCATTGGACCTGCCAAACGCGTCTTTGCCTGACAGTTGAACAATGAAGTTCAAAGATTTGTTGGCAACTTGTGGAAACGGGTGCGCAGGGTCGAGTCCAACAGGTACTAAAAGGGGTTTAACTTCGCGCCTGAAATAATCTTGAACCCATTTCTTTTGGGCCAGATTTCTTTCTCCATGAGAAAGTAATTTAATGCCCACTTTGTGCAAACTGGGCAACAAAACAGCGTTGTACAAGCTGTATTGTTCGGTGACCAAATCTCTGGCGGTGTTGTAAACGGTCTCGAATGTGTTGATGTTGTAGGTGCCTTTTTCGTCACCGTTTCGAAATGCAGACATGTGCAAGTCAGCACGCACTTCGAAAAATTCATCAAGATTGGACGACACAATACACAAGTAACGAAGTCGCTCTAAAAGGGGGACTTCTGCGCGCTTTGCCCAATCCAAGACACGCTCATTGAAAGCCAGAATACTTCCGTCACGGTCCAGCAATTGGATGCCTGAATTTAATTCATCTGAATTCAATGAAGTCGAGTTGCTCAATTGGACGCATCCGTTCTTAATAAGGAATCTGGCTTAAGCAGTGACAAAGGCCCATTATTGATTCAATAAATTTCAATTTGATGACAATTTGATGAATGCCACAAATTGGAGCGCCATTGCACTCAATTGTTACAAACTTTGTTGCATCTGTGAAATGGCCGCAGTCCCTCTATGAATCTGCCAAGCTCTAAAGCGCAACCAAACAGCCCTGATCAACAGGTGAGAGGACCATATAGCGATCAAAGAAAAAACAATGTCGCTTAAAAAATGGCCGCCTTGGGAAATTCTCGCCAGGCCAATCAATCCACCCACAAACAATCCCGTGAAGAGCCAAAATTGACGCTTCCTTCGAATGCCAAACATGCCCAGTGACATGAGCGCAAAGCCTACGGCAGCATGACCACTGACAAATGAGCAGTTTGTTTGACAAAATTGACTTGGCACAAAGACAGGGACAAATGCCGTGGGGCCTGCAAAAGCCTGCACATCACGAGGACGTGGTCGCCCCATACCGTCCTTTAAAACTGTATGCACCAAAAGCCCAATTCCAAGAACAACCACCATGACAAGAGCAGAGGCACGGCGCCAATGCCTTCGTGAAACCTTGTACGGCATGAAGACAGCCAGTATCAAAAGAAATACAGATACAGCAAACAGCACGCGCCCTGCCCATGGTGTGCCGAAGTAAATACCCTTAACCAACCACATCTGATTGGCTGGGAAGTTACCTGCATCTGCGTAAAACAAATGGGACACCCAGAGGTCTAATTGTGGATAAACCATAAAAAGCGCTGATGCAAGCAAGAACAATGCGAAACATCCTGGCAGGCAATGGAAGTTTCTTTTCAAAGTTCTTGCGATCAGATGCCGAATCGGGTGAATCATGGTTTGCTCCTTGTTAACTCTGGCGCCTTCACAACTGCAAGCGGCCCTATGACCGCCAGCGTCTCCCACTCAATCGGCCAATAAGGCCTGATGTTCTTGACCAAGGCCATCTCGCCAGGCATTGGCTCGCGTCTTGGCGCCTCATGCTGTCTGTAAGTGGCAAAAGAAGGAAGGTGGACACCCCATTGAACAATGCTGTTGGTGTTGTCTTGGAACTTCAAAGCCAGACCTTGCACAGGCGCCTGAAGTGTTTGCGCCCACCAAGGCAAAACAATAAGTGCTAAGACGCCGGCTTGGAAAACTGAGAAGAAAATAAACCCAAATCCTTGGGTCATGTAGGTTTTGACAGGTTTGACCTCGCGCAGCAAATAATTGAATGCAGGCGCAACGCAAAGGAGCAATGGAAGCGCAAACAACCAAACCTTCATCTGGGTCTGTGGCGACTCCTCTATCAAGGACTTGTAAAACATATCCTTTACCCAACCAGGATTTTGCTGCAAATAACCAGGAAGAAGGAGAATTGCAGCGAAGCCAAGCATGGCAACCGCCCAAGTCAAAGCCCACATGCGGCGGCTTGCTGACAAAGCGGCAGAAGTCAACAACAAGCACACCGCTGGGCCGGCATACAACAAATAGTGCGGCAACTTGGTATTGGCGATGCTGAAGAAACAAAAGACAAAGGCAAACCAAATCCAGGCATATTTCATGAACGGTTGTTGCCATTGCTCTCGAACATTGGCAATGGCACTGACACACAAAGTCGACCAAGGCAACCACAACAATGGCAAAGCCACTAAGAAATAAGACCAATGGCCCGAGTGCCCTTCCATGCTGCCCATGAAGCGCTCGACGTTGTGCTTCAAGAGAAAGCCATTGATGAAATTTTGACCATGCCTCGCGTAGGCGTAAAGGTACCAAGGACAAGACACTGCAAGTAAAATCACCCAAGCACCCAGATCCAAGAAGAGGGCCTTCAAATTGGCCCGCGCTATTGGAATCAGCAAGCCGTAAATGGCCAATGCGCCTAATGGCAAAACAATGGCTACGGGTCCTTTCACCAAAAGTCCTAAAGCAACCCAGAGGGCCAACTTTCTGCGAGATGCAACACTGTTGGTACTGATGACACGCCAAAGGTCAATGAAGATCAAGACGAAAAAAAGACCCAGTAAAGCATCTGCTGTCGCAGTTCTGGCCATGGCCCAGGGCCCTAAACTGGTCGCTGAAATGACGGCAGCCAGCAAGCCAGCGCGAGGGCCCCATTGCAGGTATGCAAACCGAGCCAAGGCCAGACTGGCCAGCCAACCAGACAATGCCGAAGGCAATCTGAAAGCAAACTCATTGAAACCAAAAACAGAAGCACTGATGGCTTGCAACCAATAAACACCAATCGGTTTGTCAAATCGGTCTAAACCATTCAAGGTGGTGTGCCCCCAGTCACCAGACAACACCATCTCACGAGTGGCTTCCGTGAATGCGCCTTCATCCACATCAAATAAAAGTGCTTGATTCAGTCCCAGCAAAAATAAGCCGAGCAAGGCAAGGGCACCCAGAACCCATTGAAGCGCCAATGTATTTGGTTTAGGACTTAATGACATGCCAAGACTCATTGGGATGCGCACTGTATTCATTCAGCGTGTGATAAGAATTGAATTTGCCGGCATCGTAGTAAGTGCGCATCAGTATTTCTGCGATGACGCCCGTCGTCAGAAGCTGCAATCCACTCACAACAGCAAAAAAACCAAGAAACATCAAGGGCCGATTGCCAATCGGTTCACCCATGAATTTCAAAATACCCAGGTAAGTGAGAATCAGAAGTCCGATGCATGTCACGATACTGCCAAGTCCGCCGAAGAAATGACCTGGTCGCGAACCAAATCGCAAAAAATAATGAATGGACAAAAGGTCAAGCAACACGCGAAATGTTCGCGATAGACCATATTTTGATTGGCCTTTGGTTCGAGGAAAATGCGAAACGGGAATTTCTGCCATGCGCGTCGGAGACGTCACCGTCGCCAACCAAGCTGGAATAAAACGATGCATCTCACCGTATAGGCGTACCTTGCGAAGCACAGAGGCTCTAAAGGCTTTCAGACTGCAGCCGAGGTCTTGAAAATCAAGTCCACTGACATTGCGAATCAACCGATTGGCTAATTTTGAGGGTATCTTGCGCAGCCATAAACCATCTTGTCGGTTCTGCCGCCAACCCGCCACCATGTCGAGGTCTTTGGACAGCAAATGATGAACCAATTTGGGGATATCTCTCGGGTCATTTTGCAAATCACCGTCCATGGTCACAATCACATCACCTCTGGCAGCATCAATGCCAGCTTGCATGGCGGCCGTTTGCTTGAAGTTGCGAAGCAAACGAATGAGTCGAACATGCGGCCCCACATCTTTGGCGGCCACATTCAAGTGAGACCAAGTGGCATCACTGCTTCCGTCATCTACCACAATCAATTCCCATTGGAAGGGGTAGTTGATCAATGCGGCTTGTACGGCTTCAATCAAATCACTTGCAAGTTCTTCTTCGTTGTACATCGGTACAACCACTGAAAGCCGGTGAGACAGCTTTGCTCCATCTAGCCACAAGCTCGAGTGCGGGGTATCAGACATGAACGCCACTCTGCTTTGATTTGAAATTTTCCACTGCAAATGAGTTGAAGGACAAGGCCAGCACCGCACCTAGAAGCGAAATACAAAGAAAGAACAGATGCGTGAGCAAAACGCTTCCCATCAAGCCTTTCATTTCTTGCCAAGTCAGGCCCAAGCCCGTCCAAACACCAGCTTCGTAGGTACCAAGTCCGGCAGGACCCGTCAATGGCAACAACGCAGAAAGCTCACCTGTTAAAGCGCCCCTAACGGTTTGAAGGCTTTCCAAGCCTGTCAAATTAGAAAGCATCAGAGAAACGACCAATAATTTGACAATCCAGTTGGCAGCAGACCAAACCCATCCCCATGGACTTGATCTTTGATGCAAAAATGCTCTTACTTGTCGGATCAGAAAATGGCGCGACCGCAACAAGCGCAGCCACCATTTTTTTGTCATGAGACACAAAACCACAACAAGGAGAAAACTCAAAATTCGCAATTCTCCGCTGAGAAAAGGCAACAGCAAAAATGCCAGTGAAAGTAAAACAATGCCATCTTGCAATCTCAACCACAGCAGGCTTCGAATACATTGTTGCAATGACACATTCAATAATTTTTGTACCAGCACCGGATAGCCTAATTCACCGACTCTAAATGGCACCAAAATCACGGCAGCATTGTGAAGGAAAGTCAAACTCAGAGCGTCCCACAAGCTGATTTTTCCATGGAACCTCCACTCTTCCTTAAAGCGAAACGCTCTGAATAAGAAACTGCTTAACCAACCCAAGGTGCAAATGGCCAACACCACTTTGGGAACTTCGTTCAAACGTGAAAATGTTAAATTCCAATCGGAGTGTCGAACCAATGCCAACAGCAGCATCAGTGCAAGCATCCAAAAAACCAGACGATAGAACCATTTTCGGATTCGAACATGGGGCTCAAACTGCATCTCAGAAATGATGTACTTCATTTTTTAGCATCTCATTCATTGCGATCGAAGTAGAAAATATTTTTTAACCAATACCATGGCTCGCATCAGTGAGATGCAAGCCAGATTAAATTGGACAAATTGCACAAAAAAGGAATCAGATTGAGGTGCTGCCAAGTGCAAAGCAATCAGAATGTGCAATGCAATGAGAAACACCCCACCTGGTGATCTTTGAACCCATGCATTCCAAGAATGTTGTCGCTCCCAAAGGAGTGCAAGTGCTACCACCAAGAAAGCCAAGCCTGACCCCGCAATCACATCAGAAGGCCAGTGAGCACCCACAGCCACTCTCGCCCATGCAGCGATACCCGCCGACAAAGCAACGATCAACAAATGCCAATGCTTAGCACCTCTTAGCTTCAGAACGGCACAAACAATCAGTGCACATGAAATTGCAGCAAGTGCATGACCCGATGGCATGGATCCGCTCAGTAAAGGGGGGTGATCAATGATGCTTAGATTCTCAACACCGAGTACGCTTGCGGGTCTTGGCATAGGTAACAAATTTTTGATCAATTGCGAAAGAACTGCACCAATAAGCCAAGTTTTCAGCACCCAAGATGTAATTTCGCCTGGAAAACGCTCGATCAACAAGAGGATGAGCAAGATAACCCAGGCGTCTCCACCCAAATTGATCAAGGACCAAAACCAAGATGGCAAAAGAGGTTCGGCATGAATGTTCAACATCCAAGCTTGGTTCCATCCGGAACTCATCAGAACAAAGCTCAGGCTAAGGCAGACAACCAACGCCATGGCAGAAAAAATCACCACTTTGTAAGACGAAAGTTGCTGTACAGGTTGGTTATGCATAAAAAGTAGAAGGCAAACAGTTTTAAATTGTTTGCTACATTTTTATTTCAACCAAGTTTCATGACAGTGTCATGAATATTTTCTAAATTAAGGAGATGAAACGCAAAGTTCTGATCACTGGTGCTGCAGGATTCATTGGATCTCGGCTATCCGAGCATCTAAATTCATTGGGTTATGAGGTTTTAGGTTGTGACATTTTTAACTTTAGGAATCAATTTTTCGATGTGGGCGACGAAAATCACCTGAAGCTCCAAAGACTGCGCTATGACCGAATTGCCCACTTCCTTCAGCTAAATCAAATTTCATACCGTGCCATCGATCTTTCGGATCATGCAGCGACCATGACATTGTTCGATTCTTTTCAGCCAGACGTGGTGGTCCACCTTGCAGCCCAGGCAGGCGTCAGGCATTCTGTCAAATCACCCATGGACTTTGTGAAGTCCAACTTAAACGGCTTTGCAAATGTATTGGATGCTTGCAAAAAATATGAGGTCCAAGATTTTTTGTACGCGAGTTCTTCTAGCGTTTATGGCGCTAGAACGGATGCGCCTTTCCAAGAAGCCGACCGATGTGACAACCCGCAATCCTTTTACGCGGCCACCAAAATTGCCAATGAACTGATGGCACAGTCCTACTATGCCCAGTACAAAACACCGTCACTGGGGCTTCGATTCTTCACAGTCTATGGGCCCTGGGGCAGACTAGACATGGCGCCGCTTCTATTTGCTCAAAAAATGCGGAAAAAACAAACCATCCAACTTTTTGGAGATGGTTTGCTGAAAAGAGACTTTACCTATGTCGGAGACACTGTTTTTGCTTTGACACGACTGATTGAATTAGGCGTCAGTCGGAAAGGTGTTGATGTTGTCAATATTGGGCACTCTAACCCCATTCAAGTGACGGAATTCGTGAAAATACTGTCAGAGTGTCTTGGTATCGAACCTGTGGTTGAATTAGCGCCGATGCAAGTATCTGACGTACCCATGACATGTGCCAGCGACCAAAAACTTGTGAAGCTGATTGGTGAATGGCCGCATACATCTATGAAGGATGGATTGACTGAAATGACAAAATGGCTTGCCAATTGGCAGCCTGCTTGAATCAAAAGAAAGTCATTTCAGGCTTAGATTTCAATGACTATTTTTCAAAAAAGTATTCACAAAGAGCTTCTTAGGAACTTTGGAGCTTCGACGGTCATCCTGTTTACCATTGTGATGACCATCATGCTTATTCGCATCTTGGGACAGGCCTCCAAAGGGCAAGCTGATCCTTCAGAAGTCATTCTTTTGATTGGCCTGAATGGCGTTGGAAACGCAGGCCCCATTCTCACATTGAGCATGTTCATCTCCATTGTGTCTACGTTCTCACGAATGTACCTGGACAGTGAAATGATCATTTGGTTTTCGAGCGGCTTAAGTTTGTCCAAGTTTTTAAAGCCACTCTGGCAGTTTTGCTGGCCAGTTATTTTGGTGATTGCTTTGCTGGCTGTTTTTGCATGGCCTTGGAGCAATACTCAGACTCAGTATTTAAAAGACCGATTTGAAAAGCGCAGCGATATTGAACGTGTTGCACCTGGTCAATTTCAAGAGTCTGCTACAGATCAAATGGTTTTTTTCATAGAGAAAAAGAAAAATGACAATGATGTTGCAACCAGTGTTTTCATTTCAAAAATTGAAGGCGATCTTGAAACGATTACAACAGCCAAATCAGGTAACGTTGAATTTTCCAAGACAGACAAGTTCTTAAGCCTGAAGCAAGGTCAGCAAACAGTTTTAAATCACCAAACAGGAGAAGTTAGAGTCACTGAATTTGAAAGTTTCAACTTTTTACTCGATCCTGCAAAACGCCAAATATTGACCAATTTACAAAGCCAAATGCTCAGTACTTTAGAACTGCTTCAAAGTTCTGAGCGCATCAATCGGGGAGAATTATTTTGGCGTCTTGGCCTGTTTATCGCAGCCTTCAATTTGGCATTGATCGCTGTGCAACTGGCAAGTGTGAATCCTAGAGTAGGCCGAAGTTATTCATTGGCGATGGCCATACTTTGCTTTATGGGCTACTACAACATGCTCACCATTGGCAAGCGTCTGATTGCTGACGGCACGGCCACATTTGGCGGCATGATGCTCACAGTTCATGGCACTGCAATCTTCATTGTGATCATCTGGTATTTGCATACTGAGTTCAATTTACATTGGCGAAGATTTGTCTCGTCTAACAACCCTCAACTTGGATAAGTTTTTTCACAAGTCATAAAAATTACACAAATTCGTCACGACAAAGAAACCTTGAATATCCAAAATTGGTTTCTCTTCAGGAGAAACTCATGAAAATTTCGATTGTTGGTGCGGGCTATGTAGGTTTGGTGACAGGCGGTTGTTTGGCTGAACTTGGCCACCAAGTGATGTGCATTGACAGCGATGCAGCCAAAGTCGCTACGCTTAATTCTGCTGGATTGCCCATTTACGAGCCCGGGCTTCAAGAACTGATGGCCAGAAACAGAGCAGAAGGCCGAATTCAATTCACCACCGACATGGCTCAGGCCGTTGAGCACGGCGAGGTTATTTTCATTGCAGTAGGTACACCCTCTAAAGAAGATGGCTCGGCAGATTTGCAGCACGTCTTGGCAGTTGCCACCCAAATTGGTCGACATTTGAAAAAATTCAAAGTCATTGTGAACAAATCAACAGTGCCTGTGGGTACTGCCTACCGTGTTCAAAAGTGCTTACAAGACGAATTGAACAAGCGCGGCATACAAGAGTCACTTTTTGAGGTAATTTCAAATCCTGAATTCCTGAAAGAAGGTGCTGCGATCAAAGATTTCATGCACCCAGATCGCATTGTGATTGGCCTAGACGACAGCCCCAACTACCGAGCAGTTCACCAAAAAATGGAGTTGTTGTACTCCAGCTTTAACAGACACCACGCGCGCACCATTTGGATGGATGTGAGAAGCGCAGAACTGACCAAATACGCCGCCAATGCCATGTTGGCCACTCGAATCTCATTCATGAACGAGATAGCCAACCTGTCTGATTTGCTAGGCGCAGACATTGACAGCATTCGCCGTGGCATCGGTGCTGACCAGCGAATTGGCCACGATTTCTTGTACGCTGGCACAGGCTATGGTGGAAGCTGCTTTCCTAAAGACACGCGGGCACTGATTCAAACTGCATTAGATTGCGGCAGCCAAATGAAGGTGGTCAGCGCCGTAGACAATGTCAATGACCATCAAAAAACCTTGTTGGTTTCTCGATTAACTTACCATTTTGGTCAAGACCTCCAAGGCCTCAAATTTGCCATTTGGGGCTTGTCATTCAAGCCCAATACCGACGATATGCGTGAAGCACCGAGTCGCGTCATCATTCAGGAATTGTTAAAACGGGGCGCTACAGTCAGTGCTTTTGACCCTCTGGCTGCCAAAGAAGGACACGAAGCCGTGTCACACGATATTCAAGATGAAGAAGCCTTAAGTCGCTTTAGCTTGGCCGATACAGCCTACGAAGCCGCCACCAATGCAGACGCACTTTTGGTTGTGACCGAATGGAAAACATTTCACCACCCTGATTTTGAAATGCTTAAAGAGCGCATGAACCAGCCCTTGATTTTAGATGGGCGCAATTTGTACGATCCGAGAATGCTCCAAGATTTAGGCATTGCATACCAAGGCATTGGACGCCGCAATCAATTGGCGCTTAACTTCAAAGCAGGTGCTCACATCCAACAAGCAGAAGCCTCGGCATAACGAATGCCTAAAGGTTTCTTTTACCTGATCAGCGCCCAATTCGCTTCAGGTCTGGCAGACAATGCACTGCTCATTTTAGGTATCGCCTTTCTTGTTGAGCAAGGCCACCCAGGTTGGTGGGCCCCCTTGCTCAAATTTTCATTCACTTTGTCTTATGTTTTTTTGGCCCCTTTAATGGGGCCTTTGGCTGACGCCTTTTCAAAAGCCAAACTCATGGCTTGCATGAATGCTCTCAAAGTTGTTGGAGTGGCATTTATATTCACCAACTTTCATCCCATGCTTGCATTTGCCATAGCAGGCATGGCGGCGTCTGCATACGCGCCTGCTAAATATGGTTTAGTGACAGAAACTGTACCTGCCGAGCTGCTGGTCAAGGCCAATGGCTGGCTCGAGGTGACTGTGGTGATGGCTGTGATACTGGGAACTGCTTGTGGCGGTCTGCTGGTAGCCTCCAAAAGCTTTGTTTGGATGTCGATATTGAATCAGTCATTCATTGAATTGCTTGGACTCAGTCTTGAAACTCAATATGCCGGGCCTCTGCTTTCATTGATTGTGATTTACAGCATTGCTGGGCTTTTGAACTTTGGCATTCCAAATCTGAATATTAGGTATGTTCAAGAAAGTATGAGGCCGGTTGCTTTGTTCAAAAATTTCATCCAAAGCAATCGAATTCTTTGGCAAGATCCTGTTGGCAAGCTTTCACTGGCAGTCACCACACTTTTTTGGGGCATTGGTGCGGTCGTTCAATTTGCGGTATTGCTTTGGGCCCAGGAGGCGCTAGACATGCCCTTAGAGCAAGCGAGTCTGCTGCAGGCTGTTGTTGCATTTGGCGTCATATTTGGAGCGGGCGCAGCAGGACACTATGTCGCACTTCAAAATGCTTACAAGGTCCTTCCCTTAGGACTTTGGCTGGGATTGTCATTGCCGGCCTTGGCTTTTTCAACATCGCTTTGGATTGCCATTCCACTGATGCTGATCACTGGCTTTGCAGGCGGCATGCTGATGGTGCCCATGAATGCAATGCTGCAAAACCGTGGCTACACATTGTTAACAGCAGGAAGGTCAATTGCCGTTCAAGGCTTTAATGAAAATGCCAGCGTCATGGTCATGCTGGGTGTCTACAGCGGCTTATTGGCCTTGGAATTACCCCTTCACTGGGTGATGGTCATCATGGGATCTGTCATGACCTTAGGCATAATTTACTTGATGCGAATGGCATCCCAGAAGACAGATTCAACTTGCTCTGCAATTTGATCCCAGTCTAAGTGCACCACTTGTTGTCTGGTGCTTTGTGTAATTCGGTCTAGCGCGTCTTTGCTGTTAAAGACGGCAACTGCTTGAGCGGCAAAGCCTTCAGGATTGCTTTCTGCAACCAACCAGCCGTTGATGCCCGTTTGAACCCAATCTCTAGCAGCAGCGCAATCGAATGCCAATACTGGAATGCCACTGGCAAGTGCTTCCAAGGTGACATTGCCAAAAGTTTCAGTTTGGCTTGGAAATACAAATAAATCAGAGCTTGCATAGTAGGCGGCTAGGTTTGAATGTGACAACATGCCAGGAAAAATGATGTCTGGATAGCGTTGCTGGAATTGGCTTCTTAAAGGACCATCACCGACCATGACCAATTTAAACGCTTGGTCTGTGTGCTTCAAAGCCTCATATGTCTTCAGAACTTGGTCTAAGTTTTTTTCAGGTGCCATTCTGCCAACAGAAATCAGAACCTTGGTGTTTTCTGTGGCACCCCAAGAGCTTCGCAAGCTTTTATCGCGCTTAGAAATATTGAATAACTTTGTATCAACCCCTCTAGACACGACTTTGAGATTGACAAATCCATTCTCACTCAAGGTACGCATGAGTTCTCTGGTGGGCACCATGGTACAAGCTGTCGCGTTGTGAAATTTTCGCAAATATGCAACGATCGGTTTTCGCAACCACCCCACACCATAATGTTTCGAGTAACTTTGAAAGTTGGTTCTGAAGTCAGACGTCACTGGAAGCTTTAAGACTTTGGCAGCTTGCAATGCAGACCAGCCCAGAGGCCCTTCGGTTGCAATGTGCACCACATCCGGACGACGCAATGTCCAAGTTTTGACCAGCGTTTTTTTGCTGGGTAAGCCCAATTTTAATTCTGGGTAACGGGGTATTGGCATGCCACGCATCAACACTTCTTCAAGCGAGGAATCATTCAAAGGTGATTCAGTTTTTGTTTGTCGAGGACGGATCAACTGAACATCATGATTTCGATGGCTTAAACCTTGGACCAATTTGGCCAAAGTCATGGCCACGCCATTGACCTCAGGTGGCCATGTTTCTGTGACTACGGCAATGCGCAATGAAGGCCGTGAAGCAGGGTAATCTTCGAGGACGATGGGTGAATCTGATGAATTTTCCATCCCTAAATCATCAGGCCTAGATTTAACAATTTGATGACAATCAGGTTAAGGGAAATATTTATGATGAAATTTCAGTGACAAATGTATCTTGTCATTGAATTTTCATGATTTACGACAATGATTCATTCATGCACAATTCGTGCTGCCCAAATTTCCTATCAGGAGACGATGTGACTACATTTTTCGAAGCCTTGAAAATTCAGCGTTTTGACGACCACCGTTATTACCATCACAGCCGAATCAATCAAACATTGCACTTCATCAGCGCCATCAGTTTTGTGATTGCCTATGCATTTCTGCTGATTGATCCTGTCATTTCAGCACTGATTGCCTGGTTAGTGTCTATGACGACGCGTCAATCAGGTCATTTTTTCTTTGAACCATTGGGTTACGACGAAATCAACCAAGCCACCCATGAATACAAAGAAGAGATCAAGGTTGGCTACAACTTGAATCGCAAAGTGGTGTTGTTAAGCATCTGGGCCATTTTGCCCATGGTTCTCTACGTTGAGCCTGGCCTGTTCGGCATGATTGAGCCTTGGGAGTCCTTGACAGAATGGGTACGTCAAGTAGGCGCCTCATGGCTTATTTTGGGTGTTGCAGGCTTGCTCTTCAGAACCATTCATTTGTTTTTCTTGAAAGATGTACAAACAGGCTTGGTTTGGATGACAAAAATCATCACCGATCCCTTTCACGATATTGTTCTGTACCACAAAGCACCTTTGTACTTGCTCAAAGGTGAGTTGATGGACAACAATCCGAAACAGATGTACCACTGAAACTTTCAGCCCAAAAAAACCGCTCTGATTAGAGCGGTTTTTTTTCTTGTCCAAAGGCTTTGCAATTTGGGCTTATCAAGCAGCGTAAATGCGTTTTTCGGCTGCTAAAGGCGCATCGAGTTTGTAGTTTCTGCTTGAGATGGTGTCAATGAACAACCACTCACCTTGAACTTGGGCAGTGGATACAGTCAATTTAAGATAGCCACGACGAGATGAATCCATCCACTTCAAATCTTTAACCACACCTTCAAAAATAGCTTTAACTTGCGCGGGTGGTAAAGACAAATAGGCTTCCAGTCCGGGAGAGCTGACGCTAGATGTCGCAAACTCCTCGCCAACTTTCTGTCCTGACATCAATGTCAAATCACTGTGCCAGGCATTGTGTGTATCACCCGCCAAAACAACCAAGCGCTTTTTCAGCTGTGCTGCTGTCGACAACAGAATTTCAC
>Ga0192647_101659_pt1 | contig 14357 bp, 13 predicted proteins | sample LauGreFa1BDMLBSN_2_FD_133046 | JGI IMG/M metagenome (GOLD analysis project Ga0192647, IMG submission 133046) | Freshwater lake microbial communities from Lake Michigan, USA - Fa13.BD.MLB.SN - reassembly | ecosystem: Environmental > Aquatic > Freshwater > Lake | place: Lake Michigan, USA...
TGATCATGTTTGTCACGTGTTCGATTACAGCTCGCCGATGAATATTCTTGCCAATGCTTTTAGCATTACAAACCATTTGTTCGAGAAATATGGTCCGAAAGCGGGTCCAAAAGAAGAGGGCAAAATAACGACGATATAGAGGGCATTTATTTTACTGTTAAAACATTGATTTAAACAATAAAATTTGATTTAAATATTTGTCGAATGGTTATATTAGACAAATGTGTAAAGAAAACGGTTGTAAAATTAGACCAGTATTTAACATAGAAGGGGAAACAAGTGGGATTTATTGTTTGGCACACAAAAAAGATGGGATGGTAAATGTGAAAAGCAAACTCTGTATTGAGTGTGGGGTTCGTGCAACATTTAATAAAAAAGACGAGAAAAAAGCATTGTATTGTTCTACCCATAAAAAGGATGGGATGGTGAATGTTGTTAGTAAAACTTGTCTTGAGTGTAAAAAATACCCAGCATTTAACAGCGAAGGCAAGATAACCGCATTATATTGTGCTACCCATAAAAAGGAAGGAATGGTGAATGTAAAAAACAAAACTTGTCTTGAGTGTAATGTTATACCAGCATTTAACAACAAAGGCGAGATATTGGCATTATATTGTACTACACACAAAAAAGACGGGATGGTAAATGTTATTAGCAAAACTTGTCTGGAATGTAATAAGCAACCAATATTTAACAACAATGGTGAGATACAGGCATTGTATTGTTCTACCCATAAAAAGGATGGAATGGTGAATGTTAAAAGCAAAACTTGTATTCATCTAGAGTGTAAAAAACAACCAATATTTAACACCAACGACAAAAAAAAAGGATTGTATTGTTCACAACACAAAAAAGATGGGATGATAGATGTGATAAGCAAAACTTGTCTAACCGAAGGGTGTAACAAAAGGCCATCATTCAACAAGGATGGTGAAAAAAAAGCGTTATATTGCAGTAAACATAAAAAGGACGGGATGGTTGATGTAAAAAGCAAAACTTGTATTGAATGTAAGAAAATACCAAATTATAACAATGAAGGCAAGACAAAAGCATTGTATTGTTTAGCACACAAAAAAGAAGGAATGGTAAATGTGAAAAGTAAAACATGTATTGAGTGTAAGAAAATACCATTATTCAACAAGGACGGTGAGACACGCGCATTATATTGCGCCACACATAAAAAGGATGGGATGATTGATGTAAAAAAAAAACTTGTCTTGAGTGTAAGAAACACCCAGCATTTAACAATGAAGGCGATATAATGGCATTATATTGTGCTACCCATAAAAAGGATGGGATGGTGAATGTAAAAAGCAAAACTTGTATGGAATGTAAAAAAATACCAGCATTTAACAAAGAAGGTGAAACAAAAGCCTTGTATTGTTCGGCACATAAAAAGGATGGAATGATAGATGTGTTAAGCAAAACTTGTCTAACCGAAGGGTGTAAGACAAGACCATCATTCAACAAAGAGGGTGAGACGGTTGCGTTATATTGCGTAGCACATAAAAAGGATGGTATGATAGATGTAAAAAGCAAAACATGTCTTCATCCAGAGTGTAGGAAAGGACCAAATTATAACAATTCTGGTGAGACAGTGGCATTATATTGCGTAACTCACAAAAAGGAAGGAATGGTCGATGTGAAAAGTAAAACTTGTCTCGAATGTAGGAAAGGACCAAATTACAACAAAGGTGGTGAGACAACGGCATTATATTGTGCCACACACAAAAAGGATGGGATGATTGATATAAAACACAAAACTTGTAAAAGCGAATGGTGTTCAAAAATTGTTCAAGTTGAAAAATACGACGGATATTGCATGTTTTGTTATATGAACTTATTCCCGGACAAACCAGTATCCCGTAATTACAAAACTAAAGAATATGCAGTAGTTGAATATGTCAAAACCAGGTTTTCAAACCATAGATGGGTAGCTGACAAAATAATATCAGGTGGTAATTCAAAACGCCGTCCAGATTTATTATTAGATTTATCATACCAAGTTGTAATTGTAGAAGTCGATGAAAACCAGCATACTGAATATGATTGTAGTTGTCAAAACAAACGTATAATGGAATTATCACAAGATTTAGGGCACAGACCCATTGTATTTATTCGATTTAACCCCGACGATTATGAAAAAGACGGGACAAATATAACTTCATGTTGGAGTAAAGACAAGAGAGGAATATGCGTTGTAAAAAAAACAAAAAAAGATGAATGGACACAACGATTAAATGTGTTAGAAGAGCATATCAATTACTGGATAAATCCGGCAAATACAACAAATAAAACAATTGAAACAATCCAGTTGTTTTATGATATGTAAAATCATCGCAAGTCCCTGCGGTTATAAATGTATGTAAGATGTTATGAGATTGTAGGGATACGCGGCGATTACAGTCGTCATCCTACGGATAAGCGGAGCGTCGCTTACCAGAAACTGCCACCAGCGAGGGCTGAATTGGCTGGCATGGGGCCAAAATCCGAAAAATCATTTACAGGCGCCGTCTGGCCCGAGGCTTTCAGCATGTAATCATGTCCCTGGCCCGACGATCTGTTCGATGTCGTTATAGCCGGAGGGGGCGGGAACATGCTATTCTGAACCCCCGAGTTATCCAATGTATCCGCCTGGCTCGCGGCATGGTTATTCACCGGTCGCTTCGAATCCTTTTTCACGGATTCGTTGCTAGGACCATTCCACAATTCGAGCGCGCGATCCACCAAAATATTCACCTTTATACCCAACTTTGTCTGTAAACTGAGCACAATCACCAAGAACGCGAGTATCACTGTCGTCAAGTTAAATGCCTCATATTTGTACCCACTGTATGTAGGGAAATATGTGATGAGTCGGTGGATAAGAACCACGCCGACAAACATCACCACAATTTGGATGAATATTTCGGCTAAAACTTCTAGCGAAGACTTCTCCACATCTGCTTCGGGAATGAACTTCTGGATAGTTTTGTTCAGGGCGACCACGGGTAAAATACCGGTAATGGCATATTGAACAACATTGAGAATCTCGGCTTTGGCCTCTTCTGACGTATCAAAAATATGATTCAAAAATGTATTTTGATTCATGGAACGTGCCTCACTAATAATATTATCCATGGATATCTATATTATACCCAAACAAAAATACATCGTGTCCGAGTGAAATAAAGAATCGTGTAAATGTGTATAAAGATTTGCCGCCAGTCCAATAAAATGGACGAGACAACGCCATCAAATCCCGAAGAATACCAGTATTTGAATATTATTCAAAAAATCATCAGCGTCGGGACTTGGGAAGAAGGCCGGAACGGCCGAACCAAAAGTATTTTTGGTGAAATGATGCGATTCTCGTTGGCCAATGGGCAAATCCCGATTTTGACTACAAAACGGACAGCATGGAAAACATGTTTGCGAGAACTCTTGTGGTTTATTCGCGGCGAAACGGACAATCGGCTTCTACAAGAACAAGGGGTTCATATTTGGGATGGCAATACCAGTCGAGAGTTCCTGGATTCGCGCGGATTAAACCATTACCGTGAAGGATTGATTGGACCAGGATATGGATTTCAATGGCGGCATTTTGGAGGGGAATATGATGCCGCTACAGGCAAAGGCCTCACGACAGGCTTAGACAAAAGCTTGGCCGAAGGCTTGACCAGTCGCAAAAGCTTAGGCATAGATCAGCTGCGTCAAATCATCGATGCCCTAAAGGACCCCGCACAACGAACAAGTCGCCGTCTAATAATGACGGCATGGAATCCCCTCCAATTAGACGAAATGGCGCTGCCCCCGTGCCATATGATATGCCAATTCAACGTCCACGACGGAAACAAGTTATCATGCTCAATGACACAACGAAGTTGCGACGAGTTGTTAGGTGTTCCATTCAATATTGCCTCATACAGTTTTCTCACACATCTGATTGCCCATCATTGTGGATTAGAGGCACACGAGTTTGTGTATTTCAAGGGAAACTGCCATTTATACGAGGAGCATATTGAGGCGGCCACAACACAACTTCAACGAACACCGTTTGCGTTCCCAACACTGGAAATCCGGGTTCGACGCGAAAATATAGAGGATTACATCGTGGATGATTTTGTCGTTAACGGCTATAAATCCCATGAAGCGATCAAGGCCAAGATGGTTGCCTAATACATATCAGACCATTATTTCTGATATTTATTCATAAAATCTAGTTGATTATTCATCATCCGACAACTCGAGAACAATATTGTTGTCGGGTTTTATGTCAAATGTCATTGTTCCAGTATCCTTGACATCCGACAAAATCTGGATGCGTTCATCGACGAGTCTCTTGTTGACTTCCATTGTGTAAGACTGGAGCTTTATAAGTATATCTTTCAGCTCGGCAACCTCACCGGCCAACAACTCAAATCGGTTGTTGATTTCATCGAGGACTTCTTCGTCGACTTGCTGTGTTGGAACTTGCTGTGCTTGCTGTGCTTGCTGTGCTTGCTGTGCTTGCTGTGCTTGAGCTGGTGCCGCCTTGGTATCTTTCATAAATGTCTCCAACGTAACCAATCTTCGGTCTACTAAAGCAATCACTTGCGGAAGTGTCAGCCCTGCTGCTGGTGTCTGTTGTTGAACTACAGGGTCGGAAGCTCCCGGCATAGACGTTCCTCCTGCTCTGCGTTTTCGTGCGGCGGCATTTGCTTGACTCATAATTTCTGTATTATATTTTCTGGATTGATGTTTTTCGCCTATTTTTTACGCAATATGTCTAAATAGTCTTGCCCTCCAATTTCCACATAAACACAATCTCAACATCCAATGTATAATGTGCGGAATCTTTGGCATTTTAACATTGTCCCCCGAAAACATATATAAACGAATCATCGAAGGACTCACCCAACTACAAAATCGCGGATACGATTCATCCGGACTCGGTGTCATTGAATCCGACGGCAAACTCGAAATCCACAAATATGCCTCTACAAATACCAGCGATTCACTCGATAACTTGCGAGCAAAATGCGCAAATAAATCGCAGTCAACCAGTCATATTGGAATCGGGCATAATCGTTGGGCGACTCACGGAATGAAAAGCGACACGAATGCTCACCCCCATGTGTCATTGTCAGGCCGTTTCATCATTGTCCATAATGGGATCATCGAAAACTACGTGGAACTGCGCAATGAGCTTCTTGAACAAGGATTCACATTTCGTTCGCAAACGGACAGCGAAATTATTGTGAATATGGTCGAGTATTATTCTGGACAAACGTCATCGGATTTGGGACCACTGACCACCTACGATGCGCTAAATAATACCATCCAGCGCCTCCACGGAACTTATGGCATCATATTAATTGATTTACAAACCCCCGACAAACTTTTTTGTGTTCGCAATGGTTCGCCTCTATTGGTCGGCAAAACGGACAACAACATCATCATTACATCTGAACAAAGCGGGTTCTGTAATCAAGTATCCAACTACATTACGCTAAATAACGACGACATCTGCGTGATTTCTACATCGGCAAAAATACTCACCATAAAAACATCGAGCACTTATTCACGCAAGAAAATCACCACCCTATCACGGACACTTGTGCCCGACCCATTTCCACATTGGACAATTCGTGAAATCAATGAACAACCGGCGATAGTCAACGCCGCAATTAATAATGGCGGGCGCATCAAATCGGCCACCGAAGTGAAGCTCGGCGGTCTGGAATGCCACGCCGACCGACTCGCGAAAATCAACAATATTGTTCTACTTGGTTGCGGGACATCGTATTTCGCCGCCCTCTATGGCATGCACTTTTTCAAATCGTTGTGCGGATTCAATGTTGTTCAGGCATTCGACGGCGCCGAGCTCTCAGAACAAGACATTCCACGCGAAGGAAACACCGCGTTTATACTAATATCGCAATCGGGCGAGACCAAGGATTTACATAGGTGTATCGAAATCGCTAAACAGGCGAATATAATGACAATTGGAATCATCAATGTGGTCGATTCGCTCATAGCAAGAGAGGTGGATTGCGGTATATATTGTAATGCGGGGACGGAAGTGGGCGTGGCGTCGACCAAGGCATTTAGTAGTCAAGTCGTGTGCCTCTCATTGGCCGCCATCTGGTTTTCGCAAATCGCGGGGCTCAATGAACAGCGCCGAATCAAAGTCATCCACGACCTGAATAATTTGTCGAATGATTTTTCAAATGTACTCGATTTGTTGGATGCGCAAATGAAACACTATGCGTGCGAACAATGGAAACACACGACCAACGTTTTTTTGCTTGGTAAAGGCACCGACGAAATCGTGGCACGCGAGGGGTCACTCAAAATCAAGGAAATCACGTATATCCACGCGGAAGGATATTCGTCGAGTTCGCTGAAACACGGACCCTTCGCACTCTTGGATGAAACAATCCCCGTAATCATTTTCAATATGGATTTGCGACATACGGCAAAAACGATGAATTGTGTGGAAGAAGTGCTTTCGCGAAATGCGCCCGTTATTTTGATAACCAATGACAAAACAATAGAGGATGCGCGGTACAAACAAATATACGTTCCCGGACACTCGTCATTCGCATCGCTTCTCGGAATAGTCCCGATACAATTGTTGGCCTATTATATTTCGGTTAACCGCGGAATAAATCCTGACAAACCGAAAAACCTCGCCAAGGTGGTTTCGGTTGAATAATTGTCAGGTAAATAATGTAAAAACAAATATAAAAATATATAATAAGCAATAATACAATGGATGCTGATATTTTGAAAAAGATAGAGTCCGCGCGGAACGAGTATTATACCGAAAACCAAAAGAACACATTTTTCAAAAAACAACAGAAGTTCAATTGTGCTGAAACGATTACCAACAATATTGATATTGATGCTATTATGCCATTCATGTTTAAAGTCGACCAAAACACAATCGATGTAAATTATAATATTTTTAAAACGGTTGCCTCTCCGGCGGTCTATATGAAAATGGCAATCTATTTACTACAATTAACTGAGGGAATTATCAACACATATTCAAGGTACAATTTACACGTGGACTTGGCTGGATTAACCATGTCGGCGATTGAACGTTATAAGGGGTTTATATCGTTGGTCTCGGGAGAGGGTCACAAAAACGGAAAGGGATTGTTGAAGCATCTGGAGTTTGTCCACATTTTCAATCCGCCGACTTTTGTCGAATATTTGTGCGGTATCGTGATTCCAATCGTAGACCCGTCAATTAAAGACCGAATTGTTATTCATATGAAGAATGGTAATGTCATGAGATATAACACCGCAAAAAACATTTAAGGTCGTAAACTTAGGGTCGTAAACTTAGGGTCGTAAACTTAGAGCCACAAAACAATATAAACATTCCAACCAATTTTTACAAATGAATATCATAGTAAAAAATCGCGACAATGCGCGAATATTTAGCGGATTATTTCAGAATATCAAATTGTTTGCCGAACATGTAAACTTGATGTTTGATGGCGACCGCCTCTATGCGCAAGGAATGGACAATTCGCACATATCTATATTTGAAATCAGTATTCCCAAGGCATGGTTCGATGTGTATGAATATACGAGCACTACATCAACATCAATTGTTATGGGAATCAATGTATTATTGCTGTTTAAGATCCTAAATACACGCGAAGATTCCCACGAGATCCACCTGAGATATGATGAAGCAAATAGCGACAAACTCTACATTGATTTATTGAACCCGACACAGTCGAAAACGACATTCGATAAGCATTTTGAATTGCCGCTTATGGAAATAGAGAGTGAAATAATGGCGATTCCCGAGATTGATTATGCCGCGGAATTCTCATTGGCGTCATCCAATTTCTCAAGTTTGATTGGTCAGCTCAAACAATTTGGCGCGGATTTACAAATCAAATGTAGCGAGGATGAAATCCGGTTGATTTCGAGTAGTAGTGAGTCGGGCAATATGAGTGTGGTTGTGCCAATTGATGATTTGGTGCTGTTTGCCATTAATGAAGGTGAGACGCTGAACTTGTCGTTTTCATTGGCGCATTTTCATAATATTTGCGCATTCCACAAAGTGAGCAATACGATTAATTTGAAGATTAGTGACAATTATCCGTTGAAAGCGACGTATGTATTGGAACTGCCGAAATATGAGGATGATGAAATATCCAAGATGGCGCATATTATGGTGTTTTTGGCGCCGCGTGTATGTGATGAATAGACGTGCTACGCACTTTTCGTTACACTTATCGGCTACGCACTTTTCGTTACACTTATCGGCTACGCACCTTTCGTTACACTTATCCCAAGATAAAAATGATATAAACCCAAATCGTTATATCATTTAATTATGGCAAATCAGTTTGTACAAGAAAATAATCAAATTATGTTGTGGAAAATCGTGAATAATACATCTCAACTGGTGGACTTTTTTGCGCCAATGAAACCTGGATTCAAAGAAGAATGGTTCAAAAGTATTATTCACCAAGTATATGGTGAAACGCAAGGTCGTAATGTATCTTTGCGCGATATCAACAAACGCGCACTTGACTGTATGTTGGAATCTATACGGAAAATGAGCGCGGAAAAACGACCTTTGGTGCAAGGCTTAACGCAAGGATCCACTACGTTTACACAAGGCTTAACGCAAGGGTCCACTACGTTTACGCAAGCGCCAAGCCTTGCATCAAGTCTTACGCCAAGTGTCCAAACATCCGCATCATTTCGCGATTCCCGCGAATCACAGATGATGGAACAATACAATCGCCGCCAAGTCGAATACGAATCAATGACCAAAAAAACAGTTCCAACACCTACATTCAACGATTCAATAAAAGACGAGGCAATCCAGGATATTACAAAAGCGCTAAATGAATACAAAAATATCAGAGATGCCGATATCATGCCTTCATCTATGCCTTCATCTAATATACAGGACCCTCCAATACGTATTCAAATCTCCGACCCCATCGACATTTCATTGGACGCACAAGAACCCACCTCTCATCGAAAACAAGTCCAATGGGGAGAAAACACCGAACATTTATTCGACAAAACGCAATCTATTTACGAAAGCACCCTCATGAAAAAAATCCAAGCACTCGAAGATAAAATCAACAATATATCATCAAAGATGGACAGCATGTTAGAGGTTATATCGCGCAAATAATATAAACCCAAATCCTATATTTTGTATGCCATTATTCACGGATTTAGTAGAAAACACCCGATATATTAACTTAGCACATCGCACCGACCGCTTGGCCGAAGTTGTTGCCGAACTGGATAAAATGGGAATCCGCGGAACTCGTTTTAATGCCATTAAAACGGCAAATGGTGCAATCGGATGTTCGCTCAGTCATTTAAAATGTTTGGAAGAAGCGGCCGCCAACGATTGGCCATATGTGTTTATATGCGAAGACGATATTGTATTCTTGAATCCAGAATTGGTCCGCACAAATGTAGGATTGTTTTGCGAGAAAATGGGAGACAATTGGGATGTGCTTATTTTGGGGGGAAACGCCGTGCCGCCATATGACCCAATTGATAATTATGCTGTTAAAGTCACAAATTGCCAGACAACGACGGGATATATTGTGAATCGCCGGTTCTATAAACCGCTCATTGATAATATCCGCGAAGGTATTGCGCTATTTATGCGAAACCCGTTTGATAAGAGACAATTCGCGATTGATATATATTGGAAAAGACTCCAATCCACACATCAATGGTATATGATAGTGCCACCAACGGTTATACAGAGAGAGGGATTTAGTGATGTTGAAAGTCGCCAGACAAATTACGCTGGATTAATGTTGGATATGCAGAAAGAATGGTTATTTAGACAGCAGCAACAACAACAACAGCATTCGGGACTAATATTTTCACACAAATAATGAAATATATACCAGATGTATATATGTCATTTGTCAATTTTCAGGGTATAACGACCGATAAAATAGGACAAAATAGTTTCACCGAATTAAACAATGGAACACTGAGCTCCGTGAAAGCAATGCCTCAAAAGGATTTGTCGAGTGATGGTACCAGTAGTTTCGCAATGTCGCGCCGGCAATATAGCGAAGTGTATCCGGTGATTGACCAAAGTATAAATAAAAAAAAGAAGTTCATCGGTGGTAATCGCGATGCTTCATCAGTGATTGCGCGCCGACGCGCCGTTGAAGTGGGTGTCGGAACGCTGAATGCGAATCAAAATCCGATGTCTTTCACAGGGGTGCGCGATATCAATGACACCAATAATGCTTTGCGCCGTGCTCGCGCCGGCGGAACCTATGTGCCACCAAAAAAGACGCAACATTATTCGAATACTGTTGACCCACGCACATTTATGTTTCAGTAAACTCCCTCCCCCTCTAATACACAACCCAATCTGGATTGTGCTTCGCACCAGTAAATATTTGCCCGATTTGGTCGCGGATATTGGCCGGAAGGACCATTACTACGAAGAATGACAACGATATGAATAATGTTATGAGAACAATGAGAGCCGCTACAACTGCGCCCATTGTAATCGCAATATACTCAAACACGCGATTGAGTATATTATTTTGCTGTATGCGGTCTACACACATTATTGTGAGGTCTAATCCGCGACTGAGTGCGGCTCGCAGCTTTCGAATACAGACCACGAGTACAAATGCAAATTGTGTCATGATGGCTTCAATAATATTGTAAATAGAGTTTGCGATGGTTATTATTAATCTGTTCATTTTGGTGGTTTGATTGTGTCATTTGGGTTTGGTATAATCAGATTTTCAATTTTCTGTGTGCTCAAACCAATAAACATTTACAATGGTTTACACTACGATTTGCATGCGCCCATTGCGCTCCACCAGTTTCCCCGCAGGGGCCTTCGTATCCGCATTGAACAATTCCGTCGTTTTCTCATTAAACAAATACATCTTCCCCGCAATACTGACTTCAATTAACTTGGCACGTTGTTTATTGAAATTGAGCGCATTCTTCTGCGTCGCGTCTTCTTCCAAATTGGGCACCGACGAAAATTCATTCGACCGAACAATTTGGGTTCCATAACAAACTAGATTTTCCGTATTCTTGTAGAGGGAGCAATCAATCGCCGTCTCTTTCACCGCTTTCAAAATCTGGCTATTCACTGCCTCTTTCATATTCGCAATCTCGTACAAATACTCGTCCGTCGTCACCGGCGTCCGCTGGTCTCTCCGACTCAAATCCTGTGTTATAATTTGTATGTTGTCGCGACTATTCTTTTGCGCTTCCGACATAACTGTCAAGTACAAGAACACATGGATATTCTGTAGTTCCCTCGGCAAGTTTTTATGACTACAAATACGGCGGGCACGACCAATGACTTGCTCCGATCGCACTGGGTGCCAATATGGCTCCACAATATGAACAAACCGCGTATTTTCCAGATTGATGCCTTCGGCTCCCGCGGCAGTAATCATAAACAGTTTAATAATATCGCCCATATAGTTATTTGGCGCGATGAGTGTCAGGCGTTCGCGCAACGACGATGACACCTGGTCCCAATTGCTGTTGTAAATATGTCGCAGAATCTCCTTTTCTTCGGCAGTCTCCGTTCCCGTGTAAAGCGCGAATCTCTGTTTACCCGGTTCTATATCTCCAACATCCCATTCACCGGTCGCCGTTTTCACCAACCTCAGTTCCACAAACCCGTGGTATTCCAGAATGATTTTCAAAATGCCGATACCTTCCAGAGTACGAAACTGACTGTACAACAAATGGAGCCCAATGTTTTGCGGGTCTTCGATGTTTTCCAGGATATTTAGAAACTTGGGGCTATATTTAGCGAGTCCTTCTTTGCTTAGAACGGCGTCGCCATTTTCAACCAATTTTGCCAATGCTGTAGCAGATTGTTCAACGTCGGCCGTCTCTTCTACTGCCTCAATGTGTTTCTTTAGCGCCGCGCCTTTTTCATCTTCGGCACCTTTCAACGCATCGGCAAAATCAAATGGTTTTATCATACCGGGGCGCTCCACCATCTCTGGGAAAACGAAATTACAAGTCTCTCGCGACCAAATACGATACGACGACTTTGTTTCAAATAAATCTTCCCCCACTTTTTTCGTTTTCTTCTTCTTTTCGCGGTCCCTCTCTAAATTACGCACTTCGGCGTACTTTGTCATCTGGTAATCGCTCATTTCCACGCGGATTATTTGGAAATCCGTGTCCTTTTCGTATTTAGGCAAAAGTTGTTCTTGCGCACTGCGGAAATACGATGTTAGTCCTAGAATGCGGCGCTTCAGCAATTCTGAGTTGTTGAGATTCCCCGTCTCGGGGTCAACAAACAGCTTGAGGAAATTGGCGGTGTCATCCGGCAACGATTTGATATTCTCCACGGAAATGCCGCGGCGCGATACATCCAGGCCCGCGCGACCAAGTATACGCACAACGCGGTCTTCAAAATCGACGTCGCTGATATTTCCTTCGGGGTTCAGCGCCACGCCGCCATATGCCGACATTTCATCGGCGTCTTCTTTTGTCGTCTTTTTGCGCACATTAACAAATCCATATGGGTTTCGCGTAATGGTCAATTGGCTTCCCGAATACTCTAAATAATCGTAAATGGCGAACCTCTCTTTACTAAATAATCGCATGATGTATTCTTTGTCCACTTTGTCGGTGGTTTTTACAGTAATGGGGAACATCCACGTTTTGATGTATCCGTGGAGTATATTGAATAAAATGGCAATCTCATTGGGATAGTTGATGATGGGGGTTCCTGTTAAACATACTATCTTGGTATCCACGGCGCTCAACAAATATTCATAGAGCTGGTAGTTGAGTGAATCACGGGCGTTCAGTTTATTCACAATACGACTGATGAAATTGTGCGCCTCGTCAATGATGACGACCTTGCCATCGAAAGGGTTAATCGTCGAATCTTTTGTCAATCGTTTCAGGATATTCTGATTGAGTCCGTTGTAGTTGATGTCCTGGTATTTAGTGCGAATCATCTGGTCGAGTTGTTGGTCGATTTCGGATTGTTCGGCGCTGGATAATGTGTCAAAGTTAGATTCCAGTTTCACATTCATGAGCCAAACACCCTTGCGTTGGACTAGCTCAGGGTCAAGTGACAATGCTTCGGCAATGGTGTCGGCTTCCACTTTTGTAGCGGGGACACGTTTAACCCAATGTTGTTTGCGGCGATAAATGGCGTCGCCGCATTTCTTGAGTTCACTGAAAAAGTTGGTTTTCAGAGAGGCAGGAGTCATGACAACAATTTGTTTGTCAGTTTTCATTCCTTCGGCAATGGCGATGGAAGTACAGGTTTTGCCTGACCCGAGACCGTGGTAAATGAGAAGACCCCGATAAGGAGTATATGTATTCAAATAATCGGCGACGACTTTTTGGTGAGTCATGAGGTCGAATGATTTAGAAGTGCGGTTTTCGCAGCTGACGTCTTCGTCGACGACTTCGGCCAATTCATCGGCGTGTGATTTGAAAAGAGCGCCGAGTTTCTGGATGAAAATGCGGCGGTTGCTCATGTAATATGGGCTAATTTTGCGCACATAGCTCTTCTTCTTGGGAACGTAGTTGTCGATGTTTTTGCTGGTAATCACGAGTTGAGAACTAGGAATGTCGGCGGCGACCACGTTTTTGGGTTGTTGTTTAGAGACGCGTTTCTTGGGACCAGCCTTTGGTTCGGGTTCCTCGGATTTAGGAACCTGCGGCATAGGAACTTGTGGTCCATCAGTAATTTTTGGTTCAGGAACTTCTGGTCTAGGAACCTGTGGTCTTGCAAAAGCCTTTGCTTCGACATCGTCTAAATCAAGCGGTTTAGGCACTCCCTTGGGCTCAGCATCTTTAACATTTATTACTAAATCATCAACCGTCTCTCCTTTCATTATTTTTTGGATTCGTTCAAATACAGATGCTCTATCAAAGAAGTTCATCCGCTTGTCCACAAAATATTTGTCGGGTTCTTGTGCGGGTTCTGGTAAAGCGGATTCATCGCTAAAAACCGGATGTGCGCCTTCCACATCTTGGGCGTCTTTTTTTCCAATACGAATTACCCGTTTTGGTTTCTTATTTGGTTCATTGACAATTTCAAGTTGTTTTAGAACATCTTTTTTGTCCATTGTCTTATATTATATTTATATATTAGTGTTTATACCTTTGCAGGTGAAAGGGTGTGATTCTTTACCGGTATAAATCTAATTATTGCGGAATCAAGTTCATAATTTGTTATGATTGTTACAATTTGCCGAATCAATAAATCTTTGTGATTTATATCAGTAAAATAATATATAATGCCATACCGTTCTAAAACATATGGAAATCCCACAAAAACAATACTTACTGGTAGACCCATTAATAAACGAAAAATAGTTGATGATTCATCAGCATCAGCATCA
>Ga0192647_101665_pt1 | contig 14327 bp, 13 predicted proteins | sample LauGreFa1BDMLBSN_2_FD_133046 | JGI IMG/M metagenome (GOLD analysis project Ga0192647, IMG submission 133046) | Freshwater lake microbial communities from Lake Michigan, USA - Fa13.BD.MLB.SN - reassembly | ecosystem: Environmental > Aquatic > Freshwater > Lake | place: Lake Michigan, USA...
CATATTGAGCCGGTGCGTTATGGAAAAGGCTCAAATTTCATGGGCTTACTACAAACTGTGATGACTGATGGTGATCGCTCTAAAGATCGTAGAGCGATGTGGATTAAAACAGTGTTTCGTCACCCTTCAATGTTTGTGAAGATTTTTGATGTGCGACGTTGGAGCGAGAGAACTGTTATTGCGTTGGTGATGCAGAACGTTGATTCTGCCCTGACTGTGAAAGGTAAGCGTGGAATATTTGGTTGGCGATTAACCTCAAAGAACAATTCAGATAAACCAAATGCAACATATATTCCGGCAGCTAATGAGGTGGTACGGAAAATTGCTGACAAATATGGCGGAACTCCCGGAGGTCATATCGGCGATCTAGTGAGCGCTCCATTTACTGCACACTTCGTTGGTGGATGTGTGATTGGTGAATCTCAAGAAACGGGAGTGATAGATGCTTATCACCGCGTTTGGAACTATCCAACGCTTCACATTGTTGATGGATCGAGCGTGACTGCAAACCTTGGCGTTAATCCTTCTCTTACGATTACTGCACAAGCAGAACGTGCTTTCTCTTTCTGGCCAAATAAAGGTGAGCCAGATTCTCGCCCGGTACAAGGAAGCGGTTATAAGCGAATCAACCCAGTGGCTCCGAAGAGCCCATTTGTGCCGGAGCACGCATATGGCGCGCTACGCCTGCCCTCGAATTCGTAGCGTTTCTTTCAACCTGCGATTGGGATTTAGCGTCATCGGAAAAGCTGGATTGCGGTAGAAATCCTGGAGAATTTTCTTAACCACATCGGGTTTTTCTTTTAATACTGCATGCGAAGTTCCTGGAACGATTGCTAGTTGAGCATTGGGGATTGCTTCATACAACGAGACAGTGTGTTCTGTTGTGAAAGGTTCATCATCGCCAGCAAGAATGAGTGTGGGACAAGCAATTTTCTTTAACTGTGCTTTAGTCATCCGGGGTTCAGATGCCCAAACTTTATGGGCTTTATGAATGATTTCGACTAATAGTTCACGCGGCTGTCCAGTCCGAGCAGCAAATTTATCTTTCGCTTCCTCTTCCACAGTACCGTCAAAGATTTGGTGATTTAAACCGCAGTCATAATGATAATTCGCACCGATTGCTACCAGAGTCTTTACTAAATCTGGTCTGGCAATCGCCACCATTAATCCAATAATTCCACCATCGCTATGTCCGATGATGTGTGCTGGTTTCTTTACAACATCTTCAAGATATGCAATCGCTTCATCTCGTTGAAATTTAAAGTGGTAATACCCTTCCCGAACTTTTGTTTTTCCATGTGCGGTGCGGTCGTATCCATAAATGCGATGCGTGCGCCTGACGCTGGGGAGAATTTTCCGCGCAAAACTTTCTGTCGAGCTCAGGCCACCATGAAGAAGTAGGAGAGGCTCTTCTTTTCGCTTCTTCCACTCTTGATGCCAAATCTCATGGCCCCGAAGGCTTATGTAACTCACGAGATATCCATGATGTGGCGATTGCCGCGATCAAAAGTGAGGTAATTCCAAGTCCAATCGGCCATAGTGCCAATCTTGTTTCGTCCGCCCAAGAGATAGAAGAGGTGCAGCCACAACCACATATACCAAGCTACAACGCCACCAATGCGAATTCCTTTTACTTCTACGACTGCTTTATGACGACCGATAGTGGCCATCGAACCTTTGTCGACATATGAGAAGTTCGCTAAAGGCTGGTTCTTACTTAACCGCTCAATTTGTTTTGCCACGAAACGAGCTTGTTGCATCGCAACAGGTGCAACCATTGGAAGAAAGCGGCCATCTTTACCTTTAGCGCCAGCGATATCTCCGATAGCGAAAATATCTGGATAGTTTGTAACTTGAAGAGTGGGTTCGACAGCAATCCGGCCAGATTCAGAAGGAATACTTAACTTTTTCATCGCTGGCTCGCCTTGGACGCCCGCAGCCCAGACAGTAACTTCCGATGGAATTGTCTGGCCATCAGCAAAAATAATCTGGCGGGGTTTTACTTCTTTAACCGCAGCGTTAGTAAGAACTTTCACGCCAAGTTTTTCAAGATCTTTCTTTGTGCGTTCCGAGAGTTTCGGTGAGAGCGCAGGTAAAACTCGAGAACCAGCTTCGACCAAGTAAACATCAATATTTTTTGCGGCATCTTTACTATCGGACGTTAGTGGACCGCGTTTGAGTTCGGCAATCGCACCAGCCATCTCAACTCCAGTAGGTCCGCCACCAATAACTGCGATAGAGAACTTTGTCTCATCTTCAAATCTGCAGAGATCTTCAAAGCGACGCATAATTTCAGAGCGAATCGCCAGAGCTTCGTTAACTGTCTTCATTCCAAGAGTGTTTTCGGCAACCCCTTTGATTCCAAAGTCATTAGTCGCTGAACCAAGTGCAACAATTAAATAATCAAAATTAAGAACTTCGCTGGAATCGAGTTTGACGCTCTTATTTTTATGGTCAACCGAAATAGGAGAGCCCATTCTGAATTTCACTTTTGTCTTACGCAGCGCCCCGCGAATCGGATAAGCCACGTGATCTGCCGCAAGCCCTGCGGTCGATACTTGGTAGAGAAGTGGAAGAAAGGTCTGGAAATTATGGCGATCAACGAGGGTAACTTCTGCGATGCGATCGAGAGCGCGGGCAGCGGTTAAACCACCGAAACCTGCTCCGAGAATTACTACCTTTGGCCGCGACACTCGACAAAGTCTACTGTTCTACCCATGACAGAGGCGCGCCGAATACTCGTTACTGGCGCATCAGGCTACGTCGGCGGTCGTTTAGTACGAGCCTTACTTAATGAAGATATGAAAGTGCGGATATTTGTCCGCGATAAATCTAAAGTACTTGGTCAACCATGGGTCAATGAGGTTGAAGTAGCTGTTGGTAATGCCAATAGTTATGACGAAACCAGAAAAGCTCTCGAAGGTGTCCACACCGCTTTCTATCTTTTACATTCCATCGGAGTTGGAACTCATTTTGATGAGATCGAAGCAGCAATGGCAGATAACTTTTCGCGCGCGGCGCAAGCTGCAGGAGTTTCACAAATTGTTTATCTTGGTGGAATTGCAAATGATTCAAAACAAAGCAAGCACTTAGCATCACGCGCCCGTACTGGTGAATTGCTCGCTTCTGGAAAAGTTCCAGTGATGGAGTTACGTGCTGGCATCATTATTGGTTCTGGTTCCGCTTCATTCGAAATGCTCCGACATTTAACGCATCGTTTACCTGTGATGACAACGCCAAAGTGGGTAACGAATTTAACTCACCCGATCGCAGTGCGCGATGTGCTCTGGTATCTCACCAATGTCGCAAAGTTAAAAGAACCCGTTAAAGGTATCTTCGATATTGGTGGTCCAGAAATTCTTTCTTACGCTGACATGATGCAGAAGTTCGCCGCTTGTTCGGGTTTACGTAGGCGATGGATTATTCGAGTTCCGGTGTTAACGCCGAAACTTTCGAGTTTATGGATTGGTTTCGTAACCCCAGTACCTACAGCGTTAGCTCGCCCGCTGGTGGGATCACTTATCAATGAGACTGTGGCAGATCCGAAGAAAAGTATTGATGCAATTGTTCCCAAACCGCCCGAAGGGCTTATTGATGTCACAACCGCTATTAATTTGGCGTTATCGCGCACCTCAAATAATCAAGTAGAGACGCGGTGGTCTGATGCGACAGCTCCGACTGCGCCATGGCAAAAAGCCCAGAGTGATCCTGATTGGGCAGGTGAGATGATTTTGAAAGATAAGCGTGAAACGTTGGCTGATGCTCCCATTGATTGCGTTTGGAAATCGATTGAGCAAATTGGCGGCGAAACTGGTTGGTATGGAGCTGATTTCTTATGGTGGGCGCGCGGAGTTCTTGATCGCATGGTTGGTGGCGTTGGTTTGCGCCGTGGACGACGTGATCCCAAACATCTACGCGTCGGAGATGGCTTAGATTTTTGGCGAGTAGAAGTAGTGGAAAAAGAGAAAGTTCTCCGTCTTTATGCCGAAATGGTTCTGCCTGGAAAAGCTTGGCTGGAATTTCGTATCCAACAAGAAGGCGATCAAGTGCGGATAGTTCAAGAAGCAACATTCTCACCGCGCGGTTTAGGTGGCCAGCTTTATTGGTATGCAATCTTGCCTTTACATGCTTTTGTATTTCCAACCATGCTCCGCAATATTGTGAGAAGTTCCAAGCGGAAGGCGCTCTTCGGCGATGCATGAATTTGATGAGGAGATTGATGCCCTCGCCGCAAAAATTCTTGAGTATTCACTCGTACGTTTAAAGAAAGATCCACCACTTGATGGTCCATGGACTTACGACGAGCTGTATGCCGAAGTTGGAGAAACAATCACTGAAAGTGGAATCGGTGGGGAGAAAGCTCTCGATATTTTTAAGCATGTTCTAGCTCAAGCTTGTATCTCAACTGATCATCCCCGGTACCTGGCATTTATTCCTTCAGCTCCGACTGAATCTTCAAACTTATTTGACCTCGTTGTCGGCGCATCTGCGCTCTATGGCGGTTCATGGCTAGAAGGTGCGGGTGCAGTCTTTGCAGAGAACCAAGCGCTGCGCTGGCTTAGTGATTTGGCGGGGCTACCCCAGACTTCCGGTGGAGTTTTTGTACAAGGTGGAACAGTTGGAAATCTCTCAGCGTTAGTGGCTGCCCGCCATGATGCGCGGAGCAAGTTTCCAGGAGTGAAGCGCTGGGTAATCGCATGTTCCAATGAAGCGCACTCATCCATTAAGTCTGCAGCTGATGTTATGGATGTGGAGTTGTTAGCAATTCCGACTGATAAGAACCATAAATTACAAGGCAGCACAGTTGCATTTGAGGTTGATAAATACCATCAACAAAATCCAGAACATCGCATCTTTGCCATCGTTGCGACGGCTGGCACAACAAATCTAGGAATCATCGATGATCTACAAGGTATTGGAAAAGCAGCAAACGACAGGGGAATTTGGTATCACGTTGATGGTGCATACGGTCTAGCAGCGTTGGCTTCGCCACGATCAAAACCACTTTTTGCGGGAGTGGAGTTATGTGATTCCTTTATTGTTGATCCACATAAATGGCTCTTTGCTCCCTTTGATGCTTGCGCCCTCATTTATCGCAACCCAGAGATTGCACGAAAAGCACATACTCAACATGCAGGATATTTAGAAACTTTGGAATCGGGAGAGTGGAACCCTTCTGATTATGCAATTCATTTAACAAGACGAGTTCGTGGTCTGCCATTCTGGTTTTCACTAGCTGCTCATGGCACAAATAAATATGCGGAGTCGATGGATAAGACGATGGATACTGCTCGCGAAACTGCGGTGCTTATTAAGCAACATCCGAATTTGGAATTGTTGATGGAACCCGAACTCTCGATTGTTGCATTTAAGAGAAAAGGTTGGGCTCAATCTGACTATCAAAAATGGAGCGATAAGTTGCTTAATGATCAGATTGGATTTGTCACGCCTTCCTCACATGAAGGAGAGCCAATCTTGCGATTTGCGATTGTGAACCCCTGGACCTCAATTACCGATATCAAAGTAATTTTGGCCACCCTCTAAATCCGCACTTTTTCCCAAATCTCTAGTTCAATAGCGCCATGGAAGAAACCTCGGTCCACCTCGATTCGCCCCTCAGCGACCTCGAAGTCCGCATTCTTGATTTCGAACGCCAATGGTGGAAGTACGCCGGCATCAAAGATGCGGCGATTAAGGAGCTCTTCCAAATCTCCGCAAAGCAGTACTACGAACTCCTCAATAACCTGATTGATCGCTCCGACGCCTTGGCCGCTTCGCCACTTCTTATTAAGCGCCTACGTCGCCTCCGCGAAGCCCGTATCGCCTCTCGCTCACTTTAATTCTCGTCTCAACCCACATTGGATTTGAGCGTGGGAATAGTTCGCCCTAGGCTAGGCGTTAGCACTCGCCAGGCGAGAGTGATAAGTCGCCTGAAACTACAGATCAATAGGTAACTGACAGGAGTCACGAAACCATGGCAAAGATGATTGCCTTTAACGAAGATGCACGTCGCGGCCTCGAGCGCGGAATGAATACCCTCGCTGATGCGGTCAAAGTAACCCTCGGGCCTCGCGGACGAAATGTTGTTTTAGAGAAGAAGTGGGGCGCCCCCACCATCACAAACGATGGCGTCTCGATTGCAAAAGAGATTGAACTTGATGATCCATGGGAGAAGATCGGCGCAGAGCTCGTTAAAGAAGTAGCGAAGAAGACCGATGATGTTGCTGGCGATGGAACCACGACCGCAACCGTTCTTGCTCAAGCACTTGTCCGTGAAGGACTTCGCAATGTTGCTGCAGGTTCAAACCCAATGGCGCTGAAGAAGGGAATCGAGAAAGCAGTTGAGGCAATCTCCGCTGAACTTTCTGCGATGGCAAAGCCAGTTGAAACTAAAGAACAGATTTCTGCAACTGCATCTATCTCTGCTGCTGATTCCACAATCGGCGAGATGATCGCAGAAGCGATGGATAAGGTCGGCAAAGAAGGCGTCATCACTGTTGAAGAGAGCAATACTTTTGGACTCGAACTCGAGCTCACAGAAGGTATGCGTTTTGATAAGGGATATATCTCGCCATATATGGTGACTGATACCGATCGCATGGAAGCGATTTTGGAAGATGCTTATGTTTTGATCTGCAACTCCAAGATTTCAAATATTAAGGATCTCGTTCCAATTTTGGAAAAAGTTATGCAGGCTGGAAAGCCACTTGCAATCATCGCGGAAGATATTGAAGGCGAAGCACTTGCAACTCTAGTTGTAAATAAGATCCGCGGAACATTCCGTTCTGCAGCGGTAAAGGCTCCAGGCTTTGGCGATCGTCGTAAAGCAATGCTCCAAGACATCGCGATTTTGACCGGCGGAACTGTGATTTCAGAAGAAGTTGGCCTCAAGCTTGAGGCAGCAACACTTGATCTCCTTGGCAAGGCGCGCAAAGTCGTCATCACTAAGGATGAAACCACCATCGTTGAAGGCGCAGGCGATGATGAAATGATCAAGGGCCGCGTCAACCAGATCCGCGCTGAAATCGAGAAGACTGATTCTGATTACGATCGCGAGAAGCTCCAAGAGCGCCTTGCAAAACTTGCTGGCGGCGTTGCTGTTATCAAGGCAGGCGCAGCTACTGAAGTTGAACTCAAGGAGCGCAAGCACCGTATTGAAGATGCAGTCCGAAATGCAAAGGCTGCTGTCGAAGAAGGAATCGTTTCTGGTGGTGGCGTTGCGCTACTCCAGGCTTCCAAGAAAGCTTTCGATAAGTTGAAACTTTCTGGCGATGAGGCAACAGGTGCGAAGATTGTGGAATTTGCAGTCGAAGCTCCGTTGAAGCAGATCGCAATTAATGCTGGACTTGAAGGTGGAGTTGTAGTTGAGAAAGTTCGCCATCTTGATCCAGGACATGGACTCAATGCAGCAACAGGTGAGTATGTCGACATGATCAAGTCTGGAATTATCGATCCAGCTAAGGTCACACGTTCTGCTCTCCAGAATGCTGCATCAATCGCAGCTCTCTTCCTCACAACTGAGGCAGTTATTGCTGATAAGCCAGAACCTAAGCCTGCGATGCCTGCGGCACCAGGCGGAGATATGGACTTCTAATTCGGTAATAAAGCATTACCAGTAACGAAGTAGACTTCTTCTATGTCCCGCGCGGCTCAGAAGAATCAGAAAAAGAGCTCTAAGAAAGTCAGCGGTGTTGATTCATTCAACGCCGCTGATTTTGCTCGCGCAGCAGCTCTCGAGGATGCCAAGAATGAGAAGTTCGTTGGTACACAAATCTCTGTTGAATCTGATGACGAACATGTTGCGACATATTTATTTGAAGCGTTTCTCCCTGGATATGTTGGATGGCGTTGGGCCGTCACCGTTGCAAAAGTTGATGAAAAAAGTTCTCCAACAATATGCGACGTAGTACTTCTTCCTGGCGCTGATGCGTTACTTGCACCAGATTGGATTCCTTACAGTGATCGAATTACTTCCGATGATGTTGGCGTTGGCACCATCGTTCCCACCGCTCCAGATGACGCGCGTTTAGTCCCAGCAAGTGCGGCACTTCCAAGTGATGAAGAATTAGATCTCCACGAATTATTTGAATTAGGCGCCGGACGCTTACGTGTTCTTTCAATTGAAGGACGTGATCAAGCCGCGAAGCGTTGGATTGAGGGCGATCGCGGTCCTAACGCTCCGATCGCACAATTTGCTCCAAAGAATTGTGGAACATGTGGTTTCTACCTTCCGATTGCAGGCTCGTTCCGCCAAGCCTTCGGCGTCTGCGCGAACGCAATCTCGCCTGAGGATGCGCGTGTAGTCTCCGTAAATCATGGATGCGGCGCACATTCCGAAGCGATAAACTAGCCGCCTGTCCGCAAAGCGCGGCGCACACGACACCTAAACGAAATTTAATTCAAGGAGGCTCCCGTCATGCCAGTTGGACGCGTTAAATGGTTTAGCCTCGAAAAAGGTTTTGGATTTATCTCCTCCGAAGAAGGCGAAGATGTTTATCTCGCAGCCTCCGCACTTCCTGAAGGAGTTACCACTGTTAAGCCTGGCACCAAGTTGGAGTTTGGCGTTGCAGAAGGTCGTAAAGGTCCACAAGCGCTTTCAGTTCGCATCATTGATGCGCCGCCATCACTCGTTAATTCCAAGGCGGGCGCTGATGATCTCGCGGTAATTATTGAAGAATCCATCAAGATGCTCGATCGCGTTGGAAATGGACTTCGTCATGGACGTTACCCAAGTGAAGCTGAAGCAGCTCGCGTTGCCAAAGTATTGCGCGGAATCGCACAAGAAATCGAAGGCTAGTTATTTTCCTTCGCGCTTAGCGCGGCGTTGCGTGTAACGAATACCGATAAATCCAAGCGTTATTCCAAGCAAGCAAGTGAGAATGATTTTTGCGACTGCATTTGCGATGATTGCAACAATGAGTGCGATAGTCCACAGAACAATTCCTGCAATGATGATTGGAATCGCGCTGCGCATAAGGCAAATGATACTAGACTCGCGGAATGGGAACGTTGCGATCATTTAAGCATCGCAACTTCCGAATCCTTTTTTCAGCTAATTTCATTTCAAATATCGGCACCTGGGCGCAAGGCGTAGCTCAAGCGTGGTTGATTCTTGAACTCACGGATAGCGGTTCTTATTTAGGACTTGTCACCGCACTTCAATTCTTGCCAACGCTGATCTTTAGTATTTCTGGCGGAAAGATTGCGGATAAATTCAATAAACGTAAAGTTTTGATGTTTACCAATCTCACTGGTGGGTTATCTGCGCTCTCCGTTGGAACGCTGGTACTAACTGACAATATCCAGATCTGGCATGTGATGTTCTTTGCCTTTACTTTAGGAATGGGAAATGCGATTGATGCGCCCGTGCGCCAGAGCTTTAACGCTGAGGTAGTCGGCAAAGCGGATCTCCCAAACGCCGTAGGTTTGAATTCAGCTAATTTCAATACTGGACGCCTCATAGGCCCAGGTCTATCGGGATTATTGATTGCCGCTTATGGAACAGGCGTCTCATTTTTACTCAATGGAATCTCTTATCTGATTGTCATTATTGCCCTTCTAAATATGCGTGAAAGCGAACTCTTCGTTGAAGAACGCAAATCAAGTTCAACGAAAGTGAAAGAAGCCCTACGTTACGTGGCTGCTCGACCCGACATCTTGGCTGTAATGATCACAGTCTTCTTTGCAACGAGCTTCGGTTTAAATTTCAATATCTTCAACACCATGATGGCTACTCAAGTCTTCAATAAGAGTGCGGCGGAGTATGGAGCGTTAGGAAGTATCTTGGCGATCGGCTCGCTATCTGGCGCGATTATCTCGGCACGTTTAGAAAAGAAGCGCGGGCCACGATTTGTGATGGTCGGGTCGATGATATTTAGCGCTCTACTTGTTGCCGGATCATTTGCGCCAACATATTTGGTTTTCGCAATCTTTTTGCCATTTATTGGATGTGTGGCTCTCCTTACCTTCATTGGTGCAAACACAATGGTGCAAATGCGCACTGACTCAGATATTCGTGGTCGTGTAATGGGTATTTATCTCACCGTATTTCTTGGCGGAACTCCCATTGTTTCGCCACTGATTGGATGGATGACCCAGGTTATTGGTACGCGAGAAACAATTGGAATATGTGGCTCGATTTCATTTTTAGCAGCCCTGATTACCTACACACAATTTAAAGATAAGAGCGCTCCGCCAGCAAGCGTTGCCGTAGAAGATGTTCTACAGGCCGCTTATGAGGACAAAAAAGACTAAGCTGAAAAGAATTACCAAGGTTACGATTCTCCGAGTTTTGTAGTTCATTTTATCTCCGCCGTTTTTGAAGGAACTAAGGTCACAATAATAAAGGCGCACAGTACTAACGCTGGCACTAGCAAGAATCCACGGACGATACCGAAGATATCGGCAAGATAACCCAAGAAAAGAGGCGATAGCCCAATTGCAATTCCGGCGCTAAAGCTGGAGCGGCCAATCGCTAAATCAGGTTTCTCGCTTCCGAAACGGAGTAATCGAAGAGTTGAAAGTGCAAACTGCATGGAAGTTCCCAAGCCAACAATTAACAAAGTAAAGAAAGAGATCCAAGGGTTTGTAGAAATCCAAAAGGCCATGAAGCTTAAGCCTTGAACGCCGATGATTAATTTAAGTCGGTCGTCAATATCAAGATCGGGAAATAGATAAGTTCCAAACCAACGCCCAATCATCATTCCACATGGGAAGGCGAGGACAAGCGTGGTGGAGAGAGCTGCGCTTAGGTCAGTTCTTTCCCTAAAGAGAGCAGCAGCCCAAAAAGCTATTGCAAATTCTGCTGCGATACAGAACATCATTCCAATCCAACTTAACCAATACTTCACAGGCAGAGATCCGCGCTGATGTCCACCAGCCTCGGGAAAATGCTCTGGTTTATGTTGGCGACCGAGAAGTAAATAGAGAATTACAGTGAATGGTAAACAGACCAGTAAACCGAGGCGCCAACTAAATTGTGTGCCAGCAATTGTGCCGATGATGAAATTGCCAATAAGTACAAAAGCCGAGTTGACTCCATTTGCTTGAGAGACAGCTCTAGGTGAATCATCCTTATAGTGGGTTGAGAGATACATGACAGAGTTATTGATTGTCATGGAAAGTCCTACACCTGCAATTAAAATTGCTGGAATTGTTTGCCATGCTTCTGGAAGGGCGACAAATGCCAAAGCACCAATATTGAAGACGATAAGTCCGATCCAAATACTTTGATAGCGGCCAAATTTATGAGCTACTCGTGCATTGAGCGCTCCAGCAATAATTGATGCAAGGCCTAAGGCAGTTCCATGCAAACCTGCTACCGCGCCAGAAGTGCCTTGATCCTCTTGTAGCAAGGGAAGTGCAGGGCCAAAGCCACCCATGAATACTCCAAATACTCCAGTTTGGAGCGCAACGAGCCAGAAGACTTTGTCTCGTTTGTAGGCAGATCCAGTCAAAAGTTGGCGCTCTGTTATTTCTTAAGATTCTCAACGACATATTCGATGCACTTTGTGAGTGCAGAAATGTCATCAGGATCAACAGAGGGAAACATTCCGATACGAAGCTGGTTTTTACCAAGTTTGCGATAAGGCTCAGTGTCAACAATTCCATTAGCACGGAGCGCTTTTGCGATTTCAAGGGCATCTATTTCATCATCGAAGTTAATTGTTGCAACGACTTTTGAGCGCATTGCTTGATCTGTAACAAAAGGCGTTGTGTAAGAAGTCTTGTCGGCCCAGCCATACATGATTTCTGCGGATTTCGCGGAACGTCCAGCAGCAAATGACATGCCGCCATTGTTATTCATCCACTCAATTTGATCAGCAAGCAACATTAAAGTTGCAACAGCTGGAGTGTTATAGGTCTGATCTAAGCGAGAATTTTCAATAGCGATAGTTAAGTCGAAGAAAGCTGGAACCCAACGACCACTTTCCTTTATCTTGGTAACGCGTGCAATAGCCGCGGGGCTCATCAAGGCGAGCCATAAACCACCATCAGAGGCGAAAGATTTTTGTGGCGCGAAGTAATACGTATCAAATTCTTCTGCTTGAACTTCAAGTCCACCAGCGGCGCTTGTGGCATCAACAAGCACTAACGCGCCATCAGTTCCTGCAGGGCGCTTAATTGGCATCGCAACGCCAGTAGAAGTTTCATTATGGGTGAGGGCATAAACATCAACGCCAGCTTCAGCAACAGGAAGTGGATGTGAACCGGGCTCCGATTTAATTACCGTTGGATCGTCTAAGAACGGTGCTTCTTTGGCAGCAGATGCGAACTTCGATGAGAACTCACCAAAACTTAAGTGTTGCGATTTCTTTTCAATAAGTCCGAAAGTTGCGATATCCCAGAATGCAGTTGATCCACCATTTCCAAGAACAACTTCATATCCTTCTGGAAGATTAAATAATGAAGTAAGCCCTGTGCGAACCCTTCCAACTACGTTCTTGACGGCTTTCTGGCGATGTGAAGTTCCAAGAATTGATGAACCAGATGCAGCAAGAGATGCCAGCGCTTCAGGGCGAATTTTTGAGGGTCCACAGCCAAAGCGGCCATCGCGCGGCTTTAAATTATCGGGAATCTTGAGATCTGACATAACTGGCTAAGCCTATGGGAAGAAGCGTTCGAGCTTCCAATTAGTTTCTGCGTTGCTTTCATCTTTTGTGAATCGCAAGCGATCATGTAAGCGTGAATAGCGACCTTGCCAAAACTCGATACTCATTGGTGTGACCAAGAACCCACCCCAATAGGGCGGCTTCGGAACCGCAGAACCTTCAGGATATTTATCGGCAAACATTTTCCATTGCGCTTCCAACATCTCTCGAGATTCGAGAACATCTGATTGGCTGCTCGCCCAAGCACCGATCTGGCTCGACCACGGACGGGTTGCAAAATACTTTTCTGATTCATCATCTGAGATACGTGATGCTTCTCCAAGCACGATTACCTGACGCTCCATGGGATACCAAGGAAAGAGAAGTGATACAGCAGAATTCTGCGAAATCTCTTGAGATTTACGTGACTCATAATTGGTAAAGAAAGTAAACCCATATGAAGTGACATCTTTGAGGAGAACGGTTCGTGAAGTTGGCTTTCCGGATCCAACAGTCGAAAGGACCATGGCATTGGCTTCGACAATCATGGAATTTGTCGCAGCTTCCTTGAGCCAGATTTGAAATTGTGAAATCGGATCGGGGTTGATGGTGGATTCTGTTATCCCAACTTCACCGTAAGAGCGGCGCATTGCCGAGATCTCAGCGCGGTCTACCTCAGGCTGATTTCTCTCTGTCATGGGTGTATCTAACGTCACTTTAGACGATAGGGCATCTTTGACTGCGCCGTTTTGCGCACTTCAACGATAGGGGCAGAATACGGCGCATGGCAGATGACTTTAAACCCGGTCTTGAAGGCGTAATCGCATTTGAATCAGAAATCGCTGAACCAGATAAAGAAGGTAGCGCGCTTCGATACCGCGGTGTAGATATCGATGATCTTGTTGGTCGCGTTTCATTCGGAAACGTGTGGGGCCTTCTCGTTGATGATGAATTCAATCCCGGACTTCCTGCCGCAGAACCGTTCCCAATTCCTATTCACTCGGGTGATGTGCGCGTTGATGTGCAATCCGCGATCGCAATGCTTGCACCGGCGTGGGGTTTGAAGCCACTTCTAGATATTTCTGACGAAGAAGCTCGCAGCAATCTAGCGCGAGTTTCAGTGATGTTGCTTTCATATGTTGCTCAATCAGCACGTGGAACATGGCAACCCATGGTTCCGCAATCTGAAGTGGATAAAGCGCACACTGTTGTCGAACGAATGATGATTCGCTGGAGAGGTGAACCAGATCCTAAGCATGTTCGCGCTATCGATGCATACTTTGTTTCAGCAGCAGAGCATGGAATGAATGCATCAACATTTACTGCTCGCGTTATTGCTTCCACGGGCGCTGATGTTGCAGCTTCAATTTCCGGCGCAATTGGAGCGATGTCAGGTCCACTTCATGGCGGCGCTCCGTCGCGCGTACTTCATATGATTGAAGAAGTTGAAAAACGCGGCGATGCACGTGCATATGTAAAAGATTTGTTAGATAAAGGTGAACGCTTGATGGGATTTGGCCATCGCGTTTATCGCGCCCAAGATCCACGTTCACGGACATTGCGACGTACGTGTGAAGAACTTGGCGCTCCTCGTTATCAAGTCGCTAAAGCACTTGAAGAAGCAGCGCTTGCGGAATTACGTGAACGTCGTCCAGATCGCGTACTAGAAACAAATGTTGAATTCTGGGCTGCCGTGCTTCTTGATTTCGCAGAAGTTCCTGGCCATATGTTCACACC
>Ga0192647_101669_pt1 | contig 14319 bp, 13 predicted proteins | sample LauGreFa1BDMLBSN_2_FD_133046 | JGI IMG/M metagenome (GOLD analysis project Ga0192647, IMG submission 133046) | Freshwater lake microbial communities from Lake Michigan, USA - Fa13.BD.MLB.SN - reassembly | ecosystem: Environmental > Aquatic > Freshwater > Lake | place: Lake Michigan, USA...
CCGTTCGCCGGGATGGGCAAAATGGGCGAAACCATGTCGTGTATCAAATGCGGCATGCACAAGCCCCGCCGCCAAGGCAGTCAGCAGCGCTTCGCAGGCAGTCTGGCGTTTTTCTGTCATGACTGCAAACCGCCGAAGCCTGCCGCACCTGCCGCACCCGCGGCCAGCAAAGCCGCTTAACGCCACTCATCACCCGGCACCTGCTGTAGCTGTTACGCGCTGGAAAACTGGGTCGACTGAAAATTAAGCGTGAGGCGATTCACGGCGCAGCGCCGGGAACAGAATGACATCGCGAATGCTGGGGCTGTCGGTCAGCAACATCATCAATCGGTCGATGCCAATGCCGCAACCCCCTGCGGGCGGCATGCCGTATTCCAAAGCCCGCACAAAGTCGTGGTCGTGATACATGGCCTCGTCGTCGCCGCTGGCTTTCGCATCAACCTGCGCTTGAAAACGCGCGGCTTGGTCCTCGGCATCGTTCAATTCTGAAAAACCGTTGCCGAATTCACGCCCAGTGATGTAAAGCTCGAAACGCTCGGTCACTTCGGGTCGGGCATCGTTGGCGCGGGCCAGTGGAGAAATTTCAACCGGATGCTCGCAAATGAACGTGGGTTGCCACAGTTTGTCCTCCACGTTTTCTTCAAAGTACATCACTTGCAGACCCGCCAAACTGCGCTGAGAGAGTTGGTGTTTTTCTTCTGACAGCCCCGCTTTTTTCAGGGCAGCGATCAGCCAAGCAGTGTGGTCCACGTTATCGCCTGCATCGGTGTGTTTCAAAATGGCTTCGCGAATGGTCAACCGCGCGAAAGGTTGCGACAAATCCACTGGTTTGCCGTCGTAGGTCAGCAACTGGCTGCCCACGGCTTTTTGCGCCGCGTCACGAATCAGGGATTCGGTGAAACCCATCAGGTCTTGGTAATTCCAATACGCCGCGTAAAACTCCATCATGGTGAACTCGGGGTTGTGGCGCACCGAGATACCTTCGTTGCGGAAATTGCGGTTGATCTCGAACACCCGTTCAAAACCGCCAACCAACAAGCGTTTCAAATACAACTCGGGCGCGATACGCAAAAACATTTGCTGGTCTAAGGCGTTGTGGTGCGTCTCGAAAGGACGCGCATTTGCACCGCCTGGTATGGGGTGCAGCATCGGCGTTTCGACTTCCAGAAAATCGTGTTGCACCATGAAATCGCGAATGCTGCTGATGGCTTTGCTGCGCGCCTTGAAACGTTCGCGCGCGGTCTCGTCGGTGATCAGGTCGATATACCGCTGGCGGTATTTGATTTCCTGGTCATGCACGCCATGGAATTTGTCAGGCAAGGGGCGCAGGCTTTTCGTCAGCAAGCGCAATTCGGTGACATGCACCGACAACTCGCCGGTTTTGGTTTTGAACACATGACCCACCGCGCCGACAAAGTCGCCCAAATCCCAGTGCTTGAATTCCTCGTAAAACTCGACACCGACTTCTTCGCCTTTGACATACACCTGCATGCGGCCTGTGCCGTCTTGCAAGGTGGCGAAACTGGCTTTGCCCATGACCCGCTTTAACACCATGCGGCCAGCGATGCGCACCAAGTGTTTTTCTTCTGCCAAAGCCTCAGCGGTTTTGGCGCCATGCGCGGTGTGCAAGGCGTCGGCGTGGTGCGCCGGTTTGAAATCGTTGGGAAAGGCCACCGCACCGCCGTTGGCTTGTCGCTGGCGCAAAGCGTGCAATTTGGCGCGGCGCTCGGCGATCAATTGGTTTTCGTCAACAGGTGCAGCAGATGGCGTGGTGTCGGTCATGAACAAAGTAAACAGCTGGGCTGTTGAAAAAAAATCACACAGAACAAGCGCTTGAACCAGAAGCTAAGAAGCGCACAAAGAAAGAGATTCTAAGAGTTCGAAGACAATCGCCCAATTTGGTACATATCCAGCGAGTTCCCCATGAGTGACACACCTGCCCGCCCTGAATTGCCCGACCATTTGTCCATCGAACCCAGCAGCCCTTTTTACATGGCTGAGGTGTTTCACCACGACATTGGCATTCGTTTCAATGACAAAGAACGCACCGACGTGGAGGAATACTGCATCAGCGAAGGCTGGATCAAAGTGCCTGCAGGTAAAACGCTGGACCGCAAAGGCAAGCCGTTGTTGTTGAAATTAAAAGGGCGGGTTGAGGTGTTTTACCGTTGATCGCCACTTTTTGATTTGCCCGCTTGATCAGGAAATGGCAATGGGGTGCTTATAACCACCGTTTCGCCACGCACCATAGAGTCACTGTAAACAAAAAATTGAACCCTAGAAGCGTTTAGTCAGCGTCTGCCAGCCAAACACGGGCCAATCACTGCGCGATTGGTTTTCTTGACCGCCATAAATCACGCAGCCACCGTCACATGCGCTTGGATACAGTGCTGCAAACTTCTTCAGTCCCTTGAAGTAGTCTGGATTCACCGTGGCGCCTGCTTTGATTTCAATCGCTCGCAGGCGTCCTGCGTGCGGCAAAAGCAAATCCACTTCATGGCCATCCGAGTCGCGGTAGAAGTACATCTCAGTCGATTCGCCTTGGTTCAATCGGTCTTTCAGCGCTTCCATGACCACCATGTTTTCAAACAAACTGCCCCACAGTGGGTCGCGTTGCACCTGTTGAGCTTCTCGCAGGCCAAGCAACCAGCAGACCAGCCCCGTGTCATAAAAATAGAGTTTGGGCGTTTTGACCAACCGCTTGCGGGTGTGGGTGTGCCAGGGTGGTAACAAATAAATCAGGCAACTGGTTTGTAACAAATCGAGCCATGCGCTTGCTGTCGCATGCGAAACGCCGGCATCGTTGCCCAAGTTGCTGAGGTTGAGCATTTGGCCTGTGCGCCCAGCACAAAGCCTGACAAAACGCTCAAAGCGGTGCAAATCATGAACAGCGGAGAGTTGTCGCAAATCTCTTTCGATGTAAGTTGAAAAGTAATCGGCCAGTGCCTGCGAAGGGTTGAGTTGACGGTCATGGATGCGCGGATAAAAACCTGTCAGCAAGGTCTGAGGCAAATCCAATGGGGTGGGACGCAGTGTTTGGGCTTCTGCCAAGGTAAATGGCAGCAAACGCAAGATGGCTGTTCGCCCTGCGAGAGACTGAGACACTTGTGTCATCAACTCAAACTGTTGACTGCCAGTCAAGACATAGCGACCTGCTTTGGGGTTTTGGTCAACCAAAGTTTGCAGGTAAGAGGGCAGCTCAGGTGTTCTTTGAATTTCGTCAAGGATGACGCCATCAGGAAATTGCGCCAGAAAACCTCGCGGATCGCTTTGTGCGAATTGGCGAATATCAGGGTCTTCGAGTGAGACATAAGGTTTGTCAGGGAAGACAGTTTGGGCCAGCGTCGTTTTGCCACTTTGACGAGGGCCCGTCAGCGTCATGACGGGGTATTGACCCGCCAAACGTATCAACAGGGGTTGGATATGACGCTCGATCATGGGCATAGATCATACCCATTTTCTGCAAATTGAAGAAATTTTTTTCAATTTGCAGAAAAAGCCACCGCTCTGAAGCGGCAACATCAAGGTTCAGCTGACCGAATCCGCCGATTGACGGGTCAGCATGGCCAAGGTGTGGGCAATGGTTTTGCGTAAATCGCGGCGATCGCAAATGATGTCCAGCGCGCCCTTTTCCATCAAAAACTCAGCGCGTTGAAAGCCTTCTGGCAGGGTCACCCGCACCGTGCTTTCAATCACGCGCGGGCCTGCGAAACCAATCAGCGCTTTGGGCTCTGCGATCACCACATCACCCATGAATGCAAACCCCGCTGACACCCCGCCCATGGTCGGGTCGGTCAACACGCTGATGTAAGGCAACCCTTTTTGTGCCAAGCGGGTGAGCGAGGCGTTGGTTTTCGCCATTTGCATCAACGACAGCAAGCCTTCTTGCATGCGTGCACCACCGGTCGCGGTGAAGCAGACGAACGGTACTTTTTGTTCAATCGCGGTGTGCACGCCGCGCACAAAACGCTCGCCGACCACCGAACCCATCGAGCCGCCCATGAAATCGAACTCGAAACACGCGGCGACCAAATTGATGCTGTGTACCGAGCCGCCCATGACCACCAAGGCGTCGGTTTCACCGGTGTTCTCCAATGCTTCTTTCAAGCGCTCGGGGTATTTGCGGCTGTCTTTGAATTTGAGCGGGTCCATGGGCAGGACTTCTTGGCCAATCTCATAACGGCCTTCCGCATCCAAAAACGCGTCCAACCGCGCGCGGGCACCGATGCGATGGTGGTGGTTGCATTTGGGGCAAACGTTCTGGTTTTCTTCCAAATCATTTTTGTAAAGCACGGTTTCGCAACTCGGGCATTTCACCCACAAGCCTTCAGGCACACTGCGCCGGTCCGCCGGGTCGGTGTGCTGAATTTTGGAAGGAAGCAGTTTCTCAAGCCAACTCATGGGACATCTCCAAACAGAACAGTGCGGTTATACCGAATCCAGCGCTTGGCGGATGCCGTGCATGAACAAACGCGCTTCATCGGCCGCTTTGCCCGCAGGCGCAGCTTCAATCAATTGCAGCAATTTGCTGCCGATCACCACGGCATCGGCCACTTTGCCGATGGTCTTGGCGGTGGCCGCGTCGCGTATGCCAAACCCCACACCCACGGGAATGTGCACATGCTTGCGAATGCGCGGCAACATGGCTTGGACCTCATCGGTGTCCAGCGCCCCCGAACCGGTGACGCCTTTGAGCGACACGTAATACACGTAACCGCTGGCCACATCCGCGACCTGTTGCATGCGTTTGTCGGTGCTGGTGGGCGCCAGCAAAAAAATCAAATCCATTTGATGCGCGCGCAAAGCCGCAGCGAAATCCACGCATTCTTCGGGCGGGTAGTCAACGATGAGCACGCCATCGACACCTGCAGCAGCAGCGTCTTTGACAAAACGGTTGGCACCGTGTTTGAGGTTGTAGTTCTCTACCGGATTGGCATATCCCATCAGCACAATCGGCGTGGCTGTGTCAGTGGCGCGGAACTCGCGGACCATGGCCAGCACTTCGCCCATGCCCACGCCATGACGCAGTGCGGCTTCACCGGCTTTTTGAATGACGGGGCCATCTGCCATCGGGTCACTGAACGGCACGCCCAACTCAATGATGTCAGCCCCGCCTTTGACCAAGGCATGCATCAGCGACAAGGTGTGTGCGGGCTCGGGAAAGCCAGCCATCAAATAAGGAATCAATGCTTTGCGACCTTGCTGTTTCAAGCCGGTCATGGTGGTGTCGATGCGGCTCATGCGTTGGCCCCGTTCAATGCAGCCAGAGAGATGGTGTGTTCACCTTTGACCGATTGGCCTTGGCAGCTGGGACGGCAGAAAAAGTCTGCGTTGGACAAATCAGCCACTGTGCCAATGTCTTTGTCGCCACGGCCCGACAGGTTCACCAAAATGGATTGCTGTGGTGTCATGGTTTTGGCCAGCTTCATGGCGTGCGCCACGGCATGGCTGGACTCGAGCGCGGGAATGATGCCTTCGGTGCGACACAAATAGTGAAATGCAGACAAGGCTTCTTGGTCGGTGATGCCGACGTATTCCGCGCGGCCTATGTCTTTCAAAAACGCGTGTTCTGGTCCCACGCCGGGGTAATCAAGGCCTGCGCTCACGCTGTGGGTTTCAGTGATTTGGCCATTCGCATCTTGCAGCACATACGTTCGGTTGCCGTGCAACACGCCGGGCACACCGCGTTGCAATGACGCCGAGTGTTTGCCGCTGTCCATGCCTTCGCCCGCGGCTTCGATGCCAATGAGACGGGTTTTTTCAAACGGGATGTACGGGTAAAAAATACCCATCGCATTCGAGCCGCCACCCACGCAGGCCAGCACCGCATCCGGTTGTCCGCCCAAGTGCATGTTGGGCATTTGTTGAATGCATTCTTCGCCAATCACGCTTTGGAAATCGCGCACCATCATCGGGTAGGGGTGGGGGCCCGCCACGGTGCCGATGATGTAGAACGTGTTTTCCACGTTCGTGACCCAGTCGCGCAAAGCTTCGTTCAAAGCGTCTTTCAACGTGCGGCTGCCGGACTCGACCGGCACCACGGTCGCACCCAGCAGTTTCATGCGGTAGACATTCGGGCTTTGGCGCTTCACATCTTCGCTGCCCATGTAAACGACACACTCCAAACCATAACGCGCACAAATGGTGGCGGTCGCCACGCCGTGTTGACCTGCGCCGGTTTCGGCGATGACGCGGGGTTTGCCCATGCGCTTGGCCAGCATTGCTTGGCCAATGGTGTTGTTGATTTTGTGTGCGCCGGTGTGGTTGAGGTCTTCGCGCTTCAAATAAATTTGTGCGCCGCCCATTTCACGGCTCATGCGCGCGGCATGGTAAATGGGCGAGGGGCGTCCGACAAAGTGGGCCAACTCGGATTTGAATTCGGCGATGAACGCCGGGTCGTGTTGGTACTTGGCGTAGGCCTCTTTCAATTCTTCAATGGCATGGGTCAGGGTTTCGCTGACGAAACTGCCTCCGAATTGGCCAAAGTGTCCGCTGGCATCGGGTTGCTGGTAGGTCGACATGGTGTTTCCAAGGGAAGGGGCAGCCGAGGGCTGCAAATCAATCAATCGGCGAGCGTGGTGTTGCGCACGGCCGCCACGAAGGCGCGAATCTTGTCGGGGTCCTTGATGCCCTTGGCGCTTTCCACGCCCGAGCTCACATCAACTGCCAGCGACAAACCGCACCGGTGCACGGCGCGAATGCCATCGGCCACGTTTGCAGGTGTGAGTCCACCAGACAAAACGAGGTGAGCATTGACGTTTGTTGGAAGCTGTGACCAATTGAAGCGGTGGCCGCTGCCGCCGTAAGCATCGACCAAGGTGTCGAGCAACAGCGCATCGGCTTGTTGGTAAAGGAAAGCGTAGTTTACGAGGTCAAACGGGGCTTTGCCCTCAGGGGTTTCCTGCGGAATGCGGGCCACCCGTAACCAGCGCCTGCCCAGGGTTTGGGCGGTATTTGCGCAAAACTCAGGGGTTTCGTCGCCATGGAATTGCAACCATGCGCTTGGAACCTGCTCGGCGGCTTGGCGGATGTCTTCGAAAGTGGCGTTCACGAACAGCAGCACCGGTGCGACAAACGCAGGCAACAGCGCGGCCAGTTCGGCGGCCCGTTGTGCACTGACATGGCGGGGTGACGGCGGGTAGAGCACGAAACCGATGGCGTTTGCGCCCGCAGTCACAGCCGCCAGCACATCTTGCTCGCGCGTGAGACCGCAAATTTTGATGGGAATGGCGTTCATGAGGAGGTGCCTGGTAGCCAATCATAAGAGGGCGGGTCAGCGGGCAAGCCCCAGTGCGGGTCGTAAACCGGTCCGACGAAATACAAACCGTCAGGCGCGAAGGTCGGCGCGGCCGCTTTGCGGTCGCGGGCAGCCAACACGTCTGCCATCCAAGCGGGCGGTTTGGCGCCCTGACCGATGGCGACAAAGCAACCCATCAGGTTGCGAATCATGTGGTGCAAAAACGCGTTGCCTGCAAAATCAAAACGCCAGTAAGCCGTGTCAGGCCGTTGGCCAATGCGTTTGATCTGAACGCTGTGCAATGTTTTCACGGGGCTCAACGCTTGGCAGCTTGAAGCGCGAAACGACGTGAAGTCGTGTTCGCCGACGATGTATTGCACGGCTTCTTGCATCGGTTGCAATTGCATGGGCCGAAACACCCACCCCACCCGCCCGGCTTCCAAGCTGGGGCGCACGGGTGACTCCAAGCAAATGTAGGTGTATCGGCGCGCCACCGCGCTGGCGCGACAGTGGAAATGGTCAGGTACGGGATGCGCCCATTGAACGGCGATATCCGCAGGCAAATAGGTGTTGGTGCCGCGAACCCACGAGGACATGTCTCGTTCCAAGGGCGTGTCGAAATGCACCACTTGCTGCAAGCCGTGAACACCGCTGTCAGTGCGTCCGGCGCACAAAGTGCTGACGCGGTGGCCACCAAACACGGCCAACGCTTTTTCCAGATGGTCTTGGACGGTGTTGCCCGAGGCTTGGCTTTGCCAACCCTCGTAAGCCTGGCCCAAAAAGCTCAGGCCCAGCGCCACCCGCACGGCGCTCAAGTCCGGTCTTTGAGCCAGCGCTGCGCCATGTCACGGGTTTCGCCGTGGGTTTGGTCAGCGACTTCTTGCGCCAGCGCCAGCGCGGTTTGTTTTTGGCCCAGTTTCCAGAGTTCATCGGCCAATTCGAGTCGCATCACAAACGGGTCTTCGCCATGGTCGATGACGGCGGACGTGTTGTCGACCGGGAAGGCCGACAGCTCGGCTTTTTCAGCGGGCTTTGGGGTTGCGGACGACGGCGAGGCTTGGGGGCTGGGGCCATCGTCTAAATCCAGGCTCAAGTCCGGAGGCAAATGCAGACTTTGTTGGCCAGTTTCTGTGGGCGAAGGGTTGGCGGAAGTGTCGTCAGGGGATTCAAAGTGATCCTCGCCTTCGGTCTGCTGGTGGGCATGTCGACGGCCATCACGCATCAACGAAAAACTGACCAAGAACGCGGCAAACAACGCGGCGGCTGCGATCAGTTCGAACACATGGCGTTGGGCCCAGTCCATGCCTTGTTGGTAACTGGCACTCAACGCAGGGAAACGTGCGCTGAATCCTTGGCTGAATTTGGAGGCGGCTTGCGAGAGTTGGCTCAACTGGCTGAGGTTGTCGCTGACCTCCTTGGCTTGCTTGGCGTTTTCCTCTGCCTGCAGTTGTTTGGCGAGTTTCTCGGCCTCGGTGTCCCCGGGCTTGCTCAGCGTCAACTGGTCTGGCGGTGTGTTGGCGGGTGCCGTCACATCGGCCTTGAGCTTGCCGCTGCTTTCGCGTTGGCTGCCCGTGGTTTGTTTGGCAACCGGCGCGGTTGCGCCCAGTGAAGCGCGGTAGGTTTGGAAATCAGTGGCTTGTAAACGGATGTTCTCGCGGGCTTGCTGGCGGTCGAATGCCGCCGCGTCTGCCGTCGAGGGCAAGGTGATCAGCGCACCCGATTTCAGGCGATTGACATTGTTGTCTACAAACGCGGTCGGGTTTTGTTGCAGCATGGCCAGCAGCAGCTGGTCCAGTGAAATGTCTGCGTTGGCCATGCCTGCCAAGAGCTTGCTGGCGGTATCGCCCGTTTGCACTTCAATCGGCTGCGACAAAACCTCAGAAGTCGCTGGTTCTGTGGCCGCTGTCGGCGCGGGGTCTGGCGCTGGGGTCCCAGCCGCTTTGGGGGCTGAATCAGCGGGGTTGGTGTCGCTTGTCACCGCTGGCGCAGCAGCAGGTGCAACTGCCGGCGCGGCGTTGTCTTGGGCAGGCGCTGGCCCCAAGGGTTGGTTGGCCGCTTGCGCTGGTGCGGTGGTGGCCATGGACGCAGCTGCTGGCTGTGCGGTTTGGATGTCCAAGCTGATGTTCATGTAGCGGCGACCCGTGGCCCAATCAAAATCGATGATCAGGTCGGCGTGATCGTCCACCATGGGTTGGCTGCCATTGGCTTGCACCAAGTAGTGGCCATTGGCTTGTTTGGTGATCTCGAACGTGATGTTGTCCAGACCAGCCACCCGTTTGATTTGCGTGCTCTCGTACACCTTGGGTTCTGCCACCGAGATGGTCAGCAGTTGCTCCTCTGACGAGGAAACATCGGTGATGATGAATTGCAACTTCAGCGGCTCGCCCAACCTTGACATCAGCACGGGTTGGCTGATTTGCAGCGCCCAAGCGCTGACGGTCAAAAAAAGGCCGGATAAAACGAGGCTAAGGCGATAAAAATGTTTTAATGACAGAGACATACAAACAAATTCTCTAGTGTCTTAGGAAGACGGATCATAAACGAAACACCTCTGAACCGGCCATTCGACTCATCCACGCAACAAAATTCGCAACATGCGGCGCAGCGGCTCGGCGGCACCCCACAGCAATTGGTCACCGATGGTAAAAGCGCCCACGTATGCCGGTCCAAATGCCATCTTGCGAATGCGGCCCACCGGGATGTCCATGGTCCCGGTCACCGCCACAGGCGTCAAGTGTTTGATAGTTTCTTCGCGGGTGTTAGCGATCACTTTCACCCACGGGTTATCGGCCGCGATCATGGCTTCGATGTCAGCCAGCGGCACATCTTTTTTCAGTTTGAAGGTCAGCGCTTGGCTGTGGCAGCGCATGGCTCCGACCCGTACGCAAAACCCATCCACGGGCACCGCTGGCGCAGAGAAACCTGCGCCTTGACCCAATATCTTGTTGGTTTCGGCCATGCCTTTCCATTCTTCACGGCTGGTGCCCCAGCCTTCGTCACCTTGGTGCTTGCCCAAACCCAGGTCTTTGTCGATCCAAGGAATCAGCGAGCCGCCCAGTGGAACGCCGAAGTGTTCTGTTTCTTTGGCGCTCAAACCGCGTTGTTTGGCGATGACTTGCCGGTCAATGTCCAAAATGGCTGATTTGGGGTCGTCCAACAAAGCGTTGACTTCGCCGTGCAGCGTACCGTACTGCGTCAACAATTCACGCATGTGCGCCGCGCCACCGCCGGAAGCCGCTTGGTAAGTTTGTGTGCTCATCCATTCCACCAAACCGGCTTTGTACAAGGCCCCGACGCCCATCAACATGCAACTGACGGTGCAGTTGCCGCCAATCCAGTTGTTGCCGCCTTTGGACAAGGCGTTTTCAATGACTGGCAGGTTGACCGGGTCCAGAATGATGACGGCATCGTCTTTCATGCGCAGCGTCGATGCGGCATCGATCCAATGGCCGTGCCAACCGGCGGCACGCAATTGGGGAAAGACCTCGCTGGTGTAGTCCCCGCCTTGGCAAGTGATGATGATGTCGCAGGCTTTGAGCGCGTTGACATCGTTGCCATCCCACAACCGGGTTTCGTTCTTTGCCATGGCGGGTGCAGCGCCGCCAACGTTGGAGGTGGAGAAGAAGATGGGTTCGATCAGGTCGAAGTCTTTTTCAGCGAGCATGCGGTCCATCAGGACCGAGCCGACCATGCCGCGCCAGCCGACCAGACCTACGCGATTGCCAATGGTTTTCATGGGGTTGCCCTTTCAGTCAGTGTGTTGTTGACCCCCGGCTCGTTCGGCCGGGAAGGGCACGACGAACCGTGGCTTGTCAGCCGGTGGTCGTGGTTTTGATGGAAATGCCAAGCAGGTGCAACTCGCCGCAAACCGTGAAGGCTGCAAGTGAGTGAATGGCTGGCGTGGTTTTCATGAGCAGAGATTCTAACGACACTGCCGGTGGGCAAACTGACCGGCCGTGCCTAGAATCATTGTCAGTCAATCAGGAGTCAACATGGCAAAAGGTTATTGGATGGGCCGAGTCGATGTGTCCGACCCGGAGCAATACAAGTTGTATATCGCAGCCAACGCCGTGGCTTTCCAAAAATACGGTGCCAAATTCTTGGTGCGTGGTGGCAACTTTGAAAACCCAGAAGGTCAAAGCCGCTCTCGCAATGTGGTGATGGAATTCCCCAGTTACCAAGCCGCATTGGATTGCTGGCACTCGCCCGAATACCAAGCGGCCATCGCATTGCGGGGACACATCTCTACCGTTGACTTGGTGATCATCGAAGGCTACGACGGCCCGCAACCCTGAAAGAACACATGATTCAATTCGAAGAACGCAGCGCGGTGACCGCGCAGCGCGGCATGGTGACTTCGCCGCACCATTTGGCTTCTGAGGCGGGTGCCGACGTGTTGCGCGCGGGCGGTTCTGCGGTGGACGCGGCACTGGCCACCGCCGCGGTGTTGGCCGTGATTTACCCGCACATGACCGGCATGGGTGGCGATGCGTTTTGGTTGATACATGACCCGCAGACGGGGCAAGTTAGGTATTTGGATGGCGGCGGCCGTGCCTCATCGAAAGCCGACATGGCTTATTTCACCCAACGTGGCATGAGCGAGGTGCCCTTTCGAGGCATTCTGCCTGCGACGCTCACCACGCCCGGCGCGGTTTCGAGTTGGTTTGCGGCGCACAAAGCGTTTGGCAAATTGCCGGTGCAACGCAGTTTGCAAGCGGCGATGGCTTATGCCAAGGACGGTTATCCGGTCACCGAACGGCTGGCGGGTTGGCTGCAGTTCACCCACGCCGAGTTGCAATCTTTGACTGGATGGCGCAGTGTGTTCATGCCAAATGCGCAGTTGCCTGTGGCAGGCAGCACCCTCACCAACCCTGCATTGGCCCGCACTTTGCAAGCGGTGGCTGAAGGCGGTGCCGCTGCTTTTTACGGCGGTGAAGTGGGGCAGTCGCTGGCCGCGTTTTCTCAACAAAACGGCGGGTTTTTCACGCGGGAAGATTTGGCCGCGCAACAAGCACGGTGGGGTGAGCCTTTGGTGGGTCAATACCGCGACCTGACGCTCTACCAAACGCCTGCACCCACGCAAGGCTTCACGGTTTTGCAAATGTTGAAATTGGTCGAACCCTTCGAGTTACATCGAATGGCGTTGCGCGATCCGCAGCGCATCCATTTGATGGTTCAGGCCAAGCAAATCAGTTACCACGACCGCGACCGGTGGTTGGGTGACCCGGCGTTTGCCGAGGTGCCGATGGACCTGTTGCTGAGTGACGCCTACCTCCATCAACGCCGAGAGCTGATGGATGTGCACACAGCCTTGCCTTGGGACAAAGTGCCTTCGTATGGCAGTCTGACAGGCGACACGGTGTACATCGCCGCAGTGGACGCGCAAGGCCAAGCGGTGTCGTTGATACACAGTTTGTACGGTGCGTTTGGTTCGGGCATGTTGGACGAAGCCACCGGCGTGTTGCTGCAAAACCGCAGTGCATATTTCTCTTTGAAGCCCGGCCATCCGAATGCACTGGCACCAGGCAAAGTTCCGCTGCACACCTTGATCGCGTCCATGGGTTTCAAAAACAACCAACTTTGGAGCGTGATGGGTTGCATGGGGGCGGATGGTCAGCCACAAATTCAATTTCAAACCTACAGCGCGATGGTGGACCATGGGCTGGACATTCAGCAAGCGGTGCAAGCGCCGCGATGGTTGTCTGGTCGGTTTGCATTGGGCGAAGCGCGCGACACGTTGCATGTCGAGAGCCGACTGGGTGAGCCCACGCTGGCGGCCTTGGACCAACGCGGTCACTTGCTCAACCGCTGGGGGCCATGGAATGAATTGGCTGGCCATGCGCATGGCATCACGCTGGACCCGCAAACCGGGCTTCGCACCGGTGGCGCCGACCCCCGAAGCGATGGCAAAGCCGTGGGGATGTAGGGCGCGGAATTGTCAGTTCCCCCGGGTGTCATGCCCTTGTTTGCATCCCGCTGTTGGAAATTTTTCCAAGCACCGGTGGTTTGATTGAGCTATTTATCATTATTTTCTCGCGTTATTTTTAAAAAATTCACAAAATTTGTTCGATTAATGTGGGTTTTTGTTTAATTAAATAATTTCAAAGAATTAATTTTTTTGATAATTCCTAAATTTAAGTAAACTTAACCAAGATGAAAAGGGCGTTTAAGTGCTCTTTTCAATGTGTTTGGTCGGGTCGCTTGGGTGGTCTGGTCTGACCGAACGCAGTTTTCCCAATTTCCAATTCATTGCCAAGGGACGCGTTTATGTGGATGAAGACACTGGTTTTCTGTATCGCTGTGTGGTGTGCGAGTGGGGCGCAGGCGCAAACCGTCTGGCCTGCGGTGCAAAGCAACATGTACCCCTACATACCCAATATGAAATTGGTCAGGCATGAACAAACGGTTTTGCTGGGTGAGGGCAACCAACAAACTGGCATTTTTTATTCGACGTTGGGGGACACCTACAGCGAGCAAGTCAGCAACGAGCTGATCAACGATGCCTTGCTGAAAAGTTGGTCGCTGCATTCATTGGTCAGATTGGGAACCAGTTTTGTGCTGACCTTTGTGCAAGACACGCGCATTCTTGACATTCGACTGCTCAACAGCGCGCAAGGGGTGGACGCGATTTATTCCATTGTGTTGAACCAGTCCAACGGCAAACCCAAATTGGCCTCGAACAGCCCATCCACAGCGGTTGAAAAAGTCGCTGAATAAGCCCTCACTCACCTATTCCGCCATTGATCAACCGAATCGGATGCATTATGAAATTGTCTCTCAGCGCATTGAATTCCATGGGTTTTGTTTTGATGGGTGCCGCCCTCAGTGGATGCACCACCTTGCTCAACATGGACGACGACACACCGCCCCCACCCACACCCCGAGAGGTACGCCAACTCAGCATCCCCAAAGACTTGGCAGGTAACCGCCCAGCGCGCGTGCCCTTGACACCGGAAGCGATCAACGCGCAACAAGTGTGGGTGCCACCTGCACCCGTGGCTTTGATGGCCCCCCCGGTACCGGCTGTGCCTGTCACCCCTGCACCTGAGCCGGTCAAAGAGCCCGAAACCAGAGCCAACCCC
>Ga0192647_101676_pt1 | contig 14278 bp, 17 predicted proteins | sample LauGreFa1BDMLBSN_2_FD_133046 | JGI IMG/M metagenome (GOLD analysis project Ga0192647, IMG submission 133046) | Freshwater lake microbial communities from Lake Michigan, USA - Fa13.BD.MLB.SN - reassembly | ecosystem: Environmental > Aquatic > Freshwater > Lake | place: Lake Michigan, USA...
ACTGCAGATGCTCGTTTAACTGCAGAATCTAAAAACATTTCATTCATCAGCATGTTAGCTACATAAGCATTATAATGAGTATTGTATGCTAGAATATCTAATAAGACCGACAGGCTAGAACCTTCGAAATCGTAGTCAGTGAACTGATCTTGAGATTGTAAGAAGGTTTTTAAATTAGTTTTGATAGCATCAAAATCTAACTCTGCTACTCTTAAATTGGCCATTATCTTACTCGGGTTATATACGTAGAAAGTGTGATAGGTCTATCGCTATTATTAATTTTAAAAATAATATCCATATCAATACGATTGTTTCCGGGATTATCCCTTATTTTTACATCTAACACAGATACTCTAGGCTCAAATTTTCTAACTGTATCAAATACAGTTTTTTTCATAATCTGTACAGTAACTGGGGTAAAATTTTCAAACAACATACTGAAAAGCTGACAACCTATTTCTGGGTGAAATGGTCTCTCATAATTTTTAGTTGAAATAAGATTACGAAGAGAAGCTTTTATTGCTTCTTCATCGGACTTAATATTCAAATCTCCAGATACAGGGTGTCTGGAAAACAGTAGATTAAAATCTGTAAATGTGCGCGTATTTCTAGCCATGCAAATATTTATCCCCCGACAATCACTGTCGAGCTACCTGTTGTGATAGTATCGTTTCTAGAGTCTTTATCCCCTACTCTACATACTCTTATACCATTGGCATACACAGTAGAGCTAGCTTCTACCATAGAATCACCTCTGGTATCTTGATCTCCTAATCTAACCACCCCTAATCCATTTGCAAATACAGTAGTACTACCTTGATTTTTAGTATCGTTTCTTGAATCTCTACTACCTATGAAAGCAATCCCAGGCATTATTGTTGAGTAATCCGTACGTTGCTTCTTCTACCAAATTTGGTTAGACTTTGGGCCTGAAACGAAATCTCTTCTGTTATAACTTTACCATAAGTATTAAAGGGATGTACTCCATCGGGAAAAACTAAGTCCATAATATTTGCATGTCTTGGATTTATAAATTTTATATTATCATTTATAGCTTTTAAATGAAGATTGGCTTGTATTGCATCATTAACAGTAACTGTAGCGGTGCTTACAGCAGGTAATGGACCTGCGTAAGCCGCACTTGTAGCTTCTACTATAGGGTTACAACCTATTAAAATAACTTCTACATTCAAACTTTTTGCGTGATTAACTATGGTATTAATATTTTTTAAAGTTGCATTAGCATTATTCATTAGAATAGCATCAGCAACCCCATATCTTACTACTGCAATATTAGGTCTTACATTAGACAGATACCCAGTGATAGTTACGTGGGACCCGAAAGGATTAGGCAGACCAGGGCCGACATAAGTTTGTACCCCTGTTAAAGCTTCATCGGTAGTCATACCACCTCGGCTTATATTGTTAATAGTATAACTAGGATAAGCGGAAGATATAGCGGTTAAAACATTACCATTACCGTTATCTAAAATATAACTTGCTTCTAAATAAGCGTTAGCTCCAGGAGGTAGGATTAATCCACCATACGTAGATAATGAATCACCGAAAATAGAAATGTGCGGCATATACCCTCTTAAGCTAAGTTAGATAATCCATCAGAATGTTTTTTATGATTAAAGAATGTAAGGATTTGACCTTTATTCTTTTCTACTGAGAATGAAATATGTATCCAAGGATTTTTTGTATAATTGCAATACTCCAAAATTAATTGATCGTATTTAATAATCTTAGCAATTTTTATAGAAAGATCATAGTAGTCTTCCCTATTAGCACCTTTAAACTGTATATCAACAGCTTGACCTTTAGGATGCTGAGAGGTAGAAGAATTAGAACTATTGCCAGGGTCTCTGAATGCTGATGTCACAAACATATCAGGGTAAACCTTTTTTATAGGTTCTAATATATTAAGCGCTATTCCTTGTAAGTTATAAACAATTGAACCGTAACTAAAACTGCTATGCGCTCTTATCACATCTTTAGTTACGGCTGCTTTACTTGATAATGATTCTACTGTAAAATTAGGAGATAGGTTATAATTACCTGGTAATTGATTAACAGTCAATAGCTTATCATCTGGTATAACTATTATTGACTGAGATGAACTAGGTGTTTCAGAAGAGATAACAACAGGAGTGCTATCTATATCAGATGCCGTAGCATATCCGGATGTAATGATAACAGTTTTTTGTTGGTTATAGTTACTAGTGGACTGCGTTTCTTCTTCTAATAATAGTGATTTATTATCGGCTAATGTTAAAGGCTGGGGGTCAGGTAAAGTATTATCGAATATATCTTTTCTTCCTGACAGAATACCTATATTAGAAGATCCTGCTATTATACTAGATGTACTAGAATCAGCTGTCCCTGAATCAAGATAAATTTTACTATCAGTGTCTAAATGCAAATCACCCGCACTTTTTAAATGAGTTTCATTGAGTGTTTCGAAATACAAGCTATCACTGGATTTTAAATAATAAGAGGAGACAGTTTCTACTTTAATATCTGCATTACTATGCATGTGAATCACATTTGAAGAATGTAAATTAAGAGCTACATTACCCTTCATATTTAATTCTTCATAGGCTTCTATATTAACTTTAGAACTAGTAAAGTTTATTTCTTCCTTAGCTGACATATTAAGCGTACCACCAGCTTGTGCAGTGATATCATTATGGCAGGTTAGGTTTACATCACCTTCCACTTCTATATTAGCATCATTACCAACAAATATATTACACGCGCCGTTTATAGAAATATCAGCTTTACCTGCAATTGAAATTTTTCCATTTCTATCTATAATTTCATAAGATGAACCTTTTGCACGTTTTACTATAGATCCATTAGCATCAATTTCAATAAAGGTTCCAGACTTATGATAAACATGTAACCTTTCAGACCCCGGGGTATCATCGACTTCTATAATATGACCGGATTCTGTTTGTGTTACTTTATTGTAAGGGTACTCACCTCTGTACGGAGATTCTGGCTGATCCCAAGATTCACCGTAAGGTAACTTAGCTCCTATCATTCTTTCATTATTTTTTTTCTGAACTATTGTTCCGCGTACATCACCTTGAGCTAGTTTATTAGTCTCTGATATACCAACATACTCTTTAGTAGGGTAATTTGCTTGTGGGTCTGTAAATCCTTTAGATAAAACTTCCAACTTTTCATTATTTTCTGTGTTGTTTAATTTAAACTGCTGGGCTTCTACTAAAGCTTGTGAAGCTGAAGAAATATTAAACTGCTCGTCTATTTTTTCTAGAGCTGTATTACTATCGTTATTTTCAAATAAGTTGCTTACCCCGGGTATAAATTCTGGTATATTATTTCTTGTACTAAAAGTAGAAGCAAGACTACCATTTAATGCAGTATTAATAGTGGAAGAAATAGTAGAAGACAGGTTTAATGGTAAATTATTATTAAGGTTGTTTAAGTTAAGGTTATTAAGTTGACCCGGTTGTAGAAGATTTTTTAATTGATTAATTACAGATGAAGATACTTTATCTGTATAAGAAGATGCATGCTGGGTTTGTATAATATTTTGAACATTATTAAATATATCTTGAGGCCCATTATTAGAATTAGTAAGATTAACAGGGTTTATAGGTCCTGTAATATTCTTAGGTATTTCATTTAACTGTTTATTGGTACTTAAATTAACATCTTGTACCATATCGTTAGAGTACTCAGTAGCTACATTGTTTGCAATGTTTCTTAATGTAACAGCAGGTACCCCAGGAACCAATGTGCGAATCTCATTGTAAATTTTTTCTTCTAAAGAAATTTGAACTGAATTTATAGTTTGATTACTCATGCTATTAATCCTAACAGAGCTTGTTTCTCACTCTGGTATCGAGTTCTAACCCCTTCTCTTATATTTTGTGAGCTAGATTTAAATAATATATCTACATTCTTAATTTTCCACTCACTCACTAAAGTAACTATATCTTTGTCTGATAATTGACTTTTACCTGATAGGGTTTCTTTAAATGCTGATATATTAGCTGGTCCGAATTGTACAGCACCTGACCATATAAGATCTTGTACTGCAGGCCCATAGGTACTCATATCTAAACCTGCGCGTTTTAAATTAGCAACCGCAACATCATAATATTTTTTCTGAATATAGTCATGTTGATCTTGTTTAAATTCTTTAGGCGAGCGCTGTGCAATTTCTTTCCACTTAGAATCAAATGACGGTGTAGCTGGTTCTAAGTTAGCAAACTCAGATTTAAATTTTGAGTTGTTTATAAATTGAAGCACGGGTGAATTTTTTGCAGACGGTCTTGAGTTACCATTGGGCATTTTTTCTGGTAGATAAGAAGCAAACTGATATGTTCCATAAGACGCACCACCTAGATCTCCTGAATTTAAATAATTATTAATAGTACCTGGGCCCTTACCTCCAGATTCATACCGCTCTGATGTCTGACCTAACTCCCATCCTTCAATTTTAGGAGTACCACTCCTTATAGGTTCACCCTGACTATCTGTTACTGGCTGACCTTGACTATCTCTAAGTATACCATCGTTAGGGTTGACGATAGTAGGTTTTTCTTCCACACTCTTAAATGCGAGCTTGGCTGCTTTTGTAGCAATAGTTCCAAACACAGCTGGCTGCTGCATATCTTCACCGTCTAAAAAGAAACCAACAACCCATGTACCCTCAACAGGTCCAAGCGGTGAAGATCCAATTCCAGATATAGCTGCTGATGTAATTGGTTGAATAGGAACTGCCCAAGGTAAGTTATTGGTTGGCAGTATGGTTTTATTATCTGTATGATATCCAAATATTCTTACACGAACACGTCCTAATTTTTCTGGATCCATGCGGTCTTCTACCACACCTATCCACCAATTGAACCCATCTCTATTAAAGATTTTCTGCATAATCTACAAAATCTGAGCTACTGTTATCAACATATAATGAATCCTTGACTACTTGTAAAATCATTTCATGGGACTGACTGGTTACTACGTGCCTTATAGCAGTTATTAAATAATTACCTGAATACAGCTTATCTATATTATCTACTGCTTTATCTTCTTCTGAAGCAGGTTTAACTGCGGGGAAATTAAATTTTAATACACAGCCTACTTCAGCATCTGTTCTACCAGGAATAGTCATATCCATTTTCATTAAACCTAACTCTAATAAACTTGACAGACGATTACCATGAATATCACCCATCTTCTCGTTTATATTGCCTTCAAAATTATCAAACAATTTTGGATTTTTTGGATAAAAACTAATATTACTAGCAAATGTTTTAGCTGTCTCTGGGTTAAAGACAGGTATAGCATTTTTTAATCCTGAAGAATGATAGGTTTTTTTATAATTTTCAACATGATCATAATCGATAAGCTGGTAGTCTTTATTAAAAACATCTAGGTAAATCAATCTATTACCTATGTAACCACTAGAATAATTTTTTATATAATCTACAGTCTCCACCATCTTTACATCTTTGGCTATAAACATCTCACGGTTTTTATCTTTAGAGTCTATATTAGAAACAGCAACTGTATACTCTCCAAAAAGTAAATTATTTTCGCTCACCTCTTTAAATATATTTTCAATAGAACCGAAATAAAAATTTTTGTTAGATTCGAAAAATAAGAAGTTCTTAGCTTGAGTCTCACTAGAAATAGATTTTGATGCTAACCAGTTAATGCATTTAAATGGTGACCAACCGGGTGATACAAATTTAACTTTATTACTAGGTAAGTTTAAAAAAATTAAGTTAGTAGCAAACTCATTCTCACTTACACTTTTTTTGTCTAAAGCAATGTTAAAATTTCTAGATTCAGCGACAAAAGTTTCAAAGATATTTTGAACGACATCTTTTATGTCTCCCTCATAAGATCCAAACAGAGGAAGAAGTACATCGTTAAACATTTCATTCGAAATAAAATGTAGGGTATATGTTTGTGTATTAGTATCTTGTACTATTTCTCTATCTGAAAGCTTATAAATTCGAAAAGTTTTTCTAACTACTTGATTATCTGGAAAAGAAGGGGTTCTAAATTCTACATTTAAGAATTCTTCACCATGTATATTAAATTCTTGAATTAAATTTCTTTTGTCAGTAATAAGCACATAGCCATGCATATAGTTTAAAAAAATATCTTCAAATAAATGCAGCTCGGCTAAAAAACCATTAGTATGTAATTCAATAATTTGATTACTAGAACTTATTAAAGTTAATTGCCGAATATCTACTTGACCGGCGCGTTGTATTCCTTCGGTACCTATCATTTAAATTTCTAGTTTCTTTTTAAAATCACTTATCAATGAATTAACATATACAGACTTTAATACCCTTATACGACGCTTACTCTCGTTAAGGTCATCTTCATAATTGTAGTTAGTTACTGGGGTTCCAGAAATCGTAACAGTAGCTGTTATGTTAGCGTTGTTTAAAGTATTGCCTACTATATTAATTTTATCCCCTGAGTTAAATCCACCTTGTGTAACTAATATAAACATATTAGATGAGGAAGTTGTAGTTGTAATTACAGCAGTACCTAGCCCAGTTTGGTTAGTAATTACATTACCTTGATAAAAGTTACCAAACTGAGAGTTTGAAGTTATTATAACATTACCGTTGGTTACATTACCTGTACCATCTTCATAATGATGTATGCCGTTTACATTACTATATTTACCTTGACAGTATCTAGTCAGATTATTGACTGACAAAGGCCAGTCAAATCTAGGGTCTAGTATATCATTAACATGTAAAACAACCCAGTGTAGCTGGGGGTTATTATAAAATTTGTCTGCAACTATTTCTGGTGTTTCTCCATCTCTTATATCATATTCATCAAATAACGCTAATTTATTTTTAGCTTCTTCAGAAATTTTTACACGGTTAGTTATATTAGTAACTATTTTAACATTACTTAAATCATCATAGCAGGAATAATATGTTAGAGGAAAGTTCTCGAAATACATTAGTAACCTTTTGTAATACTTTCTTTTGTTAGTAGTTCTACTTCTCTAAATACTAAAGACATGTTTACTTCAGTAGGATTACCATCTCGGAAACTTGAAAATTGTTCACCCCCGTACGTCACATCCATACTTTCTAATACACATGGTCTAAACCTATGAAAATAATCATTGATGGTAGAATTAAAGTAATAGGTAATATCAAATACTGAAGGATAGATAAAGAATAACTTATTATCAGAAACTTCAGGATGCATATGATATTTAAAAGTTTCTATTATATTTCTAACGTTTAAAGACTCACGCTGATTTTTTGGCATGAATCTATACTTAAACCCAAACGAGCGAAAATCTACTGACTCAAATACAGTTTCTTTAAAGGGATTTAAAGCAACACCAGCTGATGAACCTAACGCTGCAGATAGATCACCTGTTAGACCAAACATACCAGGTATTTTAGCTGAAGCCATTCCTAGTGCTGCAGCTGCCTCTCCCCCTAGTCCTTCTTTAGACGAAGAAATAGATCCTAATAAACCTACTAATGTTCCTAGATCTTTATTAGAATAATTCATACTATATTTTACGGATGGTGGTGCTTCTAAATGTAATGCTATAGCATCGGTAATTCTTTCTAGTGTATCGGGTTGCAGTAATGGGGAGTTTGCAGCAGCAATTCCTGCTACAGCACCTGCCAATCCCCCTACAGCTTTGGTAACTACTTGAGCTGTAGAACCAGTTTTTCCTATAGATTTTGCAATCTTAGATGTTAAAGCTGTAACAGCTACACCGGTTGCTACACCTGCAGCAACTCCAGCGGTGTTAGACAATGTTTTACCGCTTAAAGCTTCCTGACTTAATTGCGGTGAGCTAGAATCTCTACGTACTACACCTAAAATTTTATCAGCATTATCTTTTTTAAATTTAGACTTACCTCTAACATTTATGTTGAACAATACAAAATGTTTAAGATCCGGTCCTCCCAAATCAGAAGGATAGGTAGTAGTAGAGATATTATACTTGTCAAAACTCAATTCAGGCGTAATTGAATCAACATCGCGAAGTGCTTTATCTGTAGCTGATTTGAAGTCGCCTTCCATGATTCTCCATAAATAGTAAATTAGTTTATTATTTATCTGACATGTACAAGACCACATACAAAGGCCGCTATCGAGTTAGTAACCCTTTTAAATACCGAGGTAATCTACAGGATGTAATCTATCGCTCCTCTTGGGAACTAAAGTTTATGAAATGGTGTGATTCTAACCCATCAGTATTAGAGTGGGGATCAGAAACAGTTATTATACCGTATCGCTCACCCGTTGATAATCAAATTCATAGATATTTTGTAGATTTTTATATTAGAGTACAAGATAAACATGGTAAAGTGACCAAATACTTAGTTGAAATAAAACCTGAACGTTTCACTAAACCTCCAGAAGTACCAAAAAAACAAACTAAAAAATTTATTGATGAAGTTTTTCAATACGGTACTAATCAAGCTAAATGGAAGGCAGCTGATGAATTTTGTCAGCATAATCAAATGAAGTTCTTAGTTCTTACGGAGAAAGATTTAGGAATTAAGTAATAAATATGGTATGGCTAACCCATTTTTATCTATCCGAGAGCAGGTAGGAAGTAAAGAACGCTCTTTAACATGGTATAAGAACCAAGTAAAAGCACTGGTAGGGATTACTCCTGAGCGTCTACTTAGTCAAATACCAGAAACTACATCTCGTATAATACCTGGTAATATGTACATGTTTCTTTACGAAGCAAAGTACAGAGAAATTCTTCCTTACTGGGATCAGTTTCCACTAGTGATTCCATTTAAAAAAGTAACTAACGGGTTTTTAGGTATGAATTTACATTACCTACCTTACAATGAAAGATTTAAGTTACTTGGTTATCTACATGATTTAGCTGATGATAATACTAAGACTGAAGGTACAAAATTACAAATAAGCTGGAGTATTTTAAATAGCTCATCTAAGTTTGATTCTGTTAAACCATGTATTAAACACTACTTATATGAGTATTTAAATTCCAGGTTCTTGCAGATACAATATCCTGATTGGGTTACAGCATCTATGTTACCGGTTGAGAGGTTTCAAAAAAGAACTAAACAGCATGTTTGGAGAGAATCCAGAAAGCAATTTTAATGGCTCAAGCAAATTTCGATTTACAAAAATTTTTAGCTATTGCGCAAACACAAAGTTTTGCTAGAACTAATAGGTTTGAGGTTTTGATACCTCCACCCATTGGGTTGTTGGATGTCTATCAAAGCGATAATATTAGTATAATGGTAGAACAGGCCTCATTCCCTTTGTTAAATATTACTACTAAAGGATTTAAAATTTTTGGACCAACATACCAACGACCAGTAACAACTGAGTATGGCGGAGAGGGTATGTCTATTTCTTTTCATATCGATAGAGATATGAGATTAAAAAAGTTTTTTGAAGATTGGATGCATTTAATAGTTAACCCAATAGACTTTACTGTTTCATACCAAGAAGAATATATTACTTCCATCTATATTAGACAGTTAGATGAACAAGATTTTGTCACCCATGAAGTAGTACTTTATGAAGCTTTTCCAAGAAATATGAATATTTTAGAATTAAATAATGCTGCTACTAACCAAACCCACAGGCTTAATATGTTATTTGCATACAGATATTGGCAAGAAACTGTGGAAAAGCAACCCACTGATTTACCTAGAAAAATTACTACACCTCAACTACCGTCTTTAGATGTAAGACCTCCTCCGGAATACAGACAATGGAATTGGCAGACAGGTGAAATTAATAATCAACCTGGTAGTGATCTACCTCCAGCTGCATAATTGATTAGGAGTTATTATGGCTTTACCTACACTTAACGTTCCAACGTATGAGCTTACTCTACCATCTTCTGGTAAAAACGTTACATTCAGACCTTTTTTAGTTAAAGAACACAAAGTATTATTAACCTTATCCGAAGCAGAAGATAAAGAAGTAAGTAGGATATTGAGAGACTTAGTAGATGTTTGCACGTTTCAAAAACTAAATGTAAGAGAATTACCTCATTTTGATATAGAGTATTTGTTTTTAAAATTAAGATCTAAATCTATAGGAGAGACAGTAGAGGTAGTAATCAATTGTGAATGCGGGAATAAAATAGATACAACTATAAGTCTAGAACATGTACAAGTTGAAAAAGATGAAAACCATTCTAATAAGATTCAGCTAACCCCCGAAGTAGGAATAGAATTTAATTACCCTAATATTGATGACGTAGTAAATATTTTTTCAAATAAGGATAGTAAGACTATATTCAACCTTATCATGAATAATATTAAAGGTATATATGATAATGTTAACTATTGGGATGCTAAGGATCAAACTCGAGAAGATATAGAAACGTTTATATATTCTCTTACTAGAGAGCAGTTTGAAAAAATAGAACACTTTTTTACAACCTCACCTAAAGTAGTTCAGACTATAGAAACAGATTGCAATCAATGTGGTAAACATAATATTTCACGATTGGAGGGTTTACAAAATTTTTTCGTATAACCCTTTCACAAGACTCTTTGATGAATTACTACACACTTAATTTTGCTCTCATGCAACATCACAAATATAGTTTATCTGAACTAGAAAGTATGATGCCTTGGGAAAGGGAAGTCTACGTTTCGTTGCTGGTGGATTATATTAAAACTGAAAATGAAAAATTAAAAATGTTACAGCAAAACGCTAAACATTTATAACGGAGTACTATGGAAAGTCCATCTCTTTCAGACCCATCTTTTAAAACATTTCTTGAAAAACTGCAAGATCAAAATAAACAACTAGCTACTAATCGTAAATTAGCTAGTGAGGATAGTGACAAACAAGAAGAACAACTAGTTAATGTTAATAGTAATCTAAAAGCTATAAGCACAACAATTACAGGCTATAATATTGAACCGCTAACTTCTAATTCCGAAAATCAATTAGAAGTATTAAAAAAATCTTTAGAAGAGCTTTCATTAATAAGAAAATTGTCTGAAGGTAGTCTCGAATACGATAAAGCAAGTGCGCAATATAGAAATACGAGTGGTAGGGAGCTTGTAAGTAAGGTATCAGGTAAGGAAATTAAAAAAGGTGGGTTTATAGATTTTGAGTCAGCGTCTGATAGGTTGACTGGTCAGAGTAAACGAGTAAGAGAACAAAACGTTCTTAATTTAAAACCTAGCATGACAGTTGCTACTAAGGAAAGAATTTCTGGAAGAGTAACACCCACTAGTAAAGTCGCAGCTGATACTAGGGTTAATGAAGAAGATGATAAATCGAAATATCAAGGTTTTGTTAACGAATTAACTAGTGGAATAAAATTTTTTCTAACTGACGGTTTATCTGATAAACCAGGATACGGTTTGTTTCAAAAACCTTCCCAAGAAGTAGAGAAGAAAGAGCGCGAGCAAAAAGTTTCTAGTGATAGAGAAAAAATAGAATCCCCTACTAACCCGGAATCAGATAATGTAACCACATCTCAGGAAGTAATTGCTGACTCTTCTAAACAGGATTTAGAACTATCTAAACAACTTCTTGAAACTACCAAAGAGCAGCTTAGAACACTACAGCAGATAAAAGAAGCACTTACACCTAAGACTCCAGCTGAACTACCTACATCGGCTGCTCCCGTAGAACCTAAAGAAGAAAAAGAAGACAAAGGACCGGGTTTAGCAGATCTAGCTTCAGGGGCTATAGACTTACTAGGTAGTAAAAAAGGAACTGCTGCTAGAGCAGGACAGGCAGGCAGTCGTTCCCTTGGTAGTCGGTTGGCTAGATTTGCTACCGGACCGGGGGGTAAAATTCTAGGAGCTGCAGCTGCAGTTGGGTTGGGTGGTTATACGGCTTATCAAGGCTACACAGGTGCTGAAGACGAAAAACAAGATGAATTAAAAGCTATAGATGCTAAAGTTAAAGCTGGAGAAATAACACCAGAGCAAGGTGAACAGCTTAAAAAAGAGTCAGCTGCTAAAGCAACAGAAAATAAAGGCGGGTCAATAGGTGAGGGTACTGGTATGGCAGCTGGTGCCATTGGTGGTGGGGTTGCTGGTGCTAAGGTGGGAGCTACTATAGGTACGTTTGTTGGAGGACCAGTAGGTACAGCTATAGGAGCAGGTATAGGTGGGCTAGCAGGTGGTGCTATTGGTGCTATATCTGGTTCGTCAGTAGGTAAGAATATTGGTGGTGCTATTGGTAAGGGTGTGGCTGGAATAAAAAGTATTTTTGGGATGGAAGATACCCAAGCTGAAAAAACTTCCGGTTTGTCTAAGAAAGGTGACTTTTCAGTAGCCGGTCCTCAAGGTAAGGTAGAGGGGCATCATTCTGACGGAAAATATTATATTAACGGTCAAGAAGTTAGCGAGAAGGAATATCAAGCAGTAAGAGAACAGTACGGGGTAGATCAGAAATCTAAATCTGCTAAAGAGTTATTGAAACAAGCTAATGCTCCTACTAGTACAGTAGCACCGGTTACGTCTGCTCCTACACCCCAAAAAGGATTAGAAGTAGCCAAGACATCAACTGAAAATGCTGATATGTCTAGACAAGTAGCAGCTGACTCTAATACAACTACTCCTATTATTTCTAACAACGTACAGTCTTCAAATACTACTAAATACGTTCCAACTAAACCTACGCCTCGCCCTGAATATTCTGGCTCTGCATTAGACCGATACACCAACAGAATAGCAGCTTTTTAATGAAAAGGGGGCTTGCGCCCCCTAGTTTACTTCTTAGCTTTTTCAGCCTTGTGAACTTCGTGACAATCGTCCTTTTCAGGATTCTGGTCGGGCTTACAAGGCTTTTTTACTTTTTTGCGTCCTTCTTCTCCTCTTTCTTAGCCTCTGCTTTAGGGGCATCTTTCTTAGCGTCAGCTTTAGGGGCATCAGCAGCAAAAGCTGTTACAGAAAAAAGAGCAGCAAATAGAGTTGCGAAAATGGTTTTCATAAGTTTCTCCAAAAATTTAAATTAAATTACTACCATTAGCTCGTCACCGTTCCCAGGCCTGAGTTATATGTAATAACGAGTACCTGGGATGAGGTCAGGACTACCTAATTCTAATCATCGTTAGCTAACTTAGCAAAGTAAGACAGCGACTCTTCATCGTCATCAAAATTTACATCCTTCTTTTTAGCTACTGGTGTAGGTTTAGCTACTGCTTTAGGACGCTCATTTTCTAACGATACTTCTTCAGCACGTGGAGTAGCTCCAGATGCGTTTAATACCTGTTCTAGTTTTTCTTTTAGCTCATCATAAGACTTGAAGTGCTTAAGATCTAAAAATTCATTAAGGGAATGCTGTTTAGCCCAAACATGTTCTAGCTCTGCATCATCATCAAGTAGAGGTGCTGAATTATCAAATGAAGACTTATCGTAGTTACGATACCCTTCTACCTGACGGATCTTAAGTTTAAAGTTAGCACCCTTCCAGAAATCAAACGGGTTAATGGGCTCTTCATCTTCGAACTGAGGTTGCATAACATCTTTAATCTTATCGAAGATTTTCTTACCATACTTGTAAAGAAAGATTTTACCTTCATTTTCTGGATGTGCAGGATCTTTTACTACAAAGATATTAGAAATATAAGTCAGACGACGTTTTTGTTTGCGTACCTGATCCTTATCCGATTCTAAACCAGTATTCCATAAACGGGTATTCAACTCTGATACTGGGTCCGGTTTACCTAGTGTAGTTAAAGAATTTTCGATATACCACTTACCTGTAGGTCCTTGGAAACCATGGTTCCAAATACGTACCCAGGGTAGCTCTTCGCCTTTAGATGGGGGTAGAAAGCGAATAATAGCTGAACCGTTGCCAGCTTTATCTACTTCTGGTTGCCAGAAGCGCTCATCTTTCTTTTGTTCTTGTGTTTGCGGTTGTGCGATCTTCTCAACCTCTTTCATAAGGTCAACAAAAGAACCGCGATTTTTCTTTAGTGCTGCAAAGTCTATTGCCATGTATATTCTCCGTATTTGCGATGTATGAACGATGTATTAGCGACGTTTGTTAAAATTATTATTACCATGATAACTATAACCAACTATCTCTGTACTATCATCGTTATCTGATTCTATTTCAGATAACATATTATATATGTATTTGCGATGCTTTTCAACTTTACTTCCCTTAACTACTTTATGGATTTTTTTCTCTCTATCCCATTCCATATTTTTCTTGTACGTCATATAAAAAAACAAGCCTCCTATTTTTCTGAAACAGCGATGTATGGCCAGGCAGAAACTCTTTTTGTAATTTCTGTTTGATT
>Ga0192647_101678_pt1 | contig 14273 bp, 10 predicted proteins | sample LauGreFa1BDMLBSN_2_FD_133046 | JGI IMG/M metagenome (GOLD analysis project Ga0192647, IMG submission 133046) | Freshwater lake microbial communities from Lake Michigan, USA - Fa13.BD.MLB.SN - reassembly | ecosystem: Environmental > Aquatic > Freshwater > Lake | place: Lake Michigan, USA...
GGGCACGGGCCCGGCGTGGCTGCTCGGGCTCATCAACGTCCGCGGTGTGCTGCTGCCGCTCGTCGACCTGTCGCTGATCGTGGATGGCCGGCGCACCGCGCCCACGCTCGGTTCGCGCATCGTGGTGCTGCAGCTCGACGGCGAGCTGTTCGCCGGGCTGGCGACGCGCGTCGGACTGCTCGTGCCCGAGATCGCGGGACCATTCGAACGCGACTTCGCGGTGCCCGGGGCGCATCCAGGCTTCAGCTTCGCGGGTGCATCGCACCTCGGGCCGACCATCGCCGATGCGCAGGGCATGGTGCAGCTCCTGCGCTGCCGCCGCCTGCTCGAGGGTGATGCGGCGCTGCGCGAGCTGCCGCTGGCGCGGCGGGAGCAGCCGTGAGCATGGGCGATGCGTCGCAGGCGCTGCGTACGCGGCTGCTTGCGCGCAGCGGACTGGCGGCCGACATCGTCACCCCCGCGCGCCTCGAGGCGCTGCTGTGCGGCCTCGCGCGCGAGCACGCCTGCGGTGGCGCCGAGGAGGCGGCGCTGCGGGCGCTCGGCGACGACGCGGAGTTCGCGCGCGTCGAGGCGCATTTCACGCCGCCCGAGACGTGGCTGTTCCGCTATCCCCGGTCGTTCGAGCGCCTGCGGGCGTTTGCCGCGGAGCGCGCCGCGACCCCGATGCGCGTGCTCGTGCTCGGCGCGGGTGGCTGGTGCGAGCCGTTGTCGATCTCCGCCGCGCTCGCGCGGCAGGGGGGTGGAGCGGTGCGCATCCTCGCGACCGACCGCAACCCCGTGGTGTTCGCGCGGCCGCCGCGCTTCGAGGGGCTCGATCTCCGCGGCAGCGTGCCGGCGTGGGCGGAGCCATGCTTCGAGGTCCAGCCATGCTTCGAGATTCACGCCGCGGCGCTGTCTCCCAAGGCGCACATCACATCGTCGGTCCGCACCGAGTGCGGCGAGGCGTCGGAGATCGCGGCGGCGCTGCTCGCGCGGGGCGAGCGGTTCGAGCTCGTCGCCTTCCGCAACGTGGCCATCTACCTCAGCGCCGCGGCGCGCGCGGCCATCTACGGGGTCATCACGCAGCTGCTCGCGCCCGATGGCATGCTGCTGGTGGGCCACGCCGAGCTGGCGATGGCGCAGGCGGCCACGGGGTTCGCCATCGACGATGCGGAAGGCGCGTTCGCACTGCGGCCGCGGCCCGGTGCGGGTTCGGCGAGGCCGCCCGCGGGCTCGCCGTCCGCACCGTCCGCGGCAATTCCGTTCGGATCCGCCGCGGAGGATGCACCCCGCGTGACGGGAGTCGAGGCCGACCGTGCCTCGCCGCCGGCCGCCCGCGCCTCGCCACCGTCCGCCCGCGGCGCTGGCGCACCGCGCCCATCGGCCGACGCGCGGGCCGCCCTGCTTGCCGCCATCGCGGCACGTCCGCTCGAGGTGCCCGTGCACCTCGCGTTGGCCGCGCATGACCTCGAGGCGGGTGCGATCGCGTCTGCCTCGGAGTCGATCGCGCGCGCCCTCTACCTCGACCGTGGCAGCGAGGAGGCGCTCCTGCTCGCCGCGCGCATCGCCGACGCCAGCGGCTCCCGCGACGAGGCCGAGGCGTATCGCCGCAGGGCGCTGCGCGTGCATCTCGCGCGCCCGCAGGAGGACGGGCGTGCGTGATACCCTTGCCCACGCAGCGACGACCACCGACGGGCGCGCCCATGGATGACCCGCAGCACAGCCTCACCCCCGCGGCGCATGATGGCGAGCACGCGCTCGCCCGCATGCGGGCGCTGCTCGACCGTCCGCTGCCTCCCGAGGAGATCCGCGCCAACACCGAGCTCGTCGCTGCATCGGGCGAGACGGCGGTGGCGCGCATGCGCAGCATCCTCGTGTTCGCCGTGGGCGGCGAGCACTTCGCGCTCGAGGCCGATTCGACCCACCGCGTGGTGCATGCATCGGTCATCCGCCGCGTGCCCCACCGCACCAACCCGGTGTTCGCCGGCATCGCCAACGTCGCCGGGGAGCTCACGCCCGTGGGCCGCCTCGGCGCCGCGCTGGGAGTCGATTCCGGGCCCGTGCAGTCGCACTTCATCGTGATCGGCGCCGTGCGCGCTCGCTGGGCGTTTGCCGCCGACCGTGTCGACGGCGTGCGGCGCATCGATGCCTCGCGCTGCGTCGCCCCGCCCGCCACGGTTCGCCACGCCGGCGATGGCTGCACCCAGTATCTCGCACCCGTGGAGTTCGCCGAGGGCGAGCGGCTGGTGGCGGTGCTCGACGCGGCGCGGGTGGCGGCGCTCTTCGCCAGGAGCCTCGCATGAGCGACCTCGGCGGCTTCTCACTGCACGAGCTCTTCCGTGGCGAGGCCGAGATGCACGCGGCCGCGCTCAGCGAGGGACTGGTGCGGCTCGAGGGCACGAGCGACCCGTCGGTGGTGGAGCCGCTCATGCGCGCGGCGCACTCGATCAAGGGCGCGGCCCGCGTCGTCGGGCTCGACATCGCGGTGCGGCTCTCGCATGCCATGGAGGATGTCCTCGTGGCCATGCAGAAGGGTCGCGAGCCGATCGCCGCGGGTCGCATCGACCAGCTGCTCCGCGGCTCCGACCTGCTCGCGGCACTGGCGCGCGTGGACGAGGCGTCGGTGCCCGCGTGGAGCGCGGCCAACGACCCCGCGGTCGAGGCGCTGTCGGCGGAGTTGCGTGCACCGCTCGCGCAAGGCGCGCGCAGCGTCGCGGAGGACGCGCCGCCCGCATCCGCATCCCCATCCGCATCCCCATCCGCCTTCCTAGGCGAATCGCCGTCGGCACCCGCGTCGCCCGCGTCGGCGGGAGCAAGGGACGAGCCGGCACCCACTGCGGATCTCCCGGCTGTTCCCGCGGGCGGCCCGCCCGCGCCGAGTGCAGCACCCGCTGCCACCCGCGTGTCGAGCGTGCGCGTGACCGCCGACAAGCTCGACCGGCTGCTGCAGCTCGCGGGCGAGACGATGCTCGAGTCGCGGCGCCTTGGCAGCCTGCGCGATGGAGCGCTCGAGCTCAAGGGACTGCTCGCGTCGATCGAGGACGAGCTCGACCTCGTGCGCGCCGCCGTCCGGCGCGCGGGCGTCGATGCCGCGCTGCTCACGCGCACGCGCGCGCTCGTCGAGCGGAGCCGCGGAAGCCTGCTCGAACACCTCTTCGCGGTCGACGGCGCCATCCGCCGTGGCGAGGAGACCTCGACCGAGCTCTACCACGAGGTGCTCTCGAGCCGCATGCGCCCGTTCGCCGACGTCACCGCAGCGCTTCCCCGCACGGTGCGCGATGTCGCGCGCACGCTCGGCAAGGAGGCCCGCCTGGAGATCGTGGGCGAAGGCGTGCCCGTCGACCGCGACGTGCTGGCGCGCCTCGATGCGCCGCTCAACCACATGCTGCGTAACGCCGTCGACCACGGCATCGAGTCGCCCGACGAGCGGCGGGCCCGCGGCAAGGACCCGCAGGCCACGCTGCGCGTCGAGGCGCGCCACCACGCGGGCATGCTGGTCGTGCGCGTGAGCGACGATGGCCGCGGCATCGACCTCGAGGCGCTCCGCGCCCGCATCGTGCGCCGCGCGCTCGCCACCGACGAGATGGTGCGCGCCATGGACGAGCAGGAACTCCTCGAGTTCCTCTTCCTGCCCGGGTTCTCCACCGCGCGGCAGGTGACCGAGATCTCGGGCCGCGGCGTCGGCCTCGACGTGGTGCAGTCGACGGCGCGCGAGATCGGCGGCACGGCGCGCATCGCCACCGTTCCCGGTCGCGGCACCGTGTTCGAGCTCGAGCTTCCCATCACCCTCTCGGTGATCCGCGCGCTGCTGGTCGACGTGTGCGGCGAGGCGCTCGCGTTCCCGCTCGCCCGCATCGAGCGCGTGGTGCAGGTTCCCGCCGCCGACATGCACGCCGTGGAGGGCCGCGGCAAGTTCATGCTCGAGGGAAGCGCCATCGGCGTGATCGACGCCACCGCGGTGCTCGGGCTCGGCGAGGAGCGCAGCGGGCGGGCGATGCACACCATCGTCGTGCTGGGCGCGGGAGACGGTCGCTACGGCTTCCGCGTGGACGCGCTGGCCGGCGAGGAGGACCTCGTGGTGCGCACCCTCGACGAGCGGTTGGGCAAGGTGCCGCATCTCGGCGCCGCGGCGGTGCGCGCCAACGGCGAGCCGGTGCTCATCGTCGACACCGAGGACATCCTGCAGTCGGTGCGCGCGCAGCTCGGCGACGGCTCCCTGCGCGGGGCGCGGCGCGCGCTCGATGCCCCGTCCGGGCCCGCGCGGCGCGCGCTCGTGGTCGACGACTCGGCCACCGTGCGCGAGGTCGAGCGCCAGCTGCTCCTGCGCATGGGCTTCGAGGTGGAGACCGCCGTCGACGGCGCCGACGGCTGGAACACGCTGCGCGCGGGGCGGTTCGACCTCATCGTGAGCGACATCGACATGCCGCGCATGAACGGCATCGAGTTCGTGCGCACGCTGCGCGCCGACCCGCGCTTCGCCGCCGTGCCCGTCATCGTGGTGAGCTACAAGGACCGCGAGGAGGACCGCGTGGCGGGGCTGCACGCGGGCGCCACGGCGTACCTCACCAAGGGATCGTTCCAGGGCAACACCTTCGCCGACACCGTGCGCGAGCTCGTGGAGCTGCGCGACGCACGGCAGGGAGGTGCCTCGTGAGCGTCGGCCATTGCGGTGCCGCGCGGACGGGAGCCGGCGATGAAGGCCACCCGGTGGGGAGCGCGCGATGAGGATCGCCATCGTCAACGACCTCGCCGTGGCCTGCGAGGCGCTGCGGCGCGCCGTCGCGGTCGATCCGGCGCTCTCGGTCGCGTGGACCGCGCACGATGGCGCACAGGCGGTCGAGTGCGCGCGGCGCGACCGTCCCGACCTCATCCTCATGGACCTCATCATGCCGCGCATGGACGGCGTGGAGGCCACGCGCCGCATCATGCGCGACACTCCGTGCCCGATCCTGGTGGTCACGGCCACGGTGAGCGGCAACGCCGCGCTCGTCTACGACGCGCTCGGCGCGGGGGCGCTCGATGCGGTCAACACGCCGACCTTCGGCCCCGGCGCTGTGGTGCAGGGTGCGGAGGAGCTGCTCCGCCGCATCCGCCTGGTCGCCAAGGTCGAGCGCGCGGCGGCGGCCCCTGCGCGCAGCGCCGAGGTGGCGCCCATCCCGCGTTCCGCGGGGGCCGCGCCCGCGGTCATCGCGATCGGTGCCTCGACCGGCGGCCCGCGTGCCACGGCCGACGTGCTGCTCGGACTGCCCGCCACGCTGCCCGCCGCCGTGCTGGTGGTGCAGCATGTCTCGCACGCGTTCGTGCGGGGATATGCGGAGTGGCTCGCCGCGGAGACCCGCCGCGCTGTCTCGCTCGCACGCGATGGCCAGCCGCTGCGCGCCGGCGAAGTGCTCGTTGCGGGCGAGGAACGGCATCTGACGCTCGGCGAGGACGCGCGGCTGCACTACACCGATGGCCCGCAGGCGCAGCTGCACACGCCTTCCGTCGACGAACTGTTCCTGTCGCTCGCGCGCAACGCGCGGCCCGGCATCGCCGTGCTCCTCACGGGCATGGGCCGCGATGGAGCGGAGGGACTGCTGGCGCTGCGGCGCGCGGGGTGGCACACGATCGCGCAGGACGAGCAGTCGAGCGTGGTGTGGGGCATGCCGGGCGCCGCGCACCGCCTGGCCGCCGCCGCCGAGACCCTTCCGCCCGGGGCCATCGCCGCCGCCATCTCGGCGCGGCTGGCCGCTGGCACGGGCGGATGCTGATTCAACGAGGAAACCAATGGAAACCATGCAGACCATCGACCGCGTGCTGCTGATCGACGACCAGGCCATCGTGGGCGAGGCGGTCCGCCGCATGATCGCCTCGCAGGGCGCCTGCGAGTACCGCAGCGTGCAGGACCCGGCGCAGGCCATCGCCGTGGCCGTCGAGTTCAAGCCCACCGTGATCCTGCAGGACATCGAGATGCCCGGGATCAACGGCCTCGAGCTGCTCCCGCAGTACCGCGCGCACGAGGCGCTGCGCGATGTGCCCGTGATCATGCTCACGGGCAAGGAGGACCCTGCGGTCAAGGCCGACGCCTTCGCGCGCGGTGCGAGTGACTACCTCGTCAAGCTGCCGCATCCGGTGGAGCTCGTCGCGCGCATCCGCCACCATTCGCGCGGCTACCGCTTCCAGCTCGAGCGCAACGCGGCGTTCGAGGCGCTCGCAAGGAGCGAGGCGCACATGAAGGCGGAGATCCACCGCGCCGCGGCGTACGTGCGCTCGCTGCTCGATCCGCCGCTCACCGACGGAGCCGTGCACGCCGACTGGCGGTTCGTGCCCTGCGAGGCGCTCGGCGGCGATGTGTTCGGCTACCACTGGATCGACGAAGACCACCTCGCGGCGTACGTGATCGATGTGAGCGGCCACGGCGTCGGGCCCGCGCTCATGGGCGTGTCGGCGATGAACCTCATCCGCTCGGGCTCGCTCGAGCGCGACCAGGTGCTCGACCCCACGCGCACGCTGCAGGCGCTCAACGGGGCGTTCCAGATGGCGCGCCATGACGGCATGTACTTCACCATCTGGTACGGCGTCTACGACCGGAGGACGCGCGAGCTCGCGTGGGCGGGCGGCGGGCATCCGCCTGCGTTCCTGCGCCGAGGCGGAGAGCTGCGAAAGCTCGACTCGACGACGTTCATGATCGGTGTCGTCGACGAGTACGACGCGCCGACGATGCGCACCACGCTCGAGCCCGGAGACCGGCTGTACATCTTCTCGGACGGCGTGTTCGAGCTGCACATGCAGGACGGTGGCATCTGGGGGCTCGACCGGCTCGAGGAGCTGATGCGTGCGGATGCGCGCGGCTCGATGCTGGATCTCGTGGTGCGCGAGACCACGCGGGTGACGCTCGAGGGGCGCGGCGTGGCCGCGACCGATATTCCCGCGGATACGAGCGGTGTCGCGTGGGACGACGATTTCTCCCTCATCGAACTCCGGGTGAACTGACCTGCGCGTCCGAGCCGATCAATTCCGCCTACCCTTGCCGCCCCGCGGCGGGGCGTCGCGGTGGTCGCAGCACACTTGATTCGCAGGCAGTCGCACATGAAGAACGTCCTCATCATCGGAGCCGGCAAGATCGGCCGCATGGCCGCCCACTTCCTCGCGCACACGGGCGAATACAAGGTGCATGTGGTCGATTCGCACGAGCCGTCGTGGCGGAGCGCGGTCGCCGGACTTCCGAACGCGACGGGTGCGACGGCGGACTTCGCCAGCCAGGCCGACCTCGACGCCGCGCTCAAGGGCCAGTGGGGCCTCATCTCCTGCGCGCCGTTCTTCTGCAACCCGCTCATCGCCGAGCGCGCCAAGGCGCACGGCGTCCACTACCTCGACCTCACCGAGGATGTCGCCGTCACCAAGAAGGTCCAGGCCCTCGCGCAGGGCGCCTCGACCGCGTTCATCCCGCAGTGCGGCCTCGCGCCGGGCTACATCACCATCGCGGCGAACCACCTCGCCAAGCCGATGAGCGAGATCCACGAGCTGCGCTGCCGCGTGGGCGCGCTGCCGCGCAATCCCACCAACCAGCTCAAGTACAACATGACCTGGTCGACCAACGGCCTCGTCAACGAGTACTGCAATCCCTGCGAGGCGCTCGTCGACGGGAAGATGACGCTGCTCGCCCCGCTGGAGAACCTCGAGGAGTTCACCCTCGACGGCATCGAGTACGAGGCGTTCAACACCTCGGGCGGCCTCGGCTCGCTGGGCGAGTCGCTCGCGGGCCGCGCCCGCAACGTGAACTACAAGACGATCCGCTACCCCGGCCACTGCAGGCTCATCAAGTTCCTGCTCAACGACCTCGGGTTCATCGATCACCGCCAGCAGCTGTGCGACATCTTCGACCGCTCGATCCCCGCCACCAGCGACGATGTGATCGTGATCCTCTGCGTCGCCATCGGCATCGAGAACGGCAAGCTCGTCGAGAAGATCGACTCGCGCCGCGTGCCTGCCGCCAGCATCAACGGCAAGCACTGGACGGGCATCCAGATCACCACGGCCGCCGGCGTGTGCGCCGTGCTCGACATGCTCAAGGACGGCAAGGTCCCGCAGAAGGGCTTCGTGAAGATGGAGGACGTCGACTACGACGCGTTCATCGCGAACCGCTTTGGAGCGCGGTACGTGGTTTAAGCGGTCGCGCCTGCGGGCGCTCCCTTTGGTGGGAGGGAGGAGTGCCTGGCACCAACCTGGCACCAACCGCGGCTCAACCGCGGCTCAGCCGCGCATCAACCGTATACCAACGTGTCTCCATCGGGGGTCCGATGGGTTGAGGCGTCGACGCCGATGGCGTCAAGCTCGCGGTCTATTGCCCTACCCGAGCCGTGGTGTCCCCTGCGATCCGCGTGGTTGATCCATGGACGCGCCGCGGTTGGTGGGGAGTTGGTGCCGGGTTGGTGCCTGGCACCGTTAGAGCTTGCGGATGCGGAGGTTGCGGTAGGCGACGCGGTCGCCGTGGCCGCAGAAGCCGATGTGGCCGCGAGCGCGCGTGAGTCCCTCGATCTTGTTTCCGCTCACGGTCTTGCCATCGGGCGCGACCTTGTCGAGGTCGATGTCGATGATGACGACACCATTGAGCTCGACCTTGATGGTGCGGCCCTTCATGGTGATCGTCTCGTGGTTCCATTCGCCCGTGGGGCGGAGCGCCGTCGCGGTCGCCGCTGCGATGCCGTAGATCGAGCCGTGGTACTGCCAGTCCTTGAGGCCCTTGTACTGGTCTGCCATGTTGTCGAGGATCTGCGACTCGAAGCCTGCGTACGCAGGATCGCCCGAGGTGGGCGCCCGCAGCGCGATGCCGTTGTTGGCGCCCGGCGTGAGCATGAACTCGAAGCGGAACTCGAAGTCGCCGAACTCATCCTTGGTGAAGAGATTCGTCCCGCCCGGCTGGCACACGATCGCCGCCGCGCCGCCGAGGTCCTCGATCTTGTAGCCCTTCGTGTCGCCCACCCAGCCGTCGAGGTCCTTGCCGTTGAAGAGCGGCGCGAAACCCGCGGTCTTCTCGGCGTCGGCATCCACAGTCACGGTCTTCGGAGCCGCGGCAGGCGGCGGCAGTGTGGCGGGCGCACAGGCGGCGAGGACGGCGATCGCGAGGAGGGTCGGGGTGTGCATGCGCGAAAGTGTAGGGAAAGCGGCTGGTGATGGCGATACCATCGCCCGCGCGCCCACCGCGGCGCAGAGGATTCCCGCATGCTCGCACTGCTCGTGACCGCCGCTTCGCTCGCTCTTGCTCCCGCATCCGCCGCCGCAGCGCAGAAGGCTCCCGCGCAGGATGCTCCGCCGCGCGAGTACGCCAGCGGGGATCCGATCCCCAAGCTCCGCTTCGAGCGCCTGCTCCCCGAGCTGCCGCTCGTCCGCCCCGTGCAGGCGTTCCAGCGACCGGGTGACACCACGAACCTCTACATCGTCGAGCAGCCGGGTCGCATCCTCATCGCCGATCCCGCCAAGCGCGACACGAAGGAAGCCGCGGTCTTCCTCGACATCCGCGAGCGCGTCAACGACGGCGGCAACGAGGAGGGCCTGCTCTCCATCGCGTTCCACCCGGACTTCCCCAGGAAGCGCGAGCTCTACGCCTACTACACCGCCAGCAAGCCGCGGCGCTCGCTGCTGTCGCGCTTCACCGTGAGCGAGGACGGCCTGACCGCCGATCCCGCGAGCGAGGAGGTGCTGCTCACCATCGAGCAGCCGTACTCCAACCACAACGGCGGCACGGTGGTCTTCGGTCCCGATGGTTTCGCCTACCTCTCGATCGGCGACGGCGGCGCGGCCAATGATCCGCACCACTACGCGCAGAACCTCGGCAGCCTCCTCGGCAAGGTCATCCGCATCGATGTCTCGCGCAAGGGCGACAAGGGCGAGCCCTACGCCGTGCCCGCCGACAACCCCTTCGTGGGCCGCGAGGGCGCGCTTCCCGAGATCTGGGCCTCCGGCACGCGCAATATCTGGCGCATGGCGTTCGACCCGAAGACGGGCGACCTCTGGGCGGGCGATGTCGGCCAGAACATCTACGAGGAAGTGAGCCTCATCAAGCGGGGCGGAAACTACGGCTGGAACGCGCGCGAGGGCTTCCACGCCTTCCGCGGCGGCAAGGGCGAGGGACCCTTTGAGGAGCCCATCGTCGAGTACCACCACCGCGAGGGCCTCTCGATCACCGGCGGGCAGGTCTACCGCGGCAAGGCGATCCCCGCGCTCGACGGCGTGTACATCTACGCCGACTTCGTGTCGTCGAACGTGTGGGGAATCCGCATGATCGACGGCAAACCCACCGAGCCCGCCATCATCGCGCAGAAGCGGGGCGAGCTCATCGCCTCCATCGACGCCATGCACGACGGGACCCTCGTGGTGAGTGCGTTCACGGGCGGGCAGGACCGCGGAAACCCCGGCACGCTTTGGAAGCTGGTCGAGGCGCCCAAGTGAGCGGCATCCGCGCCTGATGGCCCCCGAGGGATCCCGCCCGACTGATTCTCAGCGGGCCATCCATCCGATGGAACGCGCATGGGCAAGCCGCTGCACTACCAGACCGCAGGTGAATCGCACGGTCCCGCGCTCGTGGCGATCGTGGATGGCCTGCCTGCGGACCTTCGGGTCGACGCGGCTCTCGTGAATCGCGAGCTGGCGCGGCGGCAGGGTGGGTACGGCCGTGGCGCGCGGCAGCGGATCGAGACGGATGCGGCGGAGTTCCTCGGCGGATTGCGGCAGGGGAGCACCATCGGTTCGCCCGTTGCGCTGCGGATCGCCAACAAGGACAACCGCATCGACGATCCCGAGCGGACGCCTCCGGTCACCCGGCCGCGGCCGGGCCACGCCGACCTCGCGGGCAGCCTGAAGTACCTCACGCCCGATTGCCGCGGCACGCTCGAGCGCGCGAGTGCGCGGGAAACGGCCGCGCGGGTGGCCGCGGGCGCCGTGGCGCGGAGCGTGCTCGACGCCTTTGGCATCCGCGTCTTCGGCTTCGTGCGCGGCGCGTGCGATGCATGGAGCGACATCGCGATCGACGCCGCGCGGCTCGAGGAACTCGTGGCCGCGCGCGATGCGAGCGAGGTGTACTGTCCGGACCCTGCGGTCGATGCGCGGCTCGTCGAGCTCATCCACCGTGCGAAGACCGAGAAGGACACCGTGGGCGGCTGGTGCGAGGTGCATGTCTTCGGCTGCCCGCCGGGACTCGGTTCGTGCATGAACTGGGAGGATCGGCTCGATGCCCGGCTCGCGTTCGCGGTCATGGGCATCCAGGCCTTCAAGGCGGTCGAGATCGGGCTTGGCCGCGAGTGCGGCGCCCGCTTCGGAAGCGCGGTGCACGATCCGATCGTGTTCGATCCCGCATGGAAGGGCTCTTCGAGCCTTGGATACGAGCGGCCGACGAACAACGCCGGTGGGCTCGAGGGCGGCATGACCAACGGCATGCCCGTGGTCGTGCGCGGCACGATGAAGCCCATCTCGACCCTGCTCCGCGGCATGCCCAGCGTCGAGTTCGGAACGCACGAGCCGGTGCAGAGCGCCTACGAGCGCAGCGACGTGAGCGCGGTCGCCGCCGCGAGCGTGGTCATGGAGAACGCGGTCGCCTTCGAGATCGCGCGGGCGTTCCTCGGCAAGTTCGCCGGCGACTCGATGCGCGAGGTCCGCGCGTCGCACGACTCCTACCTCGCCGCCGCCCGCCTCCTCTGACCCGCCGCCGGTCCTGGTGCCTGGCCGTGCTGGGGCCGTGCTGGTGCCTGGCACGTGCCAGTCGGTGCCGGTGAGTGCACGACACGTGCCAGTCACCAGTTCTGGATAGTCAGCGCAAGAGAGGGGATGGCGGTCCCGTACGGGCCGAAGCGGTGATTGGATAGGCGCTTGCGGCACATCACCGGCACGGACCCACGGGTCCACGTCGGTGCACGACACGTGCCAGTCACCGATTTGGAGAGGAGCGCGGGGCTTGCGCGATTTCCTCGGACGCGCACCGCGCATCCGCACATCGACTTCCGATAGCATCGACCCCGCACCATGGCCACCATCGCCTCGACTCCGACCGTGACCGTCCATTCGCCCGCCACCCCGACGCCGCACGCGCCCGCCTACTGGGAGATCGCCTCGCCAGCCGAGAAGATCCGCACGCTCGTCATCGAGCGCGCCAAGGATGTCAGCGCCACCGTCGCGCGCGAGATCGCCGACCTCATCCGCGCCAAGGCGAAGGCGGGCGAGAAGTGCGTCCTCGGCCTCGCCACCGGCTCCACGCCCACCGGCGTCTACGACGAGCTGGTCCGCCTGCACCGCGAGGAAGGCCTGTCCTTCGCGAATGTCGTCACCTTCAACCTCGATGAGTACTGGCCCATGCAGCCGCACGAGCTGCAGAGCTACCACCGCTTCATGCGCGAGCACCTGTTCGACCGCATCGACATCGACCAGAAGCACACGCACATCCCCGACGGCACCTGCGGCGAGGACGATGTCCGCGCCATGTGCGACCGCTACGAGCGCGAGATCAAGGCCGCGGGCGGCATCGACCTGCAGATCCTCGGCATCGGCCGCACCGGCCACATCGGCTTCAACGAGCCGGGCTCGGGCCGTTCGAGCCGCACCCGCCTGATCACCCTCGACCGCGTCACCCGCAAGGATGCCGCGAGCGATTTCTTTGGCGAGGAAAACGTACCCACGCGCGCCGTGACCATGGGCGTCGGCACGATCCTCGAGGCCAAGCGCGTCGTGATGATCGCCTTCGGCGAAGGCAAGGCCCCCGTCGTCGCGCGCGCCATCGAGGGTGCGGTCACCAACTCCATCGCCGCGAGCTTCCTGCAGGAGCACGCCAACGCGCAGGTCTACCTCGACCTCGCCGCCGCCGCCGAACTCGAGCGCTGCAAGGCGCCGTGGGCGAGCGCGAACCACGACCTCGAGTGGACCGACGCCATGACGCGCAAGGCCGTCATCTGGCTGGCGCGCACGACTGGGAAGGCGATCCTCAAGCTCACCGCCGAGGACTACAACGAGCACCACCTGCAGGATCTCCTCGCGGGCCGCGGTAAGGCGTACGACCTCAACATCTCCGTCTTCCGCGACCTCCAGCGCTCGATCACCGGCTGGCCCGGCGGAAAACCCGCGGAGCGCAAGCAGGCGGGCGACATCCATCGCGCGGGCGACGACATCTTTCCCAAGCGCGTGCTCATCTTCTCGCCGCACCCCGACGACGACGTCATCTCCATGGGTGGCACGCTCATCCGTCTCGTCGACCAGGGCCACCAGGTCCACGTCGCCTACCAGACCTCGGGCAACATCGCTGTCTTCGACGCCGAAGCGCTCCGCTTCCTCGACTTCGCCAGCGAATTCAACGGCATGTTCGGCTTCGAGGGCGCCCGCACCGAGCGCATGGAGCACGACATCGCCCGCAAGCTCAAGGCCAAGCGCCCCGGCGAGGTCGACCCGCCCGAGCTGCAGAAGCTCAAGGGCCTCATCCGCCGCGGCGAGGCCAAGGCGGCGGGCATCTACTGCGGCGTCCCCGAGGAGCGCCTGCACTTCCTCGATATGCCGTTCTACGAGACCGGCCGCGTGCGCAAGAAGCCGCTCGGCACCGACGACATCGAGATCGTCAAGGCGCTCCTCCGCAGCGTCAAGCCGCACCAGGTGTACGCCGCCGGCGACCTCAGCGATCCGCACGGCACGCACCGCGTGTGTCTCTCGGCGATCTTCCGCGCACTCAAGGAGTGCACGGACGACGAGTGGATGAAGTCCTGCACCACCTGGCTCTACCGCGGCGCCTGGCAGGAGTGGGACGTCGAGCAGACCGAGATGGCCGTGCCGCTCTCGCCCGACGAGGTCGCGCGCAAGCGCACCGCGATCTTCAAGCACCAGTCGCAGAAGGACCGTGCGCTCTTCCCCGGCGCCGACGAGCGCGAGTTCTGGGAGCGCGCCGAGCAGCGCAACTCGGCGACGGCGAAGACCTACGACGCACTCGGTCTCGCCGAGTACCAGGCCATCGAGTCGTTCGTGCGCTGGGACGGCCGTCCGCTCGACTGACGCACCATGACGCCCGCCGCGCACATGCTCTGCGTGCTCGCGATGCATGCGCCCGGTGACTTCACCAAGCGCACGCTCTCCAAGGACTTCGTCGCCGAGGGCTGCACCGTCGCCGACTTCGACCGCGACGGCCATCGCGATGTGTGCGCGGGGCGGTTCATCTGGTTCGGTCCGGAGTTCGGCACGCGGGCCGCCTACACGCCGGAGCGCGCGAATGCGTCGGGCCCCACGCGCACCCCGTACCGCGCCGATACCGGCTACTCCGACTACTTCCTGCAGTTCGCGCACGACTTCAA
>Ga0192647_101691_pt1 | contig 14214 bp, 13 predicted proteins | sample LauGreFa1BDMLBSN_2_FD_133046 | JGI IMG/M metagenome (GOLD analysis project Ga0192647, IMG submission 133046) | Freshwater lake microbial communities from Lake Michigan, USA - Fa13.BD.MLB.SN - reassembly | ecosystem: Environmental > Aquatic > Freshwater > Lake | place: Lake Michigan, USA...
TTGCTCGCCCACGCCTATGAAGTAAACAGGAATGGCTTTTTCGCGGGCAATGGCGCACAGCACGCCGCCTTTGGCCGTGCCGTCAAGCTTGGTCACAATGAGCCCTGTTAAGCCCAAGGCTTCATCGAAAGCTTTCACTTGCATCAAGGCGTTTTGTCCAGTGTTGCCGTCAATCACCAGCAAGACTTCGTGCGGGGCTGTGGCATCGGCTTTTTGTACCACGCGTTTGATTTTTTTCAGCTCTTCCATGAGGTGCAGTTGGGTGGGCAAGCGGCCCGCTGTATCGACCAACACCACATCTCTGCCGCGTGCTTTGCCAGCCGAGACGGCATCAAAACTCACCGCAGCAGGATCGCCACCTTGTTGGCTGATGATTTCAACCGTATTGCGCTGCGCCCAAACAGCCAGTTGCTCTCGAGCTGCAGCTCTAAATGTATCGGCTGCAGCCAATAACACACTGGCCCCTTGGTCTGCCAAGTGGTGAGTGAGTTTGCCAATGGACGTTGTTTTGCCTGCGCCGTTCACGCCCGCCACCATCAAGACCATTGGCTTTTGAGAGCCAATGTGAAGCTGCTTTTGCAGTGGCATGAGCAAGTCTGTAATGGCCTCTATGAGCAAAGCTTTGACAGCTGCAGGGTCGGTGGCTTTGGTGGCTTTGACGCGAGCCTTAAGGTCTTTCAGCAAGTGTTCAGTGGCTTTGACGCCTGTATCGGCCAACAACAAGGCCGTTTCTAGCTCTTCATAAAGTGCATCATCTATTTGCGTGCCCGTGAAGACGGATGCAATGCTGCCGCCCGTTTTGCGCAAGCCCGCTTTGAGTTTGCTGAGCCAAGACTGCCTAGGGGGCTCAGATGGCGCGGCTTGGCCGGCCGCTGTGCTAATTGCCGTCGGCTTTGCTGAGGGGCTGACCACAGGGGTCTTGTCCTGAGCTGGTTCTGGTTTTGGGGATGAGCGAAAGAATCGGAACATATTGGGCGGTCTGTGAGAGCCTATTCTATGAAAACTTAGGACAAGCTCAAAATCGCCTGACAACGCGGTAAGCTTAAGGGCATGCCTACCAAACCCATCAGTCAAGCAGCTATCGGCTCACCTTCGCACGAAGTGCGCATCATTGGTGGCCAATGGAAGCGCAGCAAAATCAAAGTGATCGATCGACCTGGCCTGCGGCCCACGCCCGACAGAGTGCGAGAAACATTGTTCAATTGGTTAGGCCAAGACCTCACCGATTGGCGCTGTGTCGATGCATTTGCGGGTACGGGTGCCTTGGGCTTTGAGGCTGCTTCGCGGGGCGCGCAAAGTGTCTTGATGTTGGAGCAAGACGCTCAATTGGTCTCTCTGCTAAGTCAAACGCGCGAGCGTTTGAAAGCACAGACGGTACAAGTTCAAAAGGGCGACGCCATGATGGCGCTCCAGCGTTTAGCGCCGAGCAGCCTCGATGTGGTTTTTTTAGACCCACCCTTTGAGGGCTCGCACTTTGAAAATGCTTTGAAGGCTGCAGCCAAAGCCGTTGTGCCTGGCGGGTGGGTGTACCTAGAAGCCCCCATCCATTGGACAGAAGAGGCCATTCAAGCTTGTGGACTTCAAGCCCAAAAGCACATGAAAGCGGGCGCCGTTCATGCCCACTTGCTGCAACGACCAATCGAGGGATAATCCCTCCAAACCATCAGGAGCTCCTCATGAGTCGCACAGTGACCGCTGTTTATTCTGGAACTTTTGACCCCATTACTTTGGGTCATGAGGATGTGGTGTACCGCGCCTCTCAAATGTTTGACAAAGTGGTGGTGGCTGTGGCCACTGCACACCACAAAAAAACCATGTTTACTTTAGATGAGCGTTTGGCCATGGCGCAAGAGCTTACTCAAGATTTGAGCAACGTCACGGTTTTGCCTTTCACAGGATTACTGTGCGATTTTGTGCAAAGCCAAGGCGCGCGTGTCATTGTGCGAGGTTTGCGCTCAGTCACTGACTACGATTACGAAACGCAAATGGCCGGTATGAATCGGCATTTGGCACCCGAAGTTGACACCGTCTTTTTGCACACCAGTGCCTCGGTACAGCACATTAGCAGCACCTTGGTCAGAGAAATTGCCACCTTGGGTGGCAAGGTGGAAGGGCTTGTCTCTCCCGCCGTTTTGAAGGCCCTGCAAGCCAAGCGCTGAATGCGCTAAAGCTCGGCGGCTTCCACCATGAAGCGCACGCGTTTTTGTCCTTGCCATTCATCGACATCCAGCCGATAGGCCAGCTTGACACGAGCGGGCAAAGGTTCAATTCGACCAAACCAAATGCCGTCCACTGCTTGACCTTGGTGCTTGAGCTTGAGGGCAAGGTGTTTTTCACCCACCAGCTTTTGTGAAACAACTTCCACTTCGTCGCTGAACACAGGCGCTGCAAAGCCTTGGCCCCATACCTCTTTGTGCATCACATCGATGAATTCAACGCGCCGGTATTGCGCTTGCAGCGGGCCATCGGTTTCCAATTTGCGCTGAAGCGTTGCAGGTGACAAAAGCTCGGCAGCCACTTGCATGAAACAAGCCTCAAACAATTCCAAGTTTTCTTCTTCGATGGTGCAGCCAGCAGCCATGGCATGGCCACCAAATCGCAACAGCACATGCGGATGCTTTTTGGCCATGAGGTCAAGCGCATCTCGCAGGTGAAAGCCCGGAATCGAACGGCCAGAGCCTTTCAATTCATGCTCTTTGCCTGGGGCATTGCTGGCAGCAAAAACAAAGCAGGGTCGGTGAAATTTGTCTTTGATGCGGGAGGCCACAATGCCCACCACACCCTCGTGAAAATCGGGATCGAACACGCAGATGGCGGGGGGCGGTTCCTCGCTGTCATCCAACAAGGACTCGGCAATGTCCATGGCTTGCTGGCGCATGTCGCCTTCAATGTCTCGCCGCTCCCGATTGATGGCGTCCAGTTGCTTGGCCAATTCATCGGCTCTTGCGGCATCATCGGTGGTGAGGCATTCAATGCCCAGCGTCATGTCTGACAATCGGCCTGCCGCATTGATCCGAGGGCCGAGTGCAAATCCAAAGTCAAAGGTGGTGGCTACATTGGGCTCCCGACCAGCCGCTTTGAACAATGACAGCATGCCCGTAGGCATCTGCCCTGCCCGAATGCGTTTCTAGCCCTGTGCCACCAAGCGGCGATTGTTGTTGTCAAGCCTCACCACGTCTGCCACTGTGCCCAAGGCCACCAAAGGCAAAAGGGTATCAAGCTTGGGTTGAGACTCGGCTGAGAAAACGCCACGTTGGCGCAGCTCTGCACGCAAGGCCAGCAGCACATAAAACATCACGCCCACACCAGCCAATGACTTGCTTTCGAAATCGCAGCCTGCTTGGTTGGGGTTCACAATGACTTCTGCAGAGGGCAAGGTAGCCGCAGGCAAATGATGATCTGTGATCAAAACTTGCAAACCCAAAGCTTGTGCTTGCGCAACGCCCTCGATGCTGGCAATGCCATTGTCGACGGTAATGAGCACATCAGCCCCCGATTGCTTCACACGCTCTGCAATGGGGGCCGTCAGACCATAGCCATCCACAACGCGATCGGGCACGATGTAGCTCACTTGCTGCGCGCCCAGCATGCGCAAACCCCGAAGGCCGATTGCACAGGCTGTTGCGCCGTCGCAATCGTAGTCGGCCACGATGCAAAGTCGCTTGTTGCTTGCAATGGCATTGGCCAACAAAACAGCTGCCGCTTGGTTCCCTTTCAAGGAGTTAGGCGCCAATAACTTGGCCAGTCCATCGTCCAGTTCTTCTGCACTCAAGATGCCCCGCGCAGCAAACAAGCGCGACAACAGGGGGTGAATACCGGCTTGTTCTAAGGCCCAAGCACTGCGCGGCGGGACATCGCGCGTCAATATTTTCAAACTCATGAGCTGGCAACTCCATTTGACAAGGTTCGCAATTCTCGGCTCAGAGAGACAGGCTTGAAAACGCGCTGCAGTTTTTGGCGCCATGAATCTGGCTGCATCGAGTAGTGCCGCAAAGAATTTTCACTGCAAAGAGTGAGCGACACAGATTGGTTCAATTCCAACGCTTGGCACAAAGAAAGTGCCAGCGAGTTGTCAATCTGTTGCCATGACTTTTGCCAAAGCGTTGGGTCTGTCGATAGGGCTGCTTCTCGCAAATCGAGGGCCACCGAAACGTCGCTGCTTTGCGGGTAAAGCTGGTCTAAAGCTCTGTGCATCCAAAATGAATTGACCGTCCATCGCCCCTTCAAACTTCGCTCGTCGTTCACAGGGTGTTGGTAAAGAAGCATCTGCATTTCACTTTGTAAACGTTGCAAAGTTTTGGCTTGTTGCAAATTGGGCATCCACGTTTGAATGCTTTTGCCCGACACCCGCTCAATGCTGGCCAAAGGCAAACCATCGATCAAATTGCCAGTGACACGCCAAACCAGAGGGCTTTCGTACACAAGCTGCAGCCCGTCTTCCTCAAAGTAGGGCTGCATGGCAGACAAAACTTGCCTTGATTCTGCGTCGCTCAAGGCCAACTCTTCAGGCTTGAGCAAAATCACTTCATTCATGCCGACTTGCCAATGGCAGGGGGTCATGATGGCTTCTGGGCCTAAACAGGGAGCCATGCCAACGAGTTTGGGGGCATCTTCGTGCGGCATGAGAAACGCACTCGACTCTGCAGTTGCTGGGCTCGAAATTTTGACATGCGACAGGCGGCTGAGTAATTTTTCCAAGTTGGGCAAATACAATGCATCAGTTGCCTTTTGCAGCACCTCAGATTCTGGGGCGGCGTAGGCAATCACCCCATGGCGGATGGCTGCTTGGCCTTCATGGACCTGGGGCGTTGCGTTGGGTGGTAAGCCTACTTTCATACCTGTATTGTCAGGGATGACACAATGCCCCTTTGTGACAGTCGGCATGAGGCGTTTGGCGTGTGGCAGTATCTGTCCCTTGAAAGTGGCCCTGAATGAGTTTTGAATTGCCTTACGAGTTGGTATTGGGTTGGCGCTATACCCGCGCAGGCAGAGCCACGCGTCGCAACGGCTTCATCTCTTTCATCTCAGGCGTCTCGATGCTGGGCATTGGCCTTGGTGTTGCAGCCTTGGTCATTGTTTTGTCTGTCATGAATGGCTTTCAGAAAGAAGTCCGAGACAGAATGTTGAGCGTGGTGTCGCACATCGAATTGATTTCAGCCGATGGCGGACCATTAGAAGACGTCAACGGCACTCTTCAGCAACTTAAAAGCAATCCCAAAGTCATTGGCGCAGCCCCTTTCATTGCCGCGCAAGCCTTGCTGGCCAGGGGTGAGGACATGAAGGGTGTCTTGGTGAGGGGCATCGATCCTGCACTCGAACCCAGCGTGGTAGACCTGTCTGCGGGTTCAATGGCTGGCAATCAAGCCTTGCCTGGCATCCAAGAATTGGTGCCCGGGCAGTTTGGGATTGTGTTGGGGCTTGATTTGGCGCGGCAGTTGGGTCTGCGAATTGGCGATCCCGTCACGCTCATTGCGCCCAACGGCCAAGTAACCCCGGCAGGTGTTGTGCCGCGCCTCAAACAAATGCAAGTGGTGGGTGTTTTTAATTCGGGGCACTACGAATACGACGCATCCTTGGCCATGTTGCACGTGGCCGATGCAGGCAAAATTTTTCGCTTAGAAGGCCCCACAGGCATCCGTCTCAAAATCAAAGATTTGCACGAAGCGCGCGCGGTAGCACGAGAGCTTGCACCCACCTTGCCCATGGGCATGGCGCTGCGCGATTGGACGCAACAAAACAGAACCTGGTTTGCGGCCGTGCAAGTTGAAAAGCGCATGATGTTCATCATTCTCACGCTCATTGTGGCGGTGGCTGCTTTCAATTTGGTGTCCACTTTGGTAATGTCCGTGACCGACAAACGCGCAGACATCGCCATCTTGCGAACCTTGGGTGCAAGCCCTAGAAGCATCATGGGCGTGTTCATGGTTCAGGGCGCATTGGTGGGCGTGATTGGCACATTGGGTGGCATGCTGTTGGGCTTGCTCATTGCATTCAACATTGATGTGATCGTGCCAGCGCTCGAAACACTTTTCCGCGCCAGCTTTTTACCCAAAGACATTTACCTCATTAGCCGCATGCCCAGCGACCCCCAAATGTCTGACATCTTGCCGGTCGTGCTTATTTCATTGATATTGTCCTTTGTGGCAACGCTCTATCCGAGCTGGCGCGCCAGCAAAGTCAACCCTGCGGAGGCTTTGCGTTATGAGTGATGTGGCCCAACAGCCGGTGCTCGAAGTTCGTGGCTTAAGCAAGCGTTTTTCAGAAGGTGGCTTGAGCGTCTCTGTTTTGCAAGGCGTCGACCTCAGCGTTAAGGCCGGTGAAACTGTGGCCATTGTGGGCGCCTCGGGCTCCGGCAAAAGTACGCTGATGCATTTGATGGGCGGCCTCGACTCGCCCACCCAAGGCAAAGTCTTGCTGCAGGGGCAAGATTGGTCTGGCTACAGTGCCGCTGAACAAGGCGCCAGACGCAACCGTTTGCTGGGTTTTGTTTACCAGTTTCACCATTTGTTGCCCGAATTTACGGCGCAAGAAAATGTGGCCATGCCGCTTTGGATTCGGCGCGACTTGAAACAAGCCGCCAATGCTGTGGCCTTGGAAAGATTGGCGCAAGTGGGCCTTCAAAATAGAGCATTGCACCGACCTGCAGAGCTGTCAGGGGGCGAGCGCCAAAGGGTGGCTATTGCGCGCGCCATGGTGACCCAACCCGCTTGTGTTTTGGCCGATGAGCCTACTGGCAATTTGGACCGGGCCACTGCGGAAAGTGTTTTTGACCTGATGCTCAACACGGCCGAAAAACAAGGCACTGCCTTTGTGGTGGTCACTCACGACCCTCATCTTGCAGCGCGTTGCAGCCGTGTTCTTCGTCTAGAAAAAGGCGTGCTTCAGTCATGAGCCTGCGCTGGCTTGACAGCCATTGCCATTTAGATGCCCCTGAGTTTGACCCAGACCGCACAGCGGTGATTCAAAACGCACAATCGCATGGCGTGGCTTGGTGTGTCATGCCTGCAGTTCAAGCCAAAGATTTTTTGTCTCTGCAAAAGTTGGCGCAAGAATTTCATCAGCCCTATGCGCTTGGCATTCATCCCTTGTATGTGCCACAGGCTCAAGAAAAAGACTTGGATTTTTTAGCGCAATGCATTGAAGGTGCGTTGGAAAAAGACGCCCAAGGTTTGCGCGCCGATACCAGGCTGGTGGCATTGGGCGAAATAGGCTTGGATTTTTTTGTACCTGCTTTGTGTGAACCCGCCATGCGAGAAAAGCAAGAATTCTTCTATCACGCTCAATTGAAGCTGGCGCATAAATTCAAACTTCCCGTCATTTTGCATGTGCGCAAATCTGCAGATGAATTGTTAAAAGGGCTAAGGCGGTATGTGGTGCAGGGCGGCATCGCGCATGCTTTCAATGGCAGTTTTCAGCAAGCTCAGACCTTTATCGAGATGGGTTTTGCTTTGGGTTTTGGGGGTGCGCTCACCTTTGATAGAGCACTGCAACTCAGGCGCTTGGCCACCGAGCTACCGCTCTCGGCCTTGGTGTTGGAAACCGATGCGCCTGACATACCACCGCATTGGCTTTACAAAACGCAAGCCGAAAGAAAATCAGAACTCGGCCTTGCTGTGCAGGCTCGCAATGAGCCCTCTGAGTTGCCGCGCATCGGTGCTGTTTTGGCGCAGTTGCGCGGCCTTTCAGTGTCTGACATTGCTGCTGTCACACTGGCCAATGCGCAGCGTGTTCTTCCGCAGCTTCATACTTTCGAACATCCATGAGCAAATCTCCATCCAAAGCCCTCGAGCTGCCAGAAGTCAATTTTTCGGAAGATGGTGTGTCGCGCTATTTGCATTTAGGCACGCCCTGGATTCAAGGTGCCATGAACATCAAAGAACCTTTTGACTTAGAGCTTGAGTACATTCAAAGGATGATGGCGGGTTTGCTATTTTTAAAGAGCGCTTCGGTCGCGGGACGTCATGCCATGCAGTTGGGCTTGGGGGCGGCCAGCTTGACCAAGTTTTGCTATAAAAAATTGCGTTGGACATGCACTGCGATAGAACTCAATCCGGGCGTTTTGCATGCCTGTCGGGGCTGGTTCAAATTGCCAGAAGATGGCCCTCGCATGCGTGTCATCATTGCCGATGCAGCCAAGGAAATTCAAAGCCAAGAGTGGCAGGGCACGGTCGATATTTTGCACGTAGACCTGTACGACCATGAGGCTGCAGCGCCAGTGTTAGACAGCGTGGCGTTTTACAAAAATTGTCGTGCACTGCTCACTGATGAAGGCACCATGACAGTCAATTTGTTTGGCCGCACTTCGAGTTACGAGCAAAGTTTGGCCAAGATGGCTGAGGCTTTTGGAGAAGACGCTTTGTGGGCCTTCAAACCCACCCGCGAGGGCAACACGGTGGTCTTGGCGCAACGCGTGCCAAGCAGACCTTCCAAAGATGCGCTCTTGGTTCAAGCCGAGGCAATTGAAAATAGATTTGGATTACCCGCCACAAAGTGGCTGAGAGTTTTCAAACCCTTGGTGAAATAATCTGAGCGCGCAAAGCTTTGAAAACTAGGGTAAACCCACAAAGTGCATGTCTTTATTTGCCACTCTGTAGGTGAAACCCACATATCTACATAGATAAATTGGCCTGAAAATCCCGCATACCAAACTTTTTGGAGGAGCGTTCCTGTGAAAATCAAAAGTCAAAAAGACTTTTACTCTGGTCTTCTGTACACCGTGGTTGGTGCTGCATTTGCTTACGGAGCTACAAGCTACAACATCGGTACTGGTGCACGCATGGGTCCCGGCTATTTTCCATTGTTGCTGGGCAGCCTGCTGGCCATCATTGGCGGCATCATCATTTTCAAATCCTTGGTGGTTGAAACCCCCACCGGTGATCGAGTAGGTTCTTGGGCCTGGAAACCTTTGTCATTCATCATTGCAGGCAATTTGTTGTTTGGTGTTTTGTTGGGTGGCTTGCCCAGCATCAAATTTCCGGCCATGGGTTTGATCGTTGCCATTTATGGAACCACCTTGGTTGTGAGCATGGCAGGCGATAAATTCAAACTGAAAGAAGTTTTGGTTTTGGCCACAGTCTTGTCTGTTTTGAGCTACCTCGCCTTCATTGTGCTGCTCAAACTGCAGTTCCCTGTTTGGCCTTCTTTCATTGCAGGTTAAGGAGTACCCCAAATGGATTTAATCAATAACTTATCCTTGGGTTTTGGTGTTGCCTTCACCGTCCAAAACCTGATTTACGCCTTCATCGGTTGTTTGCTGGGTACGCTCATTGGCGTGTTGCCAGGCATTGGCCCTGTGGCCACCATTGCTATGTTGCTGCCCGCAACCTACGCACTGCCTCCCATTGCCGCTCTCATTATGTTGGCCGGTATTTACTACGGCGCCCAATACGGCGGCTCCACAACTGCCATTTTGGTGAACTTGCCTGGCGAGTCGTCCTCGGTGGTCACGGTCATTGACGGCTATCAAATGGCCCGAAAAGGGCGAGCGGGGCCTGCGTTGGCTGCGGCCGGTTTGGGCTCATTCTTTGCCGGATGTGTGGGTACCTTGATTTTGGCTGCTTTTGCTGCCCCTCTAACTGAGGTTGCTTTCAAATTTGGTCCAGCCGAATATTTCTCCCTCATGGTCTTGGGTCTGATTGGCGCCGTGGTGTTGGCCTCTGGCTCCCTCATCAAAGCCGTGGGCATGATTGTGCTGGGCTTGCTGATGGGCTTGATCGGTACCGATGTCAACTCTGGTGTGGCTCGTTATAGCTTCGATATTCCTGAACTCACAGACGGTATTGGTTTCATCGTCGTTGCCATGGGTGTTTTTGGTTACGGCGAGATCATTGCCAACTTGGGACAGCCTGAAGACAAACGCGAAGTGTTTACCGGAAAAGTGAAGGGACTCTTCCCAACGGGTGAAGACTTCCGGAACATGATTCCTGCTGTGTTGCGGGGTACAACCATTGGTTCTTGCTTGGGTATCTTGCCTGGCGGCGGAGCTTTGCTTGCAGCGTTTGCGGCTTACACCATCGAAAAGAAAACCAAATTGCGTCCTGGTGAAGTGCCTTTCGGTCAAGGCAACATTCGTGGCGTTGCAGCCCCTGAGTCAGCCAACAACGCAGGTTCGCAAACCTCCTTCATTCCATTGCTCACATTGGGTATTCCACCCAACGCAGTGATGGCCTTGATGGTCGGTGCCATGACCATTCACAACATTCAACCTGGCCCACAGGTGATGACCAGCAACCCAGAGTTGTTCTGGGGTCTGATTGCTTCCATGTGGCTTGGTAACGCCATGCTGATCATTTTGAACTTGCCGCTCATTGGCATCTGGATCAAATTGCTCACAGTGCCATACCGTTGGTTGTTCCCTGCCATCATTTTGTTCTGCGCTATTGGCGTGTACTCCACCAACAACAACACCTTCGACATCTGGATGGTGGGTGCCTTTGGTATCATCGGTTACACGTTTATCAAACTGGGCATGGAGCCTGCGCCCTTGCTGCTCGGCTTCATCTTGGGTCCCATGATGGAAGAGAACTTGCGACGCGCATTGCTCCTGTCGCGTGGTGACTGGTCGGTGTTTGTCACCCGTGGTTTGTCTGCCAGCTTGTTGGCTGTCGCAGCCATCTTGCTGATCATCGTGTTGCTGCCTTCCGTGAAGTCCAAGCGCCAAGAAGCCTTTGTCGAAGAATGATTCTCTGGCTTTGCTAGTACCAAAACGGCACCTTCGGGTGCCGTTTTTATTGGTGTGAATGGTCTTCTTACCTCTGTGAGGGATAGGGAAAAATTTCCTGACACAATGTCAGCTTGAACGTGATTTGGATTTTCATCATGCTACACACAAGCAGCTTTAAGCGTCGTCAAATGGGGGTACTCGCATGGGGTGCCTTTTGGGTCACAGCTTCAGCATTCTGCCTTTCGCCCAAGCTGGCGCAAGCCCAAACCCAAACAAGCTCTGCAAGCTACCCCACAAAACCCATTCGCTTGGTAGTGCCCTTTCCGGCTGGAGGCGCTACCGATATTTTTGCCAGAACCTTGTCGCAAAAACTGGGAGAAAAAATTGGGTCTAGCGTAGTGGTAGACAATAAGCCTGGTGCAGGCGGTACCTTGGGTTCAGATTTGGTAGCCAAGTCTGTGGCCGATGGTTACACCATCCTCTTGGCCACATCTAGCACACACTCCATTGGACCCAATTTAAACCCCAGGATGCCCTACGATGCGGTGCGCGATTTCACGCCCATTGCGCAAGTAGGCAACGCACCCAGCATCATGTTGGTGCCCAACAGCTCGCCCGCTAAAACCATACAAGAATGGATAGAGTTGGCCAAGAAAAACCCAGGCAAGTTGAACTATGCCTCCAGTGGCAATGGCACCATTGTTCAACTCACTGCCGAGTTGTTCAAATCGCAAGCGGGTTTGTTCGTGGTGCACATTCCCTATAAAGGTACGGCGCTCGCCATGCCCGATTTAATCAGTGGCAAAGTGGATGTGCTGTTTGATTCTCTGCCTACAGGTTTGCCGCATGTCAAAGATGGTCGTCTGCGTGCTTTGGGCGTGACCTCTGCCCAAAGAACCAGCATGGCCCCTGGCTTGCCAGCCATTGCCGAAGTTTTACCCGGATACGAATCCACCACTTGGTTTGGACTGTTTGGCCCTCAGGGCATGCGTCCTGAAATTGTGGCGCGTGTCAATACGGCAGCCCTGCAAGCTTTGGCCGATCCCGAGGTGAAGGACAAACTGCAACGCTTGGGCATCGAAGCTGTGGGCACCTCGCCCACTCAATTTACCGCCATGCTGGCCGCAGAATCTGCCAAATGGAAAAAAATAATCACCGAACGCAAAATCACTTTGGACTAAACCATGAACTTTGATTTCAGTACACCTTACTCATCAGCGCGCCTGCCTCAGTTTGCCCGCAACATTGTCTCGACCTCTCACCCCTTGGCGGCCCAAGCGGGTTTGCGCATGATGCTCAAAGGTGGCAATGCAGTAGATGCTGCCATTGCCGCGGCAGCTGCCATCACCATCACAGAACCGGTTAGCAATGGTTTGGGCTCTGATGCATTTTGTATTTTGTGGGATGGTCAAAAGTTGCATGGCTTGAACGCATCAGGACCTGCGCCACAGGCCTGGACGCCCGAATACTTTCACAACAAGTATGGCAAAGAGGCTGTCAATCCGCCCAAGCGAGGTTGGGACTCTGTCACGGTACCAGGCGCCGTGGGTGCATGGGCGGCCATGAGTGAGCGCTTTGGCAAGCTGCCTTTTGCCGATCTCATGGAGCCGGCCATTGAAATTGCAGAGCGAGGTTATTTAATGCCTGTGGTGGTTCAGCAAAAATGGGATGCGGCCACGCCCTTGCTGCAATCGTTGCCTGGCTTTGCCGAAAGCTTTTTGCCTTGGGGCCGTGCCCCCAATGTGGGTGAGTTGTTCCAATTTAAAGCAGCTGCCAAAGGTTTGCGCGCCATTGCCGAAACCAAGGGGCGTGCTTTCTATGAAGGCGAAATTGCGGAAGCCCTGGTGCGTTTTTCCAAGCAGCATGGCGGTGCCATGTCGCTTCAAGATTTGGCCCAATACCGTCCCGAATGGGTTGAGCCCATTGCGCAAAACTACCGCGGCTACACCTTGCACGAAATCCCGCCCAATGGCCAAGGTATTGCGGCGCTGATTGCCTTGGGCATTTTGGAAAACTTCGACATTGCCAGCATGAAGGTTGATGGTATCGATTCTCAGCATTTGCAAATTGAAGCCATGAAGTTGGCCTTCGCCGATGTCTATCGCTACGTGGCCGATCCACGTTACATGGAAGTCACACCTGCGCAGATGCTCGACCCCGCTTATTTAAAGAGCCGTGCCAAACTCATCGACATGAAAAAGGCGCAAGACTTCAAAGCGGGCAATCCAGTGAAGGGCGGCACCATTTACCTCACCACCGCCGACGAAAATGGCATGATGGTGAGCTTCATTCAAAGCAATTACATGGGCTTTGGCTCGGGTGTGGTTGAGCCCACTTATGGTGTCAGTTTGCAAAACCGCGGCTTTGGTTTCAGCACCGACTTGAATGGCGCCAATGCCGCCAACTTGGTGGCACCGGGCAAGAAGCCCTTCCAAACCATCATCCCTGCTTTCCTCACAAAAAATGGTCAGCCTGTGATGAGCTACGGCGTGATGGGCGGCAACATGCAACCGCAGGGCCACATGCAAACCTTGGTGCGCATGCTCGACTATGGTCAGAACCCACAAACAGCATGTGATGCCCCTCGCTGGCGCTACAACGCGGGCATGTCTATCAATGCTGAAAACAATATGGACCGCAGCACGGTACAAGGCCTGAACGATTTGGGACACGAGTTGGAGGTCATCAACGACTCTTACCAAGACTTTGGTGCAGGCCAGTTTATTTGGCGCATGGGTGATCCTAAAGTTCAAGGTTATGTGGCTGCCTCCGATCCAAGGCGAGACGGGCAGGCGGTTGGCTTTTGACGCAAACCCCAGCTTCTCAATTCACCACGGGCTTGCTGTTGGCTGCAGCGGGTTCGATTGCATTCAGCGGCAAAGCGATTATTGTCAAACTCGCCTATCGCCATGGTGTCGACGCCATCACCTTAGTGATGTTTCGAATGTTGTTTGCGGTGCCTTTTTTCATTGCCATGGCATGGTGGGCAGGTAGAGGCAAGCCAGCGCTCAACCGTGCCGATTGGTGGGGCGTGTTGGGTCTGGGATTTTCAGGTTATTACATTTCAAGTTTTCTTGACTTCCTAGGTTTGCAATACATCAGCGCTTCCCTCGAGCGGCTCATTTTGTACCTCAATCCCACCTTGGTATTGATTCTGGGTTGGGTGCTTTACCAAAGAAAAATCACCTCCAGACAAGCCGTGGCCATGGCCGTGAGTTACAGCGGCGTGTTGTTGGTGTTTGGCCATGAGATTTCCTTGGTGGGTGACAACGTGCCCTTGGGTGCAGCACTGGTTTTTGGCAGTGCCGTTACCTATGCCATCTATCTCAGCTACAGCGGTCAATTGGTGCAGCGCCTGGGATCCTTGCGCTTGGCGGGGTTGGCTACCACTGTGGCGTGCTTTTTTTGCATTCTCCAGTTTGTGTTGCTTAAACCTATGTCGGCATTGAATGTGGCGCCCGAAGTGATATGGCTTTCCGTGTTGAACGCGACAGCCTGTACGGTCTTGCCGGTACTCATGGTGATGATGGCCATTGAAAGAATTGGGCCAG
>Ga0192647_101692_pt1 | contig 14210 bp, 17 predicted proteins | sample LauGreFa1BDMLBSN_2_FD_133046 | JGI IMG/M metagenome (GOLD analysis project Ga0192647, IMG submission 133046) | Freshwater lake microbial communities from Lake Michigan, USA - Fa13.BD.MLB.SN - reassembly | ecosystem: Environmental > Aquatic > Freshwater > Lake | place: Lake Michigan, USA...
ATTGCGCCATTCACTGAATATTTCACAGCAACAGAAAACCACTCGATGTTAGATGGAATGATGGTTGAAATTGAATTGGTCGCGACGTTGTTCCAAGTAGCTCCTTCATCGAAACTTATCGATTGAATGCTCACACTCGAGTGATAATTTGATTGCACTGCGTTACCTATGTTGAAGACATTCAAGCCTGGAGTGAGCATGTTGGAAGTACAGAGAATAAACTGACTCGTATCGCTGACGCTGTTTGCTGCGCGAACATATTTAATGTCCCAAACTTCGAGATAGGTAGCGTAGGCTTCATTCGGAAGACTTTCGAGATGATTGCGATAATTCGGGAAGTAGAGGTGACTGGAATCTTTTCCACATAAAAATAAAAATGCATCTTTTGCCGCTTGCGTTTTGGTGAAAACAAGTGAGTTGTTTTTTGAAAGGGGTTGATTGAACGCTGTTGATTTTACAACAGGAGCATACGTGTTTTGCGCATGAGTGAACAGCGCGCAAAGTGAGAATAGAAGGGTGAATTGTTTTTTCATTTTTTAGTAGTATAAGGTGTATGTATTGATTTCATTGGCTTGTATGGCATCTAGGGTAATCCACTCGGAAGAGTAATTGCCGGAAGCGTAGTGTTTAATAATTTCAAGTTCTATGGGGAAATGCGCACGGATATCGAATGTGCATTCGGCGCCGTTACCAGCTAAGTCGGACTCTTGTGTTAGTCCGCGAAAACCTTCGTTCACTTTGAAAGAAGCTCCGACAATGTTGTGCTGTGTGTTGGGATCGTCGATTAACTTGAGTAAAAGGTTCGCCTTACACGAAACGGGAATATTGAACGTGGGATTTGCAGCAGTAAACGGAACGTCGGTAAATCCAAGCTCGGAATACTGAACTTGCGATTGGGCTATTGCAAGCGCGAGGTCGACGGTTGCGGTTTTCGGAATTTCGAACTGTCCGTTTTCATCCGCTACTGAAATAAGCGACGGGATGAAGTTCACTTGACCGCCGAATCCTTCCAGCTCATACCATTGAACGCTTGTGAAGGGAATAGGCACGTTGGAGCCTTGCTCAACAACGCGACATCGAATGTTGGGAATGGGCTTCTCTTTCTCGCACGAATAGAACACGAGCAAAAGAGAAAGTAAGAGATAGGTGCTTTTTGTTTTCATGACTCAATTAATTTTGAGCCAAAGGAAGAACCACTTGGCACCTAATGTTTATGCCAAATTCCTATAAGTTATATGCTGTTTATTCGGTTAAGTCAAGTTTGTACTTGTCTGCAAAAGACTGCTGTGCGTTCTCGAAATCTTGTTGGGTGAAGACCGATTCGTTTTGAATGAACATGCGTAGAACTCTACAGCTGTCTGTGGTTCCGAAAGATATTTGTTCTTGTGGAAGTTGATGCAAGTTGCACAACGGCATGTAGTAGGAAGAAAGAATTTCTTGAAATTTTTCGATAGTACGGAGAGCAGGTTTTACAAGCAGTGTGTCTTCTTTAAAGTTTCCTATTTCAGTTAAATTCTCTTTTGCTGTGCTTAATGTTGATTCAGCTTTTGTGTAGAATTCATTTAGGTTGTGCGGCTGACCCAGCTGTTCTTCCAACTGAAAAATAGCCACACCACATGTCTCGAGTTCAATTGTAATCTTGTTGTTGTAATCTCGTGCTTTTTCCTGGTCAGTGGAGCAAGAAGCAGTGGAAAGCAAAAGAGCTATTCCAGCTATTCGAGAATAAAAAAAATTCACACCGATCATGATGCGAATTTAAGTTGTCTTGAAGGAGAAAAGTCGGACTAACTCTTTTTCTTTCTGAAATCTAATGTTGAACTAAATCCAACTTGAAGTGTGTGGTTGTTTTCAATCTTCACCCCGTCAGATTTTACCACCAATTGATTCATGTATCCAATTTCTAATTTGCCCCATTTTGGAAATTTGTATCCAAGAGCAGTGTATACGCGGTTTTGATCGAAGATGTTCATTTGAACATTTTCGCCGAAGTTTATAAAGACCTCATCGTAACATGAGAAGTAAAGTGATTTGTCTTCAATGGTTTTCCCTTTGAATGGAACCGATAGTCTCAGGAGTATACGAGCTCTATTCGTGTACACATCGTCTCCAGGAGCGTATTCGCCTGTCGATTGTAACGCAGGTAATTTCGAGAAGCGTTGCTCTAACCGAAGTCGTGTTATCTTTTCAATTCTGCCTGCTTGTGATTTGACTTGAAGTTGTTCCCAAAATCTATTTTCAGGAAAGGCGCTTTTGGCTGGGAATACACCATACGGAGAAGTTTGGACGTAGCAATATCCAGCAGTGATAAAACCGTTGGGCGCGAAGTGATAGTTAATTCCGGTTCTCACCAAATATTGCAGTGGCTTTGCAATGATGTCATTTCTTCTGACTTGGGCTTCCAAATGAATCCCCCAATTTCCCGATAATTTATAGTCACCGAAATACATGAACCAACCTGTGTTGTTGGATTGAATGTTTCTGATGGAAGATTGCCCGAAGCACAAGACATAGTGCGTGAGTATGAATGTTATTAGAAATATCTTTTTCATAATTATGCTTATAAAAATCCAAGCTCGAGCTGAGCCTCTTGACTCATCATACTTTTGTCCCAAGTGGGCTCCCAGGTAATTTCAACTTTACAATCTGAAACACCTTCAACCGATTTGATTTTGTCTTCTACTTCTGGAGGTAGGGTTTCTGCAACCGGGCAAGAAGGCGAGGTAAGTGTCATAGAAATGACAACAGCAGCCTCTTCCGAAATATCAATTCCATAGATTAATCCCAACTCATAAATATCTACCGGAATTTCAGGGTCGAAAATGGTTTTCAATTTTGCAATAATTGCTTCTGTTAATGCGGCCTTCTCCATAATTAATTGCTTTTTTGTTGTGCTTGAAAAACTGTGGCAAACAACAAGATTTGTTTCACCATTGCTGCAAGACCGTTGCTTCTTGTTTGACTTAAGTTTGAAACTAAACCAATGTCATTCATAAAATGTATGTTGGCTTTTAAAATGTCTTCTGGAGTTTCTTCATTGAATACTCCTACTACCAATGCTACCAATCCACGTGTGATAATGGCGTCGCTATCGGCTTCTAAATTCACAGTTCCATTTTCTTGAAGCGATGCTTTCAACCACACTTTAGACTGACATCCAGCAACAAGCAAGTCGTCTTTTTTTTCCTCTTCGGTTAGGCCTTTCATCTCTTTACCCAATTCAATGATGTGCTCGTACTTGTGCATCCACTCATCGAAGAAGGCAAATTCCTCTATGATTTCTTGTTGCTTTTGCTCTATCATTATCGTAACATGTTCACGCTCTTATTCAGCGCAGCAATAAATAATTCTACTTCTTCAATCGTATTGTAACAAGCAAAAGATGCTCTTACAGAACCTGTGGTTCCTAGCTTTTCCCAAAGAGGTTGTGTGCAATGATGACCCGTTCTTACAGCAACACCTTGCTGATCGAGCAACGTTCCAATATCGGCTGAATGAATTCCTTCAATATTAAAACTCAACACTCCTACTTTATTCGGAATGTCTGCATAAACAAACGCTCCTTCTATTTCTTTCAATCGTTCAGTTGCAGTCTTCAACAAGAAATATTCATGCGAATGCATGTTCTTTCTTCCAACTTCAATACAGAATGAAATGGATTCGTTGAATGCAATTACGGCTTCAATGTTCGGAGTCCCCGCTTCGTACTTGAAAGGCAGTTCGTTGAAGGTGGTTCCAGTAACTGAAACTTTGCGAATCATCTCTCCACCGAAACGGTACGGAGGAAGATTTTCCAACAATTCTTTCTTTCCCCACAAAACACCAAGTCCTGTTGGCCCGTACATTTTGTGAGCAGAGAACAAGAAGAAATCGCAATTCAATGCTTGAACATTTACATCGAAGTGCGCTACTGCTTGCGCACCATCGATCACTACGTAAGCACCTGCGTTCCGCGCAAGTGCAATTAATTCTTGAATGGGATTAATGGTCCCCAGTGCGTTCGATACATAATTGAACGCAACGATTTTGGCGCGTTCTGTTATCTCATTTTTGGCATAATCTAAATCCCATTCGCCCGAAGCGGTCATTGGGACATATCGAAAAACAGCCTTTTTCTTTTCCGCCAAAACTTGCCACGGAACGAAGTTCGCGTGGTGTTCCATTTCAGTAACCCAAATCTCATCGCCTTCGGTCACCTCATTTTCCAAGATGGTAGAAAGCATGTTAACGCTGTCTGTACTTCCTTGAGTGAAGATTATTTCTTCGCGGAAATTAGCATGAAGCATTTCCGCTAAGGCACTGCGAGTAGCCTCGAATTTTTCAGTTGAAGCATTCGCCAAGTAATGCGCGCCTCTGTGAATGTTCGCGTTCCATTTCGAATAGAATTCAGAAATGGAATCAATCACTCGCTGTGGCTTCTGCGTGGTAGCAGCGTTGTCTAAATAGACAAGTGGACGTCCGTATACCGTTTGATTCAACGCTGGGAACTGATTTCTCAATTCTTTCATTTTATGTTGAAGGGTATCGTTGTCCATATTTTGAAACCGAATGATTATTCGGTTATGATTTCATTTTGAATAAGTGTTGCAAGAACGTATTCCTTCCAACTAGGAATGGAGATGCGATTCATCACATCTGAAGTAAATGCTGAAACCAAAAGACGTTTCGCAGATTCTTCGCTCAATCCTCTTGCACGCAAATAGAACAGCGCTTCCTCGTTGAATTGACCAGTAGTTGATCCGTGGCTGCACTTCACATCGTCTGCGTAAATTTCCAACTCAGGCTTCGTGAACATGCTGGCGTTATCGCTCATCATAATGTTCGCGTTGCTCTGATAAGCGTTCGTCTTCTGCGCATCGATGTGAACATAAACCTTTCCGTTGAACACGCCTTTGCCGTTGTCGAACAACACACCTTTGTAAAGCTCATTGCTGTAACAATTCGCAACCTGATGGTCAACAAACGTATGGTTATCGATCATTTGATCTTGCTTCGGGAAGTATGCTCCGCTAAGGAATGTTTCACAATGCTGTCCTTCAATTCGAATGTTCAATTCGTTGCGCACCCATGTTCCGCGTGCGGTAACAGTGGTGATTTTGAAAACACTTTTTTCAGCTTGAGAAATAGATTCTCGTAACAACACACATTCGTTCTTCGAAGTATTTTGAAGCTGATGAATCTCAAGCTGAGCCGACTGTTCAACGTGCGCGAATAATTGCACTAGATGAAACGAACGTTCAGTTTTTCCTTTGAAGTCAATGGTGAATTTCGCAATTGAATTTTCTTTCGAAACAATGAACACATAAGGTGCGCTCATGCTATCATTCAACACGTTTGCTATTTCAATGGAGATTGCTTCTTCAAGAATTTTTCCTGATTGAATTTCAATCAGAACAAGATCGTTTGATGCGTTTTCAGAAATGGCATCGAAAATATCTTTTCTATTTTCTTTCGATAACAACGAAAGAACAAGTCCTTGTTGTTCAACGGAAAAATTCTTTCCAGCGGTGAAGGAAACACCTTCTGTTTGTGCTGTTGGGAGGGCTATGAATCCGTTTTCAATTCGAATTCCGTTTTCCAACGCCACTATACTTTCATTGCGTTCAGCTTGTTTCCACGTTGAGTCAATGGCTCCAACGCGCGTATACTTCCAAGACTCTACTCGGCTGGTGGGCATAGCGAAATCAGCAACCGAATGTTTATTCGGTTTGAAGCTGAATGTGCTTGTTGGTTTTAGTTCCGCTACAATACTCATTTTGCGTCTTCCATTTCTTTTAACCAGTCATATCCCTTCTCTTCAAGCTCTAACGCCAATTCTTTGGTCCCACTCTTAACAATTTTTCCTTTGTACAACACGTGCACGAAATCAGGAACGATATGATCTAACAATCTCTGGTAGTGGGTAATAATCACAAAAGAACGCTTTCCGTCGCGCATGGCGTTCACACCTTCAGACACAATGCGTAATGCATCAATGTCAAGTCCGCTGTCGGTTTCATCCAATACGCACATAGACGGATTGAGCATGGCCATTTGAAATATTTCATTGCGCTTCTTTTCTCCTCCACTGAATCCTTCATTCACTGCGCGATTAGCGAGCTGACCATCCAATTCGACTAATTGTGATTTTTCTTTCACCAACTGCAAGAACTCTTTTGCGGTAAGTGCCTCAAGTCCTCTGTGCTTGCGAATCTCGCCAACTGCAGCTTTCAGGAAGTTCATATTACTTACTCCTGGAATTTCTACCGGGTATTGGAACGCTAAGAAGAGACCTTCTCTAGCACGCTCCTCAGCAGCCATGTCTAATAAATCTTTTGAGTTGAATGTAACTGTTCCTTCGGTTACTTCGTAATCCTCTCTTCCAGCAAGGACAGAGGCAAGAGTACTTTTTCCAGATCCGTTCGGACCCATAATTGCGTGCACCTCGCCTTCGCCAATGGTTAATGAAAGCCCTTTGAGGATCTCTTTCTCTTCAATGCGTGCGTGTAAATTTTCAATCTTTAACATAATTATCTTTTTTATCCTACGCTTCCTTCTAATGAAATGGCGAGTAATTTTTGTGCTTCAACTGCAAACTCCATAGGAAGTTTGTTTAATACATCTTTCGCATAACCATTCACAATCATGCTTACGGCTTGCTCTTGATCGAGTCCGCGTTGCAGACAATAGAAGATCTGATCTTCACCAATTTTTGAAGTGGTGGCTTCATGCTCCACTTTCGCGGTGCTGTTGTTTACTTCAATGTAAGGGAAGGTGTGTGCCCCGCTGGTATCGGTCATAAGCAGCGAATCGCATTGCGAGAAGTTTCGCGCATTCGATGCGTTCTTTCCAATTTGAACCAAGCCTCTGTAAGAGTTTTGACTTCTTCCTGAAGAAATACCTTTCGAGATAATCGTGCTCTTGGTATTCTTTCCAATGTGAATCATTTTCGTTCCGGTGTCGGCTTGTTGAAAGTGATTCGTTACCGCAACAGAATAAAACTCACCCACGCTATTGTCTCCTTTCAAAATACAACTTGGATATTTCCATGTTACTGCACTGCCTGTTTCCACTTGGGTCCATGAAATTTTAGAATTCGCTCCTTCGCACATTCCGCGTTTCGTAACGAAGTTGAATATGCCGCCCTTTCCATCTTTATCTCCTGGATACCAATTTTGAACGGTGCTGTATTTTATTTCAGCATCGCGCATGGCAACCAATTCTACTACCGCTGCGTGCAACTGATTCTCGTCGCGTTGCGGAGCGGTACAACCTTCCAAATAGCTAACGTAGCTTTCTTCGTCTGCAATGAGCAATGTGCGCTCGAACTGACCCGTACCTGCTTCGTTAATCCGGAAGTACGTGCTCAACTCCATTGGGCAACGAACGCCTTTTGGAATGTAGCAGAAAGAACCGTCTGTGAATACAGCCGAATTCAATGCCGCGTAGTAATTATCAGTTCTCGGAACGACTGTACCAAGGTATTTCTTTATAAGTTCAGGGTGTTCTTGAACGGCATCGCTGATGCTGCAAAAGATGATTCCGAGTTCGCCTAATTTTTCTTTGAATGATGTAGCAACAGATACCGAGTCCATCACGAAATCCACCGCAACGCCACTCAATCTTTTTTGTTCTTCAATAGAAATACCAAGCTTTTCCATGGTTTTGCGAAGCTCTGGATCCATTTCATCTAAACTGTTCAACACCTTTTTTTGCTTTGGAGCTGCGTAAAAAGAGATGGCCTGAAGATTTGGTTTTTCATACTTCACATGCGCCCATTCCGGCTCTGTCATTTTCTGAAAAATCTTGAAGGCCTCTAAACGCCAGTCTAGCAGCCATTGAGGCTCGTTCTTCTTCGATGAGATCAAGCGAATAATGTCTTCGTTCAATCCTGCCGGAGCTTTATCTGATTCTATGTTGGTTGTAAATCCGAATTCGTACTCTTTCGAGGTTACGTTTTCTAACAACTCATCGCCTTCGTAAGCCATATGTTTTTAGATTGAAAAGCTTTCACCACATCCACATGTGCGAGAGGCATTCGGATTGTTGAATACAAATCCTTTTCCGTTCAAACCACCTGTGTATTCCAATTCGGTTCCAACCAAGTACAAGAAGCTCTTGCGGTCTACAACCACGGTCACTCCGTTGTCTTCAAAGGTTTGATCACCGTCCTTCCTTTCCGTGTCGAATTCCAGCTTGTACATAAGACCGCTGCATCCGCCACCGTCAACACCTACACGCACAAATGCATGTTCAGGATGACCCTCATCAGCGATGAGCTTTGCCACTTGTGCTTTCGCGCTTTCTGTAATTTTTATCATGTGCCTATGTTTAACAACAATTTGTACAACTTGTTTCACCAAAATCGACCTATTTAGAAAAAATCTAAATAGAAGCCGTTCGGGCTGCAAAAGTAGTGCATTTAGGGTGGTTGATGCAAATGATTTTTGGGAAAAAATACGGCGGAGCCGATGACCGCTTCGCGGAGCGTCATCCGGAACGGTCATCACAACTTCGTTGTGTCATCCAGCTCCGCTGGTGTATTATTGCATCATGAGAATGACCATCTTTACAATTCTATTTCTTTTTGCTGCCGTTGGTTTCGGGCAACGGAGAACGACGTTGAAAACGCTTTTCTATGAGCGAACGTCTTATTTGCCGAATGGACTTGTTGTTTCCATTGGCCCAACTGTCGCGTATGGTAAGCGCTGGAATGCGATTGATACCATCTCTTCTCCTGTCTATAGTGCAGGAACTTACAAGGCAAGACCACGTGTTGGATGGACAGCAGACATTGGAAAGTACTGGGTTACAGACAAACTTTTTTTATTGAATAGGTTCGATTTGAATGTTCATTACGTTCGATTTAACGGTTCTGAAAAGTTCAATGGTGAAGACGTATACGGACAGACGATTGAAGAGAAACGAATCTTTCATGAAAACAGATTTGGACTTACTTTCTCAACTAGCAATATCTATCCATTCGGAAAAGGAAAATGGATTCAAAATGAATTAGGTGTCTTTGCAGATTATGCATATAAACGCTCAACTAAGGGAGAATACTTTGCACTTCCAAGATCCTACTCTGAAAAAATTCGTTCTCAAGTTTATTATGGCTTGGGATACGGAATGGCGATAAACGACGGACTTTACGCTACGTTTGAAGTTGAAGTGCCTGTATTGCAATTATTTCCAAACACCTTGGGCGACATTCGGATGGATTATTTCCATTCACACTATTGCCCCATCGTTTTCAAAGCATCTATACTCTTCGCAAAGCACAAGCCAGACCGCACTTGCGACGACGTGAACAAAGGTCCTAGCGATATTAGCACCGACAAACCCGGCAAACACGACGGCGGCGATCTCTTCGGTCCGGATATTAAGAAAAAGAGAAAGCGTAAATAACGAAGTGTGTTACATTTGCCTTCGTGTCCGCACTATCCCAAATACAAGCGCCTGTTGAAGGCGAAATGAATGCGTTTGAATCGTTCTTTAAAGAACAGATGAAAAGCGAGCATCGCTTGTTGGATAAGGTCACCAATTACATTGTGAAACGAAAAGGGAAGCAAATGCGACCGCTCTTTGTTTTCTTATCTGCAAAGCTTTTTCAAAAACCAGAGGAACCAACGTTCGTCGCGGCGACCATGATTGAGTTGTTGCATACCGCAACATTGGTGCATGACGATGTGGTAGATGACGCGCAAATGCGTCGCGGTTTCTTCAGCATTAACGCGCTGTGGAAGAATAAAATTGCTGTGCTAGTTGGAGACTATTTATTGTCGCGAGGACTTTCCCTTAGCGTGAAAACACAACAATTTCGTTTGTTGGGAATCATGAGCAAAGCCGTGAAGGACATGGCTGAGGGGGAATTGCTTCAACAAGAAAAATCAAGGAAATTAGATATTACAGAAGATGTCTATTACGACATCATTCGTCAGAAAACCGCTTCGCTTATTTCTGCATGTTGCGAAAGCGGAGCAGCCTCTACTTCCGCTACAGATGAGCAAGTGAAGCAATTGGCGCTGTTCGGAGAATATGTTGGAATGGCCTTCCAAATTAAAGATGATTTGTTCGATTACGGAACAACCGATGCCATTGGAAAGCCCGTGGGCATTGATATTCAAGAAAGAAAGCTAACGCTTCCGCTTATTCATGTTTTAGGAAAAGTCGATCGCGATACCGCGAAGAAATTGATTCGCACCGTGCGAAAATTCAATACCGATAAAGTAAAAGTGGAAGAGCTCATGGCTCAAGTGGTGCAGTTGGGTGGAATCACATATGCGACAGAAAAGATGTACGAATTCCGTGACAAGGCGTTGGATATTTTGAATCAATTCGAAGATTCTCCTGCCCGCGAATCCCTTAAATTACTGGTGAATTATACCATTGAACGTAAAAAATAGAAGTATGAAAAAAGCAATCTGGATGCTTACCCTTTTTGTTGTTGCGTTTGCTTCATGCACCACTTCTTTGGAGGACGCAGATGCACGGGACATAAAAACAACTTCCGAAGGAATGCGCATTGTCGGGTATTTCGAAAAGGGAACGGACAATAAAATTGGGGAACGCGCATTTTATCCAAACAGTCAACAGTGCTACATTGAAATGCGCATGAAGGACACCAAGCGCCACGGAGAATGTTATACCTACTATCAGAATGGAAATAAGTGGAGTTTGAATACCTATGAAAATGGGGAACTAAACGGCGAGTATAAAACGTGGTATGAAAACGGAAAACTATATGTTGAAGGGGAATACGAAAATGGAAAAGAAATCGGGGAGTGGATATTCTACAAGGAAGATGGAACCGAAAAGGAACGCAAGAAGTACTAAGTATTTCCTCATCCCCATTCCGTTTCTCCTTCTCCTACTCCTAGTCATTCTTCCCTCTTTCTCTTCTTCTTTCGCCCAATCCCCAGAGATCTACCTCCAGAAATACTCTTCTATTGCGCAAGAGCAAATGCGCAAATACGGAATTCCTTCAAGCATCACACTCGCTCAAGGAATCCTCGAAAGCGGCAGCGGAAAGTCAAAGCTAGCCACTGAAGCCAACAATCATTTCGGAGTTAAATGTCACGACACATGGAACGGGCCGACCATGCATTTAGATGACGATGCACCCAACGAGTGTTTCCGCAAATACAAGTCAGTCGAGCAGTCGTTCGAGGATCACAGCCTCTTCTTGAAAAAGCCGCGTTACGAGGAGTTGTTTACTTTGGAAATCACAGACTACAAAGGATGGGCCCAAGGTCTGAAGAAATGCGGTTACGCAACAAGTTCAACCTACGCCAAGAACTTAATAGATTTAATTGAAAAGTATGAACTCACACAATTCGACACGGAACAAAAACCGAACGAACATTCGGCTATAGTTCATATCTCGAACAATCGTATTAAGTATGTTTCTGCGAAGAAAAAAGAAACGCTCAAAGAACTCTCGCAGCGCACAGGTGTTTCTGAGCGTTTGTTGGCGAAGTACAACGACATTGAAGATAGACATGTCTTTCAGGAAAAGGAAATAGCCTACCTACAACCCAAGCGTTTCAAGGGAAGCGTGAAGGAATACAAGGTAAAACGCGGAGAGAATATCCGCGATATCTCCCAACAATACGGCATTCGCATTCGCAGTATTGAACGGAAAAACGACCTTGAAAGAGGAGCAGAGTTGAAGACTGGTGTGGTGTTGCGATTGCGTTAGTTCTTCAACTTTTCGAATACCTCCTCCGCCGAAATATTCAGCACAGTAGCGTCATCTACAACTCCATCTTCCAAATAAGTCGCTTTGGCACCTAGAGGCATCCATCTTCCCGGATGCATAGGACGTTGCGAAGGATAAAGTCCAATGGCGCGAATACCCACGGCTGATGCAATGTGTAGCGGTCCCGTGCTTGCTGCTACCAGGGTCTCACAAGTAGCAATAAATGCGATTAATTGTGGAAGGGAAAGCTTCCCTGTTAAATCCGTAAGGTGTGAATCGAATCGAAAATTTTTTCGAATACGAACCCCTTCTTCCTCAGTCCCTGTTATGTATATGTTGAAGTCTGCTGCTGGCAAAAGTGCCGCCAATTCTTGGTATTGATGCAGCGACCAATTCAAAGCACTTCCTTTGCTTAACATATGAAAAACAACCGAACGTTTATTCGGTTCGAGCTGAATGGGGCTTTCCACTTGAGGTTTCAAGACATGCCATAAGCGAATTTCTTCTAGACTAGGAATATCTTCAACACCAAACGGACGTAACAAATAAAAATTCAATTGCGATTCATGCAAATCTGAATTCTTTCTGGAAAAGAACACGCGATCATTGGCGAATTTCCAAGAGGCTATTCTGCTGCCAGTAGCAATGCGATTCTTAACTCCTTGTGCCTTCACCCATGTCATGACTTCCGCATCTGGAAAGGCGAATACGCAAGCCTCTACTTTCAGACTGGATGTTGCACGCTTATCGAAATTCAAGAATTCATCTACAAACGGACAAGCCTCTACAATGGCCTGTGTATAGCTTCTTCCAATGAACACAATGCGCGTATTCGGCGAGTGTTTCTTAATAAAACCACACAACGGCAATGTCACAATTACATCGCCAATGCTGTCTGTTCTTGCAATGGCAAGACTACTTGGAAAGGCGAATGTGCTCATGTATTTTTTTATATTTGAGGAACGTAGCGTAAGCCGAAATGAGCGCAACCGTGAATCCAGCCTTTCCATCTAGAAATCCGAAACGGAAGAAATAGTCTACAACGAATTTCGCAATGGGACTGAACACGCGTTTGTACCAAGGCGATTTTTTTCCATGTTGAAATAAATCCTCGGCCTGTATGCTCGTGAATTTTTCCGCTTGCGCGTAATGCGCATCCACGCTGTAGTAGGAGTAGTGAAGACAATCGCCTTCCAACAAAAATGTATTCTCTTTCGACAATCCACGAAGCACTTCGTGAATGGTTCCTTCCCAATTCGTTTCTCGTTTGTTGAACAAACGAACTTTCACATCGGGATACCAACCGCCGTGCTTAATAAACGTTCCGCAATAGTTGGTCATGCGCTTGAATGACGCTGCTTGCCGATGATTCTTCCACTTCAGAATACTTTGAATGAGCGCTTCATTTAAAACCTCGTCGGCGTCTAAACTCAATATCCAATCGAAGGAAGCTTGTGCGTTTCCGAAGTTTTTTTGTTCGGAATATCCGCTCCAAGAATTGGTTACCACCTGTGCGCCATATGCTTTGCAGACTTCAACGGTATCGTCCGTTGAGCCGGAATCTATCACTACAATTTCATCGGCCACGGCCTTAGCGGCCTTCAAACATTTTGCAATGTGATGGCCTTCGTTGAAAGCAATGATGACAACAGACAGCCCTTGTTCCATAGTTTAGCGAGCAGTATTCCACATAAAAACATTCGAGTTATTCTTGAAAGGCGTGATGTCCTTCACTGCAATTAACAAACCCAAGTCTACCAACCACAGCACACCACCACCACCAATGGTAGATGTATAAATAACTGGAACTTTCAAGTCTGTTCCCAAGTACATGCGATGAACGCCAAACAAACCCAAACTCACGTCAAGCCCAATGGCAACGGCTCTTTGATTGTCAAGCGTGCGAAGCTTCTGAACGATTTTTCTATTGTTGAATTTTTCTGACGACGCTCCTTTTATCGAAGAATTTCCTCCGAAAGATTCTTGTCCGAATGATGAAATTCCGAACATCATTAAGCAAAGCAAAAAAACAGTGCGCATCTTACGAGTGTTGTTTAATCAGGGCTTCCACCTTTTCAACCATGTTTTTCGATCCAATGAAAAGAGGAGAGCGTTGGTGAAGATCGGTTGGAACAATTTCCATAATTCTGCGGTGTCCATCCGTAGCTTTTCCTCCAGCTTGCTCAACAATAAACGCAAGCGGATTGCATTCGTATTGCATGCGCAATTTTCCACTTTTGTTTTTCGTGGTGCTCGGATAAATATAGATTCCGCCTTTGATTAAGTTTCTATGAAAGTCTGAAACAAGTGAACCAATGTAACGCGCAGAATACGGACGATTCGTTTCCTTTTCATCTTCCTTGCACCATGCAATGTACTCTTGCACACCTTTTTCACACGAGTTCAAGTTTCCTTCATTCATGCTATAGATGGTGCCGTCTTCCGGAATTTTCATATTCGGATGGGAAAGGAAAAATTCTCCAATACTGGGTTGAAGAGTGAAGCCGTTCACACCGTGTCCTGTGGTATACAC
>Ga0192647_101694_pt1 | contig 14197 bp, 12 predicted proteins | sample LauGreFa1BDMLBSN_2_FD_133046 | JGI IMG/M metagenome (GOLD analysis project Ga0192647, IMG submission 133046) | Freshwater lake microbial communities from Lake Michigan, USA - Fa13.BD.MLB.SN - reassembly | ecosystem: Environmental > Aquatic > Freshwater > Lake | place: Lake Michigan, USA...
TTCGCCTGAATGGTTTGGTGGGTGCTGACGGTCTCGAACCGCCGACCTACGCCGTGTAAAGGCGCCGCTCTACCAACTGAGCTAAGCACCCCACCGAATCCTCAAATCAATTCAAAGCGTCTTTCAACGCCTTGCCAGGACGAAACTTTGGCACAGAAGCCGCTTTGATTGTAATCGCTGCGCCTGTGGCCGGGTTCCTGCCGTTTCGCTCGGCGCGTTTGGACACTTCGAATGTGCCAAAACCAACCAAGGAAACAGAATCTCCCTTTTTCAAAGCCGCGGTGATGGCGTCGACGGTCGATTCAAGTGCGCGAGTGGCCGCTGCTTTAGAAATGTCTGCATCAGCTGCGATGTGTTCAATGAGTTCAGATTTATTCACGAAGTTCCCCTTGACATAAGGTGTGTTTAGATAGATTGATAGAGTGTTCGAGCAAAAAACAAACTATGGAGAGCTCGAGCAAATTTACATCAGCGAGAGACATTTGAAAAACCAATTTGGGGCAACTCGCTGCAAATTGCTCAAGCCGCATTCTAGTGGTTTTCAACCCAAACTGAAAAACGGCTATTTGGCATTTGCCCTGATTAACGGAATAGCTTTTTTCAAATAAAAAACCATGGATCCGATGGTGAGCATGGCTGCAATCCATATCAGTACGCTGCCCCAATAGCCGGTTGAAATATGACCCAAAAGTACACCGTCATAGATCAAAAACGGGATAGCCACCATTTGGGTTGTCGTCTTTAGCTTTCCGATCATGTGAACGGCGACGGTCTTGGTGGCGCCAATTTGAGCCATCCACTCACGAAGTGAAGAAATAGCAATTTCTCTACCAATGATCAAAAGGGCAACGATGACATCCACTCTGCCCAAATCCACCAACACAAGCAAACTGGCGCAGACCAAAAATTTATCTGCCACCGGGTCTAAAAAAGCACCAAATGCAGATGTTTGGTTCAGTCGCCGAGCGAGAAACCCATCAAGCCAGTCCGTTAAAGCGAACAAAACAAACATCACGGTTGCAATCAGATTGCGCGTCGCCATGTCCAAGGGCCACTGAAACACCCATACCAGTAAAGGGATGGCCACTATGCGGGTCCATGTCATGAGGGTGGGCAAATTGAAGAACATGAATTATTCGTAAACAATCATTGATTCAACAGCGCAGGTCTTCGCTTTGAGGTTCAACAGCAATTCGTCTGTCGGATACACCTGCGCTTTGCCACCCAATTGAATTTCTGCCTCACCTTTGACCGTCTTCAAGTGGACTCTGACGCCCAATGTGTGTGAGTGGGAAGGTGCGCCTATGGTAATAGGTTGATGAATTTGTTCTTTGAGAAATCGGGTCAACGCATCAGTTGGTTTTTGAACAAACAATTTCAAATATTTGCCAAAACGGCACCTGGCTTGAGGCAAGTCCATGGCGTCCATTAGCCCCAGACGCAAACCACCGCTTCGTCTGTCATTTTGAATTTTGACCAATGCAATCAACACCTGATCTTCTTTGATGAGTGATTTGTGTTTTAAAAAAACCGCATCGTCAGAAGTGATCTCCAACGCGGTGCTGCCATCGTCTAAAACAAACAAATTCAACCGTCCCTTGGCTGTGTTGATGGTTCTTTCAGACCTGACAATCCCAGCAACCCAAACAGGGTCTCGGTGCTCTTTCAATTCAGCCAATGATGTCTTGACAAAGCACCGAACTTCCTCCCTGACTTCGTCAAAAAGGTGGCCAGACAAATGAAAACCAATCGCCGATTTTTCAAAGGTCAATTTCTCTCTGGCACCCCAGTCCGCTTTGGTCACCAACGAGGGTTCATGGGTACTTGAACCATGCGCATCGGCAAGGTCAAACAGCCCAGATTGGTTCGCATGGCTTTCTTGTGAACTGGCGTAATCAAATGCCAGTGAGACGGATGAAAGCAATTCATGGCGGTTTATCCAAATCGAATCAAAGGCACCCGCCTTGATCAATGCTTCAACAGCTCGCTTGTTGATGCGGGTGCGATCAACCCGCGCACAAAAATCAAACAAACTTTTGAAGGCACCACCCTGAGCACGGACTTCACAAATGGCTTCAATGGCGGATTGACCAGTTCCTTTGATAGCACCCAGGCCATAGCGAATGGAATTTCGAGAAGTCGGAGTGAATCGAAATTCACCTGTATTGATGTCAGGATTTTCAAAACGCATGCCTAACTCAAGCGCATCGTCAAACAAGATTTTCAACTTGTCTGTGTCATCCATTTCAACACTCATGTTCGCACTGTAAAACTCGGCTGGAAAATGTACTTTGATCCAAGCCGTGTGGTAAGCCAGCAATGAGTAAGCCGCAGCGTGTGATTTGTTGAATCCATAGCCTGCGAACTCCTCCATCAAATCAAAAATAGCATCTGCCTGCTCGGCTGAAATTTGATTTTTGGCAGCACCCTCCCTGAACACAGACCGGTGCAAAGCCATTTCGTCGGCTTTTTTCTTGCCCATCGCACGGCGAAGCAAATCTGCACCACCCAACGAATAACCGCCTAAAACTTGAGCGATTTGCATGACCTGCTCTTGGTAAACCATGATGCCGTAGGTTTCGGACAATATCGATTCAGCCAATGGGTGCGGGTAATTGATGTTTTCCCTGCCGTGTTTCCTGGCTACAAAACTCGGAATCAAGCTCATGGGTCCGGGCCTGAACAAGGCATTCAACACAATCAAATCTTCAAGCCTGCTGGGTTTGGCATCACGCAACATGGCTTGCATGCCGCGACTTTCAAATTGGAAAACAGCTTCTGTTTTTCCTTTTGAAAACAAGTCGTAAGTGGCCGAATCGTTCAGTGGGATGGATTCGTAATTGAAGTTTGCATGCTCAGGATATTGACTTGTGATCAGGTGTTTGGCCTGCTCCAAAATTGTCAAGGTGGCCAGACCTAAAAAGTCAAACTTCACCAATCCGATGGATTCAACGTCATCTTTGTCGAATTGACTCACCGCCGCTGGGCTGCCTGGCTGTTGGTACAACGGACAAAAATCGGTCAACTGTCCGGGTGCAATCAGCACGCCACCCGCGTGCATGCCAATGTTTCGGGTCAGACCTTCCAACTTTTGCGCCAGATTGATCAACATCTTGACTTCGTCTTCTTGCTCATAACGCTGGGCGAGCACAGGCTCTTGCGCCATGGCCAGCGCAATCGTCATGGGTTGACCTGGCTTGTTTGGAATGAGTTTTGATAAGCCCTCACAAAATGTGTAACTCATGTCAAGCGTGCGACCGACGTCGCGTATGACGGCGCGTGCAGCCATGGTGCCGAACGTCACTATCTGACTGACTGCATCGCGCCCATATTGCGTTTTCACATAATCGATCACTCGGTCTCTGTTGAGCTGACAAAAATCGATATCAAAATCTGGCATCGACACCCGCTCTGGGTTTAAAAATCTTTCAAACAACAGGTTGTATTGAAGAGGATCTAGGTCTGTGATGTTCAACGCATAAGCAACCAACGAACCCGCGCCAGAACCTCGGCCCGGGCCTACTGGGCAACCGTGATTTTTCGCCCAATTGATGAAGTCGCTGACAATCAAAAAATAGCCGGGGAAACCCATTTTCAAAATGGTTTCAATTTCGAAATCCAGTCTGGCTGTGTAAGTTTGACGGTTTGCATTCCGGGCAGATTCTTCTGGGTAAAGATTGTTCAATCTGGCTTCTAAACCTGCGTGTGACACTTCTTTGAAATACGCATCGACAGGCGTAGAGACGCCATTCACGACAGGTGTGGGAAAGGCGGGGAGTTGTGGTTTACCTAATGTCAAACTCAGGTTGCAACGGGTGGCTATTTCAATGCTGTTGGTCACAGCCGATGGAATGTCCTTGAACAATTCCAGCATGTCGGATTGGTTCAAGAAAAATTGCTGCCTTGTGAACCGCTTTAACCGTTTGGGGTTACCCAAAATCTCACCATTGGCAATACATACCCTGGCTTCATGCGCTTCAAAATCATCAGGCTCCATGTATTGAATTGGATGCGTGGCAACCACTGGCAACTGGTGTTGTGAAGCCAATTCAATTGCCGCGCCAATGTATGTTTCATCATCAGGCCTACCGCAACGTTGGAGTTCAACGTAAAAGCGGTCTTTGAATACTTGGGACGCTTCCAGCGCCAAAGTTTGCGCACGGTGAGTATTGCCAACTTTCAATGACTGCCCAATCGGACCTTGCTGCGCGCCCGATAAATAGATCAGTCCTTCGGACAAGGCGCACAATGTTTTCCAATCCACACCAGGCTGAAGCCCCCCCTTGGGGTTGACCCACAGTTGGGTCAGTATTTTTGAAAGATGGTGATAGCCCAAATCGTCTTTAGCCAAAAGAACTACTTTTGCAGGCTCAGATGCAACATCACCATCGTTCATCAAAAGGGTGACTTCACTGCCCAAAATCGGCTTGATGCCCGCTTTGCGGCATGCGGAATAGAACTTGATCGCTGCGAACAGGTTGTTAATGTCTGTGATCGCCAAGGCGCGTTGCCCATCTGCAACCGCTTTGGCAACCAAGTCATCGATCCTGCATGTGCCATCCGTAATGGAGTATTCGGAATGAAGTCGCAGGTGAGTAAACATCGGACCATTCTAAATAAAGAACCTGGCGATCCCCATGCCGAGTTTCCCTCTGATCAAATTCACTTAAAATCTGTCAACTCAGGAAGAAACCATGGCCAACGACCTCATTCAACACATCACCGATCACAATTTCGAATCCATCGTGATTGAATCCAAAGACACCGTTCTTGTGGATTTTTGGGCCGAATGGTGTGGCCCATGCAAAATGATTGCCCCCGTTTTGGATGAAGCAGCTGACACCTACAAAGGAAAGTTGCAAATAGCCAAAATGAACGTCGACGAAAACAGAGACATTCCTGCCAAATTTGGTATCCGAGGCATCCCCACCCTGATGCTGTTCAAAGACGGCCAACTGGCTGCCACGAAAGTGGGTGCCATGAGCAAGGCTCAACTCAACGAGTTCCTGCAACAACAACTGGCGTGACAATTCAATTATTTTTTCGTGTCATAATGGGTTTCAGGACAAAGTACTGATTTAATTCTCAGCGCCTACGTCCTCCCACAGCAGGTCATCTGCCTGCATATCCCCCTCCCTAAAGAACGAACTCCACAAGGAGTATCCCTATGCATCTGAACGAACTCAAAGCGCTTCACGTGTCTGAAGTTTTGAAGCAAGCCGAAGAACTTGAAATTGAGAACACAGGTCGAATGCGCAAGCAGGAGTTGATGTTTGCCATCATCAAAAAACGGGCGCGGGCAGGAGAGCAGGTTTTTGCCGATGGGGTGTTAGAAATATTGCCAGATGGTTTTGGCTTTTTAAGAAGCCCAGATACCAGTTACACCGCCAGCACAGACGACATCTATATCAGCCCAAGCCAAGTCAGGCGGTTCAATTTGCACACCGGCGACATGATCGAAGGTGAGGTGCGAATCCCTAAAGATGGCGAGCGTTACTTCGCCCTCACCAAGTTAGACCAAGTCAATGGTGATCTGCCGGAAAACAACAAACACAAGGTCATGTTTGAGAACTTGACGCCGTTGTTTCCCAAAGAGCAAATGCGACTTGAACGCGACATCAAAGGCGAAGAAAACATCACCGGTCGCATCATCGACATCATTGCGCCCATCGGCAAAGGCCAACGTGCCCTGCTGGTCGCACCCCCAAAGAGCGGCAAGACCGTCATGATGCAACACATCGCACATGCTATTTCTGCGAACTACCCTGAAAGCCATGTCATGGTTTTGCTGGTCGACGAACGACCGGAAGAAGTGACTGAAATGCAGCGCAGTGTCAAAGGCGAAGTCATCGCATCGACATTCGATGAACCAGCTGCACGTCATGTTCACGTGGCAGAAATGGTCATTGAACGAGCCAAGCGCTTGGTTGAACTCAAAAAAGATGTGGTCATATTGCTTGACTCCATCACGCGTTTAGCTCGCGCATACAACAATGTTGTGCCAAGCTCTGGAAAAGTACTGACAGGTGGCGTCGATTCCAATGCATTGCAACGACCTAAACGTTTTTTTGGTGCAGCGCGAAAAGTCGAAGAAGGCGGTTCCTTGACCATCATCGCAACCGCTTTGATCGACACAGGAAGCCGCATGGACGAGGTGATCTTTGAAGAATTCAAAGGCACAGGTAACTGTGAAATTCACCTTGATCGCCGTTTGTATGAGAAGCGCGTCTTCCCCGCTATTCAACTCAATCGAAGCGGCACCCGCCGCGAAGAATTGCTCCTGAGTCCAGAGATTCTTCAAAAATCCAGAATATTAAGACAATTTATTTATAACCTGGATGAAATTGAATCCATGGAATTGATGTTGAAAAACATGAAAGCCACCAAAACAAACGTAGACTTCTTCGACATGATGAGAAGAGGCGGCTAAGAACTTAAGGCATAATAGCCGGTTGCCGAAAAGTGCAAGGGATTGGCTCTTGTGGCTCTCGAATTGATAAGGAATCACCATGAAAGAAGGCATTCACCCCGAGTACCGCGACGTATGTTTCGTTGATCTGTCCAACGGTTTCAAATTTGTCACACGCACCTGTGCCAACACCAAAGAAACCATCAAAATGGAAGACGGTCGCGAACTGCCTTTGTACAAACTCGATACATCCAGCGAATCTCACCCCTTCTATACGGGCACACAAAAATCCGTTGACACCATGGGCGGCCGTGTTGAGAGATTCCGTAACAAATACGGTAAGACAGCCGCCAAGTAACTTGGGGCCGTGCCACAAAAAGCAGCTTGTACGGCTGCTTTTTTTGTTTGTGCATGACCCATTTTCTTAACGCAAAGGCCAATGAACACACCCTCCCCAGCCATCATCTCTAACCTTGCTGTGCGGCGAATGCCCAGGCATTGGTTGATGTTGATGTGCGTGGTTTATGTGTTCATCGGCTCGTTTGATCGCGGTCCTTGGAAGAGCATGGACTTGACATCACTGGGCTATATGCTGAGTTTGGTGCAGGGTCAAAGTCAACTGTTCCATTTGCAAATGGCGGGCATGGCGCCTGAGTTGGATGCTTTACTTCCTTATTGGATAGGTATGGTAGCCATTCAAACATTGAATAGCTTGTCACCTGACTTGTCTGCGCGTCTGGTGTTTTCATTGTTGAGTTTGGGTGGCATGTATTGCCTATGGCAGGGAATTTATTTCTTGGCCAGAAATCCACAAGCACAACCCGTGGCTTTTGCATTTGGTGGCGAAGCCAACCCCAAAGATTACGCAAGAGCGATTGCAGATGGTGGATTACTCGCGTACTTGGCCTGTCTTGGACTGGCGGTGCCGAGTCATGAAATCACGCCCATGGCCTTACAGCTTCAATGGGTGTGTGTGTTCTTTGCAGGTGCGGCTTGCATGCAGTTTTATCCCAGCAAGGGTTTGTGGGGTACTTGTACTGCGACTGTGTTACTTGCGCTGAGTGGTGCACCTGCATTGGCAACGCTGCTGCTGTCGGGTCTGTGTGTCATGTGGTGGCGAAACCCGCAATCAACACGGATTCAACTCCAACTCATGCTCAGCACATTGGCTGGCGTTCTTTTCATGGCTTCTAACTTGGACCTTTGGCAGTGGCGAATCGTCGATCTGTTCCAATTTAAAACCAAGTTCAAAGAAAATGTAGAGCTGTTACTTTGGTTTTTATGGCCAGCATGGCCGATGGCCGCTTGGACACTTTGGAAATGGCGAGGCCATTGGCGAAACCAAGTTTGGACCCAACACCTCACCCTCCCCGTTTTTTTGTTTGCGGTGACATTACTGGCCAGTGTGCTGACTTCAAATGCAGACAGAACACTGTTACTTGTTCTTCCAAGCATTGCAGCGCTCGCAGCCTTCTCCCTACCCACACTGCGACGATCTGTCGCAGCGCTGGTAGATTGGTTTACATTGATTTTTTTCACCACCTGCGCGATTGCTATCTGGGGCGTTTGGCTATCACTTGAAACGGGTGTTCCTGCGCAGCCTGCGCGCAATGTGTACCGGCTGGTGCCAGGATATGTCCATGAATTCAATGCTCTGGCCTTGGTTGCTGCCGTCGTCATCAGTTTGATTTGGCTCAAAATCATTGCATGGCGCGTGGGACGTCACCCTTCCGCCATCTGGAAAAGTTTGGTCTTGCCCGCTACTGGCGTTGTGCTTTGCTGGGTGCTGTTGATGACACTGTGGCTGCCATTCATAGACCGCGCCATGAGTTACAAAGCGTGGACCTCGCAATTGAAAAGCTTGATTGGTTCAGACAAATGTGTGATGTTTGCTCGAATGGACAGACATCAAGTTGCTGGCTTTTCTTTCCACGGTGACCTCACGTTTGAACCGATGCAAAGCAGTCATCGCTGCAAATGGCTACTGCATAAAGCCATTGCCAACGATACAAGCCGGTGGGTGATTGATCCAGAAGAATGGCTGTTCGTCAAAACACTGCAGCGACCGGGCGACAAAAGCGATACCGTACAAATTTATCAACGCATTGAATCGGACTCGCATGACTGAACGAAAGACCATCCTCAAACATGCAGGAACCGTTCTGGTCGGTCAACTCGCAGTCGTTGCATTTGGTGTGACTGACACCATCATCGCGGGTCAATACGACACGCAAGCACTGGCCGTTTTATCTGTCAGTTCAGCGATTTATGTGACGGTGTATGTCACTCTGATTGGTGTCATTCAAGCGCTGTTGCCCATGTTTGCCGAACTGTATGGCGGCAAGAAATTTTCAGCCATTGGCGAATTACTGCGTCAATCGCTGTATGTCTGGTTGGTTTTGTCGTTGATTGGTGCGTTGATTTTGCTGTCGCCTTATTTTTTATTGCACCTGACGCAAGTCCCGGTGGCTGTACAGGCTGACGCGCAGTCGTATTTGGGAATTTTGGCAGCAGCCTTGCCTGCCGCCTTGTTTTTTAGACTTTACAGTTCACTGAACCAAAGCATTGGTAAGCCCAGGTTGGTCACATGGATTCAAATTGTCGCTTTGCTTTGCAAAATACCTTTATCCATTGTGCTGACGTTCGGAACTGATGGGATCCATGGCATGGGCATCGCAGGCTGCGCTTTGGCTACCGTCATCGTGAGTTATGTCATGTGCTTCATCGCATTTGCTCTGCTGTGGCGAAGTGAAATTTATGAGCGATTTGAAATTTGGAAGACCATGCGTCAACCCGATTCAGAGAAACTCAAGCAGATGGCGAAACTGGGCATTCCTAACGGACTGAGTGTGTTGGTTGAGGTCACTTCTTTCACGTTGATGGCATTGTTCATTGCAAGACAAGGCACCATGGCCACAGCCAGTCACCAAATCGCAGCCAACATGACAGCGCTGCTGTATATGATTCCGTTGTCCTTTTCGATTGCCATCAGTGCCAGATTGAGCTATTGGATTGGTGCAGCCAACTATCAAAACATGCGGTCTGTGTTGGTGATTGGGTTTCAGTTGATCACCGCAGAAGCAGTGTTGATGGCATCGATACTGTTTATTTTTTCTGATGAGATTGCAGTGATTTATGCAAAAGACGATCAAGTGGCGAAATTGTCAGCGCAACTGTTACTGCTGGTCGGTTTTTATCACATAGGCGATGCGTTGCAAACTTTATGTTTTTTTGTGCTCAGAAGCTTCAAGGTCACTTTTTTACCGATGCTGGTCTATGGTTCCATGCTCTGGGGGGTAGGACTGAGTGGCGGATATCTGTTGGCTTACGAGGGTATTGGAAGTATTCAACCGACGCAATCGCCCGCAGCCTTTTGGTTAATGAGCGTGATTGCGCTTGGTTTGGTTTGCGTGGGTTTGATGGTGTTGATCGCCCGTGCGGTCAACCACTCTAAATACCGTTAACTTGCTCAACCGTTGAGTGCAGGTTTCCAAGACGCAGACGGTGCATCGGAAATAACAAAGAAAACTTAGAGCCTGAATGCATTTTGCTTTCGATGTCCATCACGCCTTCGTGTCGTTGGATCACATGCTTGACAATTGCCAGACCCAACCCAGTCCCACCCGTGTCTCTGGAACGACTGCGGTCAATTCTGTAGAAACGTTCGGACAGCCTGGCAAAGTGTTCGGGCGCAATGCCCGGGCCCGAATCTTTCACACTGAAAATTCCACCCGATTCAGTGACGCTCCAACGCACAATGATTTCACCAGCAGAGGGCGTGTACCGAATGGCATTGCTGATCAAATTTGAAAATGCGCTGATCAATTCGGATGCAGAGCCTGAAATTTCGGCTGCCTCATCCTGGTTCAGCAGTTCAAAAACCAATCGCTGACGATCAGGTAACAGAGGGTGCAATTTGAGAGACAAGCCAACGGCTTCTTCTTCAATGTGCGCGAAGATCTTTTTCACAGACACCCATTCACGCTGACCGGGCAGATGTCTGCCTTCAATTCTGGACAAAGTGAGCAAATCCTCCACCAAAGACTTCATCCTGAAGGCTTGGTTGGACATCAAGGTTAAATACTTTTCTTGTTCTTCATTGGACAAAGGCAAGGTCTGCAAAGTTTCAATGAAACCAGCGAGCACGGTCAAAGGTGTACGGATCTCGTGCGATACATTGGCCACAAAATCGCGCCGCATGGTTTCTGCTTGTTCAATCAATGTCACATCACGGGACAGCAGCAATATTCTGCCGTCTCCATAGGGAAATAACTGCACACCCACTTTGTGAGGGCTGTCGATGCGGTGGTCTCTGCCTTCGATGATGACTTCGTGATCAAACGTCTTGGAATTGACGTAATCGCTGAACACGGGGTTACGCAACATGTTTCCAATGAGTTGCTGCAAATCAAGTTTAGGGTCTAAGCCTAAATGCTCTGAAGCCGTCTGATTACTCCATTGGATCCGCGTGTCCTTGTCCAAAATGATCACACCATGGGGTGAGGCTTGAATAGCAGCCAAAAATTGGCGCAAGCTGTCTTCACTGGCAAGTCTTTGGGCTTCCTTGTTCTTGAGCAGTCTGACAATTCGGTCTGCAGCACTTGCCCAAAAAGCGCCGTGTTTTTGCGTGGTATCCAGCGTCGGTTGTTGAAGCCAGTTCAAAAACCTGTCTTCCTGCCACCCACTGATGACATGTGCCAGCACCAAAGACACGATCATTCCCGAGGCAATGAATTCAAAATTTTTGTGAGCGGAAGGTGAAATTAACAGACCCGCACAAGCGCCTAAGGTCATCCAAATGACAAGTAAAAAAATTCTGCCAACCATCACAATGTCACAAACATAAGTTCAATTTGATTGGTTATTGAATCGATAACCCACACCTCTCACCGTCTCGATCATGGCACCCGCTTCACCCAACGCTTCTCGAAGTCTTTTGACATGAACATCAACGGTCCGCTCCTCGATGAACACATGGTCACCCCAGACCTTGTCCAATAATTGGGACCGAGAATGAACCCGTTCAGTGTGGTGCATCAGGAAATTGAGCAACTTAAACTCAGTGGGACCCATTTTGAGAGACTCGCCTGCGAAAGTCACTCGGTGCGTCGCACCATCCAAATGCAACTGACCGATGGTGACCGCATCTTCAGCTTGTTGTGGCGCACGGCGTCTGAGCACAGAACGGATCCTGGCCATCAACTCTTGGGTTGAAAAGGGCTTGGTGATGTAGTCATCAGCTCCCGCGTCTAGCCCTGAAACTTTGTCAACCTCTTCGCTTTTGGCAGTCAAGAAAAGAATGGGTACTGACTTTGTTCTGGGATCGCTGCGCCATTTTCTTGCCCAGTAAACACCGCTTTGTCCAGGCAACATCCAGTCCAACAAAATAACATCTGGCAAAACTTCGTCGATGGCTTTTTGTGCCTTTTCACCGTCGTCGACCCACGTGGGTGACAGACCATTGTGGCGAAGATTGACAGTGATCAATTCAGCGATAGAGGGTTCATCCTCAACAATCAAAACTTTTGGCAAATGTCGCATTGATATTTATTGCAAAGTGGATTCGATGTGTTCCATGGAAGTGTGCCGCACATCCTCACCTTTGACGATGTAGATGATCAACTCGGCAATATTTTTTGCATGGTCGCCGATGCGCTCAAGCGCTTTAGCCACAAACAGCAAATCTAAACTAGAGCTGATGGTCCTCGGGTCTTCCATCATGTAAGTGATTAATTTCCTGACAAAACCATCAAATTCTTTGTCTATCAAATCGTCTTCTTTCAAGATAGACAACGCTGTTGACGTGTCAAGTCGGGCAAATGCATCCAGCGCTTTCCTCAGCAATCCACTGGCCATTTCTGTGGTTAACCGCAATTCTGAAGATGGCAGCGACCTGAAGCCGCCGCTGTGAATCAAAGACTTGACCATCCTGGCAATCTTATTGGCCTCGTCGCCTGCCCGCTCCAGATTCGCAGTGGCTTTAGAAATGGCCATCAACAAACGCAAATCTCTGGCAGTGGGCTGCCGTCTGGCAATGATGGTGGACAACTCCCGGTCAATTTCAACTTCCATGGAGTTCACCTGACTCTCGGTCTTGATCACTTGATCAGCCACTTCTTCGACAAACAGCGAAAGTGCATAAACCGCTTGTTGAATTTGTGATTCAACCAAACCACCCATTTCCATCAGTCGCGAGGAAACAGTGTTGAGTTCATGGTCAAACTGCGAAGATAAATGTTTATCAGGCATTCTTTTTCCTTTTAATTCCAACTGATCAGCCAAAACGGCCAGTGATGTAATCTTCGGTTTCTTTTCGGTTTGGCTTGAAAAAAATCTGCTCGGTGGCACCAAACTCAACCATATTACCCAAATACATGTATGCGGTGAAGTCGGATACGCGAGCAGCTTGTTGCATATTGTGGGTAACGATGGCAACGGTGTAATCTTTTTTCAAATCATTGATCAATTCCTCTACTTTCGACGTAGAGATGGGATCAAGTGCAGACGTTGGTTCATCCAGCAAAATGACTTTCGGTCTGACTGCAACCGTGCGCGCAATGCAAAGCCTTTGCTGCTGACCACCGGACAATGACAATCCACTTTGCCCCAGTTTGTCTTTGACCTCATCCCAAATGGCCGCCTTTTGCAACGCTGACTCGACCCTGTCGTCCATTTCACTGCGAGAGAGGTTTTCATACAGACGAATGCCAAACGCAATATTGTCATAAATGGACATTGGAAAAGGCGTGGGCTTTTGAAAAACCATGCCGATTTGCGCTCTGAGCAAGTTCAAATCTTGAGATTTGTCCAAAATATTTTGGCCATAAAACAAAATCTCGCCCTCGGCATGTTGGCCTGGGTAAAGGCTGTACATGCGATTGAAAGTGCGCAGCAAAGTAGATTTGCCACAGCCAGACGGGCCAATGAAAGCGGTGACAGCATTCTCCTGAATATTGAGATCAATCTTCTTCAAACCTTGAAATTTTCCATAGTAAAAATCAAGATTCCTGACCTCGATGGCATTTTTAGGGGTGATATCAACCATAAATTTCCTGAATGATGGGTATGTCGGGTGAAGATGGTTTGAGCAAACTCACGTGATTTGTTTGCTGCGGAAAAAGATACGCGCCATGATGTTGAGCACCAAAACAGCCATGGTGACCAACAATGCACCGCCCCAAGCCAAACGTATCCAATTGTCATAAGGGCTCATGGCAAATTGAAAAATGACCACAGGCAAATTGGCCATGGGTGAGCTCATGTCTGAATTAAAAAATTGGTTATTGAGCGCCGTGAACAACAAAGGCGCCGTCTCGCCACTGATGCGTGCAACGGCCAACAACAAACCCGTGATAACTCCATTCTTAGCAGCTCGCAAAGTCACTGACAAGGAGACTTTCCAACGTGGCGCGCCCAAGGCAAAAGCAGCTTCACGAAGCGTGCCTGGCACCAAGCGCAGCATGTTTTCTGTGGTGCGCATCACCACCGGAATGGCAATCAGGGTCAAAGCCAAGCTGCCAGCGTAGCCCGAGAAACTCCCCACTGATGCAACAGCGATGGCGTAGACAAACAAACCAATCACGATCGATGGCGCAGACAGCATGATGTCAGTGACAAAACGGGTGACATTGGCAGTGGCACTTCTGTCGCCGTACTCTGCCATGTAAATGCCCGCCAAAATACCAAATGGCGTGGCAACCAAAACCGTCAGTCCCACGATCATCAAACTGCCGACGATTGCATTTCGCAAGCCACCCCCCTCGGTTCCGGGTGCAGGCGTGTCTTTGG
>Ga0192647_101696_pt1 | contig 14175 bp, 13 predicted proteins | sample LauGreFa1BDMLBSN_2_FD_133046 | JGI IMG/M metagenome (GOLD analysis project Ga0192647, IMG submission 133046) | Freshwater lake microbial communities from Lake Michigan, USA - Fa13.BD.MLB.SN - reassembly | ecosystem: Environmental > Aquatic > Freshwater > Lake | place: Lake Michigan, USA...
CCGAATTTTTTCGGCAACCCCAAAGGCCCTGTGCACAGGGCCTTTGGGGTTTAAATACTCTCAAGTATCGATGTCTAGTTTATAGCGGGGGCTAAAGAGACTGATTATCTTTACCAAGTTGTATCTCAACGCCTATTTCATCAACTGTTGCCATTTTTGACCTCCCTTTTTTACTTGTCCAATCATCGTTCATCTGATCAATATCTCCACCCTTGTTCGATGTTTTGCAGAGGTCTTATCCAGTGGGCTGGCCCCTGCTGAGATCGAGTATATCCAAGCCCATGGGTCCGGCACGGTTCATCATGATGCCATGGAGGTAAGGGCGGTGCGTCGGGTATGGGGGTCAGAAGGCAAGTTCCCGCCAATAAGTTCGGTGTACCCAATGATGGGCCATCCCTTTTGGGGGCAGTGGTCTGTTTGGGGCATTGGCAGGGTGGGTGCCTTTGTGAACCAGGCCTTGCCACCGATGGCCCATTATGAGACGCTTGACCCCCATTGCGACTGGGATGTGGTACCCAACCAGCAGCGACCTGCCACGGTCAATGCGGTGCTGGTGAATGCGTTTGGCTTTGGGGGTAGCAATGCGGCATTGGTGATAAAAAGTGCCAAAAGAAAGGAAAGAACATGATCGAACCCACACGACCGGGCATGTGTTTATCGAGTGATCAGATTCAACGCATTTTACCGCACCGCTATCCTTTTCTTTTAATAGACCGGGTACTGGACGTGTCGCCCACCCATTGTACGGCGATCAAATTGGTGTCAGTGGATGCCCCCTTTTTTCAGGGACATTTTCCGGGCAAGTCGATTATGCCCGGCAACTTAATTGCCGAAAGCATGGCCCAGGCCTCGGCGTTTGTGGGGTTTCCGTTGGATGCGAGTCAAGAGGAGGCGGTGTCAACACGGATTGGGATGTTAGGGTCGATGACGTTCAAGTGGTCGGGGTTGGTGATGCCTAAGGTTGGGTTACGTATGACGGTCGAGACCAAAAAAGCCCTTCAGGACATGGTGGCGTATCATGGCACCGTGCATGTGGCCGATCAACTGGTATGCAAAGGCGATTTTACCGTCTACCGTCCCCCTTCCCCCACAGGGGGTGGTGACGCATGATCAAACGGATGATGTGGGTGTGGGTGTTGGTGTTGGCTGGGTGGTGTCAAGAAGCCAGCCATGCCCAGTCGCAGGCTCAGTGGATGGATGCCGCCATTTTACCCCATTTAAACACACGGCAGACCAACACAGAGTGGGCAGGGGTGGCCACGTTGGATGCACGGTTTAAGCAGGCGGTGATGTTGCATAACCAAGCGTATGTCAACGACCATTTGGGTTCGGCAAGGCAAGCAAAAGCCCTGTTTGAGGTGTTGGTCAAACAACCGTCGTCCCCACTCTATCCCTATAGCCTTGCGTATTTGGGATCGGTGAACGCCCTGATTGGCAAGTTGTCGGGCAATCCCATTGAAAAACTCGCCGTCACCGCTGACGGGCTAAAAAAACTCAAGCAGGCCAATCAATCTTATCGAACGGTCAGTGTGATCATCCCCATTTTACAGGCGAATGTGTGCCTGGCGGTGCCCGACTTTTTTCATGCATTGCCAGAAGCGGAGTCGGCCGCCAGTTATTTGCTGCGTGTGGCAAATCAGACCCCCTTACACCCAGACATTGAGGCTGAAATTTATCGGTTATACGGTGATGTGCAGCGTCGCAAACGACAGCCAAAGGTGGCCATCGTCTACTGGAAAAAAGCGGTGGCCATTGCCCCTGATAGCATGGGGGGGCGGCAAGCGGCGGCCCAACTTAAAAAAGAAACGGAGTAACCAATGCCCATTGTTCAGATACAAACGGTCGACAAATCGTATGGGGGTAGCATGGTCACGGTACAGGCCTTGTCTGGTGTGAGTCTCGAGGTGGAGGCCGGTGAGATGCTGTGTGTCATGGGCACATCGGGCAGTGGTAAATCGACCTTATTAAATATAATGGGCACGATTGATACGCCCACAAAAGGGCGGGTGTGGATTGCGGGGCAGGAACCGTCGACCTTACCGGATACGGCGTTGTCTCGGTTTCGGAATCAAACGATTGGGTTTGTGTTTCAATCGTTTAATCTGATTCCGGTGTTAACGGCGTTTGAAAATGTGGCATACCCGTTACTACTGGCCGGAGAAAACCGTGCGACACGCACCCAGCGGGTGATGGACCTGTTGCATCAAGTGGGAATGGCCGATTGGGCCCGTTCGTATCCCAACTGTTTGTCAGGTGGCCAACAACAGCGGGTGGCCATTGCACGGGCCTTGGTGGCCCGGCCGAAACTGGTGATGGCAGACGAGCCCACGGCCAGTTTAGACCACCAAACGGGGACCCAAATTTTAGACTTGATCCAACAGATCAATACCACGTATCAGACCACGTTTGTGTTGGCGACGCATGACCCCTTGGTGGCATCGTATGCCACCCGGTTGATTCGGATGGATAGTGGGAGGATGGTGGAATGATGCCGCTTACGTTGGCCTTTCGGAATTTATTGCGTAACAAACGCCGGACGGCGTTAACCTTGGCCTCGATTGTGTCGGGGGTGATATCGTTGATGGTGTATGCGGGGTTTATCCATTATTCATTGTGGGGGTTGCGAGAATCGACGATTCACAGTGGGTTGGGGCATATCCAGATCGTAAAAAATGACCACTATTTTACATCGGGGGCCTTTGACCCATTTGGGTTTTCGTTGGAGCGGGCGGATGAGATCACCGCGAAGGTTCAATCGTTGCCGCATGTTCGGTATGTGGTGCCACAATCCACCTTTGGCAGCAGCATTGGGTTTAAAGACAAAACGGGGTTGGTAATGGTACAGGCCGTACCGGTGAATACCCCCCGTGATTTGTTGCGGTTTCGTCGGGTGATTCAGGGCAAGGACTTGAGTCAACCCAACACACCAGAGATCGTATTGGGTGTGGGGGTGGCCAAGCGGTTGGGGGTTCAAGTGGGGGATCAGGTGACCTTGCTGACCGCCACCCAAGGGGGGGGCGTCAATGCAATGGATGTGGGGGTAGTGGGTATTTCTAAAAGTGGGATTCGAGAGATGGACAACATTTATGGGTACATGGATTGGGAGTTGGCCAGTCAGTTCTTGTATTTAACGGGCCCGTCGGTGTTAATTGGGGTACTCGATCAAACCGAGGCGACCCATTCAACCTTGCAACAGATTCGTGATGCCTTTTCGCAATCGGGGATGGCGGCCACGGCACGTCCGTGGCATCAATTGGCGGACTATTATACCCAAGCCGCCGGGTTCTTTTATGCGTTGATGGTGGTAATCAAGGCGATTGTGGTGTTGGTCAGTGTGTTTGCGATTATCAATACGATTACGATGTCCGTATTTGAACGGGTGCGTGAGATTGGCATGTTACGCATCATGGGGAGTACCCGATGGGCGATTATGACCCTGTTTGTAACCGAGGGTATGATGATGGGGTTGTTCGGTGGGGTGATAGGGGTGGCGGGTGGGTTTGGTGTCAGTGGCATCTTGAATTTGGGTGAATGGATTTATATTGCCCCTCCCCCGGGTATGAGTGAGGGGTATGTGGCACAATTTAAGCCCACGCTGTGGGACGCATTGGAGTGTGTGGGGTTGGCCACGGGGGTATCGGTATTGGCGTCGGTTTATCCGGCGTGGAACGCAGCTAAAATGAGTGTGGCCGAGGCCATTCGGTTTAAGTAACCACGAAAGGACGGACGATGAAAGCCAAGGTAATCGGGATACTGGTGGGGCTGGTCTGGGGGGCGGTATCGTGTGTGGGTGACACGGCGTTGTTAAAAAAAGTGGATGAGTACCGTACGTTTGGCAAGAACTTTTCGTTTGATATGCGGATTACGGCGTTTAAGAATGGGCAGTCGGTCGATCAATACATGGTCAAAGGGTATGTGGTGGTCGATCGATATGCCAAAACCATGTTGTATTTTTATGATCCGCCGGTGGTCAAAGACCGCCGGATGTTTATTGAAGACAGCACCATTTGGATGTCCTTTCCTCGCACGAAAAACACCATTCGATTGTCGCCGTTGCAGACCATTTTGGGTGAGGCCTCGGCGGGTGATGTGGCCAACATCAGCTTTTCGGCAACCTATGAAACCAAATCCGTGAGCAGCGAAACCAAAGACGGTATCGCAGCCCTCAAATTGGTATTAGAACCGTTGCCAGACAAACGGAGCAGTGCCTATGGTCGGGTGATATTGTGGGTGGCGGCTGCCAATCATCAGCCGTTGGTGGCCCAGTTTTATACCACACCGGCGGGCCAACAAAAGCTGGTCAAAACGGTGGCCTATGTTCAGACCACGCCGACCCCCTTTGGCCTGATTGTATCCAAGATGGACATTACCAATGAGATATCCGACGACAAGCGAAAGACAACCTTGGTGTACCAAAACTTTAAACGGCATACGATGCCTGCGGCGTTGTTTCAAAAAGACTATTTACAGCGGTTTGAACCTGACTAATGGCGAGGGCTGGATGGCGTCGTTGGGCGTGGTGGGCCTGGGGGATCTGGGGGGTCTTAGGATGGGTACCCGTGTATGGGGAGTGGGTGGACGAGGCCATTGGGTTGGTGTATTGGCTCAACCAAACCAAGCCGGTGGTGGATACCACGACGATGCCCCCTGGGGTACAGATGAAAAATGGGGACACAATCGAGACGCAGTGGGTGTTGCTTCATTCTGGGCGGGTCCCTTTTGAGTGGGGATCGTGGTCTGTGGCGGGGTATACCCGGTTACAGGCTGAGGAAGGGCTCACGTCGGTGGGGGTCGGCATCACCGAGCTGAAGTGGTCATGGCATGCCACCGAGCAATGGTTTGTGGATGTGGGGGTGTTGCGGAGCAAGCCGGCCACTGCCTATTTTATGTCGCCGTCCCGGGTGTTATACGAGGTTCAAGGCACGTTTCGGTTATCCAAGACCCTGTATGACCAATTGTATCAAGGCAACATTGGCATCAGTACCGATTATTTTGTGGGGGATGCGACGGTGTGGGCCAGTGTGTTTCCGGCGGTGACCCCGGGTAGCACCTGGGGGCGTGCCTTACCGGTGGCACTGGGGATGGTAGGAATGGGGCTGACCGACGGGTGGGGGATCGCCCATCAACTGATTTATTTTAGGCAAGAAGGGCATGGGGTGGGATGGAATGGGTCATGGCAAGTATCCCCCGAGTGGACAGTGTATGCAGATACGGCGTGGCACGAAACGCCAACCCAATGGGTGAATCAGTTGGTAGTGGGGGGGACGTATACGCAGTCAAAAGCGTTCCAGGTGACCCTTGAAACCTATCAAAACGGGAATGGGGTGGGAGGCCAGACGTACGATCAAACGGTGCAGGCGATGGCCACCCAACGGGCCTTGGGTCAGGTCATGGCGATCAATCCGTTGACGGCACGTGGCCCATTCGGGTTGGGCCGGTACTACCAATTTGGCCGACTCACTTGGGAACCCCTACCCAAATGGACGTTGGAATGGGTGGGGGTTGTCAATTGGCAAGATGGCAGCCACCTGCAATCCAGTACGTTGCAATGGGAAGTCGGGGATCATGGGTCACTGCAAGGCACGTATTGGGTCTTAACCGGTGGGGATCGAAGCGAATTTGGCATGAGCCCAGATAAATGGGGTATTCGGTGTCAGGTAACCGTCTATTAAAACGAGGGTGGTGTGGTCAACACAGACCCAGGTGTGGGGGTGTAAGTCGGATGGGTCCCACCTGGCGGTGGGGGGGAGGCAACCGGTGGGGCGGGCTGGTTGTATCCAGCCAAGGGGATCGCACAGGGCGTGTCTTGTGGATAGGGAGTGCCCCCAACCAATGGTGATCAGAATGGCCTGTTAGGCTCTTTCTTATCGAGACCCGGCCTAAGGGAACGAATAGGTTGAAGATTAGGCCAAATATGCGTACACTTCTGCTACCTCATGATAGGTCTATCACGACCGTTCATGTGGGTGACACCGTCAGATTGTTACACAATGTCTCATCGGTACCGTATCAAACAGGTGCAGTTGATGATTGAGGCATTTTGTAACCGTCTCATCCAACCCTGTCGTCATTGACAGTGGTATCCCACCCAGTTTGGGGGACCTTATGAGTTATTCACACCCCGTCTCATCCACTTGTGACACCGATTGGTCGATTCAGGATGCAGCGTCGCTGTATCGCCTGACTGAATGGGGCCAGGGGCATTTTGCCATCAATGAGGCGGGGCATCTGATCTTGTGTGCCACCGACGGACACACCCCGCCAGTGGATTTATATGACCTGGTCCAACAAGTGAGTCACCATGCCCCCTTGCCCATTATGTTGCGTTTTCCTCATCTGATTGAAGAATCACTCAACCGAATTTATGCCGCCTTTCATCAGGCCATTGATACCGTTGGGTATCGCAACGCATACAAGGGGGTCTATCCACTCAAAGTCAATCACCAGCATCAGGTGGTCGATGCCATGTGTCGGGTTGGGTTACCCTATGGCCATGGATTTGAAGTGGGCACCAAAGCCGAATTAAATATTGCGTTGGCTTATGCCCAACCCGGCACCACCATCATCATCAACGGGTATAAAGATCCCGCCTTAATTCGGTTGGCTTTGGGGGCCTCTCAACTGGGGGTGTGCCCGGTGTTGGTGATTGAATCGTTGTATGAGGTCCCCCTCTTGATTGCCGCTGCCAAAGAAAGTGGGGTCATGCCCACCCTGGGCATTCGGGTTAAATTGGCCACCAAGCCGTCGGGTCATTGGCAACAAACCGGTGGGATTCGCAGTGTCTTTGGGCTCAATGCCATTCAAATCAACCATGTCATTACCTTGCTTCAAGACGCCAACCTGTTGGATGCCCTGCAATTGGTTCATTTTCATTTTGGGTCCCAATTGCCCATGTTATCCGATATCGAGTCGGCGACCACGGAAGCCTGCTATTTTTATACGGAATTGGTGCGGGCTGGCGTTCCCTTGCGGATGATGGATATTGGGGGGGGGTTGGCCGTGGATTATATTGGCCATCAAACCTCCCATGCCATGAGCAAAAATTATACTTTACCCGATTTTGCCACCTGTATGATGGGTACCATTGCCCGTGTGATGGACCAGCATCACATTCCCCATCCATTGATTATTTCCGAATTTGGCCGGGCCACGGTAGCGGCCTCTTCTGCCTTAATTTTTAATGTCTTAGATGTCAACCAACACACCCCCAGTGACCAGCCCCTGATCGTAACCGAAGCCCATCACCCATTGATCCACGAGTTGCAGGACATTGGTCAGGAAGTCTCCGATCCCTTACAAGCATTTGAGCGTGCATTGGCACATCGAGATGAGGTGTACGGGTGTTTTCGGGATGGGCAGGCCACCTTGGATGATCGGGTCATGGCGGAATCATTGGTATGGCAGTTGGCAAGAACCATTCAACAAACCCACCCTGATTTACCCATGGCCTTACGCAAAGAACTGGCGGATGTGTATTATGGCAATTTCAGCATTTTTCAATCCCTTCCCGATGTGTGGGCCATTGACCAAATCTTCCCGATTTTGCCGATTCACCGGCTGAATGAAGCCCCCCGTCACCATGCCATTATTTCAGACATTACGTGTGATTGTGATGGCAAAATCGACCAGTTTGTGGGTCAACACGGTATTGAAAGCACCATCCCCCTTCACGCCATCCAGCCCGATGTTCCGTATGTGTTGGGCGTCTTTTTAATTGGGGCGTATCAAGAGACATTGGGTGACTTGCACAACTTGTTTGGCGATCCGCATGTGGTATCGGTGGATATTCACCAGCCCCACGCCACCCCTACCATTATCCATGGGGATACCGTGAGAGATGTGATTCAATACTGCCGATATGATACCCAGGACTTATTTACCCGATTCAACCAATTGATCCGGCGTGCACTGGAAACCCATGCCGTATCCCCCGAAAAAGCACGTCACTTGATGCAACTGTATGCCCATACCTTGGTGGATTCGACGTACAATCGCCCACCCCGTACCGACCCATGAATGGGTCGGTGCTATCTTGTCAAATGACGGCATCAAAAGGTACCGTTTGATCATGACTGGTGTGGGCATTTTGGATTATGGCATGGGCAATATTGGCAGCGTCATGAATGCCGTTTTGTATTTGGGACATACCCCCTATCGGGTGCGCACCCCCCAAGAGTTGGACGATACATGGGCGTTGATGGTGCCGGGGCAGGGGGCCATGGGAAGTGCCATGGCCGCCTTACGTGACACCGGACTGGGGCAAGGTATTCGTCGGCATTTGAATCAAAAAAAACCCTACTTTGGCATTTGTTTGGGCTATCAGCTGTTGTTTGATACCTCTGAAGAAGACGGGGGTACCCACGGATTGGGGGTGTGGGCGGGGCAAGTGCGTGCCTTTGATCGTGCCGTTGAGAAGGTGCCTCAAATGGGATGGAACCAGGTGTCGGTCAGTGATCATCCCGATCCGTGGGGGTATATGGCCCCGTCATCTCATCCTGCGTATGCGTATTTTGCCCACTCGTATTATGTGGTACCCCACGATCCAGGGCTGGTGTTGGCCCGCACCACCCATGGTATACCGTTTGCATCGGCCATTGCCGTGGATCGTGTGCTGGGGTGTCAATTTCACCCTGAAAAAAGTGGGTCTTGGGGCCTGGGGTTAATCGACCAATGGATTCGGTGTCATGAGACCTGATATTGAGGTCTATGGGGCCAGGGTACACAACCTTCAAAATATTTCCCTCCGGATTCCCCGGGGTCAATTGTCGGTGTTCACGGGGTTGTCCGGATCCGGTAAATCGTCGTTGGCGTTTGATACCATTTTTGCTGAAGGCCAGCGTCGGTATATGGAATCGTTGTCGTCTTATGCCCGTCAATTTTTGGATCAGATGGACAAACCCGATGTGGACGCCATTGAGGGCCTATCACCCGCCATTTCGATCGATCAAAAAAGTACGTCGCAAAACCCACGCTCCACCGTGGGAACCATCACCGAAATTTATGATTACCTACGGTTGTTATATGCCTCGATAGGGGTGCCCCAATGTCCAGGTTGTGGACAGCCCATTCAAGGCCAAAGTATCGATGAAATGTGTCGGGCGGTTCAGGCATGGCCAGCGGATACGATGGTCACCATTTTATCCCCATTGGTGGCCGCCAAAAAGGGTGAACACCGCCAATTATTGGCCCAATTGCAACAAGAGGGGTTTACACGGATTCGATTGAATCAGGCCATTCATCGATTGGATGAGGTGCCGTCTTTGGACAAAAAAAAGGCCCATACCATCGACCTGGTGGTCGACCGTTTGGTCATTGAATCGGATCCGGCCCGATTGGTAGAGTCACTGGAAACGGGCGTGCGAATGGGCAAGGGGATGGTAGTGGTCGAATCGGCACATGGCACACTCAGCCTGTCGGAACGCATGTCATGCCCCACGTGCCAGATTAGCATGCCTGAGATTACCCATCGGTTGTTTTCGTTTAATTCCCCCCTGGGGGCGTGTCCCACCTGCAAAGGCATTGGGGAATGCCATGATTTTGACGAGGCTTTGGTCTTTCCGTTTACGGACCGCCCCTTTGCATCGGCCAACAACGGGTTAATCGATTTAACGGGGTCCTATTACCAGCGTCATTTGGCACTGATGTTTGATGAGGCAGGGGTGCCCATGAGTACCCCGTATGCCAAGCTTCCCGCCCCACTGAAGGCAAGGTTGTTATATGGGGATGGGCCCACCACAGGGGCTTTTCCCGCCATGGGACGTCGGACCCGACGCACGCGACAGGGAAATCCTTGGACATTCCCTGGCATTATCACCGTCTTGCGGCATCGTTACAGCACCGCATCCGAAACCTATCGCCAAGCATTCCATCCGTACATGATGTCCAAACCATGCGAGGTATGCCAGGGGTCTCGGTTAAAACCCGATGCCATGGCCGTTAGGGTGCATGGGCATCCCATTCACCACATTACCCGGATGAATTTAACCCAACTGCTCACATGGGTGACCACCACGGCGTTTACCGACCAAGAGCGGGCCATTGCATCCAAAATACACCGGGAAATCGATGCGAGGGTGCGGTTTTTAACCCAAGTGGGATTGGGGTATTTAAGTTTAGACCGCAAGGCAGGGTCTCTGTCGGGGGGCGAGGCCCAGCGGATTCGACTGGCGACCCAAATTGGGTCGGGTCTTACCGGCGTGTTGTATGTATTAGACGAACCGAGTATCGGGTTGCACCAACGGGACAACCAACGCCTGATTGAGTCCTTGCTTCATCTGAGGGACTTGGGTAACACCTTGGTGGTCGTTGAGCACGATGAAGACATGATACGGCAAGCGGATTATGTGGTGGACATTGGCCCTGGGGCAGGCCCTCATGGGGGGCATGTGGTGTATGCTGGGTCGGTGGCCGGTATCCTGACCCATTCCGATTCGCTGACCGGGCATTTTTTGTCAGGCAAGCGTGCCATTGCCATCCCTGACCGCCGCCGACCCTATACGGGGGCGGTGTGCCGGGTGGTCAATGCGTCGGCCCATAACCTCAAAAACCTCACGGTGGATATCCCCTTGGGCCAACTGGTGGTGGTCACTGGGGTATCCGGATCGGGGAAAAGCACCCTGATTAACGATACCTTGCGGGCGGCCCTATCGTCCCTGATCAATCGGTCACCCATGCCGTGTGGGACCCACGATGCCATCGAGGGCTGGGAGTCCATCGACAAGTTAATTCCCATTGACCAGTCCCCCATTGGCCGAACCCCGCGCTCCAATCCGGCCACCTATACGGGCTTGTTTACTCCCATCCGGGAATTATTTGCCAGTACCCGTGAAGCGAAGATTCGGGGGTATGGACCGGGTCGGTTTAGTTTTAATGTCAAAGGGGGGCGGTGTGAAACCTGTGAAGGGGACGGGGTGATCAAAATCGAAATGCACTTTTTGCCTGATGTGTATGTCACGTGTGAGGTCTGTAAGGGTCAGCGATACAACGATGCCACCCTGGCCGTGCATTACAAAGGGCATCGCATTTGTGACGTGCTCAACCTGACGGTGGATCATGCCTTGGGCCTGTTTGAGGCCGTCCCGGCGATTCATAACAAACTCAAAACCTTGCACGATGTGGGCTTAGGCTACATTCAGTTGGGCCAAAGTGCCACCACCTTGAGTGGGGGAGAAGCCCAACGAATCAAATTGGCCAAGGAACTGAGCAAGCGGGGTACCGGTAACACCTTGTATATGTTAGACGAACCGACCACCGGATTGCATTTTGCCGACATTGAGTTGTTGTTGGGGGTCTTGCATCGCATGGTGGATGCGGGCAACACGGTGGTGGTCATTGAGCATAATTTAGATGTGATTAAAACCGCCGACCATCTCATTGATATGGGGCCGGAAGGCGGCCCCGACGGTGGTCATGTAGTCGCCCAAGGTCGACCCGAAGACATCGCCGCCCATCCCGACTCGATTACGGGTCGTTATTTGGCCCCCTTATTAACCCGACAAGGGGCCCATCGCCCATGATCACCGCTACCGGGAGGTACCATGCCATTTATTAAAGGAAAACGTGCCGTATTAGAAGCCCTGAAAGCCGGGCACTCGTTGTCGGCCATTCACTTGGTCAAGGATGTGGCCCCTGCCCCTGAGTTGGCCCTACTGCTCACCTTGGCCAATGATACCGGTGTGCCGGTTTATACCGCCACCAAAGACCAGATAGAAGCCATGGCACAAGAAGGCAATACCCAAGGCATTATTGCCAAAATGGCCGCCAGAAAAGAGCTCAGCATGGCGGATTTATTGGGCCGAGATCACCCCACGGTGTTGGTTGTGGATCATTTGGAAGATCCCTTTAATTTTGGGGCCATTATGCGATCGGCTGAATTGTTTGGTGCCCGTGGGATTGTGTTTCCCAAAGACCGCCATGCCGCCTTAACCCCGGGGGTCATGAAAGCCGCCTCAGGGGCCATTCACTACCTTGATTTGGTGCGGGTGGCCAATATTGGCAATGCCATCGACCAATTGAAGCGACAAGGGTATTGGGTGTATGGCACCACCCCCGAACAGGGGGTGCTACTACGAGACTGGGCCCCTTCGGGTCGTGTGGCACTGGTGGTGGGCAATGAACAGCGGGGCATTTCGCAACGGGTGCTACGCCAATGCGATGGCCTCATTACCATCGAAACCTGTGGTCAACTGGCGTCGCTGAATGTGTCGGTGGCCACGGGGATCTTATTGCATCATGTCATGACCCATCGGTCATTGTCAGGTGAGGCATGACCGCCAACCCGTCGTTATCGGACGCCCTACAAGAATGGGTCGATACACTATCATCTGAATGCAAGGCCGGTGTGATGGTGTTGCATCATGATACCCTAGAGGTCCTGCATTGTAGTCGCATGGCCCATTACATGTTGCAATTGGTGACCCCCACACCCTTTCCCCTGCACACCCTGACCCAACAAAACCTGATTGAGGTGCTAAGTGAGCGACTGCCGGTGGAAATGACCATGGAGTTTCCCCTACGCAATCAAACCTTGGGTCGGTTTCACGTGAAAATTCGCTTGGTGGGTCATCATGGTACCGAATACCTCACGGTGGTATTGAATCCCTTGTCTCGGATTGGGGAAATGAATGAGGCGAAAGACAGCTTTATGCGATTGGTAAGCCATGAGTTGCGGACCCCGCTGACCTCGATTATCGGATACCTGGATGTGTTGCAACGCGGTAGCAAAGGGGACCTGACACCGGCCCAGCAACAACTTTGTCGGGTGGTGCAAACCGAGGCCCATGGGCTGAAGTGTTTGATTGACGACTTGTTGCAATTGTCCCAATTGTTAGCGGGTACCCTGGTGCTCCAATCCACCAGATTTGATTTGGTGGACGCCATATACCAAGTTCAAGAGGCGGTGACACCGGCCATTGAGTCCAAATCATTGGTCTTGACCATTGACATTCCCCATCGACCCCTCATGATCACGGCGGACTATCAAAAAGTGATTCGCATGTTAACCAATTTGGCCAATAATGCCGTCAAATTCACCCCCAGTGGCACCATTGCCATCAATGCATTTGAAACCAAACGGTGGATTGAAATTCATTTATCCGATACAGGATTGGGCATGAACCACATGCAATTATCCAATATATATACCCAATTTAAACAATCAGACTGTGCGGGCACCGCTCAGATTGAAGGGTTGGGCTTGGGGTTAACCATCGTCAAAAAACTGGTTGAGCTGCATGAGGGGCAAATTTGGGTTAAAAGCATGATGGGAGAAGGGTCCACGTTTTGCATTCGATTACCCAAAAGCACGGGATCCCATGCTTGACCGGTTTGTGTTTACCAAACGGCACTACACCACCATTATCAACCAAGCCACTGACCACTTTCCCCACGAATCGGGTGGGTTTTTGGGGGGGCATGATGGGTATATTTTAGGGATTTTACCCACCCATAATTTAGAGGCCCGAAAACGAGAGACTCAGTTTGTGATTACCCACGATGACATCCAACGGGCCCACGCTTTTTTTCGATCCCATCGGATGTTGTTTATTGCGTTGTATCATTCGCACCCCAACGGGGCCCCCTATCCATCGACGGAAGACATTAACACGGGGCATCGGTTTCACTTTATTGTGGCCAAGGTGCCCAATCAACCACCGGTGATCAATGCCTGGCACATTGTCAACCGAAGGCCCCATGCCATCCCCATTGTGGTGTATCCGGATGACCATTTTGTGACCGAATTGCCCGAGCCGGTTAAGAAAAAATGGGGAAAGTCCACGTTTCAGTCGGATCCGATGTTGGATGGGGCAGCCCATTTGGAACAAATCAAACAAAGCTGGCAACGGGAACAACGGCCGATATACCCCCGGTTGGATCCCATTTCACCGGGTTCTGATTTTTCGACTTTGGCGTGTCCCTAGGGCATTGCCCATGGGGTAACGGGCCCGAGCCGGTTAAGAATAAAGGGGAAAAGCCCCCGTGTCAGTCGGATGCCATGATCGATGGGACGGCCCATTTGGACCCAATCAAACAACGCGGGCCACGGGCACAACGGCCACCCCCCGGTTGGATCCCCCTTTAGCGGGGGCTAATGGTTGGACTTTGGCGGGCCCTTCCGACGCATGATCACCCCCACCCCGATGAGTATCATGAGTGCACACCACCACTGCCCCATGG
>Ga0192647_101710_pt1 | contig 14131 bp, 14 predicted proteins | sample LauGreFa1BDMLBSN_2_FD_133046 | JGI IMG/M metagenome (GOLD analysis project Ga0192647, IMG submission 133046) | Freshwater lake microbial communities from Lake Michigan, USA - Fa13.BD.MLB.SN - reassembly | ecosystem: Environmental > Aquatic > Freshwater > Lake | place: Lake Michigan, USA...
GGGGTATTGCGCATGCGGCATACCTCCATCAACTTTTCAGTTTGAATTTCGACCCCTTTCACACAGTCGATCACCATGATCACCGAGTCCACGGCAGTCAAGGTGCGGTAGGTATCTTCTGCAAAATCCTGGTGACCCGGGGTATCGAGTAAGTTGATTTTGATGCCCTTGTACTCAAAGCCCATCACCGAAGTGGCCACCGATATTCCTCTTTGCTTCTCAATTTCCATCCAGTCAGACTTGGTCGCCGTATCGATCTTATTCGATTTGACAGCACCAGCCGTCTGTATGGCACCCCCAAAAAGTAGTAGTTTTTCAGTCAGGGTCGTCTTTCCTGCATCGGGGTGAGCAATAATGGCAAAGGTTCTTCGCTTGTTGATTTCGGCTGTTAAACTCATGACGGGAGAAATTCAGGCAGCAAAGGTAGCTAAAAATGGCTGAACCCCATTTTTAAAGTTATAGGTAAACAACAACGCAATTTCATTCAATGATTATGGAGCATCCAAGATCCCCTTGCTCACAAAGGGGGTTCCTTCTTCCATGGGCCCAAGCAGCAAAATCCGGAATGTCGTGCCCTTCCCAAGTTCAGACTGCTTCACAAAAATCTTTCCTCCATGGTACCCCTCCACAATTCGTTTGGACAAGGTCAACCCCAAGCCCCATCCCCGCTTACGAGAAGAAAAGCCCGGCGTAAATACTTTTTTGAATTTCATTTTCTCAATCCCCATCCCCGTGTCCGTAATGTCTATTCCCACATACTTGTCACTTTCCTGGAAAAGGGATAGGCGAAGCAACCCTTTTCCCTTCATAGCGTCCACGGCGTTTTTACATACATTTTCGATCACCCATTCAAATAGCGGCTTGTTTAAAAGTGCAATCAAGTCCTTGGAATCAGATTGAATTTCCCAGTCCACTTTGGTAGAAATGCGAGGCCGCAAATAGGTCACCACTTCTTCTACGATTTGGTAAACGTTCTCTGGCTGAATTACTGGAGTACTTCCAATGCTACTAAATCGTTCCGTGACCACGCGAAGTTTGGTCACATCCTTGTCCATCTCCTGAATTATTTCCTTGTTTTCATCCCAAACAGGGGAGTTTTTCAAGTAATCCATCCAGGCCATCAAGGAAGCAATCGGTGTACCAAGCTGGTGCGCAGTTTCCTTGGTCAAACCCGCCCACACGCGGTTCTGCTCCGAAAGTTTGCTTTGACTAAAGACCACATACACCAGCAAACCAAAAAGTAAAATCACCGCCAATTGAATGTAGGGATAGTATTTCAGATTAGTCAACAGGGCTGAATTGCGGTAATAAATTCGAATGTCGGCTTCTTGCAAAATAATAGGCGGGTAATCCTCCTGCATTTCCTGCAACTCTTGATTCAGAATCTGAGTGGAATCGGCTTGATTCTGGCTGTTTTTGAACGAAATATTTCGAAAATCAATGGGATTACCCTCCCCATCTACCATGATGATAGGAAATGAATAATTCTGCTGAATGATCTCTTGATTGATAAAAGTGAGGTTTTCGGAAGTGGTCGCTGCATAGTCCAAAGCCGCAGACAAAACGCGTATTTGTCTATCCTCTCGCTCCCGAAGTTCCTCCACTAGCCGATGGGTATACCCAATGGATCCCAAGCCCAGAAGTAGGGAAATTAAAAAAATCAGCCACTTGACTAACTTTTTATTTTGATAGAAATCGATCGAGGCCAAATCGGGCAACCTGTTGTTCATTCGAATGGCTAGCTTTATACTAAGTAGTAACTAAAGAAATGAAATTAAAGTATCTCTGCCACTAAAAAAAAGAGGTTTTATTGGAAAATCGCCAACCTTGGCAAAAACACCCCAACCCCAGAAAGTTAAGATCCTAGTCTCAATTACTGCTGCGCAGCCATTTCCAGAGCACCTTGTAGGATGGTTTGGTGCCATGCATCAAAATTCCGATGCGGTAAATTTTTGCTGCTAGCCAGGTGGTGCCAAAAAATCCCAACACAAGCAAGCCCATAGAAAGACCCAATTCCCAATAGGGGACCCCATAACTTATTCGTCCCATCATCGCAATCGGCGAAGTCAGCGGAATAATAGATAGCCAAAAGGATGTGCTACTGCCTGGATCCTGAAGCACAAAAACAAACAAGCCCATGTACCCAACCAATAAGGGGATGGTAATGGGAAACATAAATTGCTGGGCATCCGAAGGAGCATCTACTGCTGCGCCCACTGCTGCAAATAAGGCTCCGTACAACAAGTACCCTCCCAAAAAGTAAAACACAAATGCTGCCACCAGAGTCACAAAATCAATCCCATGGATGACTTGAAGAATTTCTCCCAATTGCCCTGTATCTGGGGAGGTTGCCATTAGCTCTGGATTGGCCATTTCCATAGCCTGTTGCTGTGGCATCTGCATCCCCAATACACCCATCACCACCGTAGAAAGTGTACTTACCAGGAGTACCCAGATTAGAAACTGCGTTAAACCTACTGCACCAATTCCCACGATTTTTCCCATCATGAGTTGAAATGGCTTCAAGGAAGAAACCAAAATCTCCACAATCCGAGTGGACTTTTCCTCGATGACGCCCTGCATGATCTGGTTGCCATAAATGAATATAAACAGGTAAATCAAGATCCCTGATAAAAATCCTATCGCGTAATTGACCGTAGCATCCGTGATTTTTTCTTCCCCCGCCTCCCCTAGGGTAAGGGATTGAATCTTCACATCTGTCCTGATTTCCTTCAGCACAATGGGATCTATGCCTTTGGCATACAAGCGCTGGTCCTCAATTTTTCGTTTGAGCGCCCCTTCCAAATAGCCAATCAAGGAGGTGCTTGGATTTTCCATCCCATAAAATTGAATTCCTTGTGGAGCAGAAAGTTCCATCTTGGGAAGGTAGAGTACTCCATAGCGCTCTCCCGAGTTGACCAAGGTTTTGGCCTCCTCCAAACTTTTACCGGAAGAGCTAAATGCATATTGCTCCGAGCTTTCCATAAAAAATAATCCCGTCTCATCGACTACTTCGATCACGCGGAGGGATTGATTTTCTTTTTCCTCCACCGCTATCCAAACAAAGACGGCCATGATGGCTGGAAAAATCAACGGAGTAAGTAAGGTGGCGATTAGGAAGGATTTTTTCTTCACCCGAGCCAGGTACTCCCGCTGAATGACAAGCAATACCTTATGCATGACCGCTCGCATTTACTTGTTGAATAAAAATTTCCTCCATGCTCGGAAAGCGCTCTTGGAAAGAAGTAACCTGCCCAAAGGCCATCAATTCCTGCAGGAGCTGATTTGGGGACTGCCCATTTACTGGCAACAACAACTCAACTCGCCCCCCTTCTCGGGATTCTACCTGCCAGTGGGCCGGTAATTCTTGATTGAGTTGATCTATACTTGCTCGAATCTCCAAGGGCCTAAACCTGGATTTGATTTCTCGGATACTTCCATCCAAAATTTTCTTGGACTTGTGAATCATGGCCACTTGATCACATAGTAATTCAACCGACTCCATGCGGTGGGTACTCAACAAAATAGTCGTTCCTGTCTTCTTTAATTCTAGAATTTCATCCTTTAGAAGGGCTGCATTGACTGGGTCGAAGCCGGAAAAAGGCTCGTCCAAAATCAATAGCCTAGGCTCGTGAATGACTGTAGCTATAAATTGGATTTTCTGAGCCATGCCTTTCGACAGGTCTTCAATTTTCTTGTTTTTCCAAGAAGCAATATCAAACTTCTCCAACCACAGCTGCACCCGCTGCTTTGCTTCTGAAGCCGTCAGCCCTTTAATCCTTGAAAAATAAATGAGCTGATCCCAAACTCCCATTTTTTTGTACAAGCCTCGCTCCTCTGGAAGGTATCCGATTTTACGAATAGACTCTCCAGATAGACGCTGCCCATCCATCACTACTTCCCCACTGTCCTGTTCAATGATTTGATTGATGATTCGGATAAGGGTAGTTTTTCCAGCACCATTGGGTCCCAACAAACCAAAAATTCCTCCTTGCGGAACCACTAAATCCAGGTCAGTTAGCGCTTTGTGGCTACCATAAGCCTTGTTGAGTTGGTGGATTTCTAACATGCTTACTCGATTGTGAGAGCGCCAACGCCTACATCTAAAATAAATTCCAAGAGTCTTGGGTCTGAGGCAGCATAGCCTTTGGTTACAAAAATATCCTCCCCTATGGCTCGAAGGTAATCTGGAACAGATGTTCTACAGAGTGGGGTGGTTTTCAAGCGGATTTTTACTGGATTGGATTCGGGGGGCAGCTTGAGATAAATCGTACCCCCGCCTACAGCTGCAATTACTTGTGCTTTGGAAGTTTGGCCTATACCATAATTCAAGTTGATTTCTCCATAGTTCACCTCAATGATCACTTTTTTGGCTTGAACTTGCTGCGCCTGACTAAGGTCCACTATACCCATGTTGAGTGTGACCAGCAGGGTATCCATGCCGATCAATTTAGAAGTTGTTGAGCTATTGTGAATGGAGACGTCTGCACTCGCACTTTTTATTTTCAGTGTGGAAATAGCCAATTGGGCAAGATCAAAATCTGCCGTACCCATACCCAAGTTAAACTCCAAATTGTATGCATAGCCGCTAGCTAGTCCTACATCCCAGGAATGGTCAAAGCCGTTGGAAGTTGAAAACAATTTGGTAGTGATGCTTTTCCCTAAGTTGTCCGATTCAATGTTCTTGTGTACCAAACTGGCATTAACTGCATTTTTTACAGTGGACGAGCGAAAATCGGGAAGAATGTTTGCTTGCAATAGATGGCCATGAATGGAGACAGGGTCTATTCCTGCACTTCGCTTGACTTTAGTTTGGCTTTTGTAGGTGCTAAAATTTAAACTCACCTTCTCTATTCCTTCCTTTGCCGCCACTCGGTATTCCCGAACAAATTGTGCATGGACCCAACCCCCTGCAAAGGGTAAGAGGAAAAATACAAGGCACAATTTTTTAAACATAGCAATAGGGTACGCGAGAAGCCAAAAAAGGTTTTTTAAAAATATAAAAAAAGCCAGAGGTTGACTCTGGCTTTTCAATTTTTTAAAAAAACTCTTTCATTCGATCAAAGAAGGATTTCTCCTGTTTGCCTGGATCGGGCTTGAAGTTTTCAGAATTCTTAAGCCCTTCCAAAACAGTCCGCTCCTCCTTGGAAAGCGTAGTTGGGGTCCAAACATTGACCATAATCAACTGGTCCCCTCTGCCATAGCCATTGATATCTTTAATGCCCTTTCCTTTGAGTCGAAGCATTTTTCCACTTTGGGTTCCCGGATCAATTTTGATTTTCACCTTACCATCCAGGGTAGGTACCTCTACCGATTCCCCTAAAGCAGCATCAATAAATGAAATATGCAGGTCATAGATCACATTGTTTCCTTCTCGCTGGAAAACACCGTCCTCAGCTTCTTCGATCACAATCAAGAGGTCACCTGGAATTCCTCCAGGCATTTCATTACCCTTGCTGGACATGCTCAATTGCATACCCTCACCTACCCCACCTGGAATCGTAATGGAGATGACTTCTTCCTTGAGGAGCAATCCTCGTGAATCTGCGTCATCTGGCTTCTTGTCAACCAATTGTCCTGATCCGGCACAAACACCACAGGTGCTTGCTGAAACCATCTGGCCCAGCATGGTATTTACTACCTTTTTTACTTGACCCGAACCTTGGCAAGCGGAACAGGTTTTGAAGGTCACACCAGGAGCTACCACCTGGCGTTTCACTTTAATTTTCTTTTCTACACCATTCGCAATTTCACTCAGGGTGAGCTTCAACTTGACACGAAGGTTGGTGCCTTTTTTGGTGCGTCTTCCTCCGCCGCCTCCGCCAAAGAAGGACCCAAAGCCCCCACCGCCAAAAATATCTCCAAACTGGGAGAAAATGTCTTCCATATTCATCCCTCCTCCTCCGAAGCCACCATTACCGCCTAGCCCTTGGTGGCCAAACTGGTCGTAACGCTGCTTCTTTTCAGGATTGCTCAATACCTCGTAGGCCTCCGCAGCCTCCTTAAACTTTTCTTCAGCCTCAGGATTGTCCGGGTTTTTATCGGGATGGTACTGAATCGCGAGTTTGCGATAGGCTTTCTTGATGTCTTCTGCACTTGCAGATTTAGAAACACCAAGTACCTCGTAATAGTCTCTTTTTGCCATAATTTATGTTATGCTCCGGTCACTACTTTGGCGAATCGAACTACCTTTTCACCTAGTAAGTATCCTTTTTCTACCACATCTACCACTGCACCCTTAAACTCTGGGCTTGGAGAAGGGATCTGTGTAATTGCCTCTTGCGTATCTGGATCAAATGCTTTTCCAATCAAGTCCTCCATCGGCTTTAAGCCCTTGGAGTCTAGAATTTTTACCAATTTGTGAAAGATCAACTGGTTTCCCTCTTGGATTTTTTGAGGGTCTACCTCTTTTTCTGCTGCCTTTAAGGCACGCTCAAAGTCATCGACAACCGGAATTAAGTCTTTCAAGACATCCTCCGAGGCAGTTTTTATCAAGTCAATGCGCTCCTTGGCAGTTCTTTTCCGAAAGTTTTCAAAATCAGAATAGAGGCGAAGGTATTTCTCCTTCAATTCGCCTACCTCAGCAGACAATTTTTGTTCCTGGCTCAGCTCATTTTCTTCAGCAACTTCCTCTGCTGAGGCAGTAGACTCTTCCAATTTCGTTTCGTCGAGGTGCAATTCCCCTTCTTGCTCTTCTTGATTTTTATTTTCCATGGGTGTTTTGTTCGTAGTTGGCGTTAATTGAATGAACAAGTAGTTTGCCAGACCATCAAGGCTGACAAAGTGGCGGATTTAGGAATGAATTGCCTGCCAGATTAAATCCTTCAGTTTCTCCAAATTAAACTGGCTGACAGAGGAGATAAACACAAAAGGCAGGTCATTGGGTAGTTCGCGTTCCATCTCTTTCATGAGTTGTTCATCGAGCATATCTACCTTTGAAATTGCAAGCAAGCGCTTCTTGTCCAACAGTTCGGGATTGTATTTTCTCAATTCACCCAACAAGATTTGGTACTGTTCCTTGATGTCCTTCGCATCTGCGGGGATCAAAAATAAAAGTATCGAGTTGCGTTCAATGTGTCTCAAAAATCGAATCCCCAGCCCTTTTCCCTCAGCAGCACCTTCAATAATTCCAGGAATATCTGCCATCACGAAGGATTTGTCGTCGCGGTAACCGACCACGCCCAAGTTGGGAACCAAGGTTGTAAAGGGGTAGTCCCCGATTTCTGGCCTAGCGGCAGAGATAGCAGAAAGTAAGGTGGACTTTCCTGCATTTGGGAAACCTACCAATCCTACATCGGCTAACAATTTCAACTCAAGAATAATCCATTCCTCAATGCCTTCTTCCCCAGGCTGCGCAAAATGTGGGGCTTGGTTGGTGGCGGTTTTAAAGTGATCGTTGCCCAAGCCTCCTCGACCTCCCTTGGTAAGAATGATTTCTTGACCATGGGTGGTGATTTCAAAACGCTTTTCGCCTGTTTCGGCGTCTTTGGCAACGGTTCCAAGTGGCACTTCCAAAATGACATCTTTTCCGTCTGCACCTGTTCTTCGACCCCCATCTCCACCTTTTCCAGGATCCGCTATGACATGTTTCTTGTATTTGAGGTGAAGGAGTGTCCACAATTGGGAACTTCCTCTGAGGATAATATGCCCCCCACGACCTCCATCTCCTCCGTCAGGTCCACCTTTAGGCACGTGTTTTTCCCTGCGGAAATGCACAGAACCTGCACCGCCAGCCCCTGAACGGGAGCAAAATTTTACGTAATCAATGAAGTTAGAGTCAGCCATGGATGGTAAATGAAAAAAGGCTAAGCCCTAGAGCCTAGCCAAGTCTTGGAAATGCAAATTTAGCAAAAGCTAGGGATCAATACCCATCAATCACTGCAGCAATCTGGTCAAAGATTTCTTCGATCTTTCCAACTCCATCGATTTGATGAAATTTACCCTGTTTTTCGTAGTAAGCTGCCACTGGTAGGGTCTCGTCTAAGTATACCTGAATTCGGGTATTTATTTTTGCTTCTTCCTGGTCATCTACACGACCAGAGGTTTTCCCTCTTTCTAGGATTCGCTGCTTTAGGATTGCTTGTGGCACCTCCAAAGCAATCATTCCGGAAATCTTCATCCCATTTTTTGAGAGCATGGCATCCAAGGCTTCTGCCTGTGCAGTGGTACGCGGAAAGCCATCAAAAATATATCCTTTACTATCTTTTGTAGTAGCGATTTTATCCTCTACCATTTGGATGACAACCTCATCTGGAACCAGGTGTCCTTTATCCATGAATCCTTTTGCCAAATTCCCTAAGGCTGTTCCTTCTCCAAGGTGTTTGCGAAACAAATCTCCAGTGGACAAGTGAGTCAATCCATAGGAGGCAATAATTTTTTCACTCTGAGTGCCTTTTCCAGCACCTGGAGGTCCAAACAAAACAAGATTAAGCATAGAAGCTAGATTTAGGGGATACTAAGCTGATAAATTTCTGGATAATTACGACCTGCTCCATCGTAATCAAGACCAAATCCGACCACAAATTTATTCGGAATTTCAAAACCGACATAATCTAAGGGATAATTAAAGGAAAAAGCCTCTTTTTTGAAGAGCAAGGTTGCTATTGCAACTCGTTTGGGCTGAAAAGTAGCCAGTTTTTCAAGTAAATAGGCCATACTTTTACCCGTATCTACAATATCTTCGACAATGATCACGCTTTTTCCAGCAATCGAAGTAGGAATTCCAATTGCTTCCGACACCAGGCCTGTGGATTGCATTCCTGAATAGGAAGAAATCTTGATAAACTCACAGGAGATTGGCAGCGGAATTGCCCGAACTAAATCCGCTAGGAAGAGAAAAGAGCCGTTGAGCACTCCAAGCAACACCAGGTCTTCACCTTCAAAATCAGCGCTAATTTGAGCGCCCAACTCCTGGATCCGTTGCTCCAATTGTCCTTTGCTGAGGTAGGTCTCAAAGGTTTTATCTTTAATCTGAATCTTCTTCATTGTCAAGTTTACAATTCTTTGAATAGGTATTGGTACAGTTGAACCATGGATTCCAGGTCTTGGATCGAAACTTTTTCATCCGGGCTATGCACCTGATCTTCTGCCGCCCCAATGAAGCACCAATCCATCGCATAGGGTGAAAACTGGATTTCCCGACCATCACTTCCCCCATAGGCTTCCACCTCCAACTGAAATGGAATTCCACTCTTTTGAGCAAGTTGGATGAGGCGATCTATGAATTTTTTGCGAGGAATAAATTTATCTCGAATAGAAACAACCACCCCTTCGTGGTAATTAACCCCATCGGTAATCCAAGTTATATCCGAAATTAGCGCCTGCTTGACTGGGGCAATTTTTTGAATAAATGGAAGTAAAAAAGGCATGCTACCCCCTCCATGCTCTTCGTAAGTCGTAAAAACCACCCAACCATCTTCCAAGGATTCGCAAAGCTGCAAGGCTGCATATACCCCTAGTCGATTGTCCAAGTAGGCTGCTTGGATAAACTCGGAATCTATACGAATATCCTGTGCAAAAGAAAGCCGAGTCCCTCTTTCTATTTTTCTAGGAAAGTCGTGAAAGAGCTCCTCTCCCTCTACAACAAGTTGGCAGGAAATCTCTCCTAAACTATCTCTTCCCACTAGTCGAGTTCCGGAAATCAGCTCAGGACCTCCTACCGGAATTAATTGATTTGCATACCGAACCATAAAGCCAATGGTGTCAATATGGGCAAAAACGGCTGTTCGTGGATTGCCAAATTTTAGTAAAATACAATCATGAAACTCCTCCCCCTCATAGACCTCTGGAACAACCTTCCAGCTACTTTTTCGTTTGTGAATAAAAGCTGAAATCCAAGAAGCTGCAACGGCCTCATCGCCTGAGACAGATTGGATGTAAAGTAATTCATTCAGAAAATTAGAAATTGGCATAGCTTGTGTAAACAAAAAAGCGAAATAAAACTTTAATAAAAGAGAAACAAATTTGTTAAAGGCTTGTTTTTTAAATAAATCTTGTAGTTTTGCATTGAAATAAAAGCAATTATATTTGTAATCAGATTTACCAATCCTTAATAAAATCGAAACAAAAATTTTTTGTCATGAAAAAATTAATACTCTCTATCCTTTTGACCGGCTCTTTGGCTTTTGCATCCAATGCCCAAGAATTCAACAAATGGTCACTTGAGGCTTCTGCAGGCTTCAACAAGCCGATGGCTCCATTTAGCGCAGGTTTTATTTCTCCAACGCTTAACCTAGGACACGCAGATCTTGGGGTACGTTACATGTTCAACGAGAAGTTTGGAGCGAAACTTGACTACGGTTTCGGTTCTTTCCAAGAACTAAAAGACACCAAAGCATTCGACACGAAGTATTTCAGACTTAATCTTCAAGGTGTAGCCAACGTTGGTCGCATCATGAACTTTGAATCTTTCTCCAGCAAACTTGGAATGCTGTTCCACATGGGTGGAGGTATCGGTGTAGTGAATCCTGAATTGAATCGTTTCAACGATTTCAACGATAAAGTTTACACCATGATTTTTGGTCTTACTCCACAAATCAAGTTGAGCGAAAAAGTTGCTCTTGTGGGTGATGTATCTACAGTATTGAATGGTCGTCAAACTGTCACTTTCGATGGTTCTACAGCTATCCTACCTAGCACAATGGCTAACGCCGCTACAAACAATGGTTTCTACGGTCCTAACGCAAACTGGTGGACTGGTACTTTGGGATTGAATATCTACTTAGGAAAAGAAACTCAGCATGCTGATTGGTACATCGCTGCTAACAACTATGCTACTAAAGAGGAATTGGCTACACAAATCAATGGCATCAAAGACATGTTGAAAGACTCAGATGCTGATGGTGTTCCTGATTACTTGGACAAAGAGCCTAACACTCCTGCTGGAGCAAGAGTAAGCCCAAGCGGTTCTACCCTTGATTCTGACGGTGATGGTACTCCTGATCACTTAGACAAGTGTCCTTTCCAGCCAGGTGCTGCTGCTTCTAACGGTTGCCCAGTTGAGGTTTCTAGAGACGAAGTAGATTACTTGAGAAAAGCAATCAACGATGGTTATGTTAACGTGTACTATGCTTTCGATAGCGCTAAGCCACTAGGATATTCCATCAGCTCTGCTCAATACATCTCCAACTTCTTGAAGAGAAATCCAGGTGTATCTGTTGAAGTAAAAGGTTATGCTGACGAATTGGGTGAGGAAGATTACAACATCAAACTTTCTGAAAGCAGAGCCAAGGCAGTATATGACTTGATCATCGCTTCTGGTGTAGATGCTTCTAGAGTATCTTACAAAGGTTACGGAGAAGATACTTCAGTAGATAAGTCTTCTGCAGACGCAAGACAAATGGCAAGAAGAGCTAGCTTCGTAGTGAAGTAATTCTTGATCACATACTAAAAGAGGCTGGGTTATCCCAGCCTCTTTTTTTTGTCCCTTATCCGTAAGATACATTCCTGCTCAGTAGCTTACCTCCTCGTAAATAGCTCCGAATTACCAACTGGAGTTTTGAAGATCTTCCTCCTTTTCTTTGTATTTTTAGACATGTTTATACTTTCTCAACAGACTTCCATTGCCAATCAATTCCTAGCAGAATTACGCGATAAGCATATCCAAATGGACCGGATGCGCTTTCGAAAAAATCTAGAACGGCTTGGTGAAGTTTTAGCATTCGAGGTATCCAAAACCTTAACCTATCAAACGAAAGAAATTCAAACTCCTTTGGAGAAAACGGAAATGCAGTTGCCCGCTGATCAGGTGGTTGTGGTTGCAGTATTGCGCGCAGCGCTTCCCTTTTACCAAGGCTTTTTGAATTTTTTTGATCAGGCAGAAAGTGGGTTTATTGGTGCCTTTCGGGAAGAGAAGGGAAGCGAACTAAGGGTAAATTTGGGTTATCATGCGAGCCCAAACTTGGACAATAAGGTGTTGATCTTAGTAGATCCCATGCTGGCTACGGGCCAATCCTGTGTGGAATCTCTACAAACCCTACTCAAACATGGCACTCCAAAGGCCATTCACTTGGTAGCTGCATTTGCTGCTCCCGAAGGTGTGGAGCACCTTAAGAAATTCATACCCGTTCCATATTCCCTGTGGCTGGGCACCTTGGACGCACAACTCAACTCCCAATCCTACATCGTCCCCGGCTTAGGAGATGCAGGAGATCTCGCCTTTGGAGAAAAAATCTAATCCCAAGGAATCGAAAGAATTGACCAAGGCCATGGCGCTGGAGAACAAAACTTACGAAATTTTTGTTTTTAGAGCCTCTCCAACTGTAATTCCAGTTGGAATTTACCTAGCACTCTCCCACGCAACTACAATCCTAAATTGAATTAAAACCTGATCCATGCGTGAAGCTTTTCTGACTTTTGTCGGTATTTACCTCCTATCCATGTTCAAATTTGTTGCTGGCCCCATATTGGGAGCAGCAGCAGGCTACAGCCCATGGCAAATCATTTTGGTGAGCTTATTGGGGATGATGAGTAGTGTGACCCTCTTTACTTTTCTCGGTACACGCTTAAAAAAGTGGGCCAATGGTCGCTTTGGAAAACAAAAAAAGTTATTTACACCAAAAAATCGCCGAATCGTACGCGTGTGGAATTCTTACGGAGAGATGGGCATTGCTTTTTTAACGCCCATTCTACTCACTCCTATTGGAGGAACCCTAATCCTGGTTTCTTTTGGTTCAGCAAAGAAGAAGATTTTCAGCTACATGCTGTTGAGTGGACTGGCTTGGGCTACATTCTTCAGTTTTTCTATAGACTGGCTGCTTTCCATACCAGTTGTGGCGGCACTATTCGGGTAACTCCTGATCTGGAAGTATTTCAATATCTTGGATCAATACCCGCTTGGCAATTTCTTGCCCTGTCAAGGTAGCTGCTAAGCCGCCCATGGCCGTCTCCTTATAACGGCTTTCCATAGATGCTCCAATCTCACCCATTGCTTCAATGCATTCATCCACTGGAATCACCGCACTGACATTGGATAAGGCGATTTGAGCGGAACTAAATGCAATCGCCGCTGCACTTGCATTTCGTACCACACAAGGCACTTCAACCAGTCCAGCCACCGGATCACATACTAGGCCTAACATACACTGAATCGTAATGGCTACTGCATTAAAAAGTTGATCCGTAGTGCCGCCCAAGCAATGCACAATCGCTCCTGCTGCCATCGCTGCGGCAGAACCCGTTTCCGCTTGACAGCCGCCCACTGCTCCCGCCAAACTTGCCTTTTGCTCAATAATCAAGGCAATCCCAGCGCCGATCAACAAGCCTTCACAAATTTGAGCATCGGTCAGATCATGAATTTCTTGAAGCGTAACCAAAGTTCCAGGTAGGATTCCAGAGGCGCCAGCCGTAGGTGCTGCCACTACCCGGCCCATACAGGAGTTGACCTCTTTGGCCGCCAAAGCTCTTGAGATTAAGCGCTGAAACTCCGGTGATAGAACAGTCAAAGGATTGGTGTAGACTTTCTTGGCCCCATTGGCAATCATCCCTGACCGAGAACTCATTTCCTGTTCCAGGCCTGTCTTCACTGCATCCTTCATGACCTGATAGGCTTGCTGTATACCTTGCCAAATTTGCTCATTGGTAGCACCTTTTTGTGCCACTTCATAGTCAAGGACTATATCTACAAGCGAAAGCGAATGCTCTTCGCTGTATTTTTTCCATCCACTAAAACTTTCAAATAGGAATGACATGATACTTTGGGTTTATTTCATTTTAATTAAAAGGCCTCAAACTACTGGGCTAGCTTAAAAATCAAAATTGATTGTTTGGGTAAGACCAGGATCCAAACTCAAAGCCACTGGGCAGGTTCGAGCAGCATTTTTTAATTTTTGACTAAATTCTGGGGTAAATGGGGCACCAGACCAATGAAAGTCAACTTGAATTTCTTTGATCTTTCTGGGACTGCTTTCCATAATTTTGGTGATTTCCCAAGAAAGCCCTTCCAAAGAAATTCCATCACGCTCTGCGACAATGCCCATAATCGTGACCATGCAACTCCCTAAGGCAGCAGAAACTAAATCAGTTGGCGAGAACGCCTCTCCCTTTCCGTTGTTGTCCAGCGGTGCATCCGTCAGCAGAGCATTTCCTGAAAGAACATGCGTAGCTTGGGTTCTCAAGCTTCCTAAGTACGAAC
>Ga0192647_101712_pt1 | contig 14130 bp, 16 predicted proteins | sample LauGreFa1BDMLBSN_2_FD_133046 | JGI IMG/M metagenome (GOLD analysis project Ga0192647, IMG submission 133046) | Freshwater lake microbial communities from Lake Michigan, USA - Fa13.BD.MLB.SN - reassembly | ecosystem: Environmental > Aquatic > Freshwater > Lake | place: Lake Michigan, USA...
AGCAGCTTGGCATTGCGCCACGTGGGACGCACGGGCATTTCCTACGAGGACTTGTGTGGCAAGGGCGCCCATCAAATTTCGTTTGCACAAGTGGATGTAGAAAAAGCCTCCGAGTATTCATGTGAAGACTCAGACCAATGTTTGGATGTGCATGGCGTGCTTTGGCCGCGCATTCAAGCCGAAGCCAAATTGCGTGCTATCTACGACATAGAAATTGCCACCAGCGAAGCCCTGTTCCGCATTGAACGCAATGGCGTGCTCATTGATGGCCCCACGCTGGCTGCGCAAAGCCAAGCCTTGGGGCAGCGCATTTTGCAATTGGAAACCGAAGCTTATGAAATTGCAGGCCAGCCCTTCAACTTGAGCAGCCCCAAGCAATTGGGCGAAATCTTTTTTGACAAGTTGGGTTTGCCTGTTATTAAGAAAACAGCCACGGGTGCACGCAGTACCGACGAAGAAGTGCTTGAGAAGTTGGCAGAAGACTATCCTTTGCCAGCGCGTATTTTGGAACACCGTAGTTTGTCTAAACTCAAAGGTACCTATACCGACAAGCTGGCGCAGATGGCCTTGCCTAGAACGGGTAGGGTGCACACGCACTACGCGCAAGCCGTGGCTGTGACAGGGCGCCTGTCTAGCAACGATCCCAACTTACAAAACATTCCCATTCGCACGGCTGAGGGGCGCAAAGTTCGCGAAGCTTTTGTGGCACCTGCTGGCAGTTTGATTGCCAGTGCCGATTACTCCCAAATTGAATTGCGCATCATGGCGCACCTCAGTGGCGATGAAGCCTTGTTGCGTGCGTTCCATCAAGGTTTGGATGTGCACAAAGCCACGGCAGCAGAAGTGTTTGGCTTAACGCCCTACCAAGTCTCGAGTGAGCAACGCCGCTATGCCAAGACCATCAACTTCGGTTTGATTTACGGCATGAGTGCGTTTGGTCTGGCCAAAGCTTTGGGCATTGACAACGGCGCTGCCAAAAATTACATCGAGCGCTACTTCCAACGCTTTGCAGGCGTGAAGCGCTACATGGATGAAACACGCGAACAAGCCAAATCACAAGGCTATGTCGAAACCGTGTTTGGCCGTCGTTTGTATTTGCCAGAAATCAACTCGCCAAATGGCCCCAGACGGGCTGGTGCAGAGCGAGCCGCCATCAATGCGCCCATGCAAGGCACTGCAGCCGATTTGATCAAGCTGTCGATGATTGCCGTTCAAGAAGGCATTGACCGTGAGCAACGCAAAACCAAAGTGATCATGCAGGTGCACGATGAATTGGTGTTTGAGGTGCCAGAAGATGAAGTGGAATGGCTCAAAGTGGCGGTGCCCAAATGGATGGCCGATGTGGCTGAGCTCAAAGTGCCTTTGCTGGCCGAAGTGGGTGTCGGGTTGAATTGGGATCAGGCGCATTGATTTTGCTGCCAACTGGGTCAATGAAAACATTGAGTTTGATTCGATGAAGAACAGCATCCAAAAATTTCAAAGTGCCTTGGGTGAGGCCGATAGGCAAGTTTTGCAGTCTTGTTTGCAACAGGCCATGCAGCCCTTACCCGAAGAGGCCATGCCTTGGTATTTGGGAGAGGCACATTCGCCATCCGGTTACCTCACGCCAGAACATGCCAAGGTGCTTTTGAGTTTGCGACAAGACTGGCACACAGTGCCGCATGGTTTGCGCTGGGACACCCCTGAAAAAACACACGCTTCTAGAAGTTTCGCGCTTGCAAATTTGGCCGCTGAGTTGCGTGACCTTGGCCATGTGACAGGCTGGCGCAATGAAAAGTTCAGCTATTGGCCCGATGCCATCATTTTGGCCAACGGTCATCCCATTGAGCCGACTGGCGCGCTGTCCGCTGCATTTGAAATGGAACGCGCCGCCTACAGATTTTTTGGCTTGCGCGCACATGCGGTGCATGTCAACGGCTTTACCGAAGATGGTTTTTTGTGGTGCGGACGGCGGTCGTTGACCAAGGCCACCGACCCAGGCATGTTGGACAACATTGCGGCAGGCGGTTTACCTGTGGGAGAGTCTTTGCAGACTTGTGGTGTGCGTGAAATGGCAGAAGAAGCCGGCTTGTCTGAGGCGCTGGCTTTAACAGCGGTGGCGCAGGGCCAAGTGACCACTTGCCGATCTGTGCCTCGTGGATGGCATCATGAAACGCTGTGGGTTTACAACTTGTTGATGCCAGCCGATGTGCAGCCGGTGAACCAAGACGGTGAGGTGGCTGAGTTCAGTTTGCTGTCGCCTGCGCAAGTGGTGCAGGCCATTGCATCAAAGCGAATGACGGTAGACGCTGCTTGCGTGCTGGCTCATGCGGTTTTACATGCCAATTGATTTTGATATTTATGCCATGGCCGTGGTGCTATTGGGCTATTTTGTTTTGGGCATTGCAGGATTTGGTTCGGCCTTGATCATCGTGCCATTGTTGGCATGGAATTGGCCACTGGCATTTGTCGTGCCCTTGGTATTGCTGATCGATGTGCCCGCCGCTGTTTTGCACACAGGCTTGAATTTCCGTCAGGTGATGTGGCGCGAATTGCCATCGCTACTGCCTTCCGTTGTTCTTGGCGCTCTGGTGGGCATTGGCTTGATTCAATGGACCGATGGCGACGGTTTGCTTTTGGGCTTGGGTTTCTATGTAATTTACATCGGATGGCAAGGCCTTAAGGGAGCGGTAACGGCCATTCGATTCAAGGCCACGTCTTCTCACCCCTTTGGCTTTGCAATGGGCTTGGTCGAGACACTGTTTGGCACAGCCGGGCCAGTGGTTATGTCGTGGCTGTCGCAACGGGTTTCAGATCCATTTGTGATCAGGGCCACCATGCCGATGACCATCATAGGCTTGTCGACCATTGCGCTTGGCATGGTGGGTGTGTCAGGTGGTTTAAACAATTTGTCGCTTTGGCAAAATTTTGCAGTTTTGCTACCATTCGCGCTAACTGGAGTTTGGCTTGGACATCAGTTTTCCAAGCGAATTTCTGCGGCGGTACTCAGGCCTTTTATTTATGGGTTTTTGTGCCTAAGTGGGTGTGTCTTGTGCGCAAGGGCGTTTCGCGGTTTATATTCATTCTTTATCAATTAAGTAAATCAGATGATTCCAATTCATGTCGAATCCGCTTGGAAAGGCACTTCCGATTGCCGCTCGTGTGGCATTCGTGATTTGGTTTTGTTCGCCGATTTGAATGAAGACGATTTTGGTCTGATTCATGCGCCCATCGACGACATGGCCTATCCGGTGGGTGGTTTGCTTTACTCAGAAGGTGACAAAGCGCTGGGGGTGTTCACGCTGCGTCAAGGCATGGTTAAGTTGGTTCGATCGACAGCAGACGGTCGTGAACGCATTATTCGTGTCATGCGCGCTGGCGATGTGGTGGGTATTGAAGCATTGGCCACGGGGCACTACGATTCAGAAGCGGTGGCACTGAATGATGTGAAGGTGTGCCGCATCCCTTTGGGTGTGATGCACAACCTCAGCACACAATCGCCCAGACTGCACAATCGGTTGATGCAGAAATGGCAACAGGCTCTAAAGGGCGCAGACGATTGGCTAGCCGATTTAAATTTTGGAACCGCGCGCCAAAGGGTTTCAAAATTCATTCTGAAAATGCGCCATGAAGATTTGCCAGATCAAAGCAGCATGTTTTCACGTGAAGACATGGGCGCCATGATGGATCTCAAGCTGGAAACAGTGAGCCGTGAAGTGAGTGGTCTTGTTCGTGAGCAAGTCATTGAGCCCATGGACAAAGCGGGGCGACTCTACCGCATTCAGAACGAGAAAGCTTTGCAATCGGCCTGAGTGCGATATTGATCAGGATTTGGGTGAGGTTCCCGACAAAAACAGTCGGAGGAAAAATACACCCATGCCGAGCATGAAGACAATGCCGATGAAACTCATCAGGCCATAGTCTGTAAATAACAAGTCGTGTAAAAGTTTCATCAATTTCTCCTTCAGTGATTTGCTGAAATAGCAAACTCAACGTGTATATCTTGCTAGCGCTGAGCTAAGCGCGCTTTGATTTACAACAAGTTTTGTGAAGATTTCACTGATACAAATGACTGGACATCTTTATACCTAAGGGGGTATATTTAGACGTCGTTAAATTGATTGAAATGGTTTGCAAAATGAAAACACCCCATGACTTGGTAGCAGCCGCCAAACAAGCGGTCCTTGAAGTTCCAATCGACAAAGCACCTGCTGTGATTGCGCAAAATGACGTCTTGATAGACGTTCGTGAAGCGGAGGAGTTTCAGGCAGGACATTTGCCAGGTGCTATTCACATGTCACGCGGTATGTTGGAGTTCAAGCTTGCGGCCAACCCGCAATTTCAATCACGCGATCTCAAAATTACCTTGTATTGCAAAACCAGTGGCAGGGCAGCCTTGTGCGCTCAATCACTCAAGGAAATGGGCTACTCAAATGTCAGCTCTATTGCGGGTGGTTTTGACGCATGGCAAGCGGCTGGTTTTCATGTTGAAAAACCAGTTGCGCCATCTTTTGACTAATCCTCTCTAGAAAGAACGATTTCATGAGTACCTTTGAACACGCTGAATTGATTCAAAACATCAATGAATCCCTTACGCCTTTTCGCAAATCTCAATCCGACACCATGCAAGCTTTTGGTCAATTGGCACGCAGTGCAATGGCTGAAGGCGAACTCAGCACCAAGCACAAAGAATTGATTGCTTTGGCCATTGGCATTACGCAGCATTGTTCAGGCTGCATCGGCTTTCATGTCAAGGCACTTTTGAAGTTGGGTTGCACACGCAAAGAGTTGGAAGAAATGCTAAGCGTATGCATTTACATGGGGGGCGGTCCAGCCTTGATGTACGCAGCTGAAGCCCTCAAAGCTTGGGATTCGATGGCCAGCCAATATTCATAAGTTTGGTTTTTGGCCAAGGTAGCCAACCAGTGAAGACATGCCCCTGTGGCCAGGACCTTCATCGACTTCTTGAAGATAGGTTTTAAGGTCTAAGATTTTGTAGCCTTTAAATGAGCTTAGCAGCAGCGCTTCGTCATACAGGTTTTCAAGAATGCCAGGACCACCTGTTTTGTATTGCATCTGCGCCTTGTCATAACCTTGAATGATCAAGGTACCACCGGCTTTGAGCGAGAAGTTTAATTTCTCAAAGAGTTGTGTGCGAGCTTTTGGATCGGCAAACTGAAAGAAAATGCCAGCAATGGTGTCGTATTGATTGGCCTTCCAATCAAAGCTTTCCCAGGCGCTGCAATGAAAGTTGACGTTGACTTTGTGTTTGGTTGCCAATTTTCGAGCTTTCTCAATTGCAACAGGCGAGAAGTCAAATGCATCTACATCAAATCCTTGAGACGCTAGCCACACACTGTTTCGGCCTTCACCGTCTGCGATCGACAATGCTTTGCCTTTTTGCAGAAAGGGTGTTTTGTCAGCTAAGTACTGGTTGGGTTTTTCACCAAAAAGGTAATCGTCTGTTGCGAAGCGCTCATTCCAACGCGCCAATGGGTTTGAAAACTGCGTCATGCCAGGTTGCTCCAATTGCCAATGTTGTGAACGTTGCGGTAGCCATTCTTGAGCAATAAAAGTTTGGCCATACCACTTCTCGAGCCGCTGGCACAACACAAAACCACAGGCTTGTCTTTTGGAATTTCGTTGAGACGACTGCCCAACTCTGACAAGGGAATGTTCAAGGTGCCTGGTGCATTGGCATGAGCAAACTCACCTACTGATCGCACATCGACCAATGTTGCCCCTTCACTTTTGAGTGCAGGCAGTTGTGTTTTGACTTGCTTAGCGCGCCACCACTTGTAGGTGAACCAAAGGATCAAGAGTAGAAACGGCCAATACTCTTTTAAAAACTGTTCCATCATGAACTTTCTGGTAATGACTAATTGTTAATTTGTTGGTGAATTTTTTGAATTGTTTTGCGCGCGAAGAACAATACAAAGGGAATCATCAGGCCGGCAAAAACTTCTGGATTGATGTTCATGCCAAATGCCTTTAGTGTTTTTCCAATATAAAGCGCTAAGCTCACCACGTAGTAAGTGATGGCAGCAATTGAGAGGCCCTCCACTGTCGATTGCAGTCGGAGTTGCAGCTCTTGGCCGCGTGTCAGCTTTTCAAGCAAGAGTCGGTTGTGCTGCTCTGCTGCTATTTCTACACGTGTTCGAAGCAAGGCGCTGGCCCTGGCCACTCGTTCTGCCAAGTTGCCCAGCCTGTCTGCAGTGGCGTGAACTGTTGCCATGGCGGGTGCGAGTCGCCGTTGCATGAACTCACCGACTGTTTGAATGCCTGACAGAGGATTTTCTCTCATTTCTGAAATGCGCTCTAAGACGATGGCGTTGTAAGCACGTGCTGCTGAAAATCTATAGCTGTGTTCTGCCGTTGCGCTTTCGACTTGGACAGCCAAGCCTGCCAAGTCTTTCAGCAGAACCTCATCGGTGTCTGTTTCTTTTTCAAGTCGGTTCGTGATGTTGACCAACGCCACTTCTGTTTGTGTTAATTTGGCGCCCAAGCTTTTGGCAACAGGCAGACTGAGCAATGCCATCATGCGATAAGTTTCAAGTTCCAATATTCGTTGCGCAATGCGGCCTGCTCGGCTTGGGGATGTGTTTTGAGCCGCAAGGACCAAAACTCTTTCAAAGCCTTGATCATCAATTCTCAAAGTAGACAATAAGTGTGAGTGTGATTCGCCATTGGCCGTTCTGCCCATTTTGGCGCCAATCAGTGGACTCTCACCCAGCCATAACTTGGCATGCCGAAGTGCATCTGGGTCGTCCATGCCTTGATTTAGCATGGCAAGTTGTATGGCTGTGATTGTTTTACCTGGAATGCCTTTTAACCAATCTGGGGCTAGTGCCATGGCTGCAGATTGATCAGGAAATTCTTCTGCCCAAACGACAGTGGATGGCAGATTTTGAATCAGGGTGTAGCGTGTAAATTCTGTATGTCGTTCCCAAATTAAATTGAATGCATTTGTCTGAATTTGAAAGAAGTTGGCCTTCAGCTTTTCAAGGTTCAGATTGTCTTGGCCACTTAATAAGCGCAGGTGTGCCAACTCATCTTGAACAGATACGTTTGCATTGAGCACAGCCACGTAAAAGACCAATGCGGGCAAATTGACATCGGCCGATGGCCTCGTGTGAATTTCGTTATGCAGTAAGGTCCGCAGAGTATCTTCAGTTGGCAATCTGAAACTAGAAGAATGGGGCATGCGGGTCCTTGCTCGGCAAGCAGATGTTGTTGACAGGCAACTCCTCTCGCAAGAGATTTGCATTCAATAAGATCAGTTACAAAAAATTAAAAAGCTTCTTTTTCAGCTTCAAGATAAGCAAGACTGATGTATTTGCCTATGTTGCCCTCAAACCCCTGCATGTCTTTGGCACGCTTTAAAACGCGAGCGTCTTTCATCACCATGGCCTTGGCTTCTGCTTCCGATTTACCGTCTTTGACAGCTTGTAAGCAAGGGTCCCAAATGCCAGCCATAAACTCACCGTAGGTTTGCAATAAATCCTTAGCCGGTTGACCGTGTCCTGGAAGCCAAAGTTGTTCGCCCACACTTTCAGTGATTGCTTTGTAGTATTTGAAGGTACCCAGATAAGAGCCATCATCGATATTGGCAATCCGATTGGCCATAGCAATGTCACCAATGCTGGTGACTTTGTCTTGAACCACTTGCACGCACAAGTCGGCATCTGTGTGAGCTCTACCGTAATGGTGCATCACAAAATCGACATCACCAATTTTGATTTTTTGACCGTGCTTTACAACAGTATTGGGCGCAACTGTTTTGGTGCCAACAGTCGATTGATTGGTCCAGCGCTCCATCAGGACGCGCCACGTGTTGCCCTCATTGCCTTTGATGGTTTCAATGGTTTTGGCCAAGGCATAGATGGGGAGCTGCGAACCATATTCCTCAACGAAAGCATGATTGCCCAACCAATGATCGCCATGGAAGTGGCTGTTGAAAACAGCGATCACGGGCAATGGTGTCACTTTTTTGATCATGCGAATGGCCATTTGACCAATTTGCAATGAACTGCCAGAGTCCAAAATCACGACACCTGCTGATGTGACCACAAAGCACACATTGGACATCATGCCGCGATTCTCGGGCGTGGGAAAACCATCGGGCGCAAAGATCATCCAAACGTGTTTTGACAGCTGTACAGGTGGAATGTCTTTGACAGGTGGTCCCATTAAAAAGTCTTTGACATCAGATGCAAATGTTTGCGCTTCTGGCCACATGCCCACTGCGCCCAAGCCTAAAGCAGTGGCGCCCAAAAAGGAACGACGCTTTAGGGTGGTTTGCACCAAGGTTCTTGATTGAGCGTGTGACATGTGAAGAGATCCCTTTATGCAACGTAACCTGGGTTGGGCAAACCACCCGTAATTTTGGGTGCGTTCAGTTGACGTGGCTTGATGCGGCCATTGGGTTGGGTTTTGAGCCATTGCTCGACCACGTCCCAAACCTGCTTGTTGCCTTGCGTACGTGCTTCTTCAGCCACGGGCGCCCAGCCAGCCACTTTGTATTTTTTGCCAGACTCAATCAGCTTGCCGTTCAAACGCATTTCTTCAATGCGCTTGCCCATGCCTGCTGTTGGGTTGCATTGGTATTGCAAGCCGCCTACGCGAACCATGTCGCCACCTTGTTGGTAGTAGGGGTCTGGGTTGAACAGATTGTCGCAAACGTCTTCTAGAACCGTTTTGATGGTCTCGCCAGTCATTTCGGTGACAGTGGCGTAAGAGTAGGTGGTGGCTGTCATGTCGAGCAACCATTCGCGCGTGATGGCTTGGCCTGGTAGCAACGTTGTACCCCAACGGAAGCCAGGCGAGAAGGCAATCTCGGCGCCTTGAACATCCATCAAGGCATCGACCAACAATTGGTCACCTGTGCCGTTGAAGTTGCCACGGCGATACAACAGACCCTCAGAGATGCCCAACTTTTCGTTCAGCTTGCTTTCGTAGGGCGCACGAATTTTGGTAATAAGGGCATCCATCTCTTTGTCGGCTGGCAACATGTTGGAGAACACGGGCAGCAACTTGTAACGGAAATCGGTAACGCGCTTTTCCTTCACCTCAAAGTCGAGTACGCCCAAGAACTTGCCATTGGAGCCAGCATTTGTGACGATGGTTTTGCCACCTTTGTTGTTAACCAATGTGGCCACAGGCATGCCGTCGTGGGTGTGTCCACCCATGATGGCGTCGATACCGCTGACGCGGCTGGCCATTTTGAGGTCTACGTCCATGCCATTGTGGCTGATGACCACGACGACCTGAGCGCCCTTGCCGCGGGCTTCATTGACCATGGCTTGCATGTTCTCGTCTTGAATGCCAAAGGCCCAGTCTGCCACCATGTAGCGAGGGTTGGCAATGGGGGTGTAGGGGAAGGCTTGGCCGATGATGGCACAAGGCACGCCATTCATTTCTTTGATGACATAGGGCTTGAACACCTGATCGCCAAAGTCTTGTGTTTTGATGTTTTGCGCCACAAAGTCAACTTTGCCCGCGAAATCTTTCTCGACAATTTCTTTGACACGGTCCATGCCTAGTGTGAACTCCCAGTGACCGGTCATGACATCCACGCCCAGCAATTTGCAGGCGTCGACCATGTCTTGACCATTGGTCCACAAGCAGGTTCCTGAACCTTGCCATGTATCGCCGCCGTCTAGCAACAAAGCACCAGGACGGCTGGCCTTCATGCGTTTGACAAGGGTGGCCAAGTGAGCAAAACCGCCCACTTTGCCGTAACGGGCAGCCGCTTTTTCGTAATTCAAATAGGTGAGGGCGTGCGCCTCTGCGGTGCCAGGGCGAATGTTTGCAAACTTCAGCAAATGCTCGCCCACCAAGTGAGGCAAGTTGCCCTTCATGCTACCCAAGCCCAAGTTAATGCTGGGCTCACGGAAATAAATAGGCTTGAGTTGCGCGTGGCAATCTGTCATGTGCAAAAAGGACACATTGCCAAATTTGGCAATGTCGTACAGACCGTTGGCTGCAGTTGCCGCGTCTGCATCGGCATAGGTGCCCATGCCCAAGCCAGCCATTGTGCCTGCGCCCAGGACTTGCATAAATTCACGTTTTGAGAGGTTCATACTTTTGTCTTCGCTAATATATGGCGAGCAAAAAAACCCGGACGAACCGGGTTTTGTATTTGCATTATTTGTTCACGGGTGATTTGGGGTCTAGCAACAAACCCACCACATGGCGTACTTGTGCTTCAGTCAAGATGCCACTGTGGCCTGCACGTGGCATGTTGGAGCAAGCGTTATAGGCTTTTGAATTCCAAATTTTGCCCCAGGTATATTCAACGATAGGCTTGGCTGCTGCACTGTTGGGGTCGGTGATGCCGCGAATCTTGCCGTAGTTGTGAAGGCTTGGGCCAATGGTGCCATAAGAAATTTCTTTCTCGTCGATCTTGTGGCAGTTGTAGCAATTGCCGCCGTTCACAGTTTTTTCGTCGTCAGTAAAAGTCAGGCCGCGACCGTTTTGAGCAATCTTCTCGCCTTCTTTCCAGTCGCCGATGAATTTGCCATCAGAGGGCCACTTGATGGCCTTCATGTTGATCTCCTCAATGCGCTTGGCGGTCTTTTCGTCCAAGGGCTTGCCAGAGGCATCAGCTTCACTGCAAGCTTGATTGGTTTCGTCGGTGTTCAGGATGCTGGCCTTCACAATGCCTTGATCGCGGAAAGAAGCCTTGACAATTTGCTGGGTGAGGGCGTTCAGGTCTGCTACTGAGGGCGCGGAGGCGCAACCAACTGCCAGCAGTGCAACAGAAGCCACTGCCAAACCCGTGCGAAGTTTTGAATTCATTTTTTTCATTGCTGAGGCTCCTAATTAGCGCTTGATGGCCGGTGCGATGGAGGCAGAACCTTGTGAGTTCACACCCAGATAAACGCCCAATGCAATGGTGGCATCGCTGGCAAAGCCTGGATAAGGAAAGCGTTGTTGACGGTAGCAATCGTTCAAGCGTTGTTGCATGCCCCACATTTGACCATTGGACACACGGTAGGCTGGCCATGCGGCAAAACCGACACCGTCACCTGGGTTCTTGGTGAGGTTAGGCAAGTCTTGCAGGCGAATGCGCTTGCCATCCTCAGCGTGGCATGAAGCACAAGAAAAGTCGTGCGGTCCACCCCGTTGGAAGAACAGACGTTTGCCTACTTCGTAAAAAGTTTTTTCAGCCTGATTGGCTTGTGGCAAATTGAACTTCATGCCTTTTGATTCTGCCGCGACCCAAGTGGCCAATGCAGTCATATTGACTTGCTCGCCTCTGCCAAAAGGCGTTTTAGAAATTTCTGCAGCATTGAAGCCTTGTAAGGTTTCCATGCAAGTGAGCAGGCGAGACTCCAAGTCTTGCACGCGGCCTGTATCCGCAAAGTACTTTGGTAACTCTACAAAAGCACCTTTGAAAACGCCAGGACCTTTACCCAAGTCACATTTTTCGAGTGACGCATTTTTAGGCCCACGTTTTTGTGTCCACAAGCCTTCACCTTTGGCTTCAAACAAGTCGGCTGGATTGCCGTCTTGCAACATGGCGCGGTACTCATCAATGCCTTGGCTGGCTGTTTTTTGCGCCAAGCTGCTTAGGCTGATGGTCATTAAACCTGCAGCCAATAAAACGGAAAGCGAATGCTTCATGGTCACCTCAATGTGTCAACTTCTTCAACTGAAAAAAGGGTGAAGTTTTTGGCTTCACCCTTGTCATACCATTTGGTGGTTTAAGACACCGTAGCTTCGTCGGTACGCGTATCGCCTTTGCTGTCTTTCCATGTGACTGCAATTTTGTCGCCAGCTTTAGCGCCTTTGACGGCAAATTGCAAAAATGGATTCTTGGAAACTGCAGGGCCCCATTCAGCTGACAACACAGGTTTGCCATTGTGTGTTGCCGTTACTTCTTGAATGAACCAAGCAGGTACGGTTTTACCTGCGGCGTCTTTGCGCTGACCGGACTCCATTTCGTGACTCATCAGAACACGAACAGTTGCTTTGTCGCCAGAGGCTTGGGCGCGAATGCGCATTGGATCTGCCATTTTTTCTCTCCTGAATATGTGTAAATGAACTGATAGGTGAGGGGATTAACCGCCGCAACCACCCAAAGTTACTTTGACTTCTTTTTTGGCGAACAAAGCCTTGCCGTCTGCCATGATGGCAACTGCATAAACGTCAGACGATTGACCCATTTTTGCTCGTGTAGAAAAGTTGGCTTCAACGGCATCGCTCACATGGAACATTGCGACCAATGCGGCGGGGTTCTTTTCTACTAAAACCAACATTTGTTTGACACCTGACAAGCTGGTGCTCGCGCCCAGAGGCACAACTGCACCGTTTTCAGCGATGTCGGGGCCGGTGATGGTGACGTCTTTGCTTTCAGCAATAGCGCCGCCACCATAGGCTTTTACCGCGTCTTGAACGGACTTGGCATCGAAACCAGTTTTGTTAAAAGCAGCTTGCGCAAATTGAGGTATGCCTGCTGATGCCAGTAGGCCTGCAACCACCATACTCTGTTTAATTGTCTCGCGACGTGTTTGCATCTGAATTCTCCTTGTGAATAAGTTGATGCTAATGAAATTTTTGTCAAAGTCAAATTAGTTGATCTTTGACTTCTTCTTATTTAGTTGCGCCAGCAGCGATCCAGTTGGCAATTGTCTTTGCATCTGCTTCGCCGATATTTTGTGCTGGCATGGGAATCGGCCCCCAAACGCCCGCACCACCGGCTTTGATTTTGCCAGCTAAATAATCAACTTTGCCAGGATATTTCTTGGCGATTTCGTTGAAACCAGGACCGACAATTTTCTTATCGGTGCCATGACACGCCGTGCATGTGTTCTTGCTAAGCAATGCCATGACTGCTTTGGTGTCTGATTTACCATCAATTGCTTTGGCAGGTGCTGCTGCGATGGTCGAGTTAGCCGCTGGTGCTGCACTTGATTTGCCAGGGCTGCCTTCAGGCTTTGTAGTGTCTGCGCCTTTTTGCTGGCCCACCATGCGATTTTGCTCACTCAAATTGCCATGGGCATTGCGCGCAAAGTCAGGCAAGAAAGATGCAACTTTGGGTTCGGGAATGCAATCTTTCATGCAAATCACATTGTTGGTATCGGGCTTGGCAGAACCTCCAAATTCTTTGCCTGGCCACATGGCATGTGCTGTGGTCATGCCATTGCGGTTAGGCATGCGTTTTTGTACCTCTGAAATATTTTTGTCGGACAAGACAAAGTTATCTGGCACGATGCCTGCCAAGTTCAACAAAAAACCTGTTACGGCATAAACCTCTTCCGTGGTCAGTGTTTTGGGGTTTGTCCAAGGCATAGCACGGTTGATGTAGTCCCACAAGGTTGAAACTGTGGCCACCTTCATGATGGTGGTACGGCCAGGGTAATCTGTGCGAGTAAGGTTGGCAACACGGCCGGTTTTGATGTCCTCTGCAGTTGTGCCACCAATCAAAGGACTGAACACTTCATTGGACTCGCCAAAAATGCCATGGCAATGGGCGCACTTGGCTTCCCAAACGTCTTGACCCTTGGCAACCGAACCAGAACCGGCCGGAAGACCTTTGAAGTCTGGGCGAACATCGATGTCCCAAGCAGTGACTTCTTTAGGAGTTGCATCTCGACCGACACCTGGGTATTTGCTGGTTTGTGCAAACGCTGTTGCGCCAGTTAAACAGAAGGCGATGGCCAACGCAATTTTAGGAAACTTGAACATTTTTCACCTCGCCATTTTCTTGTACCAACCATGACTGAATGGCATTGTTGTGATAGATAGAACGTGTTCCGCGGACATCACGCAATTGCTTGTACATGGGTTGAACATAACCTGTTTCGTCTTGCGCACGGCTTTGGATGATGGCAGGTTTGCCATCCCAAACCCAATCTAAGTTGAATCGGGTCAGGGCTTTTGAAAGCACAGGTGTTTCAAGACGCGCTTGGCGCCAATTGCGACCGCCATCTGTAGACACATCGACACGCTTGATCTTGCCTTTGCCCGACCAAGCCAAGCCAGTGATGTTGTAGAAACCTTTGTCTAACAAAACTTGGCCGCCGGAGGGGGTAGTGACCACGCTCTTACATTCTTGAATGTTGGTGTACTGACGATGCAATCCACCCGGTTGCAAATCGATGTAGTGAATGGCTTCGTCTTTGGCGGCGTAGGGCTGATCGCCCA
>Ga0192647_101722_pt1 | contig 14097 bp, 11 predicted proteins | sample LauGreFa1BDMLBSN_2_FD_133046 | JGI IMG/M metagenome (GOLD analysis project Ga0192647, IMG submission 133046) | Freshwater lake microbial communities from Lake Michigan, USA - Fa13.BD.MLB.SN - reassembly | ecosystem: Environmental > Aquatic > Freshwater > Lake | place: Lake Michigan, USA...
GATTTCCGCGACGAAACCTGCACCTCGGTGTTTGACGCCGAAGCCGGCATCGCCCTCGACAGCACTTTCGTCAAGGTCGTGTCCTGGTACGACAACGAATGGGGTTACTCCAGCAAGACGCTGGAAATGGCACGGGTTGTCGCGAAGAAATAAGGGAACGGAACAGGCCTCATGAAGTTTCTGCGACTCAACGAACTGCCGCTGGCCGGAAAACGGGTGTTCATCCGTGCGGATCTCAACGTGCCGCAGGATGACGCCGGCAACATCACCGAAGACACGCGCATCCGCGCGACCATCCCCGGCATCAAACACGCGCTCGCCGCTGGTGCCGCGGTGATGGTGACGTCACACCTCGGTCGGCCGACGGAAGGTTCGCTGCAGCCCGGTGATTCGCTGGCGCCGATTGCGCAGCGTCTGTCCGAAATGCTCGGCCAGCCGGTGCGTCTGGTGCAGGACTGGGTCGATGGCGGTTTTACCGTCAAGCCCGGCGAAGTGGTGCTCCTGGAGAACTGCCGCGTCAACAAGGGTGAAAAGAAAAACGACGAAACACTGGCTCGCAAGATGGCGGCGCTGTGCGACGTCTATGTTAATGATGCCTTCGGTACCGCGCACCGCGCTGAAGCCACGACGCATGGCATTGCGAAGTTCGCGCCGGTTGCCTGCGCAGGCCCGCTGATGGCGGCGGAACTCGATGCGCTGGGCAAGGCGCTGGAAAAACCGGCGCGGCCGCTGCTTGCCATCGTCGCCGGTTCCAAAGTCTCCACCAAGCTGACGATCCTGAAGTCTCTGGCCTCTAAAGTCGACCAGCTGATCGTCGGCGGCGGCATCGCCAACACTTTCATGCTGGCTACCGGCATGCGCATCGGCAAATCGCTGGCCGAACCCGATCTGGTCGGTGAAGCCCAGGCCATTATCGACATCATGAAATCGCGCGGCGCGCAGGTGCCGTTGCCGGTCGACGTTGTTGTTGCGGATGAGCTGTCGGCACTGGCCCGCGCCAATCCGATTGATGCCGCGGCCGTGCGTCCCGATGACCTGATCCTCGATGTCGGTGCCAAAACAGCGCAGGTCTTTGCCGATCTGATTGCCAGGGCCGGCACCATTGTCTGGAACGGACCGGTCGGCGTGTTCGAATACGACCAGTTTGCCGGTGGCACCAAGGCCATCGCGCAAGCGATTGCCGCGTCGAAGGCGTTTTCGATTGCCGGCGGCGGCGACACGCTGGCGGCAGTGGCCAAGTACAAGATTGCCGACAAGGTGTCCTATATTTCCACCGGCGGCGGTGCGTTCCTCGAATTTCTCGAGGGCAAGAAACTGCCGGCGGTCGAGGTACTCGAGCAGCGCGCAGCATGACCGGAGCGCGCCGCCAGCCTCTTACTACAGGGATGGGTAGCGCATGATCCGCAGGACTAAAGTCGTCGCCACGCTGGGCCCCGCGTCCAGTGACGCCAAAACGCTGGCCCGCATGATCGAAGCCGGGCTTGATGTGGTGCGCATCAATTTTTCGCATGGCACCCCCGACGAACACCGCGCCAGGGTCAATCTGGTACGTCAGCTGGCACGCAAAGCCGGTCGAGCGGTCGGCGTGCTGGTTGACCTGCAGGGCCCGAAAATCCGTGTCGGCAAATTCAAGGACGGCAAGATCCATCTGGAACCCGGCGCCAAGTTTGTGCTCGATGCCGAGTGCAAGCTGGGAGACCAGCATGTTGTCGGTCTCGATTACAAAAACCTGCCCAATGACGTACACCCCGGCGACACGCTGCTGCTCGACGACGGTCGAGTGGTTCTTGGTGTCACCAATGTGCGCGGTCCGAAAATCACCACCGTGGTTGAGCAGGGTGGCCCGCTGTCCAACAACAAGGGCATCAACCGCAAGGGCGGTGGCCTCACCGCACCGGCGCTGACCGAAAAAGACAAGCAGGACATCAAGCTCGCTGCCGAACTCAAGGCTGATTTTCTGGCGGTGTCTTTCCCGCGCTCCGGAGACGATGTGCGCTGGGCGCGCGACCTGTTCACCAAGGCCGGCGGCCACGGCCTGATCGTATCCAAGATCGAACGTGCAGAAGCGATCCCCGCGCTGGAAGAAATCCTCGACGCCTCCGATGCGATCATGGTCGCGCGCGGCGATCTCGCTGTTGAAGTCGGCGACGCCGCCGTGCCGGCGCTGCAGAAACGCATGATCCGCATGGCGCGCGAGAAGCAGAAACTGACGATTACCGCGACCCAGATGATGGAGTCGATGATCAGCAGCCCGATCCCGACGCGCGCTGAAGTCTCGGATGTCGCCAATGCGGTGCTCGACGGCACCGATGCGGTGATGACTTCCGCGGAAACCGCAGCCGGCAAATATCCCGCCGAAACCATCGCGGCAATGGTGCGCGTGTGCGTCGAAGTGGAAAAGGAAGATTCGCTGCTGCAGGAGCGCCGCGGAGGACCGGGACAGATCGACGTTGAAAACTCGATCGCCCGTGCCACGGCATTTACTGCCGCCGGCCTGCCGATCAAGGCGGTGGCGGCCCTGACCCAAAGCGGCCGTACTGCATTGCTGATGTCGCGGATGGCGATCTCGGTACCGATCTATGCAATGAGTTCCGTTATCGAAACCCGGCGCCGCGTCACGCTGTTCCGCGGCGTGCACCCCGTACGCTTCAAGGGCACCAGCAATCCGGAAAAAGCACTGCATATGGCCGAGGACGAACTGATCAAGCGCGGCGTCGTGCAGAACGGCGACCTGATCGTGCTGACCATCGGTGAACCCTTCGGACGCGCAGGCGGCACCAACACCCTGAAAATCGTCAAGGTCGGCGAGCACCGGAAGAAATAAGCCGCCGGTGTAAAATACCGCGCCGTTTTCACCCTTTCCACCAATCACCTCACAGACCAGCAGGAGCAACCATGTCAGCAAACGATCTGGCCGCCATCGCCCAGGCGATGGTCGCCCCCGGCAAAGGCATTCTCGCCGCCGATGAGAGCACCGGCACCATCGGCAAACGCTTTGACGGCATCAACGTCGAAAACACCGAAGAGAACCGCCGCGCTTACCGCGACATGCTGTTTCTGACCCGCGGCATCGGCGACCATGTCAGCGGCGTGATCCTTTATGACGAGACCCTGCGCCAGAAATCGGCCGACGGCACCTCCTTCGTCCAACTGCTCGAAAAGAACGGCGTCCTGCCGGGCATCAAGGTCGATGCCGGCGCCAAGCCGCTGCCGCTGTGCCCGGGCGAGACCGTCACTGAAGGCCTCGACAACCTGCCCAAGCGCTGCGCCGAATACGTGAAGCTGGGCGCCAAGTTCGCCAAATGGCGCGCCGTGATCGACATCGGCCGTGACCTGCCAAGCTCGACCAGCATCGCCGCCAATGCCCACGCGCTGGCCCGTTATGCCGCGATCTGCCAAGAAGCCGGTCTGGTGCCCATCGTCGAACCTGAAGTGCTGATGGATGGCGACCACACGATTGAGCGTTGCGAAGAAGTTACCGAGTGGACGCTCAACGCCGTTTACGAAGCGCTGTATATGAACCGCGTCGTGCTTGAGCACACCGTGCTCAAACCGTCGATGGTGATCTCCGGCAAAAAATGCGCGAAGCAGGCGCCCGTTGATGAAGTTGCCGCACGTACCGTGCGCACGCTGAAACGCACCGTACCGGCGGCTGTGGCCGGCATCGTGTTCCTGTCCGGTGGCCAGAGCGATGAACTGGCGACGGCCCACCTTAATTCGATGAACGTGCAGTTCAAGGGCAACCTGCCGTGGCCGCTGTCGTTCTCGTACGGCCGCGCGCTGCAGCAGCCGTCGCTGAAGGCCTGGAAGGGTCAGGCTGCCAACGTGCCGGCGGCGCAAGCGGCGCTGGCGCACCGTTCGCGCATGAACGGGCTGGCCAGCCTGGGTCGTTACACGGCTGATCTGGAAACCAAGGGCTGATTAAAAAATATAAGTAAATCAATTACTTATATCATAGGTTAGCGCTTACTTCAAAATGCGGCTGCCCGTATCCATCATCACCGGATTTCTGGGCAGCGGCAAAACCACGCTGCTCAACCGGCTGTTGCAGGACCCTGCAATGGCCGGTGCTGCGGTGATCATCAACGAGTTCGGCGAGATCGGACTCGACCATCTGCTGATCGCCACCCCCAACGAAAATACGGTGCTGCTGGCCAGCGGCTGCATCTGCTGTACGGTGCGCGGCGACCTCGTCAACACGCTGCGCGATCTCGATGGCCAGCGCCGCAAAGGCGACCTGCCGCCGTTCGATCGCGTGCTGATCGAAACCACCGGCCTGGCCGATCCGGTGCCCATCGTGCAGACCGTGGTCACCGACGAAAAGCTGGCGCCCACTTACATGCTCGACAGCGTCATTACGCTGGTCGATGGCGTGAACGGCTTGCAGCAACTTGAGAAACAACCGGAATCGGTCAAACAGGCCGCACTGGCCGACCGTCTGCTGATCACCAAGACCGACTTGCCGGAAGCGACCGCTGTGGCGTCCTTGACCGCCCGCCTGGCTGTACTGAATCCCGGTGCCGAAGTGCTTCACGTTTCCCAAGGTGTTGTTGCAGCATCCGCACTGTTCGGCGCGGCGCTCGCGCCGGAATCGCGCGCAGCGGATCTCCAGCGCTGGCTGCGTGAAGAACAATATGTCCGGGTCGAAGCCGGCCAAAGTCCGATCGGCGCAGCGTCCGCTCCGCACGACCCCGGTATCCGCTCTTACAGCATCCTGCTCGATGAACCGCTTACTGCGGCCGGATTGACCGCCTGGCTGACGGCGATCGCCTCGCTGCGCGGCGCCGAATTGCTGCGCGTCAAAGGGCTGCTTAATGTCGACGGCGAACCGGTGGCCGTGCATGCGGTCCAGACGCTGATCCATGAACCGGTGACCCTGGCGCAATGGCCGGATGCCGAGCGCCGCTCACGGCTGGTGTTCATTACCCGCGGCATGGATCGCGCAGCCCTCGAATCGACACTGGATGTACTGCGCTGGCGCTCAACGGCCCAGGCCGGCGGGGTGCCGAAACCCGATCCCCAGGCCTATGCGCGTTTCCTGGACGCAATGACCAAGATGCGCTGACGCAGATCGGCTTCACTGTTTTCGGCCAGGCCCGGAATGCTGACGACAGTCGTTCTGTTAAAAAGAATCAGTCAAGCGGTGCACGATTCGCGCCCCGCTATTTCCTGAACCTTGCCAGGACTTTTCATGAAAACCATCACGGGCAACACCTTTCGACTGGCTGCACCGTTCTGGCGAGATGCTTCCAACCGCAGGACCGGCTGGCTTCTGGCTGCTGTTCTGATCCTGCTGGTCGCGGCCAGCACCGGGCTTAACGTCTGGCTCAATGATCTGAACAAGGCTTTTTACGATGCCCTGCAGAATCTGAATGCGCCGGCCTTCAATCAGAGCGTGACGCAGTTTTTCATCGCGGTCGGTTTTCTGGTTGCAGTGATGACCCTTTCCAGTTATCTCGAGCAGGCCCTCGAAATCCGCTGGCGGCAGAACCTCACCGACAGCATGATGAAGCGCTGGCTGGACGGGCACACCTTCTACCGCATGGAGCGCGACAGCCTGTGCGACAACCCCGACCAGCGTCTGGCGCAGGACATCAGCGAATACGTGAAGCTGATGATCAGCCTGACGCTGGGCTTTATCGCCAACCTCGGCACACTGGGATCGATGGGCTGGATCCTGTGGCAAAGCGCCGGTCCGATGACTTTCAATCTTGGCGGCTCTGCAGTGACCATCCCGGGCTATCTGTTCTGGCTGGCGATTTTCTGGGGCGTGGTGCAAACGCTGGTTACACATCTCGCCGGTCACCGGCTTGCCGGCCTCACGGTCGAGCAGCAGTCGGCCGAAGCGGATTTCCGGTTTGCGCTGGCCAAGGTACGCGAATCGTCAGAACAGATCGCCCTTTACAAAGGGCAGGTGGTGGAACAGACGCGCCTGCATCGCCTGTTCGGCGAAATCCGCCGCAACTGGGTCCAGCTGATGCGCCATAACATCTATCTCAATGTCACCACCACGACGTTTTCGGTGATTGCCGTGCTGGTGCCGATCATCGCGGTATCGCCCAAGGTGCTGTCCGGTGAATTGAGTCTGGGCACGCTGATGCAGGACATCGGTGCGTTTGGCGCAACTACCTCGGCGGTGGCCTGGTTTGCACTGTCCTACCGCGACCTGTTTCAGCTCTCGGCGCGGGTGCGGCGTCTGACGATCATGAATGAAGCCATGGATCCACCGCCCAAACCAGGGATCGAGATACAGCGAGATATCGGCAGCAATATCCAGGGCCGTGAAATTGCACTCAGCCTCCCGGACGGCCGCCTGCTCTCCAAGATCGAAAAATTCATTTTTGCCCCGGGCGAACGCTGGCTGGTGCGCGGTCCTTCCGGCGTCGGCAAAAGCACCTTGCTGCGGGCGATTGCCGGCCTGTGGCCCTTTGGCAAAGGGGAGGTGAGCATTCCGCAGAACGCCCGCATCATGTTCATGCCGCAGAAAAATTATCTGGCGGACGGTCTGCTGAAAGACACTCTGGCTTACCCGGCAGATGCAGATTCGATCGACCGCGCAACGCTGGCTGCAGCATTGGTCGACTGCAAATTACCGCACCTGGTGGACCGGCTGGACGAGAACGCGCGCTGGAGCCACCGGCTGTCGCCGGGTGAACAGCAGCGCCTGGCTTTCGCGCGGGCCCTGCTCTACCGGCCCGATATCCTGTTCATGGACGAATCCTCCAGCGCCCTGGATAACGCGACCGAAGCCCATCTCTACCAGCTGATCGTCGACAGGCTGCCGGATTGCACCGTGGTCAGCGTCGCGCACCGTACGACGCTGGAGGTGTTCCATGACAAACAGCTGAATGTCGTAGCGCCCGCGGGGACTGCGGTTTAACACCGGCCGGGGGCCGGAAACACCCGTTTAATCGATCCAAAAGCACCAGAGTCCACATATCCCCGGCTTGACAAGCCGGGGGTGATTATTTAGCTTCCATCCTTCGCTGCAAACGCTTACATTTCGGTCTCGGCCGATGACCCGCTGATCCGGCGCCGCCCCTGCGACGCCCCGCAATTTCGGAGGAATTACCCGCATGTTCGAATTCAAACCCGTCGAAGCCAAGGGTGCCACCCGCGTCATCAAGGGCGGCATGCTGATTGATGGCAACGGCGGCAAACCGGTCAAGGATCCGGTGATCATCGTTGAAGGCCGCCGTATCAAGGAAGTCGGCAGCAAGGGCAAGATCAAGATTCCCGCCAAGGCGGAAATCATCGACTGCGGCAAATCGACACTGCTGCCGGGTCTGATGGACGTTCATCTGCATACGATGATGTTCAACTGCCTGACCTTTCACAACTACCGCGTCGCGCAGTGGGAGATCACCCCGGAACTGCAGCAGATGTACGGCCTGTTCCACGCGCAGCTGTGTTTTGACATGGGCTTCACCACGTTACGCGACCTTGGCCTCAATTCCGGCCGCGGCCTGCTTACCGCGCATCTGTGCGCAATCCGTGATTCGATCGAAGCCGGCGTCATTGAAGGACCGCGCATGCTGATCGGCGGTTTCACTACCATCACCGGTTCGCACCTCGACCTGATCCAGCCGCGTGCCGCACAGCGTTACGGCTTCCAGACTGCCGATGGCCCCTGGGAACTGCGCAAACTGGCGCGCACCAATCTGCTGGCCGGTTGCGACATCGTCAAGACTTGCGCCACGGGCGGCGGCGGTACCGACAAGGAAGAGCCGGACATCCGCAACATGACGCAGGAAGAAATCGACGCCATCGTTGATGAAGCCCACGCCTTCCACAAGACTGCCGCTGTGCACTGCTTCACGCCCAACGGCCAGCGCATGGCACTGGCTGCCGGCGCCGACACCATTGAACACATGGTGTTCCATGACGATGAAACCATCGACATGATCGCGGAATCGGGCACCTGGATGACGCCGACGCTGCTCCATCGCACCGACCAGGCTATCGGTACCCGCAAGGATCAGGGCACGTCGCAGTTCGTGCTCAACAAGATGAAGGCGCTGCAGCCGTACTGCTTCGAGACCTTCCAGAAAATGCACAAGGCCGGCGTCAACATCGCGCTTGGTACTGACATGGGCTTCGATCCCGAGATGGGCACCAACGCCCGCGAGATGGAAATCTACGTCAACCTCGGCATGACGCCGATGGAAGCGATCATGAGCGCGACCCGCAATGCCGCGCGCGCGATCAAGCTCGACAAACAGCTGGGTACCGTTGAAGCCGGCAAACTCGCCGACATCATTGCCGTCAAGGGCGATCCGCTGAAAAACATTCGCGTGTTCCAGGAAAAGAAAAACATCGAGTTGGTGATGAAGGAAGGCCGTGTCTACGCCGACCGCCGTCCCGGCCACAGCAAGAGCGTTGTCAGCGTCACGCCGAAGGACTGGAAAAAAATCGATTACCTGTAATCCGAACCGGATTACGCAACGAACAACCGGAGGGGGTTGAGCATGGCCGCAGCAAAGAAGGCAGTTAAAAAAGCCGTGAAAAAAACGGCATCCAAAACCAAGACCGTTGGCGCAATCCGCGCCGGAAACGGCCAGTATCACTTCCGGATGGCGAATCTGAAGAAGGTGCCCGCGGGTACCGGCTATTCGACTTCGCACGGCGGTGTTGTGGAAGGTTCACGCATTCTCGTCGGCTACATTCACAAGCCACGCGGCACCGGCTCGCGGATGCACACCCACAAGAACGAGCAGCTGAACTATGTCCTGCAGGGCACGCTGGTGGGGTCGGTCAACGGTAAACGCGTTGTCGCCCCTGCCGGCACTCTGATTTACATTCCGGCGAATGCCCCGCATAACCTGATCTCGTCAACCAAGGACAAGGACGTTATTTTCCTGGCGATCAAGGATCTGTCGCAGGGCATCATCGGCAAGGCTGTTGACGGCACGATGAGCGGACCGCATTTCGAGAAGGGCTTCGGTCCGGCGAAAAAGGCTGTGAAAAAGAAAACCGCCAAACGCGCCGCCCGACGCTGAAGCGATTCATTGCTGAAATAATCAATAAAACAGATAGTTATTTCTCCCGATGCGTCTGACGGCAGAGGAGAAAAAAATACTGCGCGGCGAGCAGGGCCGCGCGGTGCAGGAAGCGCTGCAACTGCAGCTGGAAGTCGGCAAGTTTTTTGGCGCCAAACGGTTCGTGCCGGTGTCGAACGTGCACATGATGGGCGACATCGAAGTCATGGGCGATGCCGGCAAGTCCTTTCTCGAGAGAGCTGCGCAGTCCGGCGCGAAATGCCGGCAGCCGACGACCACCAATGCGCGTTGCATCGACTTCGCGCATGTCGAACACCTGAAGCAGGACGCCAACGAGGCGCGCAAGGAAAAGGAACTCATCGCCTGCCTGCGGCGCATGGATGTCATCACCGCAGACACCTGCATCAATTACCAGACGCTGTATCAGCCGCACCTCGGTGAACATGTGGCCTGGGGCGATACCGGCACGGTGATTTACGCCAACTCGGTATTCGGCGCGCGTTCGAATTTTGAAGCCGGCCCCGCCGCACTTGCCGCAGGACTGACCGGCCGTGTGCCCGAGTACGGCTTTCATCTCGATGAACATCGCCGCGGAACTTTCCAGGTCAATCTGAAAGCCGATCTGAATGATCTAGCAGACTGGGGCGCGATAGGAAAAATTGTCGGCTCGGGGCACCAGGACTATTACGCGGTGCCGGTGTTCAGCGGCGTCAAACGCACACCCACTGCAGATGAACTGAAACAACTCGGAGCCGCACTGGCGAGTTACGGCTCGATGGGCATGTTCCATATGGTCGGCGTCACGCCGGAAGCGCCGACGCTGAAGGCCGCCTTCGGTGGACGCAAGCCCAAGGAAGTCATGACGGTGTCTAACCGCGACCTCGAGCGCGTGTATGCCGGTTACGACAAGCAGAACAACCCGCTGAATCTGGTGGTGTTCTCCGGCCCGCAGCAATCGCTGTTTGAAATGAAAACGCTGGCGGCGCTGCTGAAGGGCCGCAGGGTGGCGAAGGGCAGCCAGCTGTTCATCACCACCAGCAACGGCGTCAAAAGCGCCGCGAAGGAATTGGGCTATCTGCACGACATCGAACAGTCTGGAGCCGTCGTGCTCGAAGGCGTGTGTTTCTACATTCTGCAGAATCTGCCGCAGATGCGCGTGCGCGAGGGCTGGAGCAACCTCGTCACCAATTCGGCAAAACTCGCTAACATCATCGGCGCGCATAAATTCAATACCATCCTGCGCCGCACTGGCGAATGTATCGACATCGCCTGCACCGGCAAGGATGTACGGTGAATAAGCCTGCAAAAGCCGACAAGACCATCCGCGTCACTCGTGCATTCGGAAACATCGTCGAAGGCGAAGCGCTGGTGTCTACAGAAGGTTTTTCGCCGCGCTACGACCTCGACCGCTGGAGCGGCCTGATATCACGCCCCGGTCATGCGCTCGAAGGCCACAACATCAAGGACAAGATCCTGATCACACCCAGTGCCAAGGGCGGCATCGCCGCCGGCTGGGCTTTCTACGACATCCAGCACAAGGGCATCTCCCCCAAAGCCTTTGTCTTCGGCGTGACCAATCCGGTGATGGTGCAGGGCGCGGTATTTGCCGGCATCACCATTACCGAAGGCTGGTCGGCAGACCCTTACCAGCTGATTCGCACCGGTGACATCGTGCGCGTTAATCCCGCCAAGCGCACATTGACCCTGGTCCGACGCGCTTCGCGGTAATCTGTCGCAAACATCCGCAGTAAAAACCGGAGGAGGAGCCTCATGAAACCGTTGATGCCCATCGTATTGCTGGCTGCATCGCTGCTGTCGCTGCCTTTGCAGGCCGCCACTGCATTTCCGACCAAACCGATCCGTATCATCGTCGCCTACACGCCGGCGGGTACCACAGACATTCTGGCGCGTGCCATTGGCCAGAAAATGAGCGAGAACTGGGGCCAGCCGGTGATTGTCGACAACCGTCCCGGTGCTGCCGGCAATATCGGCACCGAAGTCGCAGCCCGTGCCAATCCCGACGGCCACACGCTGGTGATGGGCACGGCAGGGACGCATGGTATCAACGTCAGCCTCTACCGCAAGCTGGGCTGGCATCCGGTGAATGACTTTGCGCCGGTGAGTCTGTCGGCGATGGTGCCCAACATCATGGTCGTCAACAATGCGCTGCCGGTCAAAAACGTCCGCGAATTCCTGGCGCATGTAAAAGCCAATCCGGGCAAGCTGTCCTACGGTTCACCCGGCAACGGCAGTACTGCTCACCTGTCGATGGAGCTGTTCAAGAGCATGACCGGTTCCACCATCGTGCACATTCCCTACAAAGGAAGTGCCGGCGTACTTGCTGACGTCATGGGCGGGCAGATTGCCGTGACAATCGACAACATGCCGCCCTACCTGCCGCAGGTGAAAGCCGGCAAGATCCGCGCGCTGGCCGTCAGCACCACCAAACGCTCCGCCGCGGTTCCTGACCTGCCGACCATCGCCGAAGCCGGCGTTCCCGGCTACGACTCCGGTTCCTGGTTTGGCCTGCTCGCACCGGCGAAAACGCCAAAGGCGGTGGTGGATCAGCTGTCGGCGGAAAGCGCGCGCATTCTCAAGCTGCCGGAAGTCAGCAAACGCATTTCGGAGCTTGGCGCCGAGCCCGTCGGCAGCACGCCGGAACAATTCGCCGAGTTGATCAAAACCGAAATCGCCAAATGGGCGAAGGTGATCAAGGACGCCAACGTCGAACTGCAATAAACGCAGTTCCGGCAGACACGAGCGGCGCGTAAACTCGCAAGACGGGTCGCCGCCCGTTTTCCCACTTTGAATCACGAACTGAACCGAAGAGCCCGTCATGATCCGCGATCCTGAATCCTTCAACATCCTGCTCGATACACTGACCCGTTTTGTCCGTGAGAAACTGATCCCGCGCGAAGCAGAGGTCACCGAAACCGACGAGATTCCCGCCGATATCGTGGATGACATGCGCAAGCTTGGTCTGTTCGGTCTGACCATCCCGGAGGAATATGGCGGGCTGGGGCTGACGACCGAAGAGGAAGTGCTGACATCGATGGCCGTGTGTTACGCCTCGCCGGTGTTCCGCTCGCGCTTCGGCACCAATACCGGCATCGGTTCGCAGGGCATCGTCATCGACGGCAGTGAAGAACAGAAAAAGAAATACCTGCCGCGACTGGCCGCTGGCGAAATTACAGGTTCATTTGCGCTGACCGAACCGGAAGCCGGATCCGATGCCGGATCCTTGCGCACCACCGCGCGCCGCGAAGGCGACCACTACATCATCAACGGCTCCAAGCGTTACATCACCAATGCGCCGGAAGCCGATATTTTCACGCTGATGGCGCGCACCGATCTGAATTCGAAGGATGCCAAGGGCGTGTCGGCCTTTATTGTCGAGCGGAACACGCCCGGCCTGACCGTCGGGCCCTACGACCGCAAGATGGGCCAGCGTGGTTCTCATACCGCAGACGTGATTTTCGATAACGTACGCGTGCCGGCAGCCAACATCATCGGCGGACAGGAAGGCATGGGTTTCAAGACGGCGATGAAGGTGCTCGACAAGGCGCGGCTCAATATCGCCGCAGTCTGCGTCGGCGCCGCCGAGCGCCTGCTCGACGAGGCACTGAACTACGCCCGTGAACGCAAGCAGTTCGACAAGCCGGTGGCCGAGTTCCAGCTGGTGCAGGCGATGCTCGCCGATTCGAAGGCCGAGGTTTATGCCGGCCGCAGCATGGTGCTCGAAGCGGCGCGCAAAAAGGACATCGGCGTGAACATCACGATGGAAGCCTCCTGTGCCAAGCTGTTTTGCGCCGAGATGGTCGGTCGCGTGGCAGACCGTGCGGTGCAGATTCATGGCGGTGCCGGTTATATGCAGGCGTCAGCCGTGGAGCGGCTGTTTCGTGATGTGCGGTTGTTCCGGCTCTATGAAGGCACCAGTCAGATCCAGCAGTTGGTGATTGCGCGACATATGCTGAAGTAACCGGTAGTCTGATTGGTCTCGCTTTGAGGCCGATAAGTACTTTTCATGTCCACGAAGCGGCACTTGCACGGACTTACCGGGAGTGCTGCCATAGAATGACCGCTCGACACCGAGCACTTTGCGCCGTCCCGTTTTTTTCGAAGGATCTGCCGTGGCATTTGAAAAACTGATCGAAGAATTCAAACAGAAAACCGATGAAGTCATGGCCATGGGCGGGCCGGAGAAGCTGGCCAAGCGCAAGGCGGAAGGCCATCTCAATGCCCGCGAGCGTATCGACTACCTGATCGACGAAGGTTCGTTCATCGAGTCGGGCCGCTTTGCGCGCAGCAACCAGCCGGCGGTCAAACACAAGACGCCGGCCGACGGCAAAGTTGCCGGCTTCGCCAAGATCGACGGTCGCGACATCGCGCTGGTGTCGAACGATTTCACCGTGCTCGGTGCGTCGTCCGCCGTGATCAACATGAAAAAAATCAAGCACGTGAAGCAGGTCGCGAACAAACGCGGCATGCCGATGGTAATGCTTGGTGAATCGTCCGGCGCGCGCATGCCCGACCGCATGGGCTCCGCCGGCCGCGCGATCATTGCGCAGGATCCTTTTGAATATCAGCGCCTGCGGGAATCGCCGTGGTGTTCGGCACTTCTTGGTCAGTGTTACGGTTCATCGACCTGGTATTCCGCGATGTCGGACTTTGTGGTGATGCGCAAAGGCGCAATCATGGCGATTGCCAGCCCCAACGTTACGTCGATCGCGATCAACAAACCGATCGAAGCCGAGGACCTCGGCGGATGGAAACTGCTGACAGGTGTATCCGGCCTTGCTGACATGGCTGTTGATACCGACCAGCAGGCGATGGGTGCGATCAAGAAGTTCCTGTCCTATCTGCCCAGCCACAACATGCAGCCGCCGCCTGAATATCCAGTGCCGGCCGGTTCGGACGAAGCCTGCAAGACCATCTTCGACATCCTGCCGGAATCGCGCAACAAGGTGTACGACGTGCGTAAGATCATCGCTGCGGTTGCAGACAAGGATTCGATGTTCGAGCTGAAGGAACGCTTCGGAAAATCGATCTCGACGGTGCTGGCGAGACTCGACGGCAAAAGCGTTGGTTTCATCGCCAA
>Ga0192647_101723_pt1 | contig 14088 bp, 9 predicted proteins | sample LauGreFa1BDMLBSN_2_FD_133046 | JGI IMG/M metagenome (GOLD analysis project Ga0192647, IMG submission 133046) | Freshwater lake microbial communities from Lake Michigan, USA - Fa13.BD.MLB.SN - reassembly | ecosystem: Environmental > Aquatic > Freshwater > Lake | place: Lake Michigan, USA...
TTCAGGCGGCGCACATAGGCTTCGTGAAAACCATGGGCGATAAAACTGGCTGCGGCTTGCTGGTTGTTGGTAGCGACATGGCGCATCATCAGGCGGCGCATGGCGCGCAATTCGCGCACTACCGGCGCAGGCGCGACCAAGTAGCCCAGACGCAAACCGTGCGCCAGCGTTTTGGACAAACTACCTAAGTACAAAACACGCCCGGCGCTGTCCAAGCTTTTGAGCGCCGGGGTAGGACGACCCGCGAAATTGAGCTCGCTTTCATGGTCGTCTTCTAGCAGCATGACGTCGTGTTGCTGCGCCGCGTCGAGCAAGGCCTGGCGCCGCGCCAGCGACATGGTCACCGTGGTCGGGCATTGGTGGCTGGGCGTGAGGTACACATAGTCGCAGCGCTTGAGCGCGGGGCTGATGACCAGGCCATCGGCATCGACCGGCAGCGGCAGCACATGGCGGGTTTGCAGCGAAAACACATTGCGCGCATCCGGGTAGCCGGGGTCTTCGATGCCAACCCGCGTGTTACGGTCCATCAGCAACTGCGCCAGCAAATAGGTGGCTTGCTGGGCGCCATTGGTGATCAAAATTTCATCGCGCTCCACCCAGATGCCGCGCGCGGGCAAAAGGCGGCTATGCACCTGGGCCAGCAAGGAAGCCTCGTCGCGGTCCAAGTGGTCCGGCGCCCAGCGGCGCACCGACTGGGCTTGCAGTGATTCGAGCACGCAACTGCGCCAATGCCGAAAGGGGAACAAGCCCTCGTCCCACTGGCCGTAAATAAAGGGATAGGGCTGCTGCTGCCAATTGGCGGGTTTGCGGATATTGCGCTGCGCGGCTGGGTGTTGCTTGAGGCGCGCGTCCCACTGCGCGGCCTGGTCTGGCGCATCGGCTTGGGGGCGGCGCGGCGCTTGTGGGTTTGGCGGGCCGGTCAATGCGTAATAGCCACTGCGCGGACGGCCTTCAATCAAGCCCTGATCCGACAAAGATTGCAACACGATGCTGACCGTGGTGCGCGACAAACCCAGCGCCAAGGCCAGGCTACGGCTGGAGGGCAAAGCAGCGCCGGGCGCGATAAAGCCTTCGGCCAAAGCCTGCACCACCATGTCGCGCAACTGGCTTTGCAAAGACACGCCCCGCCCTTCAAAGCGCCGGAACAGGCGCCGCCACATCAGGGCGTTGCTGCTAGAAGAAGTCGCCATCAGCGAGCGCCCCCATGGATTACCACGGCCTGCGGCCTCGCAATGAACAATGTATTCATCTGCGGCCTTGCAATGACGCGATTTCCGTCACGGCGAGAAGCGTTAGCGACGCGGCAGTCCATGACTTCATCTTGCCATCCCATGCTGCGGCGCAGCACGCTGCTTGCGGGTCTTGAACTGGCATTACGCATAGTTTGCATCTGGTCTTATCGGAAGGCTGAGCTGCTGTCTATTATGGTGCGCATCCCTCTGCCACCAAGCCGCCATGACTATTGAATACCTCAAAACCGCCAAGCACAGCGCGCAAAGCCATGACAGCGACACCACCGCCACGGTGCAGGCCATGCTGGCCGCTATCCGCGCCGGTGGCGAGGAGCGGGTGCGCGAATACGCCCGCACCTTAGACGGCTGGCACGGGCCTATCGTCTTGGGGCCGGAGCACTTTGCGCGGGCCGACCAAGCGTTGAGCGATGGCGTCAAAAGCGATATCCGCTTTGCGCACCAGCGCGTCACTGACTTTGCAAAGCGCCAGCGCGATGCCATGCAGGAATTCAGCCATGAATTTATGCCCGGCCTGACGGCAGGCCAGCGCCTGATTCCCTGCCAAAGCGCGGGTTGCTACATACCCGGCGGGCGCTATGCGCATGCGGCCAGCGCCATCATGAGCGTGGGCACGGCCAAGGTGGCGGGGGTCGGCCATATCGTGGCCGCCACGCCTGCGCAAGGCGCCAACGGTATCCACCCGGCCATTTTGTACGCGCTGCAACTGTGTGGCGCGGACACGGTGTTGGCCCTGGGTGGCGTGCAGGCGATTGCCTCCATGACCATGGGCTTATTTGGCTGCAAACCCGCCGACATCATCGTCGGCCCCGGCAACCGCTATGTGGCCGAAGCCAAACGCTTGCTGTTCGGGCAAGTCGGTATTGACGTGCTGGCCGGGCCAACCGAGTCTTGCGTGATTGCTGATGACAGCGCCGATGCCGACATCGTCACGGCCGACCTGGTCGGCCAGGCCGAGCACGGGCCCGATTCGCCCGTCTGGCTGATCAGCAGCTCGCGCACTTTGGCCGAACAGGTGATGGCGCGCGCACCCGCCGCCATTGCCGCCCTGCCCGAACCGGCGCGCAGCGCAGCCGGTGCCGCCTGGCGCGACTATGCTGAAGTGGTGCTGGTGAGCACGCCCGAAGAAGCCGTGCAGGTCAGCGACCGTTACGCGCCCGAGCATGTGCAAGTGATGGCGCATGATTTGGACTGGTGGCTGGCCAACTTAAGCAATTACGGCTCTTTGTTTTTAGGTGAGAACACCACGGTGGCCTATGGCGATAAGTGCAGCGGGCCCAACCATATCTTGCCCACACGCGGCGCGGCGCGCTATTCGGGTGGCTTGTCGGTGGGCAAATTTATCAAGACCTTGACCTGGCAGCGCCTGGACCGCAGCGCCGGTGGCGCAGTGGGCCAGGTGGCAGCGCGCATCTCGCGGCTCGAAGGCATGGAAGGCCATGCCCGTACTGGCGACATCCGCCTGCACAAATTTTTTCCCGAACAAACATTTGAATTAGGCAGTCTGGACGACTACCCTGCCGAGTCTTGGAGCGGCGCGCAAGCGGCCAGCACCAAACCCGGTGTCTAATGTTTTTTCCCACTCGTTAACTACAAAAGCACGCCATGAAACTTTCCAAATTCCCCCGCCTGCGCATTACCCATGGCCCTACCCCGCTAGAACCCATGCCACGCCTGAGCGCCGTGCTGGGCGGTCCCACGCTTTGGATCAAGCGCGACGACTGCACTGGCCTGGCCACCGGTGGCAACAAAACCCGCAAGCTGGAATACCTGGTGGCTGAGGCCTTGCAACAAGGCGCAGACACCTTGATCACCCAGGGGGCCACCCAGTCCAACCATGCACGCCAAACCGCTGCCATCGCCGCCAAGATGGGCCTGCAATGCCACATTATTTTGGAAGACCGCACCGGTTACCGCCACGCTGATTACCAGCATTCGGGCAATGTGTTCCTGGACTATTTGTACGGCGCGCATGTGAGCGAAGTACCGGGCAACACACCCATGGACGCGGCGATGGAAACCCTGGCTGCGCAATTGCGCGCTCAAGGGCGTAAGACCTACATCATCCCCGGCGGCGGCTCCAATGCGGTGGGCGCGCTGGGCTATGTGACCTGCGCTTTAGAGCTGGCCGACCAGGCAATGAACATGGGCTTGGTCATCGACAGCCTGGTGCACGCCACTGGCAGCGCGGGCACGCAAGCGGGCTTGGTAGTGGGTATGGAAGGTGCGCGCACCCAAATACCGGTGCTGGGCATAGGCGTACGCGCCCCACGCCAGCCGCAAGAAGAAAAAGTGTTTGCGCTAGCGCAGCAAACCGCCGAGCTGCTCGGCGTGCCCGGCGCGGTGCAGCGCGAGCACGTGGTCGCCAATTGCGATTACATCGGCGAAGGCTACGGCATCCCCACGCCGGGCATGATGGAGGCGGTGACCATGCTGGCGCAGCTCGAGGGCATCTTGCTCGACCCGGTGTATTCGGGCAAGGGCATGGCCGGTTTGATTGACCTGATCCGCAAAGGGCATTACCGCAAAGACCAGAACATTGTGTTTTTACACACCGGCGGCGCGGTCGGCCTGTTTGGCTACCAACACGCTTTCCCCTACCCCACATGAGCGCCACCGCCGCCATCGTCGCCACCATGACCGCTGCCCATAAGGCCATGTACGTGAGGCGCGCATTACTGAACCTGAAGTGCGCATGTACGTTGCACCATACGGCCATGCACGCGGAGCGCGCATGATCGGCGTGCTCGGCGGCATGGGCCCTTTGGCGACGGTGGATTTTTTCGCCAAAGTGGTGGCGGCGACCCCGGCGCAAGATGATGCCGGGCATGTGCCTTTGCTCATCCACAGCGACCCGCGTATTCCGGGCCGACCGGCGGCGCTGTTGCACGGCGGCCCCTCGCCCCTGCCCGCGCTGATGGCCGCGCGCGACCGGCTGATTGCCGCTGGTGCGCAAGGCCTGGTGATGGCTTGCAACACCGCGCATTACTGGCATGCCGCTTTGCGCGAAGGCTGCGCGCTGCCCTTTCCTTCGATAGTGGATATCGCTTGCGATGCGGCCTTGCTGCGCTTTGGCGCGGGCGCGCATATCGGCCTGGTTGCTACACGCGCCACGCTGGCTACCGGTTTGTTTAACAGCGCCTTGCAAAGCCGGGGCCTTAGATGGGTGGCGACGCGACAGAGCGCTTTGGATGACTGGGTGTTGCCCGCGATTGCTTTGGTCAAAGCCGGCAAGACGGCGCAGGCCGGCCCACTGCTGGCGCAAGCTATTACGCAAATGCAGGCCGATGGCGCCAGCGGCATCATCTTGGCGTGCACCGAAGCGCCTATGGCCCTGGAACACGCAGCACCCGAGTTGCAAGCCCTGTGTCTGGACAGCACCGAGGCCTTGGCACAGGCCACGGTGGCGCTATGGCAGCAGCTTCAAAACCAAGCCCATAAGGACGTCCGCCATGTCTGACACCAGCCCCCAAGTCACACGCATGCAGCTAGACCTGACCTGGCAAGAACCCGTGCCGCAGGCCGGTGTACAAGCCGCGCTGGCTTTGATGGAAAGCGGAAAGATGCACCGCTATGGCGAGACCGGTGCCAAGCCCGGCGAAGCCGCGGCTTTGGAAGCGCAGTTCGCCGCCGAGCTAGGCCTACCCTATTGCGTGGCGATGAATTCCTGCGGCTCCACGCTGTTTGCGGCGCTGCGTTGCAGCGGCGTACGGCCGGGCGACAAAGTGCTGAGCAACTGCTTTACCCTGGCCCCGGTGCCCGGTGCCATTGCGCATGCGGGTGCCGTACCGGTGCTAGTGGATGTGACCGAGGACTTGTTGATCGATCTGGACGACCTGCGGCGCAAAGCTGCGCAGAGCGGCGCCAAGACCTTGTTGCTTTCACATATGCGAGGCCATATTGTCGATATGGATGCCCTGACAGCCATTTGCCGCGAATTTGGCATTGCATTGATAGAAGACTGCGCGCACACCATGGGCGCTTCTTGGAACGGTAAAGCCACCGGCACCTGGGGTATTGCCGGTTGCTTTAGCTTGCAAAGCTATAAGCACGCCAATAGCGGCGAAGGCGGTTTGCTGGTCACGGCCGATGCCGACCTGGCGGCGCAAGCAGTGCTGCTGTCGGGTAGCTACATGCTTTATGCGTCGCACCTGGCACGGCCCGGTCCGGAGGTATTTGAACGCTGGAAGTACCACACGCCCAACTTCAGCCTGCGCATGAGCAATTTGCCCGCTGCACTGGCGCGGGCGCAATTGGGCGATGTGCTGCAGGAGCGCTGTCAGCGCTGGAACCAGCGCTACCACTGGCTGGCCGGAGCACTCGAAGGCGCGGCGCATGTGCGCTTGCCGACGCGTCCGCCCAAAGAGCAGTTTGTGGGTAGCTCCATCCAGTTTTTGCTACGCGACATGACGCGCGCGCAAATGCAGACGGTCATCGCCGCCTGCGCAGAGCAAGGCCTGCACATCAAATGGTTTGGTGCCGACGAGCCTGTGGGTTTCACCAGTGTATGGACGCACTGGCGATACTTCGGCCAAGCGCAGGATTTGCCCCAGGCGCAAGCGGTGCTAGGCGCTTTGTGCGACCTGCGCCTCCCCCTTTCGCTGACCCAGGCCGATTGCCTGGGCATTGCGCACACGATACGAGCGGCTGTGAAAAGCGTGTTTTCGTAGGACCATGCCCCGCATGGATTTTTTTATAAAAGGAGACTTACATGAAATTGCAAAAACGCCAATTACTGGCACTTGCCGCGGGCCTGAGCCTGTGGGGCGCTGCCGCACTAGCCCAGCAAAAAGAGGTGACCTTCGCGCACCAGGACATGCTGGTGCCCTTCCAGGCAGTCATCGAATCGGGTGAGCTGGAAAAAGCCACCGGCTACAAAATCAACTGGCGCATGTTCGGCGGTGGCGGCGACGTCATCAAGGCCATGGCTTCGGGTGATGTACAAATTGGCCAAGTCGGCTCCAGCCCCCTGACCGCTGCGGTGACCCAGGGCCAAGAGATCAAGCTCTTTTGGATTTTGGATGACATCGCTGACGCCGAAGCGCTGATTGCGCGCAATGGCAGTAATGTCAATTCGGTCAAAGACCTCAAGGGTAAAAAAGTGGCCACGCCGTTTGTATCCACCGCCCACTACCAACTGATGGCCGCGATGAAACTCGAAGGCCTGTCTGCGAAAGACGTGAACGTGCTGAATTTGCGCCCACCGGAAATTGCAGCAGCCTGGGAACGTGGCGACATTGACGCTGCCTTTATCTGGGACCCGGTGCTCTCCAAAATCAAGAGCAACGGCAAGTCGATTGCCAGCTCGGGCTCCATCGGCCAAAAAGGCTACCCCACGTTTGACGGTATTGCAGTCAATACCAAATGGGCAGCGGAAAACGATGCATTCATGGTGGCCCTGGTCAAAGCCTTGAACAAGGCCGACAGCGAGTACCGCGCCAACAAAGCATCTTGGACGGCCGATACGCCCCAGGTCAAAGCGATTGCCCGCGTCACCAAAGCCGATGTGAAAGACGTACCCGCCGCCATGGCGCTGTACGTTTTCCCCACAGCGGCTGAGCAACTCGGCCCCAAATGGCTGGGCGGCGGCGCTGCCAAAGCGATGGCAGAGACGGCAGTGTTCCTGAAGGAGCAAGGCCGTATCCAGGAAATCAAGCCCGACTACAAAGTGTTTGTGACCGATAGTTACGCAAAACGCGCCGCAAACTAAACAACCATTTTTGTATCCCTCGAGCCCCCGCCATTGGCGGGGGTTTTTTTGCCCAAATTGAAGAATATTTTTATTGGTACTGCGTATAGCTAATTTTAAGAGAATAATAAGCGTTTTAAGGATAGATACCAAACCATGCGACGCAAACATCCTACGCCCTGTGTTCGCCCCAAGGGACCGCAGGAGCCTTACGCGCCGCACCGGTCCCGCAATTGCATCATTAATTGCCCTATGCAATCATGACTATCACTGGGCGATTGCGTCAGTTTTTATATAACGGGCCTGATTTAAATAGGCGCAACTTGCTGCTATTTGCGCTGACGATTGGTTGTGTGAATACCCTGGTTTATTTCTGGTTGCCGTCGCCAGGGTTTGACCATAATCTCAATTTACTGGCCTTTGTCATTTTTCTGATATTGATCAGTCTGGTGCTGCTTTTTGATGCCGTCAGCCTAAGCGCACATGCCTTGATATTTCTTTGCTTTGCCGTTTTGGTACCGATGGTTGGGCAATCGGGCGGTATTAATTCGCCGAATATTGTATGGATGCCGGTGCTGGCGATTGCCGCGCTTTTGCTCATCAACTTGCGCTGGGCGGTAATCTGGCTGGTAATCATCTTGCTGCACAACTTAGGGCAGTTTTTGGCGGTCCAAGCCCACTGGATCAGCGGAACGGTCAATCCGCAGAACATGTCACTGGACTCCGCACTGTTAATCAAACTCAATATCTTGCTTTTCCTCATGGTCGCGCTCGGCATCTACGATTGGATGTACCGCAACAAGACGCAATACATGTCCGAGCGCAATTTGGAATTGGAAGCCACACAAACGGCTCTTATCCAAGCCCAAAACCACAAAGATGAATTTATTGCTTCTGTAGGCCACGAGTTACGTACGCCTATGAATGCTATTTTGGGCCTCAATGACGTACTGATCGATGAACTGGCCGATGAGCCAGAGCAGGTCAATGCTGCCCGACATATACGCGATGCTACGAACCAGTTGCTGCGCGTCGTCAACGACATTTTGGATATCGCACAGTTGGAGTCCGGTCGTTTTCATTTCTCCGAGACAGACTTTTTATTGGCAAATGCTTTACAGATGTGTCTGAAGAAACACCACGCGAAAGCCCACGCCAAGTCCTTATTACTGCATGCGGACATCCAGATCAAGTTAGACCATTGGGTAAGAGGGGATAGCCAGCGACTGACACAAGTACTGGGTCACCTGCTGGAAAATGCAGTCAAGTTCACCTCGCAAGGCGGTGTTTACGTACGCGCTTGGAAACAGGGGGACGTGCTGCGCATAGAAGTGGAGGACACCGGCATCGGCGTGGCAGCGCAATACATAGACACCATTTTCAGCCGATTTACCCATGCCAATATGAACACCCATCGGGCATTTGACGGTGCCGGGCTCGGATTGGCGCTCAGTAAGCACCTGGTTTCTCAGGCGGGGGGGGGAATCGGGTTGTCCCAAAAAGCCACCTTAGGCGCACTCTTTTGGCTGGAGTGGCCTCTGCCGGATGTGCAATCACAGCAGGCGCCGGCGAATCCGCAACCCAGAGCTTCATACCAGTCTTCACGTTTTTTGATCGTGGATGACCACCCCATGAACCAAATGGTCGTCCAGATAATGCTGCGAAAGCGCTGGCCCCAGTGCCAGATAGATATCGCCGAGAACGGCGCAATGGCTTTGATATTGTTGGACCTCGCAAGTTACGATCTCGTTTTAATGGATCTGTACATGCCAGGTATTGACGGGTTTGAGGCGACCAGGCAGATCCGTCAACATTCCAACCCGCGAATCAGGGCAACGACGATTATCGGTTTAACCGCGAACAATATGTCGGGAGATATCCAACGCTGCCTAGACCTTGGCATGCAAACCGTCATTTTGAAGCCAATAGATCAGCAGGTATTGTTTACCGCAATTGAACAACACATGAATCTAGGCATGCAACATGAAACTGTTTAGGTTCAATTTGCCTCCATTTGATAAGGCCGCCATGGCGCGAGATCCGCGCCGCGCTTTTGGCTATGCGGTGCTCACTCTGGCTAATATTTCCTCATTTTTGGCTACCGTGACTACACAATACCCAGAAGTAGCGATGGCCAATGGGATTGCCTGCATTTTCTGGGCAGCTCTTCTGTTTTGGTTTCATCTGGGTTTGTCCAATGAAACGGCCTGTCATTTGGGTTCGGTCATTGCGGCTGTGGCGGTATGTGCCACAGCCTGGTACTCCGGCGGCGTCTACTCCAGCATATTGGCCTGGCTTTCCGTGTTGGTGATTGCGAATTATTTTGTGATCGGACCACGCGCTGGCCTGTTATGGGTCGTCATCACCTTAGCTGCGCACTTCTTTGAAACTTACAGCACAAGTTGGTTCGGCTGGGGACCGCTCAGGGTGGGCACTTCATTTGCGCAAAGCGCCAACTCCCTGACCGACTATTCGATGGTTTTTATTTGTATCGCCTTGGTTTTGTTTTTCTACTACCGCATCAACGAGCAGGCTTACGCCGATCTAGTTCAGCGCCGAACCGCCTTACAGGTCAAGCGCATGGAATTAGAGGCTGCATTGGCGGCGCGCGACCGTTTCATAGCCTCTGTCAGCCATGAACTGCGTACCCCAATGAACGCCATACTCGGATTGAGCGACCATCTAAAAACCAGCGTGAAGGATAAACCCGGTGCCATTGCCGTGCTCCAACATACAAATCAAGCCGCAGACCATTTGATGACGGTGATTAACGATGTGCTGGACTACACGCAATTCAAGTCCGGTCAGCTTCGTCCGCAATGGGAAAAAGTGAACCTCCATGAAGTACTAGAAAGTGCTTTTAGACTATTTCAACCGCGCATTGCCTCCAGCAACTTGCGCTACCACTGCCAGATTGATGACGCCGTCCCGATATGGGTGCGTACCGACAAACATCGGCTTACCCAGGTGCTGGTCAATTTGCTGGGCAACGCGATCAAATTTACCGAGTCCGGCTTTGTCTTGCTCAAAGCCAGCGTAGATTCTCAAGGAAGCGTCGAAGTGTCGGTCGAGGACAGCGGGATTGGCATCTCCGCAGACGAACAGGCCCGACTTTTTGACCGCTTCTCCCAGGCAAATCCGAGTATTCAAAGGCGTTTTGGCGGGTCAGGCCTAGGCTTGCTGATATCCCAGCAACTCGTCAACCTGCTTGGCGGAACCATGGGCTTTCACAGTGAGGCCGCAAAAGGCTCGCGCTTTTGGTTTCGTCTGCCCTTGCAAGCCGTAGACGCGGCAGAGGTGCTACCGCCGGTAGAAAGCCAGCATTTGAGCCCGTCGTCACCGCAATGGAGCGTGCTTGTGGTAGATGACCACCCAGTCAACCGACTGTTATTGCGCCAGGTGTTATTGAGCCAATGGCCTGGAATAAAGATCTATGACGCAAGCGGAGGGCTGGAGGCACTGGAAATCATGCAATCCCAGACCATCGATCTGGTACTCATGGACATGGTCATGCCAGAAATGGACGGCATTGAGACGACCCGTGCAATTCGCAGGCGAAACACGAATGCAGCGAAGCCCATACCCATTCTGGGATTGACCGCCAACATCCATCCGCCCGATTTGGCGAACTTTGAAGCCGCCGGCTTGAATACCATCATGCTTAAACCCTTCGACCGGTTGCGCTTACTGCAGCAGGTACGGGAACTCCTGAGCTAAAAGTCCGCCGCACGCCGCCTATTCAATGAGGCGGCAATTGCTCTGATCCAATTTCCCTTAGCTTGGGTATTTTCGGCTGCTTAGCGGCCGCGGAACCAGCGCTTTTTCACTGCACCAGCGCCACCGCTTGATCTACAAAGCGATATACCTCAGCTGGCGTAATGCCGTTAGGCCCTTTGGTTTTTTTGTCCCGGGTCTGGCCCGTACGCACCACTACCAAATCCAAGGACGGGACCACCATCACATATTGCCCCTGGTGACCCTGCAAAAAATAAAACGGATATTTGTAGCTCCAATCCATCCACAAGGAATGTCCGTAGTAGGGCTGTAAGTCAGGCTTTCGGATGCGTTCGACAAAAGCTTTGTCTAAAAGAGTTTTTCCATTCCATTGGCCATCTTGCAGCATCAGTTGCCCCATCTTGGCGAAATCGCGCGCCGTAGCAAAAATGCAGCAATAGGTGCGTTCCATGCCGCCTTCGCTGCCCTCGCGATCCAAGGTATAGAGCGCATCGCTTTCCATGCCCAGCGGCGCCCATAAGCTGCGCGAAAGGTGTTCGCTAATCGTCAAGTCGGGTTGCTTGGCCTGCAATGCCCGCTTTAAAAATACACCCAATAACTGGGTGGAGCCGCTGCTGTACTCGTATTCGGTGCCCGGTTCGCGCTCAAAGCCTTGGCGCAATACCAGTTTTTCGGCGTCTTTACCGTAATACAAATCCGTGGTGATATTGAGTGGCAGGTAATAGTTTTCCGTCCAATCATGGCCGGACTTCATGCTCGAGAGCTGCGAAATCGTCGCTTTCTGGCCGCGCGGGTCTTGCGCGTATTCGGGCAGGCGCTCGGTAAAGGGTGCATCAAAGCTGCTGATAGCGCCTTGCTGCACCGCCATTTGCACTTGCATCGTGGTAATGGTTTTGGCCATAGAGAACGAGTTGGTGCGGCTTTGCGCGGAATAGGCGCCGAAATACTGCTCATGCACCAAGGCGCCTTTTTGTGCCACCAAAAAGCCTGCCGTGCCGTGTTGCTGCAGGTAGGACGCCATGGCCGGATCCAGGGCTTTTTGGTTATAGCGCGCGTCCTTGGGCCAAGCTTGGGGAGTGCCTGTTGCAATGTTGCGCTGCGCAAAATTGTGGGCGTCATCGATATGGGCTGTGCTGTGGCCCTGGAAATAGGTGCTAGCCAGCGCTTTCCAAAAATAACCATGGCCTCCCAATTGAATGGCAGCGGCCAGCAGGGCTAGCACCAAGAGTACACCGTAAGCGAGTTTTTTCATATCGGCCTTTTTGTTTGCTCGCATTCTAAGAAAGCGGACGCAGGTTTGGTGGCTAGGCCAAGCCAAACGCTGTATCGCAGCGTCAATCGCTCGCTCCTACGGCAGTCCGAGTACGCCCCCATCCCCAATTGGTACACCAGGCAGGTGCTAGTCGAACTGCCACGCGATCCTTGTGAATTAAATAAAACAATAGTACAGCAATGTATAAGGACAATTCATAATCAACATTTTTTATAAATTTAATAAAATTAAAATTAAATTAATCGAATATTGGCTAGTTGCGCGTAGCGTAAAGAATCATTATTTCTTTATTACTAGCAAATCCCATGCCTGACTACTTCTTAATTCACCCTGCATTGGCGCATAGATCCAAACCGAAGGTGAACGTGAAGGCGCTGGGCATCCAGCCAGCAGCACTGCGGCGCCTGCTAGTAAACGCGATCGGTGGGGCAGTCTTATTGGTGTGGGATGCGCACACCGCTTGGGCTGCGTGTAGCCCGGCCGCAGCAAATAGCGTGATCGCCACATGCACTGGCACTATCCTGAGCCAATATGGAACCGGCGCACAAACCAATGGCACCATCCAAGTCACTGCCGGCGCAGCTTTCAACGTGGGTGGAAACAACTACGCCCTATCCTTCGGCTCGCTGACCACCGTTGACAACTACGGCACCATCGCCGTTGCCCCATCGGCGAACGTGGCCGGTGCGGCCATTTCCGCCAATTCGGAGGCGGCCATGGTCAACAACTACGCGGGCGCCGCCATCACCGCCATAGCGAGTGGCACAGGTTCGGCCTCTGGCCTAAAGGCTGGAACAACAGCTAGCGTAGCCAACGACAGTAGCGCTAGCATCTCAGGAAGCACCAACGGGTCGGGCACAGCCTACGGCGTTCAGGCAGTCGCTGGCGCGACGACCGTGCGATCTAACGCAGGAAATATCAGCGCATCGGCCTTGGGAGCCAACGGCGCTGCCAATGGCGTGTTGGCCGGGACCGATGCCACCGTAAGTTCCAACACCGGCACCATCAATGCGAACGCCGCGGGCTCTGGCCTGGCCCGTGGCGTTTATGGCGCGAGTTCGGCCATAGTCACCACAAACAGCGGGACCATCCAAGGGATAAGCGCATCGGGCCGCGGCTCCGGCGTTATTGGCGCTGCGGTCAGCATCCTCGAAAACGAGGGCACGATTTCCGGGACCAGCAACGCCAGCTATGGCTATGGCGTCAATGGCTCAACAAGCGCGGTGGTGACCACCAACCGGGGAAGCATTGTGGGCAGCAGCACATCCGGCAACGCCTATGGCGTCATTGGCGCGGTCTCAGCGAGCGTTGTGGTGGGCAACAACGCCAGCGGCGCCAGTATCACCGCGACCAGCGGATCGGGCAGCAGTTGGGCCGTCTATGGCGGCTCTTCCGTTAACGTGACGCTTAACGCAGGCCGCATTGCGGCCTCGAGCACGGAGGCCAGCGCTTCGGGCCCGTCCTTTGGCTTGAACGCCGGCGGATCGTCCGTCACCGTGGAGTCCAACGTCGGCACTATCAGCGCGTCGTCCGCCGGGCCTGTAAGTTTGGCCGCAGGCGTCATCGCAAACACCTTCGCCACGGTCACCAATACGGGCGCCGCTGCTGTCATTTCCGGGACGACGGGCGGCTCTGGCACAGCCTATGGGGTGCGATCCGGTTCTTCGACCGCCACCATCACGGCCAATGATGGAAAAATCTACGGCGTTTCCGCAGCAGGCGCAGCCTATGGCGTTTTCAACACTACGGCGGGTGCGAATATCGTCGTGACCCGCAACGTCGGCGACATCTATGGCCAGGGCGGATCGGACAGCAGCGCTGGTCTGTATGCGGGCGCCGACAGTGTCTTAGTGGGAAGCAACAGCGGCAACATTTACGGTGTCAGTACGTCCGCCGGAGCCGCGTACGGAGTCTATAGCGGAACCACCGTCTCGGTAAGTGCCAACACAGGAACCATCTTGGCCGCCAGCAATACAGTTAGCGGCGCCTATGGCGCCTATGGCGTCTATGCGAGCGACTCGGCGACCGTAGCGAATAGCGGCGCCGTTTCGGGAAGAACCGCCGGCTCGGGCGCCGCCGCAGGCATTTACGCACTGAATGCGAACCTAACGCTTAGCAATGGAGGCTCGGGCTCTGTGGCG
>Ga0192647_101724_pt1 | contig 14072 bp, 26 predicted proteins | sample LauGreFa1BDMLBSN_2_FD_133046 | JGI IMG/M metagenome (GOLD analysis project Ga0192647, IMG submission 133046) | Freshwater lake microbial communities from Lake Michigan, USA - Fa13.BD.MLB.SN - reassembly | ecosystem: Environmental > Aquatic > Freshwater > Lake | place: Lake Michigan, USA...
TAATGATCAGAAAGGTGATGCGGAGGCGTCAAGGATAAAGCTTGATGCCTTTAAGGTTGGTGTTGATCTCATGAGGAATCGGTAATGGCCGCAGTTACGGACAATATGCTGGAATATTTGCGGTCTAAGATTCGCAATATCATGAATGAACACGCAGACCATATTGCCACGGGATGTGCTGCTGATTGGGCAGACTATAGGTATCAAGTGGGGATTATTGAGGGTTTGGCGAAAGCCGAGAGAGAATTGCTCGATATGGTGGAGAAATTAAAAGAGCATGACTGATCGCCCGCACCGGGCGGTGGGCATCGCGCAGCCAGAATGCGCGTAGAGGACTAAAATGCTTAACGTAGATATTAAGATGCCTGAAGGAGAAGTCCGAGGAGCCAAGCAACTCCCGGAACCCAGGGGCTTTAAGATTCTGATTGCTCTCCCAGAGCTTGAGGAAAAGACTGACGGTGGCATTTATCTCCCAGAACAAGTCCGCAACACGGAAGCCCTCGCTACCGTTGTTGGGTTTGTCTTGAAGATGGGTGATTTGTGCTACCTGGATGAAAAGAAATTCCCGAATGGCCCCTGGTGTAACGAGGGGGATTGGGTTCTTTTCCGGGCCTATAGTGGCACGCGAATCAAGATTCACGGCAAAGAGTTCCGCCTGATCAACGATGACATGGTGGAAGCGGTTGTCGAAGATCCACGGGGGATTTCACGGGTATGAGTGAAGCTCGCAAAACAGACGATCAAGACGAAGGCTTTGAGATTGAAGTCGTGGACGATATGCCCGAAGAGGATCGGGGTCGGCCCATTGCTCCCGAGGTAACGGAAAGTGATGATGACATCACCCTTACCGAGGAAGAAATCTCCAAATACCGCGAGGAGTCCCGGCAGAAGGTTCGGGAGCTAGCCTTCAAGGCCCACTCGGAGCGTCGAGCTAAAGAGCTTGCGGCTCGTGAGCGGGATGAGGTTATTCAGTTGGCTAATCGGCTGGCTGAAGAAAACAAGAAATACCGGGAATTGGCCGGTAGCAGTGAGCAATTTGCTGTAAATCAGGCCAAGACGCGGGCTGAATCCGAGATCAATGCCACCAAACGCGCCATGAAAGAGGCGTTTGAGGGCGGCGAAACGGACAAGTTCATTGAACACCAAGAGCGCCTTCAGCGTTTGGTTAATGAGCATGAGCGGTATTCTGCCTACAAGCCGGAGCCGATTCCTGAGCCTCAGCGGTTAGAGCCGCCGAAGCGCCAGGGGCCTGACCCTGAAGCTGTCAAATGGGCCAAGAATAATCCTTGGTTCGAGGGTGGCAGTGAGCTTGAGAAAGAAATGACGGGTTATGCTTATGCGGTCAGCGATGTGCTGATTCGGGAACATAAGATTGACCCTCGTAGCAATAAATACTTTGACGAAATCAACTCTCGTGTGAGAAAACGATTCTCGGAGTATTTCCAAGAACCCAGCGCCGAGGCCCCCGCCCAGGCTAGGGTTGCGAGCGTTGTTGCTCCTGCCGCCAGGACGACAAAGGGAACTCGCTCACTAAAGATGACCTCGACGCAGGAGTCCATTGCTCGTCGTCTGGGTTTAACACGCGAGCAGTATGCTGCTCAGTATTTGAAGGAGTACGGTAATGGCTGACCGCACACCCCGCGACCTTGAAACCCGGGAACACCAAACCCGCGTTCCTTCTTGGAAGCCTCCTTCCATTCTCCCCGACCCGAAGCCACAGGACGGGTATGTGTTCCGCTGGGTTCGCACATCTATGATGAATAATGCGGACAACACCAATGTCAGCAGGCAAATGCGCGAGGGCTATGTGCCTGTTCGTGCTGAGGATCATCCTGAGCTTATGCTGTTTGCCGACCAAGACGGACGCTTCAAAGGCAATGTCGAGGTTGGTGGTCTCCTTCTCTGCAAAATCCCGGTAGAAATTGCCAAGCAGCGCGAGGCTTACTACGGAAACATGGCGCAGCAGCAGATGGAGAGCGTGGACAACAATTTGATGCGCGAGAACGACCCGAGGATGCCGCTGCTGAAACCAGAGCGTTCCTCTCGGACCACGTTTGGCCGTGGGCCAAGGGAATAATCTCTTGGCCTTTATCCTCAACCATATCCTAGAAAGGTAACGGAAAATGGCTGCTACGCTTGCTCCGTACGGGCTTCGCCCGATCAACCTTCTGGGTGGTCAAGGGTATGCTGGCTCGACTCGCCTTTACGCGATTCCTGCTAGCTACTCTGTGAGCATCCAGTACGGTGATCCGGTGATCATCACCAACACGGGTTCTTCCCGTGGTTATCTGGCGCGTTTTAACGCGACCACCACTGCCACGACTGTCACCTCTACGGGTGGCGGCTTTGGTTTTGTTGGCGTGTTTGTGGGCTGCACGTTCACTGACCCGACCTACGGGAAGGTGTTCCGTCAGAACTACACCTCTGGCAACACTGCCTCTGACATCCAAGGCTATGTCGTGGATGACCCGGATGCGCTGTTCCAGATCCAGGCTGACGATACCCTCGCGCAAACGGCTCTGGGCTGCAACGCGGCTCTGATCCAGACGGTTGCTGGTAACTCCGGCGCCAACATCAATTCCGGTGTTGCGCTCGACGCCTCCAGCATCGCTACCACCAACACCCTGCCGGTTCGCATTGTTGATTTCGTCAACAGCACGACCAGCAGCATTGGTGATGCGTACACCGATGTCATCGTGCGTATCAACACGCACTTCCACCGCACTGGCAATACCGGCTCCGCCGGTACCGCCGCGTCGTAAAGGAGGCTGTGACCTATGGCAATTAGTCGCGCACAGCTACTCAAGGAACTGCTTCCGGGTCTGAACGCTTTGTTCGGTCTGGAATACAAGCGGTACGCTGAGGAGCATAAGGAAATCTACGAGACCGAAACCTCGGAGCGTTCCTTTGAAGAAGAAGTGAAGCTGTCTGGTTTCCAGGCCGCTCCAGTCAAGAACGAAGGCGCCGCGATTGCGTATGACAACGGCCAGGAAGCCTGGACCGCGCGTTATACGCATGAAACGATTGCGTATGGGTTCTCCATCACTGAAGAAGCGATGGAAGACAACCTGTATGACAGCCTGTCTGCCCGTTACACCAAGGCGCTCGCGCGCTCCATGGCGTACACGAAGCAAGTCAAGGCGGCGTATCCGCTGAACAACGGCTTCACCAGCTACAACTCTGGTGACGGCGTGACCCTGTTTAGCACGGCGCACCCGTTGGTGTCCGGTGGCTACAACAGCAACCGTCCTGCCACCGCTTCTGACCTGAATGAAACCTCCCTTGAGGCGGCTGTCATTCAGATTGCGGCGTGGACGGATGAACGTGGTCTGCTCATCGCGGCTCGCCCGCGCAAGCTGATCATCCCGCCCGCGAATATGTTTGTTGCCACCCGCTTGCTGGAAACGGAACTCCGTACTGGCACGGCTGATAACGACATCAACGCGATCAAGTCTAACGGGTCCATCCCGGAAGGCTACACGGTCAACCACTTCTTGACCGACCCGAATGCGTGGTTCCTGACCACGGATGTTCCCAACGGCATGAAGCACTTCGTGCGCTCCCCGCTGGCGACCTCCATGGACGGTGACTTCGACACGGGCAACGCCCGCTATAAGGCTCGTGAGCGTTATAGCTTCGGTGTGTCCGATCCGCTCGGGATCTTTGGCTCGCCGGGTTCAACCTGACGGCTGGGACAGGGGGAGAAATCCCCCTGTCTTCTAAACATTTCACTTGCGGGAATGCTTTGAAGACAGGCATAATGTCCATGCCACCGGGGTAATCCGGTCCTACTGACTGTCCCGGCAGATCAGCACAAACAGTAGGGCTTAGATGTGCAGAGGGTAAAATGGCTTTTACCACGTTCTCCGGTCCTATTCGTTCCGGCACCATCCGCGAAGGCGCGGCCCGTAACACGGGTCTTGTGGTTCTCGCCCAGTCCTACAACAGCGGTGACTTGACCGGGGATGAAGTCGGCAACATTGACACGCTGGCTTTCCGTATCCCGCAAGGCTCTCAAATCATTGACATTGTTGTGGATCAGACGGTTGCAGCCACCGCTGGTACCACCACGGTTTCTGTTGGCAGCACCTCTGGTGGCGCAGAACTGATGGCAGCAATTGCCACCACGGCTGGCGGGCGTTTCCGTGGCACTGCCACTGCCGCTACGCAGGCTGCTTGGCAGACCTCCACCACCGCTGACACCACGGTTTATGTGCGCGTTGCGGTTGGCACCGCCACCCTCACCGCTGGTCAGTTCTATGTGACGGTCTCCTACATTCAGCGGGCATCCAACGGCGCTCAGAATCCCACCAGCGCCTAATAGCTAAGGAGGGTTCTGCGTCATGCAGACAGATATTCTTGCGAGCGCCGTCAGGACAAGTGACGGCGTGATGAACGACCAAGCTGGGAATGCGATTGGGCGTTGCCGTGTGAAGGCAATTTATATTGCTCCTGCGGCTGGTGCTGGTAGTGTTGTCCTGAAGGATGGCTCCTCTGGAGGGGCAACCAAAGTCACGATCAACACAATCGCCAGTTCCACAAGCACGAACTATGTCCTTCTCCCAGGTGAGGGGCTTTTGTTCCAGACGGGGGTTTATGCCGACATCACTGATGTAGCATCTGTGATGGTGTTCTATGGCTAAGACCCCTGCATGGCAGAGGAAAGAGGGCAAGAACCCTGCTGGCGGCTTGAATGCCAAAGGCAGGGCTTCTTACAACCGGGCCAATCCAGGGAAGCCTGGGTTGAAGCCACCGCAACCAGAGGGCGGATCTCGGCGGGATAGCTTCTGTGCCAGGATGAAGGGCATGAAGAAGAAGCTTACCTCAGCTAAGACCGCCAATGATCCAAACAGCAGGATTAACAAATCCCTGCGAGCGTGGAAGTGCTGACATGACTGACACTCATGAAGCGGCAAAGAATGTGGTGGACGCCCTTTCTATAGGGACTGTGGTGGCTACATTGGCTGGCATTCTACCTAGCATTGCTGCAATCTTCACGATTGTTTGGACCGTTATCCGCATCTATGAGACCAATACGGTTCAGAAGCTTCTGGGGAAAAAGCCTCTTCCAGATGCCAGTGCAGACTGATTTGGTTGGGCAAAGCTCATGGAACTGCCCAAAATCACTCCGGTAATCCAGTTTGCCACCGCAGCCTTTGCGTTGGCAGTTGGCGGCTATAGCGCGGGTGAGAAGTTTGGGTGGTTCAAGAATGAGATCTTGGTTTGGTCTCCTGAGCATTTCAGGATTGAGCCAGCTAAGATTGGTCATCCTGTTACCGTAACAGTGGCTCGGATTAAGAAGCGGGATGACTGTTCGGTTGAGAATTTTGAGGTGACAGTGCGTGATGGGGCTGGCGTTATTCATCAGGCGACACCAAGCATGACGCGCTTTACAGGGCCTGCTGGCCCCGAAATTGATACCTTCACTTATCTACTAACCATTTCAGACAAAGAAGCCACCGCTCCCGGAAAGGCAACTTTGTTGGCGGCCATCAAGTATAAATGTCCAGAAGGTGAACGCACGGTAACGTATCCTCGGCACCAAAATCTGACATTCATGTTGGAGAGATAGTGTGGAAACAATTCTAAATCTTGTCCGTACTGTTGCTCCATCCATTGCGAGTGCTGTTGGTGGTCCTCTTGCGGGTATGGCTACTCGTGCCATTTCGGAAGCTTTGCTTGGCAAGCCGGATGGGACTGAGCAGGAGCTTGAGAATGCTGTTGCTTCTGCCACCCCGGAGCAGTTGTTGGCTCTAAAGAAGGCTGAACAAGAGTTTGCCGTGAAAATGCGCGAGTTGGACATTGATCTTGAGCGTATCTCAAATGAGGACCGCGACAGCGCGCGAAACCGGGAAGTGTCTTTGAGGGATTGGACCCCTAGAGTTTTGGCTGGCCTGATTACCGTTGGGTACTTTGGGGTTCTATTCTGGATGCTTCGCTTTGGCTTACCAAATACCGGAAGCTCAGAGGCGCTTCTGGTTATGCTTGGGGCTTTGGGGACGGCTTGGGGTGGGGTTGTGGCCTATTACTTTGGTTCTTCCGCTGGGTCTAAAGAAAAGACCGAGGCTATGAACCGGATGGTGCGGAAATGAAAAGCAACTTTGAGCCATGCCTTGAGTTTGTCCTGCACCACGAGGGGTTGTGGTCCGACGATCCGCGAGATCCGGGCGGCGCCACTATGAAAGGCGTGACCCTGGCGGTTTATAGGGAATACCTTGGCCGGGATGCCAGCAAGGATGAACTGCGGAACATTCCAGACAAGCATCTTATGGACCTCTATAGGACTCGGTATTGGGATAAGGCTCGGTGTGATGACCTGGGTGCCGGGCTTGATCTGGTGGTGTTTGACCTTGCCGTGAATGGTGGCGTGGGTCGCGCGGCCAAGATCCTTCAGCGTTGCGTTGGGGCAGTAGAAGACGGAGCTATTGGCCCGAAAACCATGGCTTTGGTTACGCAAGTACCAGTGAAGCAGATGATAATTCGCTTCTCTGAACAGCGCCGTTTGTTCTATAAAGGGCTGAAAGCCTTTGAGACATTTGGGCGTGGCTGGCTTCGTCGCACTGATGAATGTGAATCCAAAGCCTTTGAAATGACAGGAGATTGATCATGAACGGTATGAAGAAGCCCAAGATGCCAAAGATGACACCCGATATGGGTGGCGCGGCTATGCCCAAGTTTGGCTCTCGCGCCATGCGTCCGGGTGGCATGAAGAAGGGTGGCAATGTTCACGCCGATGCGGCGATGGATAAGAAGCTCATCCGCAAAGAGATCGCCCGTGCCGAGAAGATGGAAGATGAAGGCATGAAGAAGGGCGGTAAGGTTAAGATGGCTCGCGGTGGCGGCGTTGAGACCAAGGGCAAGACCAAAGGGAAGTTCATCTAATGGCAGATGATGTTCGTGAGGCATATCGTCGTGGGCTAGATGTCCGCGAATATCGCCGGATGCGCGATGAAGGTACCTTGCCAACGAATGAAAGGGCAGATCTGCAAGAAGCTTATCGCCTTAACATTCCAGTAGAAGAACTTCGCGCTCGAAGAGCCGCTGCTGCTCGCACTTCTACTCGCGTTCCTCCTGCTGTTCAGCGTGGCGCTGTCATGTCTGATATGCAAATGGCAGATGTTCCGGGCAACATTCCATCTAGCCCAAGCGCGGCATCTGTTCGTCGAGCGCGAGATGACCTCATGCGGTATAATGCCATGCAAGAGGCAGATATGCCGGGGAACATTCCTCCCGTATCTCAGGCTGATATTCAACGCGCGCGTGAGGGCATCATGCGCGCGGAGGATATGCAGAATGCAGATATGCCAGGGAACATTCCTGCGCCAGGGACGAGCTTTGCTCCAGATGAAATTCAGGAAGCTATGTCTCGGACGAGGATGGAGCGGCAACGGCAGCGTAATCGTCCTAATACCCGCATGACCGCAACTCCATCTCCAGCGGATGCGCTCAATCAGCGTGAACTTGATCGGATTGCCCTTGGCAATCAGTTGGGTGACATAATGAAAGGCGGGGATATTCAGCCTCCCGCCGAGCGTTCTTTCTTGGAGCGCCTTGGCCTGCGCCGCACTAATGAGACCGGGGAAGGTCGCCCAAGCACGGGTGATTTCCGTGAAGACCTTCGCCAGCTTGGCAAGTCGCTTGGGTTTAAGAAGGGCGGTAAGGTCAAAAAGATGGCTAAAGGTGGCGCCGTCAAGGCTCCTTCTGCTTCTCGCCGTGGTGATGGATGTGCCGCTCGTGGCAAAACGAAAGGTCGAATGGTATGAAAAAGAAATACGCCGATGGTGGTCGCACTCGTTCTGCCCCAAGCTATGAAGAAGACATGACGCCCCCTCCGGGGATGCGTAACTTCCGCCCCCGCACCCTGCCGGGTGGCGAGGAGCCTGCTGCGCGCCGCCGTGCGCCAGTTGAGATCCCATCCTATGAAGAGGACATCACGCCTCCTCGCGGTATGATGCGTCCATCCCGCGAGCCTATGCCCCTTCCGCCCATTCCCCCGCCTATGCCTCCCCGGCGCATGGCTAAGGGTGGGATGGTGAAGATGGCTGGTGGCGGCTGCACCCGTGGTGACGGGATTGCTTCTCGGGGTAAGACCAAGGGCCGGATGATTTGAAGAAGCCGGAGAAAATTCGAAAGGTTCTGCGGGAGTTTAAGGAAGGCGACCTTAAATCATCCAGTGGGCAGAAGGTGACAAACCGGAAGCAAGCTGTGGCGATTGCGCTTTCTGAAGCCTCCCGCATGAGAGAGGGTGGGCGGGTAAAGCCTCAGAACCCAAAGCTATGGGCTGCGGCAAAGAGTGCCGCCAAGGCCAAGTTCGATGTGTACCCCTCTGCCTATGCAAATGCCTGGGCATCAAAGGAGTACAAGAAGAAGGGTGGCACTTGGCGTGGGCCTGATAACAGGGTCACAAAGAAATGAAGGGCGGTCTTGGTAAGTGGTTTGGTGAGAAGTGGGTTGATGTAAAGACCGGGAAGCCCTGTGGGCGTAGCGGTTCTGAGAAGTCAAAGCGCGGGTATCCCGCTTGTCGTCCTGCTGCCGCTGCTGCCAAGATGTCATCAAGCCAGAAGGCGACCATGGCTCAAAAGAAAACTGGACCAGCCCGTAAGAGTTGGCCCATAACTCCCAGCGGGAAGAAGAAGTAATGACAACCTCTGGCACCGCAGTCTGGAATCTCGACATCGCTGACCTCATTGAGGAGGCGTATGAACGCGCGGGCCTTGAAGCCCGGACAGGTTATGATTTCCGCACGGCTCGTCGGTCCCTGAATATGATCTCTGCTGAGTGGTCCAATAGGGGTTTGAACCTATGGACCGTTCAGGAGAACACCCTGGTCCTGACACCTGGGGTTAAGACATATTCATTGCCTGCTGATACCATTGATATTATCGAGACCATGATCCGGGTGAATACCAGCGGATCTGCTCTTGATTACACGGTATCTCGCATTGGCGTAGGCGATTATGCCACCCTGCCAAACAAGAACACCACGGGTCGCCCTCTTCAGATCTATGTGAATCGTCAGGTTGATCCAGAATACACCCTCTGGCCTGTGCCGGATCTTCCTTACACCATCCTATACTGGACGATGAGGCGCATTCAGGATGCCACATCTGCCACCGATGTCATGGATATGCCTGTCCGGTTTGTCCCGGCGCTGTCGGCTGCGTTGGCGTATCAGATTGCTCTGAAGCGGCCAGAAGCCACAGGGAGGTTGCAGATCCTCAAGGCTGATTATGAGGAGCAGTGGAAGCTTGCCTCAGATGAAGACCGTGGGCGTGAACCAGCTAGGTTCGTGCCTTGGTCTTCTTACCCGTGAGGTAGCGGTTTATGGCGGTCAAGTTTGCCCGTGGTAATAAGGCATACGCCTTCTGTGACCGCTGCTATCAGCGGTATGATCTGAAGGATCTGACTTGGCAAGTTGTGAACCAGAAGCCAACGGGGCTGAAGGTTTGCAATGAATGTAATGACGTTGACCATCCTCAGTATCAGTTGGGCAAGTTCCCAATCAATGATCCTGTAGCTCTTCAAGACCCACGGCCCGACATCAATCCGGGCAGGAGCCTTCCTGGCTGGAATCCTGTGGGCAATTCAGCCACCACCTCAAACGGCAATGTTGGCATTGTCAGCATTTACATCTCATAAGGACGAAGCAAATGGCTGGAGTGACAAGCGAAAACATGAAGAAGTACGGGCGGAATATCGCTCGTGCCATGAACCAGAGTGGCCGGGCCAAAGGCCCCAGCACTGGAAACCCGTTCAAGTCGGTTTCGGCTGACCAGGGTTCCAACACTGGCGCGGTTGGCAAGGTGGTCAAGAACGCCAAGGCCCCGGATCAAGCCATTGTGGATGAGGGCGTTGCCCCCTACAAGCCCACGAAAATTCGCGGGACAGGCGCGGCCACAAAGGGTACTATGGCTCGCGGCCCAATGGGCTGAGGGATAGGCAGCAATGAACTACACAACTCTTGTAACCCTATTACAGGATTACACGCAGAACTCTTCGTCTGAGTTCATTGCCGCTATTCCTGAGATTGTGAAGCTGGCTGAGGATCGAATCTATCAATCGGTTCAGATCCCGGCTCTCAAGCGTAATGCCACATCAAACTTTGTTTCGGGCAATAAGTATCTGGCGGCTCCCACAGACTTCCTTGCGGCCTATTCAATGGCGGCTAAGAGCGCAACAGGGGTTTATTCATACCTTCTTGAGAAAGAGGTTGGGTACATCAATGAGGCGTTCCCAGACCCGTCTGCAACGGGGGTGCCGAGGTATTATGCCCTATTCAATGATGCGACCTTTGTGGTGTCTCCCACGCCAGATGATTTTTATGAAGTAGAACTTCACTACTTCTATGAGCCTCCCAGCATTGTGGAGGCTGGCAATTCTTGGCTTGGGGATAACACTGAGAGTGTCTTGTTCTATGGGTGCTTGTCTGAGGCGTACACCTACATGAAGGGTGACGCTGATCTGACTACCCTGTATCGTGCGCGGTATGATGAAGCTCTTGGACGGCTGAAGGTTCTGGGTGAGGGTCAGGATAAGCGGGATAACTTCCGCCTTGATCTGCCTCGGATCATGCCGACATAGGATGAACGATGATTGTTCAGGCGTTTTGCACAAGCTTCAAGAAGCAGCTTCTGGAAGGGGTGCATGATTTTCGGGTCGTTGGCGGCGATGTCTTTAAGATTGCGCTGTACACTGAGGCTGCGAACATCAATGTAACGACCTCTCAGTACACCACCACTGGCGAGATCAGTGGTACTGGCTACACCGCTGGTGGCTTGACGCTGACCAATATTGCTCCGTCTGAATACAATTTAGCTGGGGTGTGTTCGTTTGAGACCGCCACATGGGCTGGCGCTTCGTTCTCGGCGCGTGGTGCTTTGATCTACAACACCACCCCTGCCCACACATACACAAACCCCGTGTGCTTGGTCCTTGATTTCGGGACCACGCGGTTTGCTGTGAGCAATAGCTTTAGCGTTCAGTTCCCGCAGATCACTGATCTCAGCGCGATTATAAGGATCAACTGATATGGCCTTTGTGATTGCAGACCGGGTTCGTGAAAGCAGCGTAAGCACAGGCACGGGAAACTTCACGCTTGGTGGGGCAGTAACTGGCTATCAGACCTTTGCGTCTGTTATGGCAACAAGCGATACCACTTACTACACTATCGCCGACCAGGGTGGCGCTAATTGGGAAGTGGGTATTGGTACATTTACCAGCCCATCTACATTGGCGCGCACAACCATTCTATCATCCAGCAATGGCGGTAGTGTTGTTACATTCACTTCTGGCACCAAGGATGTGTTTATTAGCCTTCCTGCCAGCAAAACGAATGTTGAAGATCAACCTAATCTGATTGAGGTAAATAGTTCTTCAGCAGCCCTTCGCATTACTCAAACAGGCGCGGGCAATGCGCTGGTGGTTGAGGATAGCGCTAATCCAGATTCGACGCCGTTTGTGGTTGATGCTTCTGGGTTTGTTATTCAAGGCTACACAGCCAACTTAACCGGAGCGGCTTATCAATCTAATAGCGGGACGCCGTTCAGTGGTATTCGCTGGAACGCTGCTTCAACTGGCCCATCTGTGTTAATTGGGAAGTCCCGTAGCGCCACAATCGGCACAAACGCAATTGTGCAAAGTGGCGACATAGTTGGGAACATTACATTTACTGGAGATGACGGGGCGACATTTATTTCTGCCGCAACTATTACAGCCGCCGTTGACGGCACCCCCGGCACGAACGATATGCCTGGACGGCTGGTGTTCAGCACCACGGCTGATGGGGCTTCCAGCCCGACTGAGCGCATGCGGATTACTAATGCCGGAATAATTGGTATTGGTTCTACAGGCACTACCGGCGCAACAGTAACTATAGCAAAAACTTTAACCGGCGCGACAACTGCGTATGGAATTTTGTCTTCTGGGCAAGTTCAGTCTGATGTCACGACAGTAAACTACGGTTATCTTTCTCAATCAAATACACAAGCAACAGCTTTCACGCTTGGCGAATTTAGGCATTTTGCTGCCGTTCAAGGAACTATTGGTGCTACTTCCGCCATTACTAATCAACATGGGTTTTATGTTGCGAGCAGTTTGACGGGAGCCACCAACAACTACGGCTTTTATTCCAACATTGCCTCCGGCACAGGGCGTTGGAATTTCTACGCCAATGGCACTGCTGACAATTACTTCAATGGGAACGTGGGGATTGGGACCACAACCCTTGGCTCCAAACTAACAGTAAATGGCGATGTTGCTGGCACGTTCTTTGTGAACCCGACAACCGTATCCGCCGATTACACAATCCCAACCAATTACAACGCCATGACGGCGGGGCCGATTACCGTAAATAGCGGGATCACCGTCACCGTTCCGTCAGGTTCAACGTGGGTGGTCACCTGATGCCTGTAAAGCTCAACTCCACAGGTGGCGGCAGCGTCACCCTAACCACGCCCAGCACGGCGAGTGATTTCACAGTCACCATTCCTGCTGCCACTGGCACTATGGTCACAACAACCGGCGCCTCCACTGTTGAGTTTGCTGCTGGCAGTGCTGCCGCGCCAAGCATCACCACTACTGGCGACACGAATACTGGTATTTTCTTCCCTGCCGCCGATACGGTAGCAATTTCCGCTGCTGGCACAGAGGATTTCCGCATTGGCCCTGCCGGGCAGATTGGTCTGCAAGGCGCAAACTACGGCACCTCGGGTCAGGTATTGACCTCCAATGGCTCTGGCTCTGCGCCTTCGTGGCAGGCTGCTGCTGGCACGGGCGCTCTCAAGAACGTCCAGGTCTTTACCTCATCCGGCACCTACACCCGCACCAGCGGCGTTACCACGGCGGTTGTGGTGGCTGTTGGTGGGGGTGGTGGTGGTGGTTCGCCTTGGTTTTCAGGCACAACAGCTACTAACGGTTCATCAGGAGGTACTACATCTTTTGGCTCTCATGTTAGCGCAGCGGGCGGAAGCGGTGGTTTTGGCCCTAATAATAGTAACGGTTCTGGAGGTAATGGTGGAACCGGAGGTACTGGCGCAACAATAGCCATACGCGGTGAGCCGGGTGGCATTAAACTAGATGCTAGCGTTAACTGTAGTTTTCTTTTTGGAATTTCAGGATTTGGTGGAGGTCAAGGGGCAGGAAAATCTGTTCCTGCAACAGTCGGGGGCCTTGGTGGGACTGCTGGTATTGCCGGAGTTCGAGGTGGTGGTGGTAGTGGTGGTGCCGGTATAACTTATGGTCAAGGCGGTGGCGGCGGTCAGGGCGAAACTTGTATTAAATACACAACTACTGTGGGTGCAACTGAAACTGTTACCATTGGGGCTGGTGGGGCTGGAGGTACTTCTGGTCAACCCAGTGTTCCTGGCGGCGGAGCTGGCGGCGCTGGATACATCATCGTGTATGAGTACAGCTAATGCTGCTCTCTATGCTTGCGCCTCCTGGCGCTCCATCACCAGAGGAATTGATCAAGTTTTATATGGAGAAGAAAGTCATGAATTACGCAATGGTGCAGAATGGCGTGATCGTGAATGTCGTTGATTGGGATGGCGTTACGCCATACACGCCGCCCGAGGGCTGCGAATTGCATCAGTGGGACGGCCCGATGAACATTGGCTGGCTGTGGGTTGATGGTGCGCCTGTTGATCCAAATCCTCCGCCGCCTCCTGAGCCTGAAGCTCCTGACACCCCATCAGAAGGCCCCACGGTGATCTGATGTTGCAAACAAAGCCCATCACCTTTGGTAAATTGAACGGGACTGTGTTTGACTTTCCCGTTGCTGGTGATTTGCTGCCTATGCACCAGCATGGCGAGGGCGATGTGCATATTACCGTGGTTGCAAGAGGCAGCTTCAAGGCGCATGGCAATGGCTGGGAGCGGGTTTTGAAGGCGGGTGATGTGGCTGATTGGAAGCCCAATGATCCGCATGAATTTGTTGCACTTGAGGATAACTCGCGTATTGTAAACATTGTGAAGGGGTAGGCTATGCCAATCACCATCTCAGGCTCCACAGGTATCGCGGGTGTTGACGGCTCTGCCTCCACCCCGGCTGTGCAAGGCACCGACACGAATACGGG
>Ga0192647_101730_pt1 | contig 14037 bp, 14 predicted proteins | sample LauGreFa1BDMLBSN_2_FD_133046 | JGI IMG/M metagenome (GOLD analysis project Ga0192647, IMG submission 133046) | Freshwater lake microbial communities from Lake Michigan, USA - Fa13.BD.MLB.SN - reassembly | ecosystem: Environmental > Aquatic > Freshwater > Lake | place: Lake Michigan, USA...
GTAACAAAGGATGGGGAAAAGATGACAGTGAACCTCAAAAAGGATATTAGTATCCCGAGAGGGGCTACTCGCAAGAATGGTGTTCTCAAGATACACACGGGTAGTTATGTGCTTGTCGACGGCGGGCGCGCAGTTGCGATGGTGGATTCGAGAAATGAGCGGAGAGTAAAGGGGAAAGCGGGGTGGAATGGTAACTCTGCGAAGAGTGGTAACTCCGCGTATACCTTTGGAAATCTATAAATATCTATACACCGAGTATAACAAATGGAGGGTGGTTTCATCATGGTTGGTCACATGCTAATCATTGTACTTGTGCTGTATCTTCTGATGCGGTTTGTCCTTGGCCAGAGTCAGCGGGAGGCGGAGGATCGCAGTGTGTTCCTGGGAGGTATCGCCCTCGTCTACATGGTTCTTTATGGACACGGAATGCCTACGCGTGTGAATCCTCTGCTATTTTGATGAAAGAAGCCTAAAGCCGGTTCAATGAAAATTGAGTTAAACGCGGGCTTTGCGCGGGCACTTAGAAACCACCTTATAACACAGAGGAGAGATGCCCGCAGGAATACATCGCCCCGATTCGGATATCCAGCCAGTGGTGGGTATCCAGTTCGGGATTTTCGGCCCCGACGAGATTGAAAAGCGTTCCGTTGTAGAAGTAACCAATACTGGCACCTACGACGGCAGTGAGCCGCGTATTGGCGGCCTTTTCGATCCGCGTATGGGTGTACTCGACAACGGAAAGACGTGTCGCAGTTGTGGCCAGACGAATCACGGCTGCCCCGGCCACTTTGGACACTATCGTCTTGCGCGGCCCGTATACTTCATTCAGTTCTTCCCATACATTCTCAACGTACTGAACTGCGTGTGCGTACGCTGCTCGAAACTGCTGATTGACAAGGAACTCCACAAGGGTATTACGAAACGCCGTGGGGAGGCGCGGTGGCGCGCAGTTCTCAACAAATGCAGCGGCATTTCGCGATGCGGCCAGGAGACGGAGGACGGTTGTGGCGCCATACAACCCGATCGCTATACACGCGACGGCATTGCACGTATTACGGCAGAGTGGAACAATACTCTTAAGACGGCTGAGCCTGTGGAGGGCAAATCGAAGGTGACACAGGTCTTGGAGGTGGAGTATGTCCTGCGCCTCTTCCGCCGTATTACCGATGAGGACGTGGATTTCATGGGGCTGAGTCGCTTCTGGTGTCGCCCGGACTGGATGATTTGCTCTGTTCTGCCGATCCCGCCACCCCAAGTGCGGCCTTCTGTTATCCAGGACAATAATCAGCGCTCAGAAGATGATCTCACGCACAAGTTGTTCGAGATCATCTCCACGAACCAGCGCCTACAGGACAAGATCAACAACAATGCGGCGAAGAACCTGATTGAGGACGAGCACACTGTTCTTCAGTATCATATTGCCACACTCGTGGACAATCAGATCCCGGGCGTAGCACCCTCTGCGCAGCGTTCGGGTCGCCCTTTGAAGTCCGTGCAGCAGCGTCTCGGCTCAAAAGAGGGTCGTATTCGTTACAATATCCAGGGTAAGCGTGTGGAATTCTCCGCGCGCTCCGTCATTACGCCGGATCCGAATATCTCTATCGCGGAGATTGGCGTTCCTATCAAAATCGCCATGAATCTCACGGTGCCTGAGAAGGTCACTCCGTACAACAAGGATCAGATGTATAAACTTATCCAGAACGGGGCGGACAAGCACCCGGGTGCCAAGACCATTGTGAGCGCGAATGGCAGTATCAAATCGCTGAAGCACGTGAATCGGCGTGAGATTGTTCTGCACGTGGGCGACGTGGTGAATCGCCATCTCGATGACGGCGATATCATCCTCTTCAACCGCCAGCCCACGCTGCACCGCATGTCCATGATGGGGCATCGGGTAAAGGTGCTACCCTATAACACGTTCCGCTTGAATGTTTCCGTCACTGCCCCCTACAATGCGGATTTCGACGGTGATGAAATGAATGCGCACATTCCCCAGTCGTATGAGGCGTCGACGGAGTTGGGAGAGATCGCGGCCGTGCCGCACCAGATTGTGACGCCGCGCCATGCCAAGCCTCTCATTGGCATCGTGCAGGATACGCTGGTGGGCTCATACCGTATCACGCAGCCGCACATTGTGTTCAATCGGCGCGAGTTCATGAACATGATGATGTGGAATAAGCGGTTCGAGGGTGTTGTGCCGAAGGCTGGGCGGCAAGAGGAAGGTCGCGTGGGTCGTTGGACGGGTCAGCAGGTTCTCACGCAACTCATGCCCCCTATCAATCTCGATATGGGGAATGGTCTCTACAAGGATAACAAGAGCAAGGACAACTTCGTGAAGATCCGCGAGGGGCAAATCACGCAGGGCATCTTTGATAAGGATATCTTCTCGAAGCCATCGAAGGGTATTGTGCACGTGACCTATCGCGATTATGGACCGAAAGACACGGTGAATCTGATCGATTCCATGCAGAACACTGTCGAGCAGTTTCTCGTGTACAATGGCTTCTCCGTGGGTGTCTCTGATTTGATTGCCGACGAGGACACGCGCAAGGAAATGGAAGAGATTGTGAAGAAGCGGAAGGCGGCGATTGAGAACATTCTTCTGCAGATCCACTTGGATCTCTTTGACAACAATACGGGAAAGACGAACCAGCAGGAGTTTGAGGACAAGGTATTTACGGAACTGAATAAGGCTACGGAGGAGGCGGGTAAGAAGGGTCTCAGTTCTCTTGCTGACGAGAATCGCCTGGTGGCCATGGTGCGCGCGGGCTCCAAAGGTAGCACGATCAACATCTCACAGATGATGGCCTGTGTGGGGCAGCAGGCGCCAGAGGGACGGCGTATCCCCTACGGCTTTACGGATCGCACGTTGCCGCACTTCAAGAAGTATGACGATGGTGCAGAGGCACGCGGCTTCGTGGAGTCGTCGTTTATCCAGGGGTTGACGCCCCAGGAGTTCTTCTTCCACGCCATGTCGGGTCGTGAGGGTCTGATTGATACGGCGGTAAAAACGGCCGATACAGGATATATCCAGCGTCAGCTCGTGAAGGCCATGGAAGATCTTGCCGTGCAGTACGATGGATCTGTGCGGGACTCGCGCATGAACATTGTCCAGTTCAAGTACGGCGAGGATGGTATCAATGCCACCAAAATCGAGTCCGCCAGCCTCGGCCTGGGGAAACTCAGTGACACAGATATCAAGCGCGATTATGGGATGGAGGGGGTCGATCTCACGGAGATGTTCGTGGAAGGTACTCTGCGGGGCGAGGATGTCGATGCCCTGGCGGCATTTGCTCAGCAGGTGCTCGATGATCGGAAGATGCTTGTAGAGGGTGTCCAGAACTCGAAACAGGATGTTGCCCTGTTCGCTTCCGTGAATATCGATCGTGTGTTGACAAACGTGATCGTGAGTTTCCGCCTGGAAGAGGATGGCAAAACGGATCTAACTCCCCTATACGTGATCCAGGGAATCGAGCGCCTCATCCAGCGCACCCAGACGTATCACGCTCTGTGGGCTGCCCTGCTTCGGTACTATCTTGCCCCGCACAAGACGATTATGAAGCACCGCCTCACTCGTAAGGCGTTCGATACAGTATGCGAGATGATTCTTATCAAGAACTGGCAGGGCTGGGCGCAGCCTGGGGAACAGGTGGGTATCATTGCTGCACAGTCGATTGGTGAGCCGTCGACACAGATGACTCTTAACACCTTTCATCTTGCTGGCGTGGCCGCCAAGTCCAATGTGACGCGAGGTGTGCCGCGCCTGAAGGAACTCCTAAAAGTCACCCAGAATCCAAAGGCGATTTCGCTGACGGTGACGCTGAAGCCCGAGATTCGCGACTCGAAAGAGAAGGCGCGCAAGGTCGCGCAGGATCTGGAACTCACACTGCTGAAGGATATCACGGTGAAGGCGGCGATATATTATGACCCCGACGACGCAGACTCAGTACTAGAAGAGGATAGGGCGCTCATCGCCTTCTACAAGGCGTTTGAGGCGGAGACGTCGCCGAACAAGCCTGCGGAGGAGAAGTTCGGTGAAGAGGGTAGCCCCGAGGCCGCCGCGGAGGGCGGCGAGGGGGAGGCGCAGCAGTGGAGTCGCCTCATGCTCCGCCTCGAACTCGACCGGCAACGCATGTTTCGCAAGAACATCAGCATGGACGACATTGCGCTTGTACTCCGAGCAAAGTTCGGAGAGGCCATTCATCTTGTATACAGCGACTACAACACGCAGCGCCTGATTATGCGTATTCGCATTCCTCCCGTAGCAGCCGACGATACGGGAATGGACGATATGCTGGCACTGAAGAAACTCCAGAATCGTCTACTTACGGGCATCGTAATCCGCGGCGTGGCCGGCATTAAGGCTGTGACATTCCGCCAAGACAAGGATACTGTGGAATACATGCCCGAAGAGGGAGTGTACAAGCCGGTCACACAGTACGTGCTCGATACGGATGGCACGAACTTCCTTTCGGTGATGAACCACCCCTATGTAGATGGAACGAAACTCGTGAGCAGCCACGTGCACGACATCTATGAGAATCTGGGTATTGAGGCAACGCGATCCACACTCATCCAGGAAATCACCACTCTGTTTGAAGAGGCGGGTGTGAACTGTCGCCATCTGGGTCTCTTGTGCGATGTAATGACGCGCCAGGGAAGGCTAATGTCGGTGGATCGCTACGGGATTAATAAGATGGATATTGGGCCGATCGCAAAGGCGTCGTTCGAGGAGACGGAAAAGATCCTGTTGCGTGCGGCTCTGTTTAGTGAAGTGGATCCTGTGACGGGTATTTCCGCCAATATTATGATGGGTCAGCCGATTCGTGGAGGAACTGGCTTCTTCAATATCCTATTCGACGAAGGGGCATTCATGCGCCTACAGGAGGGGCTTCCCCCCGTAGAGGGTGGGGAAGAAGAGGATCTGGAGGCTCCTACGCAGGAACAGATCGACGCGGAGTTGACGGAGGATAAGACGGATATCTGTTCCACCGCGCGTCTTCGTATGAATGTCGCGATGCCGCCTAGCGCGGTTCTGATGGAGGAAGAGGATGTGGGTATTACGATTATAGCACCCGGTGGCGAGGAGGAGGCATAAGGCCTGCGCTATAATCTAAAACTATGGAGACCGGCAACTACATAAAACCGCCGTGGGTGCTGGCCGAGCGGGCGTGGCAACAGCCATCCTACACACAGCCGATCTCGCCCAGCCACATTATTTTTTCAGAATGGAAAGAAACCCCTTGTGAATCACTTGTGCGCGCCAAGGATAGCATTACACGACTAGAGAATGAGGGGCGATGGGAGCTTGTGAAAAAGATGGTAAATCCGTATGAAATCATATATACACATGAAGACAAGCATTTCCATCCGTCAATTGCCATTGTCAAGCCACTGAGCCGTTCCTATTTCAAAATGATTGAGATGGCGCATGTGCTTGGCATATGTGAGAATATGAAGAACGCCCCTAAACTGCGGACGGCACATGTGGCCGAGGGACCTGGGGGCTTCATTCAGGGCATCGTGGAAGTATGTAGTAGGCACAAGAAGATACTTCAGGCGGCTACTGCAATGACTCTGAAATCGACGGATCAGCGCGTACCTGGGTGGCGACGGGCATCCAGTTTTCTTCACCACCATCGCGAAGTGCGGCTTCACTACGGAGCAGATGACACTGGTGATATTTACAAGGTGGAAAATCAGGATTCATTTGTGAAGGCAGTGGAACCAGGGGTAAATCTATTCACTGCAGATGGGGGTTTCGATTTCAGTGTCAACTATGCGATCCAGGAAAAGTGTGTGTTCCGTCTTCTGGTGTGTTCCGCCACTGTTGGACTCCGCTCTCTTTCTCGGGACGGATCATTCGTTCTCAAGATCTTTGAAAGTTTTTCGGAGTCGACGCAGCTGTTGATTATCCTTATGGGGCGCTGTTTCCGAGAGTGGATGTTGTATAAACCCGCTCTTTCGAGGCCGTGCAACTCGGAGCGGTATTTTCTGGGTCGAGGATTCAATCGCCTTTCGCCGAATACGTTTCAAATACTCATGGCAATGCAAGCGGCTGCTGCGGAAGATAAATACCCTCTATTAAGCGGTATCACAATTACAGAGAGCGAGGCGGCCTATTTGAAACAGAATATGGAGATGTGCACGAAAGGCCAAGAAAAGGCCATTGAACGTGCTCATGCATATGCAACTCATCCGGAAACGTGGTATTCAACCCAACTTCCGCATGATTTTAAAACGAGCAAACTCTGGTGTGAATACTTCCGTGTTCCCTATAACTGTTCTAAACCGGCCACGATCGACATGCCTATTTGTTCTCCTTTCCCGGCTGTATGTATTTCTGAGCAAGACGCTGCCCAACAATCACAGTTGCCTGGTGATGATTCAACGACCCTTGTCCCATCCTGTCCAGCATTGCCAACATAGTATTTAAACTGGCCACATCGTAATCAGGGTGGTCTGTTACCATCTCAAAGAGGTAGGGATGATCACGACGAAACTCTGGAAGGAGTTCTTTGATTTCCAAGGTGGAACGTCCAGCGGCTTGTAGCTCCTTGACACGATTCACCATCGCTCTCACATATGATGCACGCTCTGCAGCGGGAAAATCGAGGGGGCGATTCTGAGCATCCCGAATGGCATCTTCTATCGAGGGGCCCGTGTCAGCAGGCGGGCCATTTCTGCGCGAAGGAGTATTACCGGATAGAGGCATTTCTCTATAGGGGGATTTTTCAACAGCCTTTTTTACGTGGATGAAAGACAGAATGGAAGATGATGTTGTTCGTAACTTTGAAAATGCCTTGGAGAACATAAAGGCGCCGTATTTGAAATCGCCCGAACAGCGGAAGGATTCTAAGGATGGGAATCAAGATGTAGAGGCGGGTTTGAATGCGATTCTGAAGCGCATGGACGAGTTATATGGCATTGTTAAGCCGATTATTGATAATAACGGGAATATACCTTCGGGGGCGTCGCTGGAAGTTCGGACTATATATCAACTATTTGAACAAAATGGCAAGGTGTTCACGGCGTTACAAAAGAATCCGGCTTTGAAGGGGCGTTTGTTAAATTCTCTGAACGTCTTTATAAAAGAGTACCCATTGACTGGAAATGTTACTCATGCGCATACCTTGAAGAGCAGTGCCGTTGTAGCAGCACCCCTACAAGTTGTCCCCAATACAGAAGATGCTACTGCCAATAATAGTGTGACAGGAACACAAAATCAAACACAGAACTAGAGTAGGTATGGTAAGTCATACACGGAAACTAGGATCAAGTGTACGGCGTAATATACGATCGGCACTGCAGAAAATTCCCACAGTTAGAAGTCTTACGCGGAAAAACTGTCCTCCCGGTATGATTTTGCGAAAGGGGTATACGCGTAAGTATTCTACCGCAGTTCGCCAAAGGGGGTTCAGTGTGAGACGGAAAAATGATACCCGGTATCACGTGAATCCCAGGGCAAAAGATATGTTTATACAGGCGGCCTGTATTAAGAATATGGGAAAGCCCAATAAGGGACCCAAGTTGTTCGGTCCTTTGAAGAAGGGAGAGTTAGCGAAACACGGATATTCCTTCCGACGTGGGGAGGCGGAGCGTCGTGCGGCTCTAAAGAGGGCATTGGACGAGTACGGCGCGCTTGGGGTATTCCGCAAACTAAATGCGGTCGAGAAACTTACAAAACGCGCTGCTCCTGCTGCCTCTTCTGTGTTCCGTAAAGATCGGAACTGGGTTCGATCTTCCTTTGGTACTCTGAAAAGGAAGTAAATACACCGCCCTTCCCGATAAAAAAAAGCAGCCTTGAGAAGAATCGACGAATGAAGAGTGCAGTTCTGATAACCGGATTATTGCTTATAGTGGGGGCGAATTTGTTCATGATATACTATGCGCCGCGTGGATACTATCGTTTGGAGGGTTTCCAGAATAATGCGGGAAATATGGGCACGAATGTGAATGCGAACGCGCCTGCGAATAATGCGCCTGCGAATGCGCCTGCCAACAATGCATATCAGGTGAAGGAGGGTTTTTCTTCCGGCCTGGAAAGTGCGGCTGGGGCAAAGGACTCGTACAGACCTATTGGCCAGTTTGACGGAGTAAAACTATCTACCGGCAACTCTGTTTCCGAGTGGCGCTACACCGCCCCGAATGAGCCTCTACAGGGCGCGGAGTTTACGCCCGACAGCGACAATCTCTTCATGTTCAAGAACAATCAGTGCAAGCCCGAGTGTTGTGGTGCGAGTTTCAGCTGCGGTGGTGGATGCGTATGCACGACCCCCCAGCAAAGACAGTACATTGCCAGCCGCGGAGGTAATCGCGATAGACCCGAGGATTCCCCTTAAGAATATATCGGCAGCGCAGTTTAACGTGGTATCAAGTAGTATGAGCACTATATGTGTCGTAGGTGCAGGTGTAACAGGTCTTCTCCTATTACTCCTTTTCCAAGAAGCCGGTGTAGATATGTCAAAGATAACTATCATTGATCCCCATTTTGACGGCGGCGATTTGGCCAGAAAGTGGACTGCGGTACAATCAAATACTCCTCTTTCGAAAACAATCAATGCTATACAGGCCATCCTACCCAACGTGAAGTTGCCGCCTCATGGAGATACCTCGAAGACAACTCCTCTTGTAGAACTGCCCCAACTTATACGCATTCTCTGTGCAAAAGGCCTTTCCGAATGCACCCAAATACACGGCACATGTCTAGAATCGAACTACGATTCTTCTTCCAGCAAATGGACGGTGCGTGTTGCCACAGGCAGCGGAATAAAAGAAATCCTGAGCGACCGACTCGTATTTACACAGGGAAGTGAACCACGTACTCTTGATATACCTATCCCGTCTATCCCTCTAGAAATCGCCATTGATGAAAAAAGGCTTCAACATTACGTGCGCCCTGGACAACGTGTCATGGTATTCGGCACAATGCACAGTGGAACCCTCATTATCCGCAACGCGAGCAATCTCGGCGCAACGGTGACTGCAATGTATAACTCTGGTGCACCATTCTATTGGGATCGTGACGGTGTATATGATGGTATAAAGAGGGAAGCGGCAGAAATAGCGGACGATATTGTTGCTGGGAAAATCCCCGTATCACTTGTACCTGTCCAGGATACGGCGAAGGTGATTCGCGCATCGCGTGATGCGGATTGGGTAGTATACGCCATGGGATTTTCTATGCGTGAATCCATAAAAGTGAGTATAGATGGGGTTGCGAAATCTATAAAGGGGTATGACGGTTCTACAGGAAAACTTACGGAAGTTCCCGCGTGGGGATTTGGCATAGCATACCCGAATCGAGCCCCGGATGGTGTTCATTGGGATGTAAGTGTTGCGGCATTTCTAGAACACATGAAACCGCAGATTCCGAGCATTTTATCTGGAATTTAGTTTACAATCTACTGATAGAGGGATGTTTCCAGCACAGGCAAATGCTGGTGTGAATGCCGCAGTGAATGCAGTTAAAGATGTTGCTAATGGCACGGTAAACGCTGTTACTAATGTGGCGTCGGGTGCGGCAAATGCGGTCAGCGATGTACTGGCCAGCGTAAACAATGCCACGAACAATGTTGCTAAAAATATTAGTAACAACGCCTCTTTGTTCAATAGTCTTATACCCTTGAATAATGCAGGTAAGAATGCCAATGCGGGTAAGAATGCGACTAAGAATGCGACTAAGAATGCGGCAGCAGCGGCAAATAATGGGGGAGTCATGAATATGTTCGGCAACGCGAACAATGCTCCTAAAAACGCGGCGGCGGCGCCGGCGCCCGCTGCTGCGAACAATGCATCTAAAAATGCCGGGTCAAATATATGGTCTTCCGTCAAAAATGTGGGGGCGAATAGTGGTGGTATAGGGAGTTATTTCTGGTTTGTAACACCCCTAAACGTGTTTATAATGCTCATCCTAGTATTTTTAGCAGTATTTGCGATGTATACACAGCAGATCGTACAGGGCTATGAATATACGGTTTCCCAAATGAGATCGTGGTTTAATTTACCTACTACACCTGATGTAGCCGCCCCTGTGGCTCCTACTCTTCCTACACCCGAACCGGTGACTATTGCCCCCGTAGCTCCGCAAACACTTACGCCTGCACAAGAGGAGATGCCGCAACCGTCTACGAGGAGTCTAGTGGAAAGGATTCTGCCTTCTGGTAATGGGGAAGTATTCAACGTTGCACAGAACAAATTCACCTTCTATGATGCGGAACCCCTCTGTAAGGCAATGGGTGCCGAGTTGGCCACATATGAGCAAGTAAAAGATGCATGGTCCAAGGGAGCTGATTGGTGCAACTATGGATGGGTGAAGGGGCAGATGGCAGTATACCCTACCCAGAAGGATACGTATGAAAGACTGCAAGCGGGTCCCGAGGATGAGAGAGGGGCGTGTGGAACGGTCGGAATCAACGGCGGATATTTTGACAATCCCGAGTTCCGTTATGGTGTTAACTGCTACGGAAAGAAACCGGAGCAGTCAGCACATGATCAAGAACAACTGATGTCGGAAGGAAAGATTCCTAAATCGACGGAGACACTGAAGATAGATAAGATGGTGGCCGAGTTCAAAGAAGACGCTGATACCCTTTATGTGAAGCCGTTCAATGATCAGAAGTGGGCAACTGCTTAGCGCGATCTGCTGAACTTAAGTACCCCCCCTTAGGGGGTACTTATATTGTGCCTACATGCCGTTAGTCGTCGTGTACAAACTCCTGGCGTACCGCGGTCTCATCGTAGTATAAAAACTCTTCCACAACTTGCGTTTGGGGTGATTTCTCCAAATCAATCTGTGTCCAACAGAAGTCTTGTATTTCTATCCTACGATCGAACCCTCGTGAAGAAAACTCGTCTACGCCCGTCCATACTCCCCACTCATTCCAAAACGTATCCCATTTTTCTCCGTCGATTACGTGATAATATCGATGCATGTGCTCTTCCGGATATGCATCGTTATTTGCCGGCGCAGTGGTTGTTTCAAGACACGAAAGGCCTTCGTTTGCAAACAACAATCTTGCTATACCGGAACCTATTGTGCGCGGCGCACTTGATACGTAATATCCGTTCGACTCTAAGAAGGGTATGAGGCCGTATTTCACGAAGCGCACAATCGCCTTGCGACGGGTGGTGCTGCCTGTAAGCCCCCAGTCAATCGGCGCATCCAACCAGGCCTCCCATACGGCATTTCTATGTATGTCGAAGGCCATTCCACTAGTATTACATGTGCAAACGTATCTTAAGTCCTCTTGTCCTCGTCGCGATTTCCTCTTGTTTTCTGTGTCATAATACGTCGTAGAGATGGATTGATTTGTGTTTCGCGGTGTTCGCGTATGAATTTGAGTATGTCCTTTGTTTCTACACGTGATCCGGGCTTCGATGCATAATATTTGTTCAACATGGTTTCCAGCATCGTATATGTAAAGGCCTGCTGAACTTTGTCTTCGCCGACAAGTATTCGTCCACCGGCAATCTGTATTACCGGCTTTTCCATGGAGGATGATTTCAAGAGTTCAATGATCTTTTGTTCGTACTGATCTTTCTGTTCACGCAACTGCCGTATTTGCTTGTTTATTGCTGCAATGGAATTATCATAGTGTACCCAATACCGAACATAGTTTCCGATTGTGTCAATGTTGCTGGGAGGAGAGGCCATCTTTCTTAGTAGGATATTCGATTCTTACTGTTAAGCCGATACAAGGGGAGCAACTTCGGATACCATACGAAGAGCGTTAGAGGAAGAACGAATATGCACGATAATAACACCGAGTGCTAATAATACCACTACGAGCAGCACGATAAACAAGGCACACGTCAAAATAATATATGGAAGCACCCTTTTCATGACGTGATTTAAAAGGGGATCCAGAATATCATCGTGCAGTTTTCGACGTATTTCCTCGCGGCCGATGTATTGTATCACGCGCTGGACAAAGGAATCAGAAAGAGTATAGGTCTTCCCGGGCGGAGAATCTTTCGGCATTTATACGACGATATATTTAAAAACATTAACAAAGACGTCTACTTGAGATGCTTGCATGGAAAGTGACCAAGCCAACATTTGATCCCGCGAACAAGTCCTATGTTCTTCTGATACAAGATCCTTCTGTGCTGAGTGTCGATACAGCGGATCCTACAAAGATCATATTCGAAGGGCGTGCAAAGGAGTATTTAGATGCTTTCTGTGCCGAGTTTTTGAAACAGGCATCGCCGTATTTTTCCAAACGGCTGGAGCCATCGGTATTTTATCAACGAATCGCGCACGCCTTCTCCAACTTGGAGGATAGGGCTGATTCTTCTCCGGATACATTTGTTGCTTCCTGGATTCCGGCTCGAGTGACTTTTTTTGCAAGCCGCTACGAAATTCAGTGGCTACTCACGGATCTTCAGATCAAGGAATCCCCCGGTAGCACCACCGTTGTGGTGGATAATCTGCCCGTTTCTCCGGATATACCCAGCAAAGGGGCGGGGGTTTCCGTGGTTCCACAGAAGATTTTACGGCAAAAGATTCGGCAGGCCAGATTGAAGTCTGCTCTTGCAAAACTCCATGTAGAGCGTCTTGTGGAGCGATATTATACGAAATACGGTACATTTGACGGATTCAGCGATTCTGACTCGGAACTTTCTTCCGATTTCGAGTTTCCCTCCAACGAATCCTGAGAAAAATATAGGTTGGGTATACCTTGAAATGGCCTTTCAAGCCACGTATCTTAAAACTAAAACCTAGGCGTGCTGCACACCTAGGTTTTATTTTTTAACGGTATACCAGAAACAAGTATGGCAGGACCTTCTGGAAATACGAAGGCTCTCGGTGCGCTGGCACTTTTAGCGGTTGTCGTAGTTGGATTAACTTATTTGAATCCCAATCTATTTAGCGGTCGTGAGGGGTTCCAGGCGACACTTTCTGCTGCGTCGAACTATTCTGCGGGGGCGGGAGGGAACTCTGCGGCGGGTCCGGTTCGTGAGAGTGTTGTGAAGAATGCCTCCGAGGCGGTTCCGACGCCTTCTTCTGGTCCGGCAGACTTTGGCAACGCGGAGCAGCCCGCTGGATGCTATCCTCGTGATCAGCTGACGCCTTCTGAGCTACTGCCGAAGGACAGCAACTCTGTGTGGGCTCAGCAGAACCCTATGGGCACGGGATCTCTGAAGGGGAAGAACTTCCTATCGGCGGGAGCACTGATTGGTGTAAATACGGTGGGTCAGTCGCTGCGTAATGCGAACTACCAGCTGCGTTCTGAGCCGCCGAATCCTCAAGTCCCGGTGACTGTGTTCAATGTTCCGACAATCGAGCCGGATGTGAATCGTCGTGCGCTTGAGATTGCGTAATGTATTTTTATCATTCATATCGTATTGTGACGTGCTTATTATAAGGACATCACAATACCAAATATTATATGCGATATGTGTAGATAGGGTATGCATTTATTTAATAAACTCTTAGGACGGACAGCAGCACCCGCCGCTCCCGTGGCACCTGCTGCCGTTGCTGCTCGGCCGCCGATAATAGGAGCCCAACAAGCAGCGGTGTTTATAGATAACTTTTTAGATAATAATCTCGAGCAAACCACCTATACCACTTGGGGTAACTTAAGCAATCGCTATAAATTGTTCATTGGTTTAGAACTAATTAACGCAGTCAAACCCACTGATCTTAATACTATTAATGATAATGTACAAATCGCTGTAAATCTTATTATGGCATTCAACAAAATATATTCTACACAAGGGATTGTAGTTGAAGCCGCCTTAGATGAAATATCTGAGGATCTTGCTAACTATGCATATGATAATACTGATGCCGCCATACAGGTTGCTGTAGATACAATTCAAAACGATCCAGGTATTCAAGCAGCGAGTGTGGGTGTTCCAGCGTTTGTTATAAATAGCGCCAAAGCTGCCTCTATACTTGGAGGTATGAGTGCTCCACAAAATCCGGATGATATACTCTTAGGGGCATCAAATACTGCTAATGGTGTAGTAGTGAATTTAATCAATCAGTATGACAAAGGTAAGAGAGACCGCCAAAAAATAGATAAT
>Ga0192647_101735_pt1 | contig 14003 bp, 17 predicted proteins | sample LauGreFa1BDMLBSN_2_FD_133046 | JGI IMG/M metagenome (GOLD analysis project Ga0192647, IMG submission 133046) | Freshwater lake microbial communities from Lake Michigan, USA - Fa13.BD.MLB.SN - reassembly | ecosystem: Environmental > Aquatic > Freshwater > Lake | place: Lake Michigan, USA...
CAATGTCGCCATATCAAGAGCTTTTCCAATACAAAAAAACCGAGAATACCGGCTAAAATTGTAGCCGATAAAGCTTGAAAATGATCCGGCTTAACCTTTTCAAAAGCCTCGGGAATTAACCCCCAAAAGGCCACCGCTAACAAGGCACCAATTGCAAAACTAATCCCATGTGGCAATACAGCATTTCTATGATGATCTTTTAATAACAAAAAAACAGCGGCTGCCATCACGCTCAATAAACCACCAATAGCTGTAAAAATGATAATTAATACCAGTAAATTCAATGTACTATTCTCTCCAAATTAAAGTGGCCATACGCCCTGTTTGTTTATCCCTACGATAAGAATAGAATTGCTCCTGTTCAGTAAAAGTGCAATGCGTGCCACCATAAACGTTATTTACCCCCAAAAAAGCCAATTCAATCCGGGCCAATTTATAAATGTCCGCTAGCCACTTATCGCTGGCTTGCTCTTTAAAAGCACTGGCAAATTCTACCGACTTCACTAGGTAGGCATCACGCACTTCAGATCCTACTTCAAAGCAGTTTGGTCCTATTGCAGGACCCAACCATACCAATAAATTATCCCTGAAATCGCCCCTAGAACTTGATACGTTATATGATATCTCAAGAGCCATAATAGTATTGGCTATGACACCTGTTAACAACCCTCGCCAACCGGCATGAATTGCCGCTACGTGTAAACCATCACTCGAACAAATCAATAAAGGCAAACAATCCGCCGTCATTATAGCGCAGACAACACCTGATTTAGCCGTGTAACTAGCGTCTGCCGACTTTAATACTCCTGTCTCTATAGCTTCAACAGCCTGATTACCATGTATTTGATCCAACCAAACAGGCTCTGAAGGCAACTGCAGCATATCGCTAATTATCTGTCTGTTTTTATTAACTCGATCATTATCATCGTTAACATGATTTGCCGGATTAAGACTAAAAAATGTATCTTGACTAACTCCACCCGTACGTAATGTAGTCAGCGCATGAATATTTGCAGGTGCCGGCCAATCCGCAGTAATCCAGTGTTTAATCTTGTTCATTATCAGCTAACGCCGCTAATAAACGCGCCATATCTTCTGGCAAAGGCTGTGACCATTCGTGATATTCATCAGTAACCGGATGCTTTAAGCCTAACTTTGCCGCATGCAAAGCTTGACGCTTAAAGCCCCGTAATTCTTTTTCCAATAATTCACTACAACCAGCCGGCATTTGAAAGCGCCCACCATAAACCTGATCACCCACTAACGGATAACGAATATGCGCCATATGCACACGTATTTGATGCGTACGCCCTGTTTCAAGCTTAACTTGAACAAAGGTATGTCTTGTGAAACGTTTTTCCACTCGATAATGTGTCACTGAATCCTTACCTGACTCCCTAACCGCATAGCGCTTACGGTCAGTTGGATGTCTAGCGATAGGTTCATCGACTGTCCCACCTGCGGTCATCCGTCCTCGAGTAATTGCCAAGTATTCTCTGGTAATTTCCCTGTTTTGCAATTGTTGAGTTAAGCTGTTATGGGACTGTAATGTTTTTGCAACCATCAGCAAACCGCTCGTCTCCTTATCAATCCTATGCACAATTCCGGCTCTTGGTAATGTTTCCAAATTGGCTTCATGATTAAGCAACGCATTTAGTAATGTGCCATTCCAGTTACCGATAGCAGGATGCACTACTAAGCCAGCCGGCTTATTTACAACCAAAATACTTTCATCCTCAAAAACAATCTCTAAAGGTATTTCTTCGGCCTCTGATATGACTACCACTTCAGCCTCGGCATCGAGCGTAATTAATTCACCGCCCTCAAGCTTGTCCTTTGCCTTAAGTATTACCCCATCGACAAATACTCGCCCAGATTTAACCCATATTTGTAATTTGCTGCGCGAATAATCTGCAAACAGTTCGGCAAGAACTTGATCCAAACGCATACCTGCCATTTCATAAGGTACTTCTGCTGTTAATCTCGTCATAACAAGTTCTTCTGAATAACCTATTGTTAAGTTATACTCAATAAAATAAATGACTATGATTAAATTCCATCATTTATCCTGCAATAAAACCTCTAATATTACAACGTGTCGTTAGTACTATGCGATTAATTTTAATTAAATTTTTATTTATTTACTGCTTAGCTATTTCTCTTCAAGGTTGTGGGTCACTCGGTGAGTCTATTCGAGAACTGTTTCCTGGTGGCTCTGAGTCATCAGAAAGTGATGAATACGCTAACTGGACTGCTGATAAGTTTCGCGAAGAAGCCAGAAAAGCTATAGATTCAGGAAGTTACGAAAAAGGCATTAAAATTCTTCAAACACTTGGATCGCGATATCCTTTTGGGGCTGACTCTGCCCAAGCTGAACTTGATATTGCCTACGCTTATTTTAAAAATAATGAACCAGACGCGGCACTCGCTGCCGCAGATCGATTTATTAAAACAAATCCTCGTAGCTCCGGCGTAGATTATGCTTTTTATTTAAAAGGTTTGGTTAATTATAACCGGGGCATAAGCTTTGCTGATCGTTTCTTACCAACAGATACTTCTCAACGAGATCCGACTAGCGCCCGTGAAGCTTTAAAAAATTTTGAAGCGCTAATAGAACGATTCCCTTTCAGCATATACATCCCTGACTCGCGCGCACGTATGATTGCAATTCGCAACAATCTCGCAATGTATGAAGTACACATTGCGCGCTATTATGTAAGACGAAAAGCTTATGTAGCTGCTATAAACAGAGCCTCCACTGTGATTGATAAATATCAACGTACTGCTGCCGTTCCTTACGCATTACTTGTTCTAAAAGAGGCTTACACAAAGCTTAACATGTTAGATCTAGCTTCTGATATGACGCGTGTTTATGATCTTAACTATCCAAATGGACCACCAATACCTGAAAATGCTAACTTAACATTTGCTCATAAAGTCTGGGACTTTATAGAATTGGAAAGATAAAAATATACCCGCTTATTGGCAAAGTTCTTAATATAAGCGGTTATTACTTCTTCATTGCCATGGTAAATAACTCTGATGCCAATAAAGCATCCAGCCATTTATTTAAAGCCTGAAAAGCAGACTTTTCAAACCCACTCTTATTGACGCCAGCGTACTGGCGAACAAATGGAAAAATAGCTATATCCGCTATAGAAATAGAATTACCGAACAAGTACCTATTTATAATTAATCTAGCTTCCAAATCTGCCAAAAAAACATCAGCTTTTTCACGATAATAATCTTGAGAGAAATCGGGATAACGATCAGCATATTTATAGCGATCTAAATAATATTTGAAGTCCCCATCATTACGCTTGATAAGCGCTTCTGCATCATCGCCAAAACGGAGCCATTGCTCAGGATCGTGAACCCCCAATGCCCAATGCATAATATCCATACTTTCCGCAAACACCTTCCCATTAGTTAGCTGCAATACGGGCACTGTAGCCTTTGGCGATATAAGCAATAAATGTTCTGGCTTATTATTTAATTGCACCTCTCGAATATCTATGGAAATACCTGCATAAATAAGCGCAACTCTAGCTCTTATTGCATAAGGACAACGTCTAAAACTATACAAAACAGGAAGATTAGTAGTCATACGATTTTTAAGTTTATTTTAACTGAGTACAGGAAGCTTATTTAACACCTATAAGAATGGGTAGCCCTTATCGTATCTAAGATACTTTTAATGCTTGTCTGTTAGGATGTAAATATATTTTATGCGACTGCCATACACAAAAAAACCCAGTCGTTTTGAAAACGACTGGGTTTTTTGTAAGACAAACTTAAAGCAGTAAAGCTTTAAGACAACATGATTACATCATGCCGCCCATACCACCCATACCGCCCATGCCACCCATATCAGGCATACCGCCATGTCCACCTTTATCATCGCTTGGTGCATCAGCAATCATAACTTCTGTAGTCAACATCAAACCAGCAACAGAAGCTGCATTTTGCAATGCAGTACGAGTTACCTTAGCTGGATCAAGAATACCCATCTCGATCATGTCGCCATATTTACCAGTTGCTGCATTATAACCAAAGCTACCAGTACCTTTTAATACTTCATTGAATACTACTGAAGGCTCATCACCAGCATTACCAACAATTTGACGCAAAGGCTCTTCCATTGCACGACGCAAGATATTAACACCAACAGTTTGATCGTGATTGATACCTTCCAAGCCAACTAATGCAGATAATGCACGAACTAATGCAGTACCACCACCAGCAACTACGCCTTCTTCAACTGCTGCGCGTGTTGAATGCAATGCATCTTCAACGCGAGCTTTCTTTTCTTTCATTTCAATCTCAGTTGCCGCACCCACCTTGATCACAGCAACACCGCCAGCTAGTTTAGCCAAACGTTCTTGCAATTTTTCTTTGTCGTAATCAGAAGTAGCTTCTTCAGCCTGTGCACGAATTTGTGCAACTCGGCCTTTTATTTGCTCTTCGGCACCAGCACCATCAATGATAGTTGTATTTTCTTTAGTGATTTGTACTCTTTTCGCTGTACCCAATTGTGATAACTCAGCTTTTTCTAAACTTAAGCCAACTTCTTCAGAAATCACCACACCACCGGTCAATACAGCAATATCTTCCAACATTGCTTTACGACGATCACCAAAACCAGGTGCTTTAACTGCAGCCACTTTAACTATGCCACGGATAGTATTTACAACCAAAGTTGCTAAGGCTTCGCCTTCAACATCTTCTGCAACTATTAATAAAGGACGACCAGACTTAGCAACACCTTCCAAAATTGGCAACATATCACGAATGTTGGATATTTTTTTATCGTAAATCAGAATCATAGGGTCATCTAATTCGACACTCATGCTATCTTGTTTATTGATAAAGTAAGGTGACAAATAACCACGGTCAAACTGCATACCTTCAACAACGTCTAACGAGTTGTCTAGACCTGAACCTTCTTCAACAGTAATTACGCCCTCTTTACCAACTTTCTCCATTGCTTCAGCAATGATTTTACCAACTGACTCATCAGAGTTAGCTGAAATTGTACCCACTTGAGCAATCGCTTTATTATCAGTACAAGGTGTTGCAGAAGCTACAATCGCCTCAACCGCTTTAGTGACGGCTAAGTCAATGCCGCGCTTTAAATCCATTGGGTTCATGCCAGCAGCAACTGCTTTCAAACCTTCATTAACAATTGATTGTGCCAATACAGTTGCAGTAGTAGTACCATCACCAGCGACATCAGAAGTATGTGATGCCACTTCTTTAACCATCTGAGCACCCATATTTTCGAATTTATCTTTTAATTCGACTTCTTTAGCAACAGATACACCATCTTTAGTAATGGTTGGAGCACCAAAACTCTTGTCTAAAATTGCATTACGGCCTTTAGGACCTAAAGTTACCTTTACTGCATTTGCTAAAATATTAACACCACGCGCCATACGGACTCGTGCGTCATCACCAAATAATACGTCTTTCGCTGCCATTTTTATTCCTAACTTGTGTGATTATGATTACTAAAGGGTTCAGGTTTAACCTAAAATACCCATGATGTCTTCTTCACGCATAACAATGAGGTCTTCACCGTCAACTTTAACTTCATTGCCTGAGTACTTGCCAAACAATACTTTATCGCCAACTTTGACTTCTAATGCACGCACAGTGCCGTTATCTAATTGCTTACCTGAACCAACTGCTAAAACTTTGCCTTGGCTTGGCTTTTCAGCTGCAGAACCAGGCAATACAATACCTCCAGGGGTTGTAGTTTCTTCTTCAACACGTTTAACTATAACTCTATCGTGTAACGGACGTATATTCATCTATATCTCCTAACGTTAAAATAAAAGGGTTCTGTTATTAGCACTCGCCATTAATGAGTGCTAATGATAATGAACTTTTGCAGACTGTCAAGTTTTTTGGCATTATCTTGCCTCATCCTACATAAATATCATTACCTATGAATGACAACCAACTGCTCCGTTATAGCCGCCAAATAATGCTGCCCCAATGTGACATTGAAGGACAACATAAACTTCTTGCCGCCAAAGTATTAATTGTGGGGGCCGGCGGTCTAGGCTCACCTGCAGCCATGTACCTTGCCGCAGCAGGTGTCGGTAATATTACTATTTATGATAATGACGAAGTAGAGCTATCCAATTTACAAAGACAGATTGCTCACCACACACCCGATATTGGGACTGATAAAGTAATTTCAACCCGTCAAACACTGAATAATTTAAATCCGGAGATAAATATAACCGCAGTCAAACAACGCCTAACTGGAGAAGAACTTAACTTTGAAGTAAAAACAGCAGATGTTGTACTCGATTGTAGTGATAACTTTTCAACACGATTCGCCATTAATAAAGCCTGTGTAAGCTATCAAACGCCCTTAGTTTCGGGAGCAGCTATAGGCTTTGAAGGTCAGGTTGCTGTATTTACGCCCGGCAAAGATAACAGCCCTTGTTACAACTGCCTGTACAGTAACGAGGGCGAAGACATACAAAACTGTGCAAGTAATGGTGTCATAGCACCCATTACAGGCATAATTGGTAGCATCCAAGCATTGGAAACCATGAAGTTAATATTGACTATAGGCGAACCTCTAAGGGGACGTCTATTATTACTAGACAGCTTGAGCATGGAATGGAATACCATGAAGCTAAGAAAAAATCCGGCATGTCCTACCTGCGGTAATATCTAGGTCGAATTATCTCAGCGTAACTCGACCCACATAGACTTTCATTTAGGATCAGCGTCCAAACAATCGGACTCAATAAGTCGCTTATTTTTTAGACAGCTTACTCTTAATAAAATAAATGGCACTTTCAGCCAAATCATTCACAAAAGATGAGCTATCACCATGCGGCTCGGTGTCACCAAATGGCTGCGCATTTTTTTGCGTATACTTGTAAATAAAATAGCCTAATGGCGCAAAAGCAGCTGTAGCAATAATTAACATAAACAAAAACAATTCTATAACTGCACCCATGGAGCCTCCTAAATAATATTTTATGTGAGTATTTTTTAAGTTTTTAATAATACTCTTTTTCTAATAATAAAAACATCCTTGTTAAGCGATAGCAATAGTTGCGTTAAAAAAAAGTTCATCGTATACTTTTGACTAGCTTAATTGATTGAGCTAACAATTATTCCAATAAAAATTCTGGAGGTTCATGATGAAATGGGAAACACCAAGCTTTACTGACCTACGTTTCGGTTTTGAAGTAACAATGTACATCTACAATCGCTAAACGACTTATCCTATCTTAACCGTTAGGAGTCATTTTAAGTGAATTTAAAGAAAGGGGATCAAAAAGAGCCCCTTTTTTTTGCCTGAAAACCTTTATTCCCGTATCATTCAAGCCTTTATTTTTAGGCTTTGTATTATGAAAATTAGAGTTCTTGGTTCTGGCGCAGGTGGAGGCTTTCCACAATGGAACTGCAACTGCCACAACTGTCATCGCTTTCGCCACCAGACAATGAATGGCAAAGCGCGGACACAATCTTCCATTGCCGTGAGTACGGACAACAAAAACTGGTTACTGTTTAACACCTCTCCAGATATTCGTGCACAACTGGAAGCCTTCCCGGCCATTCAACCTAAAGAAGGCATTCGTGATACTGGCATTAAAGCGATTATGCTGATTGACAGCCAAATCGACCATACCACCGGCATGCTAATGCTCAGAGAAGGCAAGCCACTTGATGTTTATTGCACGGACATGGTTAAGCAAGATCTGACTACAGGCTTCCCCCTATTTAATATGCTAGCGCACTATTGCACCGTCAATCATCACCCAGTTCCTGTTGATGGCAGTAGCTTTACGATTCCCGCTATTGCTGACTTGCGTTTTTATACCCAAGCCTTAAAAAGCAAAGCGCCGCCCTATTCTCCTCATCGTCATGATCCCCATCAAGGTGACAATATCGGCGTTATTATTGAACAAATTTCTACTGGCAAAAAAGTTTTTTACTCCCCCGGATTAGGTGAAATTGAACCTCATGTGATGGAAGCAATGCAAACCGTTGACTGTTTACTGGTAGACGGAACTTTCTGGACCGATGATGAAATGTGCACACAAAATATCAGCCATAAAAGAGCACGAGAAATTGGCCATTTACCTCAATCTGGCCCCGGCGGCATGATAGCCGTTTTAAATGATGTCAAAAAAGCTCGCAAGATATTGATCCATATCAATAATACCAATCCCATTTTAGACGATGATTCTGAGCAGCGTAAAATTCTTGATGCCGCCGGCATTGAAGTCGCTTACGACGGACTGGAAATCGATTTATAAAGTAAACTTAAATCGTTTTCTTCATATCATTTATTGGACACCACCATGAGTAATATCGACAATAAAGCTTGGACCAAATCTGAATTTGAAGCAGCCTTGCGGGGCATGGAAAATTATTACCATATTCATCATCCCTACCATAAGCTGATGAACGAGGGAAAACTGACCCGCGAGCAATTACAAGGCTGGGTGGCTAACCGCTTCTATTACCAAGTCAGTATTCCTATTAAAGATGCTAATATTTTAGCTAATTGTCCCGATCGTGAAACCCGTGCCAAATGGGTACAACGCATCATGGACCATGATGGTCACCCCGGCGACCCAGGGGGCATCGAAGCTTGGATTCAATTAGGCATTGCCGTCGGCTTAAGTCGTGAAGACATCACCTCATTAAAACATGTCTTGCCTGGCGTTCGTTTTGCGGTTGATGCCTATGTTAATTTTGCACGTAGAGCCGAATGGCACGAAGCCGCCAGTTCTTCATTAACAGAATTATTTGCCCCTAAAATTCACCAACAACGCTTAGATAACTGGCCCGAACACTACCCATGGGTTGATATAGAAGGTTACAACTATTTTCGTAAACGTCTGACTGAAGCAAGACGTGATGTTGAACACGGCCTTGCCATAACCTTAGAGTGGTACAAAACGCGTGAACAACAAGAGCGTATGGTGCAAATCTTAAAATTTAAACTGGATGTATTGTGGACTATGGCAGATGCCATGTATATGGCTTATATTAACCATATGCCACCTTATTTTAATATTGAAAAATAAGATCGCTTGCTTACTGATCATCACCTCAACCCAACTAACCAAATGACTTTAAACACGGACCTACCCATTCAATTTTCTCGCACCCATCGCTTGCAATGGGAAGAGGCACAACAAAAAAATGTCATTCTTTATCCGGAAGGCATGGTAGAACTTAATCAAAGCTCAGCTGAAATTCTAAAGCTCTGTGACGGCACCCGTAATCTTGCTCAAATTGTCAACGAACTGGAGCAAAAATTTTCTACCTCGGGACTGACCAACGACATTAACGCATTTCTAGAGATCGCACTACAAAATGGCTGGATTACTCAACACTAACCCGACACCACCACGCTGGTTGTTAGCAGAGCTCACTTACGCTTGCCCGCTTCAATGCCCGTATTGCTCCAACCCCATCGATTATGCCAAATATCAAACTGAATTAGCCACCGATGACTGGAAACGTGTACTGACTCAAGCGCGTAAAATGGGGGCTGTGCAATTAGGTTTTTCCGGTGGCGAACCGCTAACCCGGCAAGACCTAGCCGAACTGGTTAAACACGCCAGAGACTTGGGTTATTATTCCAATCTAATCACCTCAGGTTATGGGCTTACTGAAGAAAAAATAATCCAGTTGAAAGAAGCCGGTTTAGATCATATTCAAGTCAGTATTCAGGCCAGTAGCCAAGAATTAAACGACCACATTGCCGGCACCCAATCCTTCGAACACAAAAAAGAAGTCGCGCATTTAGTCAAAAAACACGGCTATCCTATGGTGTTATGCGTGGTTATACACCGTGAAAATATTCACCAAATGCCAGAAATATTAGCTATGGCAGAAGAATTAGGGGCTGACTACCTTGAACTTGCCAACACCCAATATTACGGTTGGGCTCACGCCAACCGTGACTTATTGTTACCCACTAAAGCACAATTTGAAAAAGCCGAAGCCATCGCGCAAGCCTTTAAAGAAAGCGTCGCCGGCAAAATGAAAATCTATTATGTGGTACCCGATTTTTATGAAGATCGCCCCAAAGCCTGCATGAATGGCTGGGGAACTACTTTTTTAACCATCGCCCCAGACGGTGTAGCTCTACCTTGCCATTCAGCACGGGAACTACCCGGCTTGGATTGCCCCAACGTCAATGACTACAGCGTAGAAGAAATTTGGAATCAGTCGAAAGCCTTTAATTTTTTTAGAGGCAATGACTGGATGAAAGAACCTTGCCGTAGTTGTGATGAAAAAGACAAAGATTTTGGCGGCTGCCATTGTCAAGCTTACTTATTAACCGGTGATATGAATAACGCTGACCCCGTGTGCAGTAAATCACCCCACCACGGTGTTATTCAAGAGGCGATAGATGCAGCAGCTAAAAACAGTCTTTCTGATAATGAAAAACCCTTAGTATTTCGTAATAGCAAAAACTCAAAGCTATTATCTTAAGCGTTTTACGTATAAAAGTGCCAAAGGCTCTCCTACTTAAAGACCTTCCCAAGGCGTGTACAAGCCTTCAACATTAACTCCAAACATATCCAATACCCGACCGACCGTTTCATTGACCATCGCCGTTAACGAGTCGGTTTTGCTATAAAAGGCCGGCATAGGTGGAAACATAATCCCACCCATTTCCGTCACACTGGCCATATTTCTAATATGCACGAGATTCAACGGTGTTTCCCTAGGCATTATCACCAAACGTCGACGTTCTTTTAAAACCACATCGGCTGCTCTCGAAATCAAATTATCGCCAAACCCATGAGCGACTGCGGCTAATGTTTTCATTGAACAAGGTGCAATAATCATCCCTTCTGTTTTGAAACCGCCACTGGAGATACTAGCGGCAATATCATCAATGCCGTGCGTTACATCCGCCAACTTAAAGAGCTCAGCACGTTTTATATCCATTTCGTGCTTTAAATTAACAACACCTGCATCAGAAATCACCAGATGGGTTTCCCATTCGTCCTGCGCCTGCAACACTTGTAACATTCTTACCCCATAAACAGCGCCGGTTGCGCCGGTCATGGCAATAATTAATCGTTTTTTTTGATTCATTTTATGTCGTAACGTTAAGAAAGGAGTTTGTCTATAAACTTATCAGTCGCCGACACCAAGGCATCAATCATTTCAGCGCCTTGAGCAATATGTCCAGCATTGGGTAAGATAATGTATTCAGCCTCTGGCAGTGCTTGATGCAACTTCATACTGGCTTCTATAGGGCAAACCAAATCCTGACGCCCATGTATGATAATCGTTGGTATGTTACCTAACACAGCACAATTTTCCAAAATTTGATTTTTCGTGACAAAATAATGATGCTTGGCATAATGCAATTCCATGCCGACTTGTTTGACCATCTTCTCCGTCACATGCTCGTTGTGCCCATTGGGCATATAATCATTACCCAAGGCCACCTGCCCACCCCAAGCCATCCATTCTTTGGCAACCCGTCTTTTTGCCACCTCATCATCACCCCATAATGCCGCACACAATCCTACCATCAATTCTTCTCGACTGTGTTCAGGAATACTTTCCAGCAATCGTTGCCATTGCTCAGGATAAATCAGATTAACCCCAGATTTAGCAAACCAGTCCAAATCTTGTTGTCGTGCTAAAAAAACGGCACGAATAATCATACCCATCACTTTGTCTGGCTGCTGCTGCGCATACAACAAGGCAAGAGCAGCTCCCCAAGAACCACCAAACAACAACCATTGCTCGACACCAAGATGCAGGCGAATGCGTTCCATGTCATCAATTAAGTCTTGCGTGCTATTGTGTTCCAGCTCCCCAAAAGGCACTGACAAACCACAGCCCCGTTGGTCGAAAAGAATAATATGGTAAAAATCAGGATTAAAAAAACGTCGATGATCAGGCTTAGTCCCCGAACACGGCCCACCGTGCAAAAAAATAACTGGAATACCGTCAGGATTACCGCTTTGCTCAACATAAACGGCATGTTGAGTGCCAGTTTCCAGAAAAAATGTGTAGTAGGGGGATATTTCAGGGTAGAAGGTTTTCATTGTTTAACGTAATCTCTTGATCTCGTCGTTTCTTTAAATAATATAAAGGCGATAGCACTTCAATAACCTTAATGACTCGTTTATTTTATGCCTCGTAGTGGTAACGACAGGCGATTATCGTTAAATACTCATCATTAACAGCATAAACCAATCGATTTGACTCATCGATACGTCTAGACCAAAAGCCCGCCAGATTTTCTCTTAACGGTTCGGGTTTCCCTATGCCTATAAATGGTTCTTTTATTGTCTCAGCAATTAACTTATTAATACGTTTTAAGGTTTTTTTATCCTGTCCTTGCCAATACAAATAATCACTCCATGCCGCATCCGTCCATGCCAATTTTTTAGTCATCCACTAAGGCTCGCTCTTGACTTTCTCCGGCTTGATATTGCTTGATAGACTTGTCAAGATGCGCCGCATTGGCCGGTGATTTTAATAAATGCACGGTCTCCATTAAACTCGTGTAATAGTCTAAAGACATAACCACTGCGTCTTCTGCATCGCGTCGCGTAATCACCGTACAATCAACGTCATTAACAACGTTATCCAGTACGGTTTTTAAGCTGTTTCTGGCATCAGTAAAGGAAATAATACGCATAAGCCGTTTCTCATGTACTTTAAATGGTACAAGTGTAAGACATAAATAGCTAATGCCCTACTTATTTTTTCTCCTATTTTAACCGTCCGCAATTATGCACCTTACTTTAATTACCCAATCTAACCTTATTTCAGGCAAAAAAAAGGAGGGCTGTTAGGCCCTCCTTTTTTCTCAGTTAAGTTTTTAAGCCGTGTGCTTAGAAACCTAAACCAATTTGACCACCTGCTGTCAAACCATTGACATTGGTGCCATCAAGATCAGTTGTTGCCAAGAAGTAACGGACATCTGCACCAACATATATACTTTTCCAAACATTGTAATCAACACCTGTACCAAAGTTCATACCTGGTTTTAAGTAAGAAATGGTGTTAACTTGCGATGGCGGACTAATAAAGTTGAGTGTAAGACCCACTGGAATTATCCACGGTCTAAACTTCTCACCTTTCAAGAACTTAATTTTTGGAGAAGCACTGAGCCTCATCATACTTTGACTTACAGTTGCGGGAGCACTAATACCGGCAGTAGCCTCAGTGACACTACCATTAAACGTACCCATATCTACATAATTGATATCTAATTCTCCGAGTAACTCAGTATTTTTCATCAAACCATATAAGTTATCATCTAGGCTAAAATCCATACCTGCACCAACATTCCAACCATTTGAATCACCAGTTGTAGACCCAGGCAATGAACCACTTTGACCATTGAGACTATTAGTTGTAGCTGCCATAGATTGATCATTCATCGAATAACCGCCACGGAAATAAATCATATTGTCTTTAGATTTCTTTTCAACAGGCTTTGACTTTACATCAGCCATCCACGCATCTAATTCTTGTACTTTTTGTGTGTTAGCGTCTACTTTTTTAGCAGAGGCAGCTGCATCAACCGCTGCTCTTAAGCTGATAATTTCATCTTGCATTGCTTGCAATTGTGCTTCTAGCACTTTTTCTTTGTTAGCGTCCATTTGCGCCATACGGTCAGCATGGTGTCTTTCAGTTTCTTTTTTTGCTAATGCTTGCGGAGACACCATAATGGCTGCCATCGTAACCGTCGCTAAGGCAGTGCCCAATACTATTTTAGTTTTTTTCATAAATACCCCCTCATGGGTCGTTAATATACAAATATTTGCTTCGTTACAACAAATTTGATTTCACGGCGACATGTTACCAGCAAATACTGCCCTTAACAAGCTTTTAAATTAATTTATGTAAAATATTTATTCATTATTTATCAGTTAGTTATAATAACAATGCAATAAATTAGTGCAAGTGTATGCTATAAACAACATTATTTTGGTGCAAAAATAAGTGAAATAATGAAATATCAC
>Ga0192647_101738_pt1 | contig 13990 bp, 17 predicted proteins | sample LauGreFa1BDMLBSN_2_FD_133046 | JGI IMG/M metagenome (GOLD analysis project Ga0192647, IMG submission 133046) | Freshwater lake microbial communities from Lake Michigan, USA - Fa13.BD.MLB.SN - reassembly | ecosystem: Environmental > Aquatic > Freshwater > Lake | place: Lake Michigan, USA...
ATGACGCATCTCGCGTCAAAGTCTTGCGCCAGGATAAGCAGATCAATTGCGTCTTGCTCATCCTGAACGAACTCTTGCAAAACCTGAGCAGCTTCACGCAAGTCTGCGGATAGTTGCTGCTCAACAAACTTGGATTCGAGTTTGGCAAACTCTTTTTGCAGTGCATCAAACTCTGCAATTTCATCTTCGACGCCAACATCCACGAATTTCTGGATGCGTTTGGCAATCTTCTTTACCGCTTTGTTGTCAGACTTGGCAAGCGTTTCCTGGGCTTCCTGTTGCTCAAGCGACAATTCAAGAACACGGCGCTCGTTTGCCCATCCTTTAGACTTAGACTTTTTACCTGAGCCGCCCCCACCCTCAACCAGTTGGCTAACAGTTGCTTGGAAAAACTGATTGCTGTTAACAAACAGTCCAGGCAGTAGAAACTGTGTGCCACCAGCCTGCGTGACGACTGGACTGTAAAACTGGTTGGTATTGTCGTACCTAGCCGCAACCAGCGTGTTAGTGCTGGTGACCGTCGGGCTATAGAACTGATTGGCGTTGTCGTACCGAGCCGGGGCTAGTGTGACCGCACCAGGGGTGACCGTAGCCGCATAAAACGTGTTGTTGTTGGTGTAGAGGCTTGGGGTTAGGGTCTGTGCGCCCGCCGATTCAGTCTCAACGACAAATCCGTAGCCCGGAACAAGTCGCCCGGTTGTCGTTGTCTCAACAACAAACCCATAGCCGGGGATCAGACGGCCAGTTGCCATATTAGGCGACCGTCACACCCAATAGGTCAACATAAACCACCTTGGAAGGCGCAGCAAAGCAGACCTTGAACAACAGATACCCCGCCTCTTGCGCCGTAAAGGTGCACTCCATTTTGCCTTTGACTGGGGTTGTCATGCCAGTCGTTGTCCAAGTGGCAGACGATGATGGTTGATCCGCAGGCGTGCTCAAGACATTGGCGGCGCGGTCATCAATATCAATCAAAGCGAGCGGTAACCCGCTAGTGCCCTGATACTGCAACTCAACCCACAACTGCGCGTTGGTATAGGCAAAACTAGTGCCCGCACCTTGACCCGAAACGCTGCCGGTGTCATGAATGAACTCAATAGTCAGCGTCTGCGCCGTGCCAACAACGCTGTTGTACCTAGCGCCCTCGGCAGTCAACGTCAAATAAGGGAATTTGGTGTTGGCGCTTGTATCCATTCGCAACGATGTTGCGCCGCCGCCTGTCCTAACAATAGTGGACTCATCAACCACCGTGCCACTGTATGAGCCAAGTGCCACGTTATATTGAGTGTCGCTTGAGTCACAGTTCTCCATGCGAATAGAAACGCCGCCGGGGCCAGAGTAAGAGCCGGTCGTTAGCGCTGCGCCAGACGGAAGCTCGCAGTTTCTAAGCAAGACATCAAACGGAGATTGCCACGCAGCAGAAACAAGGTTTGCCCATGATCTACCGCTAAGATCACTTGCCTCAATCAAACAACTTCCAGCACCCGGTTTGTTTTGCAAAAGCGTCGTAGGAATTGATCCGGCAGCATCCAAAGACATATTTTGAAAGTACGCTCTGACCGACCCAAAGAAAAATCCTTGCGTGGTAGCACCAAATCTAAAAGTTGTGCCCTTAAATTGCACCGAACTATCCAAAATACCAGTGCCTCTGGACGGGCCAATTCCAACCCCAACCTGTGCAGCGGTTGATGTTGTTCTTACTCGTACATCACAATTTTCTAGATACAAAGAAGCAGCGGCGTTAGTGGCATTTGCAAACTGAACCGTAGCGGCAGCACTTGCGTTAGTGGCTCCATAAAATGATAGGCCATAGATATACGCAAATCCTACGATTGCTAACGTCACGCTGCCAGCCCCAATAGCCTCAATTGCGCCTGTCGCCAGTCCACTATTTCCGGATGCGCCTGATGGCGTGACAACAAGAATCCGCAAGCCGGGAGATGTCGGGCAAGTCAGGGTTTTTGCAGTTGTCTGTGTAGCGTTGTGTGTGTTGGCGACATAGATTGTGTCTGCGTTGGTAGAAACCGCCAACGCCGCCGCAAGCGTCGTATACGCATTGGCCCAGTCAACGCCAGTCCCCGCACCTACGGCTGCGCTATTAACAAAACGATCAGCCATTGTCTACCACCACAATGTTGGCGATTTGGCGGTTGATCTCAATGATCCGCGCATCCATGTTGGCCTGCGCTTCAGCATCGCCCTGCCCAGCAGGCAGTTTGTACATACACATCTGCGTTGCGTTATTGGAGTCAATATATGACTCTTTAACCCACCGCGAGCCGTCCTGCTGTTCGTGGTTGTCAATGACGTATGACGAGGAAACGATCTGGTTCACAGCGCAAAGATGCCTGAAGCGTTCCAAGTCACCGTGATGTTGCCGCCGTTGGGCGTGACCGGCAGATTAGTTACTGAGGTGTCAATGTACGCCACCAGCGGCGAGGTCGTTGGCGTTCCAGTGTCGATGTAGATCACAAGCGCCTCAACCGTGCTACCACTCACGGTAGGGAAAGTCACATCAGCCCCATCAAACACGCCGTTTGTGAACGTCTTGCTGCCAATGGTCTGCGGCGTGCCGACAGTCGCGGATTGAACATCCGTACCCGTGCCAGCGTCATAAAACTGATCCGACGATGCGTAGGTGTAAACGCCCGTGTCCACCAACGCAACCTTGACGGTTCCGGCAGACAGGTTGTTGTTTGCAGTGAACTGGAGCAGTTGCTCTTTCCACTTAGGATAAAGCGCGTTTGCCATTATTGAATCCCTACGATTTTACCGTTTTCACGGACGACACGTTTAGGCTTATTGATGGCCGCAATTGCTTGTTCACTGACTTTGGCTGCGCTTTCAGCATTCTGCTTGTTGGCGCTCGCCATTGTCTCAACAGCTTTTTGAAACCCGCTAATCACATCACGCATTCCATCAACTGTCTCTTTGACAGTCTCGCGCAGATCCGTGATTGCAGTTTGCCTATCAACTTCGTTTTGCACTTCGGTATCGACTTTAACCGATTCCTGCTCCATCTGGCGCAGTTTCATCAACTTCTCGGCCATCTCGATCCGCATCTTCTCGATTTCAAACTCCCGCTTGACGGCTTCGTACTCGTCCATCATGGGAGCCGCAGGAGCAGATGGTGAACCGCCACCCGTACCACCAGCAGGCTGACCAACCTCCTCAAGCGTCTTGAGGGTCTTAGCCTGAGTCTCCTCAGTCTTAGCCATCGTAAGCACTGCGTCAGCGCGGGACTTCTCAGCGTCGGCCATCGCTTTCTCAGCAGCAGCCTGGACGAACACAGCGTTAGGATCGGGCTGCGCGTTGGCAGCAGCCTCTTGCATACGCTTCATGTCCTCCTCGGTCGGATCAATCACGCCCATCTCGACCAACTTCTTACGGAAGAACTCCCGCGCATCCGACAAACCTTCACCCTCAAGGTTCGTGATGATCATGGCCTGCAACACAGCTTGCGTCTGCGGATCTTGCGTGATCGCCACAAGGTTAGTCAGCGACTGCACAATCGACTGACGCTGACTGCGGAACGACGGGCCGACATCAACAGCGACATCAAGGTGCGCGTTGGACAGGTCACCCTCGTAGGCAACCGCACCCTCATCGTCGATCATGGGCTTCATGAGTTCGATCATCTCGATCTCACCCTGCTCCGCGATGCCCTTCATACGCCGTTTATCTTCAACGTACACATCCTGAGCCATCGAGAGCCAAATCTCACCACAGCGCCGGATCGCCTTCGCCATATTGGAAATGTAGATGTAGCTCTGCATGTCCAGGCGCTGCTGCACCATCTCAACGGCTTTACCCGAGATGTTGCTGACAATCTTGTCGCCCTGCTCCTGGTTACCCAGAACGTCCCGAATATCCTGCTCAGTGATCTGGAGCAGCCCAGCCAGTGCAGGAGGGATCGCTGCACTCTTGGTGTAGGCCACTGGCCCACCGACTTGAGTGCTGCCGTCTGCTGCCGTGATCGGGTTAATCAGCAGATACGGGTAGTTCTTGATGTTGTCCTCTGACCACATCAACTGGTGTCCAGCAACCTGCTCAGGGGTCAGAATCGGCTTCTCAACGCTTGAGAGGGCACTGATCTCGGCCAGTTTGGACAACTGCATGTTCTTCAGACGCTGGGCATCCTTGGCAAGCCTGACATGCCCGGAGCAACGTTCAATGTTGTCCACGAACCAGCGTTTACCGTAGAACGGCACGATGGGGATGTGCTTGCCCGCGATGTAACCGCAGTCCTCAAGCACCTTGCCACCGCTCATGATGTACTTGCGAACCTTGCGCCGGGTGATTCTGCGATCCCGCACCTTGACCGTACCAACGGCGTTTAGGATCTCAGCAGTCTCACCGTCCAGTTCGCTATCGAGGTACTTCTCCTCGGCTCCGTCGATGGTCTTGAAGATGTGCAGTGTCTCTTTAACATTCTCGACACGATACATCTCGGCCACAAACACAACGTCTGGGGTACACCAGTCGAACTCATACTGATGGACTTCTTTGGGCCAAGTTGACGGGTCATCGTTATATTCTTCGATGTACGACTCACGGGTCATCGAACTCAACACGAAGCAATACTTGGCGTCAGACTTGTCCTGCCGCTTGGCGTTCAGGTCAAAGTAGACTGACGAATCGGCGTCGAAGATCGGTTCGATCTTGATGCGCTGGTACTCGTTCTCGGGATCTTCCTCGTCCTCGTACTCGGTACGCAGACGCCACGCGCCGAAGCCACCTCCGACTCCCTCCTCGAAGGCGTTGTCGTAGGCTTCTTCGGCGCAGGAGTCCTGCTCGTCGGCGCGGTACAGCTTGTCGCAAACGTCCGAGATGGTCTTGTTCTTGCTGCCGTCTTTGTCGATGAAGTTGACGGTAATGCGGTTGTTCCGGTACTCGCTGAAGATCCGCTGCACGGCCAGAGCGATCTTGTTGACCTCTAGGCGCGGCTTGTTCTCGTACTGGTAACCCAGCGGGCCTTCCCACTGAGCGCCAGCGAGGGAGTAGAACCGGCGGTCTTGCAGGCACTGGAGACGCTCGTCGCGCAGGGCAGACTGAATCGTGTCGAACTGCGCCAGAGCCTCGCTGTGCAGGTTAGTCAGTCGTTCACTGTTAGACATGCGTGCCATATCAAGCCCTTTGTGGTGCCCCGTTCCAGTAGTTCACTGTTGGCTGGGCGTAGTAAGTCGGCATTGTGGCAGTGTATCCGGGCGTTGCCAAGTGACCCATGATATCCGTTGCGATGGGAAATGCAAAGGTGACGGCGATGGCGTCCGCTGCGTCAGGGGAGGCCAGCCCTCGTGCCTTCATCTCTTTCTTACTCTCCAGGAAGATCGCCCCCGCGCTGTTCGGCTTGACCCGAGGGCCGGTCAGGTCGTCCCTGAGAGTCTTGTCGTTGGGCACCGAGGCAGTGAGTAGCCACTCCTTGAGCGCACCCCAGATCTCGGCTCGCTTATTCCCATACATCACAGGTCTGCTCGATCTCCACGCGAAGTTCACGCCTCTGACCTTGTACCGCTGCTCCTTGAGACGGTCGAGTACGCCAGCACCCAGCCCACCCTCGTCTACTACGGTGAGCGCCGGTCGGAACTCCTCGATAGTCTGGATGACGTGCCCTACGACGGTCATGGTGTCGTCGCCCCGGTAACGGCGCAGCGCGAGCAGCGTGCGTCCCTGGCGCACGGCGATGACGGTGCTGTCGGCACCCGACCGTGCGGGGTCTACGCCTACGACGATGGGTGCGGAGGGGTCTTTGATGGGTGGTCGGCTCATGGCCTCGTCCACACGGGCTAGGTCGATAAACTGGTCGTCCCCGGTCGATGGGAACTGACCGTAGACCTCGATGCGAGCCTCGCGGCTATCGTCGCCATGTTCTGCGATAATCTGGTCGTAGATCCCCTTGTCTGTCCCCTCGACTGTGCGGCTGTCGATCTGCCGGGTGTGCCAGAACGCCCTGCGGGAGTGGAAACACTCGTAAAAGTAGCCGTTCGGGCGGCGGGGGTTACTGAACGCGAACCAGTACCTGTCCACGATGGGTTCGGTAAAGAACCCCGAGGCGACTGACCAGATGCTGTCCGGGATGCCGCTCGCCTCGTCGAAGATGACCATCATGCCGTCGTGATTGTGAACCCCGGCGTAGGCGTCTGGGTTCTCCTCGCTCCACAGCTTCCCCTCAGCGCCCCAGTACCGGGTGCCCTTTTGGAGATCCCTCTCGACAAGAGTCGTTAGCCACGCAGCGGGGATCAGCTTCGTGGCACTGACCTCCCACCAGTGGGCGTTGATGGTCATGGTGGCCCACTTAGTCAGTTCACCCCAGGTGACTGATCGAAGCTGCGGCTCGCTGTTGGCACTCACGATGACTGAACTGCCGATCCGAGTGGTCAGCATCCACAGGATCAGCCAACTGACCAGTGCGCTCTTACCGATCCCCCGACCCGAGGAGATCGCCTCACGCAGCGCCTTTAGATCAACGGGTGCGGATCTGTTGGCCTTGATGTGCTGCCCGATGTCGCGCAGCACCTGCCTCTGCCATGTGCGAGGCCCGCTGAAGTGTTCGAGGGGTGTGTTCTTCTGCCCCCAGGGGAACGCGAACATGACGAACGTCTCCGGGTCGTCCGCTACCTGCGGCGACCAGAGCTGCGCCATGAGCATCTCCTCCTCATCGGCGCTGTACCGCTGACGCTGCGCGGGCATCAGTCGTCCTTGAGGATCAGGTCGATGAACATCTTCGCCACCAGCGACACAACCAGCGCGATTAGCAGGAACTTAATCATCAATGTCCTCGATGTTGTGCGTCAGTTGTGGGCTGTCAGCCATGTCGATGGTAACACCCGCCCTGGCTCTGGCCGCATCGAGTGCCGACAGGACACTGATCGACTGATTAATCTCGACCTGCTTGGTGTCGCCGTATGTCCTGCGGTTGTCAGCCCCCATGAGCCACTTGTAAGTGTCGATCCTGAGTTTGTCGCGCTGGACATCAGCCAACTCATCACCCTCGGCAATCTCGATGACACGCCCTGCCCACCACTCCGTCCTCAACTCCTTGGCCTCTTTGTACCGCTCCCTGCGCTGCGGGTTGCGGTTGATCCAGGCACTGAAGGCAGCGTAGTCAACTGGTCGTGCATCCACTGCGAGGATGGACTTGAGCGTGCGCCCACGAATGATTTCATCCAGGACTCGCTCGAACATCGCAGTAAAAGTTGCCTCCTGCAACTCCTTGGTCAACTTGCGACGTTGTGACTGGAGCGCAGGGGTAGGCTCGACTGCCAAGTCTGTGGGACTGAGCCAGTCGGGTAACTCGACAAAAGAAGTGTCAGCAGTAGTGGCAGTGGAGACGGGGGTTGTCATATCACGAGTTTACTGACGAGGAGTCGATGGTGCAAGGGGAGGGTAAATGGTGCGATGTGTTAAGAGTTTTGGGGTTTACGGAAAAATAAAAATTTGATTATGCAATGTGTTAACTGGTTAATTGGGATCGCTGAAAAAATGAAAAATTTGATGCGGGGTATACGTTTTTGGCACCTGCGCCACCCGCATCGAGGGGCCACCCCCACCCCGTACCCCCTGACCCCATGGCGCAGCGGGCTAGCAGGCGCAGTGCATCAACCGCATCCCGTACCCATTGGCGCAGTGCGCCCAGGTAGCGCAATGGGTCAATGGGGATTGGCGCATCATTGGCGCAGTGTGTACGGGATGCGAGGGTGCGCGACAGGTGCGACACTGTGACTTTTGACTTACAGAAAAACCCGATTTTAGACTGTGACGTAAATACAACACACATCCCAGCATCCCCCGCATCCCGTCACAGTGTCGCAGATGAACCGGTAGCAGTCGCAGGCAAACCCATCGACACCCTAAACACATTGACACACTGCGCCATGTACCCTACTATCTCTCCCATGCACTGCGAACCCGCAGTGTGTCAACCCAGGAGAACAAGCCATGAGAACCGACAATCATCTGCTACGCGCTGCCATGCTCACCCGGCGCGCAACCCTCGCCGACTATCTCACCTGCGCCGTCTGTGGCGCAGCGCTCGCGCTGATCCTTTTCGCCTTTATCTAACGGAGACTCTCGCCATGCCAAAGCCCCTTGGATATATCGCCTATGAAGGCCCCAGCGCTATCGATGGCGCGCCTATCGTCGTCATCGTCACGGGCCTGACCGGCTCTGCTAATCGCAAAACCGGTTCGATGGTGCAGACATTCATTCTGCGCCAAGACATTCACCCGACCGAAGCGCTCAAGACGGGCGCGGATGAGTCTATCTGCGGCCAGTGTGAGCACCGGCCCATGCTGGCCAAACAATCGGGCAAGGCGCCATGCTATGTAGATGTCTCACGGGCGCCCGCGTCAGTGTGGCGCGCCTATCGTCGCGGCCGGTACACGAAAGCCCCGCTACACGTCATCGCACGAGCCCTGGCCGCTCGCGTCTTGAGAATCGGAACCTATGGTGACCCAGCAGCCGCGCCGGTGCGCGTATGGCAAGCGCTGACCGTATACGTCGCAGGCTGGACCGGCTATAGCCACCAGTGGCGCACGCTCGACCGTGCATGGCAATTACTTGTGATGGCGAGCGCTGACAGTCCCGCTAACCGTGCCGATGCTAAGGCAGCCGGGTGGCGCACTTTCCGGGTATCTATCGGTGTCGACCGTCAAGACGGTGAGATTAGCTGCCCAGCATCAAAGGAAGCCGGCGCGCGTGTGCAGTGCATCGATTGCAAACTGTGCAAAGGCGCGCAGATCGCGGCCAAAGATATCGTCATCGCCGACCACGCGCTCGGTCACAAGCGCCGTGTTATCAACCTTCAACCAGTCTAATGTCATGCCTTCATTCCACTATCGTCTGCGCGATGCATCCCGCTCATCTGACCCGATCAAGTATCACCCGATTATCTACGCCCGGGGCAGCGCCATGCATAGGCTCGCATTGCATCGGGAGATTGGCAGCGCCCCGGAACGATCACGGCGATGGGTCGTTTCTGACCCTTTATCGGGTTGCTTGATCTGCCGTGTGAGCGCCACCTATAAGGGCATGCCTGTATCGTCGGCCGGGTTGACTATCGCGCAGGCACGATCGCTCGCGCTGATCGATCTGGATTCACTTGTCGATCGTATCGGCTTGGCGGAATTCGAGCGCGTCATGGCCGACCCTGAAGCGCGAGTACGGGAGGCTAAGGTCGCAAGGGTACGGGAGGCAATTGCACAATGATCCTCGCTATCCTGGCCGCAGTCGCTGCGGCCATCATCCTATATATCTTCGGAGGCTCTCACGATGACAAGTGAACCCAAGCCCATCGGACGGCCCCGGGTGCGACCGATACAGGTAACCCCTACCGCTACCCGTATCAGCGCACTACAGGCCCGCCTGGGCCTGTCCACGGCTCACGCTGCACGCTACCTGGGTGTATCAATAAGCACCTATCGCTCGTGGGTGGACGGACAGCGCGAGCCTGGGGCAGTCCTTGATCGTCTCCTGGACGTCCTAGGGGCGCTGGAGGTCATGGCCCCGGAGATACACTCGCAGATCGTCGAGCAGACCCGCTGATCGTCGATCCTTCAACCCTCAAACAACAAGGCCCGCTCATGCGGGCCTTTTCTTATGCGCTCATGCGCTGCGGTTCATCGTCGTCCCATGATGCATCGTACCCTGGCACAATTCGCCTATCTATTCCTGCGATCCTGCGCCGTTCATCCTCCTGGAATTGACGCGCCTTGATAATCTCTTTTCGCTTAGTCGGGAAAGCCTGGGAAAGCCGGGGATTAATCGCCCAGTCGGCCCTATGCCGATGCTCCTGGGTTCGATCATCTGTCCGGATCACCCAGCCCGACTCCTCAAGGGTTGCCATAGCATCGAGGATCATTCGATCCTGTAGCACCGGGCTGGATACCCTCTCCATCACACGCCGCGCACCTCGCTTGATATCGGACAGTGTGACATTCAATCGTCCATCTCCAGCGTGATAGAGCAGCCACTGAGACACCCATCGGTCGAAGGTCGCACCTCCGGTCATCTCCCCAATCAGATAGCGCCACGCTGGGATGATGTACTCTCGCATGAGCCGGATCGCACGCTGTAGCGTATCAGCCGATACTGTCGGGCTAAAGGGGGCATCGAGCGCATGGAACAACAGCGCGATGCGAGCCGTAGTCCCCTCGAGCTTGCCGAAGGCCGTCAGGATCGTCGTATCGGCCTCTAGCAGCACCTCGGAGAGTTTGAACCGCTCGAACCAGTGCTGGAACTCGCGAAACATCGTGAACGCCTCCTCGGAGAGCGTATAAGTCTGAGCCGGGAGCGCGTAGACCAGTCGCACCGTATGCTCCCACTGACCCGCACCATCGAGCCTGTCGGGCTGACCCACCCGTGAGAGCCTGGAGTTCAGAATGCCCGGGATGAACCGTTGCAGCAGACCATCAGTGGCGAGCGCCTCCATCGCGGCCATCAGTACCTTGGGCTGCGTGTTCCCGTACACCGATACGCCGAAGTTCTCGGCAATGATCGTGCCCGCCCCTACTCGATCCATCTCATACCGTCGGGCCTCATAGGCCTGCACCCATGACGAACGATCCTCGATGCTCTGGGCGCTGGACAACTTCTTAAACCAGCTTGCAGTCTCATCGAGATAACAGAGCAGCCCTCTCGGGTGAGCCGCGCACATGCGAACCAGCTTCTGCGAGGAGGTATCCGATACCTTCAGACGCAGGGGCTGCGGCTGATCGGGCAGATCGGGCACATGGGGCAGAGGAGCGCCCAGCAGCGCGTCAGGCGATGCACTGACATCGAGGAAGTGTTTCTTTGCCGCAGTGTAGGCGGCCTCCTGACCCTCCCATGCCAGCAGGCGAGCCTTGAACGCTGGCCCGTCCTCACGTTCGAGTGCGTGCAGAGGCTCGATCATGGGCGAGGAGCCTGGGGACTTCTTGTCGGCTGGGCTGCCGATGGTAAGCGCCCAGATGACCGGAGGCACCGAGTACCCCGTCATCAACTCGAGCCGGGAGCGCACATCCATCGCCCCGCTGATCGTTGCCAGACCCGCGAGCAGGGGCACCAGCGGGTCGCACCCCACATGATCGGCTACCTGCTGCGCCCTGGTGGCGAGGCTAGGGGGCCAGTGGTCGAGATTGACCGCTGGGATCGGCACCCGGAAGTCCTCGATCAGCACCTCGGGGGCCGTGAGCGTGCTGGCTGCGAAAAGCGCCGAAACATCCATCGGAGGCTTAGTCCACCCCGCAGCACGGGCCAGATGATAGAGCGAGCCTAGCGTGACCGTCTGCCCCTTGTCGGCTCGAAACGAGCGCCACTGCACCCCAATCTCGCGCTCCCCTGGGTACTTCGCGGGTGCCTGGGCGCTCCAGCGGTTCCAGAGTTCCAGACCCTTGTCCATCGAGTCAGTGTGCGCTGCGGCCCAGTGCAGGGCCATGCCGACCTCGATCCACTGATCGCGTGAGCAGTCGCTGCTGATGACAGACAGAACCGACTCGATCTCAGACCAGTTGACCTCTGTCACCAGTTCGTCAGTCGTCGCAGGCTTGACAGGTTCAACCGTGGTCAGCAGAGCCTGCCAGTGATCGAGCAGCGCAGCAGGCAGCAGGGGCAGGCGCATCCAGTGGCCGTTGCCTGCCCAGCGGTAAGGCTGCTGGGTCTGCGGGTGGATCGTGGGCGGCAGCACATCCTGCACCGTCAGACCATCGGCAGTCGAGCAGCGTAGTTCATAGGCTACGGTCGCGCCTACCTTGACCCGCTTGGACGGCAGAGCCAACCCCATCGGCATCGCGTACAACAGCTTCCCATGCCCCGGACGCCCGGAGTCGATCACCACGGCGTCAGGGGCCAGATAAAGCGCGGACAGGTCGATGCCGTGCTGCGCGAGTGCCGTGGCCGTCATGTCCCAGTTATCAATGTCGAGCGCCATCGTGCCGCTGTAGGCGTGGGCCAGACCGATACCGTAGCCTGGGGACAAGTCAGCCTGTGAGCGCAGAGCAGCCCCTCGATGCTGCCACCCGGCGTCCAGTGGGCCTTTTCGTCCTGGTGGGATGGGCACAAGGCTGAACCCGTGCCGGATATAGGCGTCGATTGATGCGGGGTGAGGTTGCACGGCCATAGTCGTCTCAGAGTGTAGGGAGCCGGGGTTTAACGTCCCCCGGTAAGACGGTCAGATCAGAACGAAAGGAGACGTGTTCCTCTGACTGCCTCCGTTAACGCACGGTGGGCTTGCGGGCCATGCTCTTAAAACCAGCTTGCCGCAGGGTCGCGGCGCAGAATTGGTTTGGCGTCAGATGCGTCAGTAATCTTGACCAACCGTCGGCTCTCTCGACGGGCGCGGTTGCGCTGCTCTATCGACATCGGCGGGGGAGGCGGTGTGTCACTGGCACCAAGACCCCAGAACCTGATAGGTCGGGCACCGGTCTTTACCCATCGCACAATACAGACCTCCTTAGAAGCCTTCAACTCCATCAGCGCCTCTCGGGTTGAGGAGTAAGCGGCTCGCATGTCCTTGGCTAACTCCTCGGTGGACATCGACTCACCTCGGCGCAAGCGCAGCAGAATGCGGTTCTTAATCTCGTGTCGCGGATAACCGGGCATCTTTTTTCCTTGGCAGTGGACTCCACGCCACAAAGTTACTATCGTCCATCCAGTCCCCAAAGCAGGCGACTCCCCCACTCGTAAGGATTAGAAGTTTCACTCCTCTGGGTGGCGGCTCGTCGGCAGGATCTCTCCAGTAGACGACGCCGCTGGCTGCGGGCATGACTGTGTTCTCGCTCATGATGACCTCCCGCACACGCCGCACCTGACGCCCGCATATCTCGGGTCAGTGCAGTGGTCGCAGCCTGCTTGGTACTTCTGCTCTAGTTCGGCCCAAGACTTGGCGGCGCACTCGGGATGCACCTCCTCGCAACCTTGCCAGTGGGTGGTCTGGGGTTGGTCTGCCAGTGCGGCGCGGAGGGCGGCGATGGCTTTGTTGCCTTCTTCGCGCCCCGGGCTGATAGGGTTAAGCATGAAGAAATCTAGGCTCAAGAACTCCAACGCCTCCAGCGCCTGCTGGGCGGCTTCGCGTAGGGTGGTCATTTCCCCTTCTCCACCGCCTTGATGGCGGCATGAAGTGCTTTGATGGCTTGCTCCAAAGCGCAGTTGTGTTTTGCGTTCAGACGGCCATCGCACCATCGGCAGAACTCCCCATTAACCGTAGTGAACTCACTGTCTAAAATATTTAACGCTTTTTGAGCGGCTTGCTGTATCTCAGTCATGTCAGATCCCTTCCTTCTTCGTATTCTTCTCTCTTGTCCATTGAGTGATGCACCCAGATATCAGGCCACTCGTCGTCCTCGGTCGGCTTGCACCAGCAGGTAGTGCGGGCCTCGTGCTCGCGCAGATCGTTGAGTGGGACAACATGAAGGGCTTCGCGTAGGGTGGTCATTTCAAGCACTCCCAATATCTGCCGTTCCACACGGCGTTGCCTTTGACTGCCGCACACGCGGCGCGGAAGTCGGTTTCCACTCGTTGCTCTCGCAGCGGCATGATTGCTGAGAGCCCGACCACGATGAGGGCCACAACCGCCAAGCCGGCAAAGATCACGGCGAGTCCTGAAAGCTCTTCGCGTAGGGTGGTCATGTCAACCTTGCCAGTCGATAGGCAACTTCAGTCGGCACCGTGGCGGTGATGTACGCCCGGTGAATCTGGCACCAGTAATAAATGGTGGTCATTTCTCTCCCCTTGCGCGGATGGCTGCTTCAATCTCTACACTGCCTCCGTGAAAAGCAACGATGTCGATGATGGCCTCACGCTCGGCTGCGGCGACAAGGTTGGCGAAATACTGAAGGTCTTCGATGATTAGGCCATGCTCAGTCAATTTAACGTGGCAGTGCAACTCAGCCTCCCGCGCCATGCGGATGATGTCGGCTCTGTTCACTGCAATTCCTCCGTCAGTCGATAGTCCTTGAAAACGACGCCTTTCGATGCGTCGCCAACCTTGCAGGCTTTCACCCACACCTTCCTGCCG
>Ga0192647_101740_pt1 | contig 13986 bp, 11 predicted proteins | sample LauGreFa1BDMLBSN_2_FD_133046 | JGI IMG/M metagenome (GOLD analysis project Ga0192647, IMG submission 133046) | Freshwater lake microbial communities from Lake Michigan, USA - Fa13.BD.MLB.SN - reassembly | ecosystem: Environmental > Aquatic > Freshwater > Lake | place: Lake Michigan, USA...
TGCTAGAAAGATATAAGTGATAATTTATCCTTCAAGAAAATCTTCTAAGGTTTGCAAGGTGATGGGTTTTTCAGAGGCAAGAGTTTTGTCTTGTGATGTATTGTAGCCCCATAAAGCTAAAATAAGTTTAACACTGGCAAGTTCAGGATTTTTTAATACGTTCAGTAGGGTAGGGAAACGGTCTTCCACAAAATAAATTTTTTCGTTTGGATGAGCTTCCATTAGTCCTTTTAAAACTTCAATTTTGTTCATATTGCGATCTAATCCAAAGATTTTTTCGCTGGAAAGTTCAATTGAGTTGGCTTGTAGAATTTGTGTGACAAAGCGCTCTTGCTTAGTGGTAACAATATACCAAGAGCATCGCTTTTCCAGTCCTTGTAGTTTTGTTGCTAGGTTAGAAAATAAGGGGTTCATGCTTATCCAGTCGGCTAGATCATTTTCTATCCAAGCATCTCTTGTTTGTCCGTACAATTTCTTAAGATCATTAGTGGTTAACTTCGATTGCTCTAATAAGGCGTTTATTTTATGAGCGTAATCTGAGTAAATAGTATCTATCGGTTCTTTAAGATAGAGCAGACGCATAGCTAATATAGCTTCATAGCCTGTTTCTATGATGGGCCTGATTAACCGAAATTGATCAATCATTTCAGATGGAATCTCTTTTGGCATATCAACCCAAATACTACACGCTGCTTTCCAGCCGGTTATTCCTGTTTCTATGGCGCTATCGCATATAACCCCATCAAAATCGAGAGCGTAGATAATAGAATTATTCATTTTATGATAATCACTTAAAGGGTTATAGACGGGCTTTGTAAATTATTTATAGATTTCATTGTAAAAGCTTGATCAATTTATTTAAAAAGTTAGATGATTGTTGTCCGAAGTGATGACTTTAAATTTATCTTCTCGACTTAATTTTTTTAGACTTATTTCACGTTTTGTTGCGCTACTTCGATTATGTCCTGATTCTAGGTAAATCAATTGCTTAGGTTGGCGACCACGAAAATATTTTGCTCCTTTTCCGTTTGCGTGTTGCTGATAGCGTTTGTAAACATCGATGGAAATGCCTGTATATAATGTATCGTCAGTACAAAGAATAATATATACAGACCAATTCATAGAGCTTGCTTTACAAACGTAACATTTTGAAATATTCGCTTTCAGAAAAAATATCTTGGTTGTTCTCAACTCTATCTAAATAAACCTTACCTTCGAGATGATCAAACTCATGTTGAAATACACGTGCTATAAAACCTTCTAGTTGGGTGTTAACTATGTTGCCTGTTCTATCGGTATAGTTAATTTGAATTTTTTTATGACGTGGAACTAATGCACGGATGCCGGGGATGCTTAAACAGCCTTCCCAATCTTTTTCTATGGTTTCTGATAAAGCTTGAAATGATGGGTTAATCATTACTGTTGGTTCCATCGTTGGCGCATGTGGGTATCGTTCGGAAGGTCGTGAAGCAACAATAATGATCCGTTTTGATTCATTAATTTGAGGCGCAGCAATGCCAACACCCTGAGTTGAAGCCAATGTGTTTTGTAAGGTGTTAATCAGTTCTTGTATTTCTAGACTTTGTATATCAACTACCACGTCGGCTTTTAGACGCAGTACCTTAGAACCTAATTGTGAAATTTCGGCGATGGGTGACATTAGGACATTTGTAGTTCAGTTAAAAGTAAAGATTGGGCTTGTATCGGCTCATCATTAGTCGTGTTTAATAATTGTACATAACGGCCATCAGGTTGTAACAGCCAAGCTTGGGTATTATCTTTTAAATAAAAATCAAGGTCATGTAATATACGGTTATAGAGACGTTTACTTTCAATAGGGAAACAAATTTCTACACGTCTGAACATATTGCGGTTCATCAAATCCGCACTGGAGGCATAAACTTCCTGATTACCATCATTAGCAAAGGCATAGATTCGTGCATGTTCTAGAAAGCGTCCGATGATGGCACGAACTTCAATGTTTTCAGATACGCCAGGTATACCCGGTCTTAGGCAGCAAATGCCACGAACAATAAGTTTAACTTCAACACCTGCTTGGGATGCTCTGTATAAGGCTTGTATGGCTTGCTCTTCAACAATGGCATTAACTTGAATAATGATTTTGGCTGGTTTGCCGTTTTTGGCGTGAGTTATTTCTCGTTCAATTTTTTCGAGTATTCCTCTATGTAAAGTGAATGGTGATTGTAGTAATTTATTTAACTTGGTCACTTTGCCTAAGCTAGTGAGTTGGGTAAAAACACGTCTGACATCTTCCCCCAATTCTTTATTACAAGAAAACAAACCATAATCGGTATAGAGTTGAGCTGTTTTGGGATGATAATTACCGGTTCCTAAATGAACATAATTGAGTAATTCTTTGCCCTCTCTACGCAATACCAAGCACATTTTGGCATGTGTTTTATAACCTACGACGCCATAAACAACATGAACAGCAGCTTCTTGTAGTTTGGCAGCTAAGTCGATATTAGCTTTTTCATCAAAACGCGCCCTTAACTCTATAACTACAGTAACTTCTTTGCCTGCTCGTGCTGCCCTGATTAAGGCGGCAACAATAGGAGAATCCGTACCAGCACGGTAAAGTGTTTGTTTAATAGCAAGCACTTCTGGTGAAGCGGCAGCCTGTCGTAAAAAATCTACGACTGGTGAGAACGATTCAAAAGGGTGGTGCAGTAAAATATCATGACGCTTTATGGCTGCAAAAATATCTTTATTACGTCCCAGTTGTGGGGGAGTGCTCGGTTTAAAAGGTGGAAATTTAAGGTCAGGTCTGTCAACCAGGTTAATAATTTCTTGTACTCTGTTTAGATTGACTGGGCCATCCACTAAAAATAATCGATCTCGGCCCAGTTCGAAGCGGTCCAGTAAAAAGTTCACGGTATCATCCGGACAGGCAGCATCTATTTCTAGACGAACACCATCCCCATAGTTACGCATCGCTAATTCGCCTTGAACAGCAAGTAGTAAATCGTCAATGGCATCGTCGTCTACAAAAAAATCACTGTTTCGTGTAACTCTAAATTGATGGCAGCCTTTAACTGTCATGCCATGGAATAACTCACTAACAAATGCATGAATAATAGAAGATAAAAATACGAAATCGTTCGGGCCGCTTTCGGTTTCATCAGCTGGTAATTGAATAACGCGAGGTAATGCTCTAGGAGCTTGTAAAATAGCGCGACCACTTTTTCGCCCAAAAGCATCTTTTCCGGTTAAGGATATAATAAAGTTTAAACTCTTATTAAGTATACGTGGAAAAGGGTGAGCAGAATCTAAACCAACAGGGGATAAAATAGGCAGTAATTCATCATTGAAATAATTAGCGAGCCATTTTTGTTGCAATGGGCTCCATTGGTTACGGCGAATAAAGCGAATATTTTCCTCATTGAATCTTGGAATTAAGATTTCATTAAGCACTTGATATTGCTCATCTACCAGTTTATGAGCGTGAATGGAAATTTGTTCTAATTGTTCTTTTGGTGTTAAGCCGTCTGGGCCAATGGCTTTGGGGTCAATGGAAACCATTTCTAGGACACTGGCAACCCGAACTTCGAAAAATTCATCCAGATTTGAACATGAGATGCATAAGTAGTTAAGCCTTTCCAGCAAAGGAACAGCTTCATTTTTTGCCTGAGCAAGTACCCGTTTATTGAATTCTAGTATGCTCAGATCTCGATTAATGTATAGCTCAGGGTTTTCGAGGTTTATTGTTTTAACTATTTCAGCGGGTTTGATGGTATTCATTTTTGTCCTTAAACGGTCAGGTATGACGCCTGTAATCAAAACATGTCGATCGCTTGTTTGTACTATGTGCAAATTTAAACCAGCTTTTGCTAATTGTGTAGTAATTTCTTTTATGCTGAAAGCCGCTAACAAAGAATTATAAAAATCTCTTTGAAGAATTTCTGGTTCATTGGCGGCATAGGTTTTAACCATGTCTTGTGCAACTTCAATGGAATTAGGGCGCACTAAATCCATTATGATTATTTGGGTGCCAGGTTTTGAATATTTTTTTATAGTCTGCCAAAGTATCTGCGGATCAGGTAGATGATGTAACAAACTATTGCTAAAAATTATTTCATAACTTGATTGCGGTAATATTACATCAGGTAAAAGCCCTTTAATATAGGATATACGATTTGACAGATTTTTGGGTAAACTGGATTTTGCATAATTAAGCATAGCTTCTGATCCATCAAGTGCATGAACAGTACTTAATTCAAATGCTTTGGCAAAGCGAATGCTTATATCTCCATGTCCACAGCCTAAATCCAAAGCAGTCCCAGTAAAGGTTGGGTTCTTAATGGAGTATTTTAATTGCCTTATAAAATCATTATGGGGTATTTCAAAATCACCTTCTGCATAGGCTTTTACCTGTATTACATCGTCCATTAATTCAGGTTCTAATACTCTATTCATTTTGTAAATCCTCTTTTCCCCTGTAATCCACCTGTATGAATAGCAATAATACGCTGACCAGGTTTAAAAGTGTGTTTTGTTATTAAGTCATAGATACCAAAAAGCATTTTTCCGGTATAAACAGACTCAAGAGGAATGCCTGTTTTATCTTCAAAATTCTTAATAAAATCCAAGAGCTCAGTAGATTTTTTGGCAAAACCACCAAAGTGATAATCTAAATTGACTTTCCAGTTATCACTAGATATTTTGGGTAATAAGCTAGCCACATCAGATTCTAAAAAAGCAGCATTTTTTAATGCTGCAAATCCCCATATTGATGCCTTTTCAGGAGCCGCATTAATTATGCCTGCCAGAGTTGCGCCGGTGCCACACGGAACACATAGTATGTTATATGTTATATCTATTTCGTTAACCAGTTCCGCAACACCTTTTAAAGCCAATATTTGTGCACCTCCTTCAGGAACCCAATATTGACTTCGTTTTAATGCAGGCAGATCATGGCAATTTTTGTATTGTCTAAGTAATTTGTAGTCAGAGCGGGATACAAATGAGAGTTCCATTCCCCAATTTTGTATATCTATTAAAGTTGAAGTTAACGTTGTCGGTTGCTCGCCACGAATGAATGCTTTTGTCTTTAGGCCTAAAATTTTACCGGCATAAGCAAGGGCATGTAAATGATTTGAATAAGTGCCACCCATACTAATAAGGGTGTCTGAGCCAAGAGATAGAGCATGATCGAGACTATATTTAAGTTTTCTCCATTTGTTACCCGAAATGATAGGATGTAATAAATCATCACGCTTTATCCATAATTCAATCTGGTATTCATCTAATAGTGGGTCACCTAGTTTTGTTAAAATTGATGGTTTGAAGCTATTTTCCAATTTAATTAGAGCAGGATGCATTTTATGTGTAAACGTTATAGCTTCATTAACATAAATCTACTAATTTCCAATGTGTATTAATGGGATTAAGTTGAGTACTTTTAAAAAAAACAGGCTTATAACGAATGACGCATTCTAAAAAATTTTTACTAATAGAGTTATGTTCTCAGTATGTAAAGATCATATTTTATAAGGAATTAAACTAAGGGGAGGTAAATAGTAATAATGTTGTACTCTGATTAATGGCTTATTGGAAAAAAGAATCTTCCTCATCATCATTTTCCAATTTTAGTGATTCACCAGGAATTCTTTTTTCTTCCATTACCCATTCACCCAAGTCTATTAATTTACAACGCTCACAACAAAAAGGTTTGTATTGCTGTTCGGCTATCCAAGAAACAGTGCTTTTGCAGGTCGGACATTTTACCGTTATTGGATTAACAGGTGAAGTCATTAGAACAAGCAGCAGGTAAGGCTAAAAGGGATATCATTAATACTTTGGGTGGGCCGTTTATTTTCAATAGAAGGCTCCATAAATCGTATGTTGCAACGATGTTTACCCCCACTTATTTCAACAAAGTAAGGTAGCGACTTATTTAAAGTTACTTTTATAAGTTGGAACGGTTGATTCTGATCCAGTGGGACCTGAGAAAAGCCAGCAATCGCTATTTCATCTTTGGGGGCTTGGCTATTACGTATGAAATTAAGAATAAATTCGATTGCTGTATAAATGTCGATGAATGGACTACTCCAGCATTTTAAATCTTTTAGTCGAACCGATTCGTCTTGCTCCAGCCAATAGTGATATTCTGGTAGATCAAAACAACAAGTCCCTCCCGGTATTGAACTGCGCTGGGCAATACTTTGAAATAAGTCGCTAATTGGAATATTGATGCCTATTTTTCCATTTACGGCATGAAGTTTTCTACTGATCTGATTAAGTTCATCAAGAATTTTTTCTAGTTTAGATTTATCAACGCTTTCATTGTTAGCGATTTTGTTGAGAGTAACTGCTTGACGATCAAGTTCTTTTATAATTTCTGACTTTAGATCATTACGTTTGAAAATTGATGCGATATCCAGCAAGACGGTAATAGCTGATCGTTTATCAGCTACGGTATTACCATTAGTAAGATAAAGAAATTGTTGAAAAAGTTGTTCGAGTCTTATAAAGACACGTATTCGTTCATGCAGAGGAAATTCATACGTAATAGTATTGTTCACAGTGAGCATGTTTCCTGACTATTACTCAATAAAATGTAGTAATTGTGCAATTTTTTTATCTGATCTGCAAGGTTTTCGTTGTTTTTGTTGTTATCAATGAGGTCATCAGCCATTTTTTTTCTAAATGCTTGTGATACTTGGCTATCGATAATGGATTGAATTCTTTCAATTGTCATATTATCACGTTTTAGTAATCGTTCTATTTGCGTTTTTACAGTACAGTCAACAACTAATATTCGGTCAACAAGGCTGGTCATTTTTGCTTCGAATAACAATGGAATACTAATTATACAGTAGGGCGTATTCAGTTCTTTAATTTGTGTTTGTATGGATTCAAAAATTAACGGGTGTAGGATAGATTCCAATTTTTGTTTTTGCAAGACGTTAGAAAAGATAAGGTCCTTGAGTTGCTCTCTATTAAGTGAGCCGTTAGGATTAAGTATATTTGGACCATATTCCTGCTGAATTTTGGCTAGTGCCGGTTGTCCAATAGTTACTAATTGATGAGCTATTTCATCAGCATCAATAATGGGTATATCAAATTGCTGAAAAATTTTTGATACGGTGCTTTTACCACTTCCAATGCCACCCGTAAGACCAATTTTTAGCATTATGTTATAAGCTCAGTAGATTAAAATACAGTTGACTAAGATCGTTTCCCCATAGCAAGGTAAGCCAACCTGAAGCAGCTAAATAGGGGCCAAAAGGAATAGGTGAATTGTAATCACGTCCAGCGAAAATGATAAGTGATAGTCCAATAGATGCTCCCACTAACGATGACATAATTATAATGATGGTTAGATATTGCCAACCGAACCATCCACCCAGTAATGCAAATAGTTTAAAATCACCATAGCCCATGCCCTCTTTTCCAGTTGTTAATTTGAATAAATGATATACAAGCCATAGACTTGTGTATCCGGCCATTACGCCAATAATACTGGCATGGATATCTGTAAAGAAGCCGAATAAGCTTAAAAATATGCCTAACCAAAGCAGTGGAAACGTAATATCATCAGGCAATAACTGATGGTCTATATCAATGCAACTTAACGTAATTAATGACCAAGACAGTATCAAGGCAAAAATAGTCTGTGGACTATAACCAAAATGCCAAACCACTATGACTGTAATTATCGCAGTAAAAAGTTCAATAAATGGATAGCGTAAGGAAATAGGTTTATAACATTTTGAACATTTGCCTTTCAATAAAAAATAACTAAGTAACGGTATATTTTGATAAGGTTTAATCGGAGTTTTACAATTAGGGCAGTGAGATAAGGGTAAAGCCAGATTAATTGATTTTCTTTTTTTGGTGATGTCAAATAAGTTTATGTTAAGAAACTCACAGCATTCTTTTTCCCAATTGCTTTGCATCATTATTGGTAAGCGATAAATCACAACATTAAGAAAACTTCCGACCATCAAGCCAATAATACTGGCGAGTGCGATTATGCAATAAGGTGAGTTTATTAGGATATCCAATTGTTCTATCATGTTTTTTTGTTAAGGCTTTAAGGCATAGTGTTGCCGTTTTTTTTGTGGTGGTTGTTTAGCTTAAGTGAATGAGTTATTTTCTTCTTGCTGTGCAAAAGTTAGGAAATTGCTGCACCCATTTTAAAAATGGGTAGGTACATGGCAACAATTAAACCACCAATCAGAATACCTAGTATAACCATGATAACAGGTTCCATTAAGCTACTTAAGTTGTCGACGAGATTATCAACCTCTTCTTCATAAAAATCAGCAATTTTAGCCAACATGGCATCCATTGCGCCTGATTCTTCACCGATAGCAACCATTTGTTGAACCATATGAGGAAAAAGATTTGTTTGCATCATTGCAAATTGTAATCTTTGTCCTGTTGCAACTTCTTCTCGCATTTTTAAAACAGCTTGAGCGAAGTTGTTATTGCCACAAGCTCCAGCAACTGATTGTAATGCATCTACCAGAGGAACTCCGGCTGCAGACATGGTGGATAAAGTTCTTGCAAATCGTGCAATGGCAGATTTTCTTAAGATAATGCCAACTACTGGCATTTTGAGTAGCATTGAATCTAAAAAATGATTAAAAGTTGTTGAACGTTTTTTGAAGTATCCAAATACATAAGCAGAAACGATGATGGAACCAAGAACAATCCACCACCATTCTTTTAGCCATTGAGACATGTTTACAACCATTCTGGTAAAAGCAGGTAAATCGGCTCCGAAGCTTTTGAACATGTCTTCAAAGACAGGTACTACAAAAAGGAGCAATATAGCTGTAACAATAAATGCGACAACGATAACTGCGATTGGATAGGTCAGAGCCTTTTTAATTTTCTTCTTCATAGACTCTGTTTTTTCTTTATAAGTTGCAATTTTATCCAAAAGTGTTTCTAGTATCCCAGCATGTTCACCTGCATAAACCAAATTACAGAACAACTCGTCAAAATAAAGAGGGTTTTTTTTTAGCGCTTCTGCAAGGGTATCACCATTTTCAATATTAGCTTTTATGGCTAATAGCAAAACTTGCATGCTTGGATTTTCATGTCCTTTGCCAATTATGTGGAATGATTGCACTAATGGGATGCCAGCAGCCAGCATAGTGGCTAATTGTCGGGAAAAAATTGCAATATCATTTGGTGTAATAGTCTTTATTCTAGCGCTGAAAAATGGTGTTGATTTTTTTTTGATGTTAGTTACGAAATAACCTTGTCGCCTTAATTCTGTTTTTGCTATTAACTCATTTTTAGCAGGAATAACACCACCGGATTTCTTCCTATTTTTGTCTATACCTTGCCAGATAAAGTCTATTTGTTCAGATTGATCCGTCATATTTATTCCTTGGTGACCCTGTCAATTTCTTCCAAACTTGTAATGCCTAAACGAATTTTATTTAAACCCGATGTTCGTAAATCATTGATGCCCTCAAGCTTAGCTTGTTCAGCCAATTGCATGGCATTTCCACCATTAAGTATGAGCGCACGCATAGGCTCACTTAGTGTCATTACCTGATAAATACCCACTCTACCTTTATATCCGTTGGTGCAATGTTCACAGCCAACAGGACCATAGGTTACAAGATTTTTTATCTCCTCATCGCGAAAACCGGCAGATATTAGGGTGTTGTAAGGGAAATTGGTCGGTGTTTTACAATGCATACACAAGCGCCTTGCTAACCGTTGCGCCATGATTAAAATAACAGCTGAGATGATGTTAAAAGGTTCAATGCCCATTTGCATCAGCCTGTTTAATGTTTGTGGAGCATCATTGGTATGTAATGTTGATAGAACTAAATGGCCTGTCTGGGCTGCTTTTACAGCAATATCTGCTGTTTCTAAATCGCGAATTTCGCCGACCATAATAATGTCAGGGTCTTGACGTAAAAATGCCCTTAAAGCATTTGCAAACGTTAGTCCTGCTTTTAAGTTCATATTTACTTGATTGATGCCATCAACTGTTATTTCAACGGGATCTTCGGCGGTACAAATATTACGCTCAACATTATTAAGTAAATTTAATGCGGTATAAAGTGTTACTGTTTTACCACTACCAGTAGGGCCTGTTACTAAAACCATACCGTAAGGTTTGTTAATGGCATTGAGAAAAATTTTTTCTTGTTCAGGCTCAAAGCCTAATTTTTCTATACCGATTTGTGCACTAGTAGGATCCAATATTCTTAAAACAACTTTTTCACCAAAAAGAGTTGGGCAAGTGTTTACACGAAAATCAATGGCATGTTGTTTGGATAACTTAATTTTTATACGACCATCTTGAGGTACCCTATGTTCAGCTATATCCATTTTTGCCATTACTTTTACTCGGGAAATCATTCTGTTTGCAATGCTATATGGAGGACTGCTAATTTGATGTAATATTCCATCGGCCCTGAAACGAATACGAAAGTTTTTTTCATAAGGTTCCATATGAATATCTGAAGCCCCTTTTTTTATAGAGTCCAGTAATATTTTATTCACGTATCTAACGATAGGTGCATCGTCAATGTCACTGTCAATATTAACTTTGTTAATTTCTGCAGGATTTTCTAAAATGTCTAGATTTTCTGCATTGTCGCCGAGCAGATCCATTATTGATGTATCATCAGCTTCTAAAGCTATATCAATCGCTTTTGTTAACTTGTCTTCTTCAACAAGTATGGTTTCAGTATGTAATTGACTTTGAAATTTTATTTCGTCTAAAGCTTGAAGATTGGTAGGGTCAGATAAAGCGATAAATAGAGTTTTACCACGAATAAAAAGTGGTAAAGCCCTGTGTTTAATAATTAAGCTTTCATTTATTAAATGTAGGGGAAGAGTAAGCAGATCAATTGCATCCAGATCAAGTAAGGGCACACCATATTCAACTGAAGCTTTAGTCGCAATAATTTTGCTTTTTATAAAATTATTTGCTACCAGATAACTGAGTAAGGGTGTGTTTTTTTTTTGTGCTTCTAGGTTATGGTTCGTAGCTTCATTTTCAGTTAGTAGACCTTCCTGAATTAAATATTTTATAAAACCACTCAATTGAGAATCAGTTGGTGCAATAGGCGACATATTAATGATTAACTTATAGTGAGGTTCATTTGAAGCATAAGTCTTAGGGTATAAGTCTAAAGACAGTATAGATACTTTAAATCATCAGATAGTAAAAAAATTAATGTAAACTGAGTTATTATTTACTCAGTTTACATGTGATCCTTTATTAGGTGAGGTGAGCTGAAGGCTCTAGCACCAATTATATGCAGTGTAAGCTACTTTTCGGTTCAATTATAAAGCTCGGATTTTGATTTGTTGTTGTTCCAAGTGATGAAGATTAGATACTAAATCGGCCAGCTTAGCTTTTTCTTTGTCAATAACATCAGATGGGGCTTTATCAATGAATGTTGGGTTATTTAATTTCCCTTCAATTCTTGGTAGATCATTTTTAATTTTTTGTATTTCTTTTTCCAAACGTATTAACTCAGCATCTTTGTCAATAAGACCCGCTATCGGAATGAGGATTTTTAATTCACCAATTAAGGCAATCGCAGACTCAGGTGTTGTTTCGTCATTACTTAACCAAGTAATAGATTCCAACCGGCCCAGTTTTTGTAAATAGACAAAGTTGTTAGTTAAATGGTTTTGGTCAATAGTTGAGCCATTATGAAGTAATACAGGTAAGGGCTTGCTAGGAGGAATATTCATTTCACCACGTATACGACGAACACCCAAAATGAAATTCATTACCCAATTGATTTCGGCAATAGAGTTGTTATCAATATTCGATTCATTAACTACTGGGTAAGCTTGTAGCATGATTGATTCGGCTTGTATGCCTGCTAAAGGCGAAACACGCTGCCAAATTTCTTCTGTAATAAATGGCATGATGGGGTGCGCTAATCGTAGTATGGATTCCAAAACTGTCAATAGCGTTTTACGTGTGCCGCGTTGAATTGCAGCATCTTCAGATTGTAGTGAAATTTTGGCCAGTTCAAGATACCAATCGCAGTATTCATTCCAAGTAAATTCATAAATCGCCTGCGCCGCTAAATCAAAACGATAATTATCAATGGCATTACTGGTTATCGCTGTTACTTGATTGAGTCTGGAAACAATCCAGCGATCTACTTGAGTCAAGGTGCAAGGTATATCGGATAATCCGTTATCTTGTTCCTCCGTATTTATCAATACAAAACGTGCAGCATTCCAAAGTTTATTACAAAAATTACGATAACCTTCAGTCCGTGCAAGGTCAAAACGAATATCGCGACCAGTAGATGCCAAAGAAGCAAAGGTGAAACGCAATGCATCGGTACCGTATGACTGGATGCCATCAGGAAAATGTTTACGTGTATCTTGTTCAATTTTTTTAGCTAAATGTGGCTGCATCATCCCGGCTGTACGTTTTGCTATTAAAGAATCCAATTCTATACCATCGATTATGTCGATCGGGTCAAGTACGTTGCCTTTTGACTTAGACATTTTTTGACCCTCAGCATCACGCACCAATCCATGGATATAAACTTCTTTAAATGGTACAGCACCCTGGAATTTTAAGCCCATCATAATCATTCGTGCTACCCAGAAGAAAATGATATCAAATCCAGTAACGAGGACGCTAGTTGGGTAATGTTTAGCTAGTTCTTCAGTATTTTCTGGCCAACCTAGGGTAGAAAAAGGCCATAAAGCAGAGGAAAACCAGGTATCCAAAACATCTTCATCTTGTTTAAGCACATAGTCAGTAGATAAATTATGTTTTTCCCGAATTGCTGGCTCAGAGTTGCCGACGTAAATATTGCCCAATTCGTCATACCACGCAGGGATACGGTGTCCCCACCAGATTTGCCGTGAAATACACCAATCCTGAATATTACGCATCCAATCAAAGTACGTGTTTTTCCAGTTGTCTGGCACAAATTTGATATCGCCATTTTCGACGGCAGCAATTGCAGGCTCAGCCAACGGACCCACTTTTACATACCATTGATCAGTTAATAAAGGCTCAATGACACTATTGGTTCGGTCACCGCGCGGAACCATTAATTTATGGTCGGCTATTTTTTCCAGTAAACCTGCAGATTCTAAGTCAGCAACTATCTGTTTGCGAGCCTCAAAACGATCGAGGCCACAATATTTTTGCGGGATTAAATTGTTTTCATCTTCTATGTTGCTCCGTATTGCTGCATCAACGGTGAAAAGGTTAATTAACCCGCCATGCGGTAGATTCTGAATAACTGAAGTATGACGATGACGAGTCCAGACATCGTAATCATTAAAATCATGTGCAGGGGTAATTTTGACACAGCCAGTACCAAATTCCGGGTCAACGTATTCATCAGCAATTATAGGGATGCAGCGGTTGGTTAAGGGTAGGTTTACAAACTCTCCCAGCAAATGTCTGTATCTTTCGTCATTGGGGTGTATCGCAACCGCGGCATCTCCAAGCATGGTTTCAGGGCGTGTTGTTGCAACAACCAAATGCCCTTGCCCATTAGATAAAGGATAACGTAGATGCCACATTGAACCATTTTCTTCTTCGGAGAGTACTTCAAGATCAGAAACAGCTGTATGCAAAATAGGATCCCAGTTAACCAAGCGCTTGCCACGATAGATAAGGCCTTCTTCGTATAATTTTATAAATACTGCCTGGACGGCATCGGACATCCCTTCATCCATTGTGAAGCGTTCTTTGTCCCAATCCAAAGATGAACCCATTCGTCTGAGTTGACGCGTAATTGTTCCGCCGGACTCTTCTTTCCATTGCCAGACTTTTTTGAGAAATTTTTCTCGGCCAAGATCATGGCGGGTTTTACCCTCAGCATTACACAGACGTTCGACTACCATTTGAGTAGCAATACCGGCATGATCAGTGCCCGGTTGCCATAAAGTACTGTAGCCTTTCATCCGGTGGTAACGGGTAAGGGCATCCATAATGGTGTCCTGAAAGGCATGCCCCATATGTAAACTTCCGGTTACATTGGG
>Ga0192647_101741_pt1 | contig 13978 bp, 14 predicted proteins | sample LauGreFa1BDMLBSN_2_FD_133046 | JGI IMG/M metagenome (GOLD analysis project Ga0192647, IMG submission 133046) | Freshwater lake microbial communities from Lake Michigan, USA - Fa13.BD.MLB.SN - reassembly | ecosystem: Environmental > Aquatic > Freshwater > Lake | place: Lake Michigan, USA...
AGCCGATTTGGAAGTGCTGCAACTGGCCCTGCAAAGTTTGCGCGCCAGCCACCTGAAAGGCTTTCATGTGGACCTGAGCCACGCGCGCATCTTGCCTGCTTTGTTAGAGGGCCATGCATTGAGTACGGCGCAACACCAAGCAGTCACTGCCGCGCTGACCCACAAAAACATCAGCGGCATGCGCGAGTTGGGCAAGCAGTTCCCCGGTCATTTGGCGAAGGCCTTGTTGGCGTTGGTGCAGATGTACGGCGGGCTTGAAGTGTTGAGCCAAGCCCAATCCGAATTTGCGGCATGGCCGAAAGTGTGCAAGGCGCTGGACGAATTGTCTTGGCTGGCAGCCCACGCAGACCATGCTGTCAGCATCGATTTGGCTGATCTGCGCGGCTACGCTTACTACAGCGGCCCGCGGTTTTCTGTGTTCGTGCCCGAAACCAGCGACGCCTTGGTGCGCGGCGGTCGGTACGATGAAATTGGTGCGGTTTATGGGCGCAAGCGTTCTGCAGTGGGTTTCAGCTTGGATATCAAGGTCTTGGTGGGCTTGTTGCCTCATCCTCAGCCGCAGGCAGCCATTCGTGCCCCATGGCGTGAAGACCCCAGCCTGACCCAAGCCATTGCGGCATTGCGCGCGCAAGGCCATACCGTGGTGTGTTTGTTGCCTGGACACGAGAGCGAAGTCGATGAATTTCACTGTGACCGCGAATTGACCCAACACCAAGGCGAGTGGACAGTCCGCCCCTTGAACACCAACTGAGACAAAGAAGAAGTTATGAATACCAAGCAGGCGAGACATGTGGTGGTGGTGGGAACCCAATGGGGTGACGAGGGCAAAGGCAAGTTGGTCGATTGGTTGACTGAGCGCGCCCAAGGTGTGGTCAGGTTTCAAGGCGGTCACAACGCAGGGCACACGCTCGTCATCCATGGCGTGAAAACCGCGCTGCATTTGATCCCCAGCGGCATCATGCGTCCCGGGATTCGGTGTTACATCGGTAACGGTGTGGTGTTGTCAGCGGGGAAATTGTTTGAAGAAATCGAAGGATTGGAAAAGGCCGGGGTCGAGGTGCGTTCCCGTTTGCGCATCAGCGAAGCCTGTCCGTTGATCTTGCCTTTTCACGCGGCGCTGGATGTCGCCCGTGAAGCCGCTCGAGAACAACGCGGGGCTGAAAAAATTGGCACCACCGGTCGTGGCATCGGCCCGTCGTACGAAGACAAAATTGCCCGACGCGCATTGCGGGTCCAAGACTTGAAATACCCCAAGCGATTTGAAGAGAAATTGCGCGAATTGCTGACGTTGCACAACCATGTGTTGACCACATTTTTGGGTTCGCGAGAATTCACATTTGGTGACGCCTTGAAACCTTATGTGGTGAACGGTGAGGTGCAATTCCAACCAGTGTTTGACGAGGCCATGCGCCATGCAGAATTGCTCAAACCCATGATGGCCGATGTGTCTCGCGAGCTGAACGATGCCCATGCCCATGGCGAGAATTTGCTGTTCGAAGGCGCACAAGGCACATTGCTGGATGTGGACCACGGCACCTACCCGTTTGTCACCTCCAGCAATTGCGTGGCGGGCAATGCCGCCGCAGGTTCAGGTGTAGGACCGGGCATGCTTCATTATGTGTTGGGCATCACCAAGGCGTATTGCACCCGTGTGGGTGGAGGGCCGTTCCCAACCGAACTTGATTGGGATGTGCCAAACACACCAGGCTGGCACATGAGCACGGTGGGTGCAGAAAAAGGCACCACCACAGGCCGCTATCGCCGCTGCGGATGGTTTGACGCCGCCTTGCTCAAACGCAGCGCACAGGTCAACGGATTGAGTGGTTTGTGCATCACCAAACTCGATGTGCTCGATGGTTTGAGCGAACTCAAGCTGTGCACCGGTTACCAATTGCATGGTCAGCACACTGACATCTTGCCCATGGGCGCAGACGACATTGCAGACTGCGAACCGGTGTATGAAACCATGCCTGGATGGACCGACAGCACGGTCGGCATCACTGACCGGGCACGTTTGCCTGTGCAAGCGCAGGCTTATTTGAAGCGCATCGAAGAAGTCACCGGTGTGCCGATTCACATGATTTCCACGAGCCCGGACCGAGACCACACCATTTTGATCCGTGACCCTTTTCAACCTTGATTTGCGAGCCTTGCCATGCTGACTGAAGACGGTAAACATTTGTACGTGTCCTACGACGAATACAACAACCTGATTGAAAAACTGGCGATCAAAATCCACCAATCGAATTGGGAGTTCGACACCATCTTGTGTCTGGCCAGAGGCGGCATGCGTCCAGGCGATGTGTTGTCGCGCATTTTTGACAAACCGCTGGCCATCATGTCCACCAGTTCCTACCGTTCTGAAGGCGGCACGGTGCAAGGCCATTTGGACATAGCGCGCTACATCACCACGCCCAAGGGTGAAATCGCTGGACGCGTGTTGTTGGTAGACGATTTGGCAGATTCAGGCCACACTTTGAATGCGGTCATTGATTTGTTGAAAAACAATTACTCGCCCATCACCGAACTCAGAAGCGCAGTCATTTGGACCAAAGGTGTGTCCAGTTTTGTGCCTGACTTTTCAGTGGAGTTTTTGCCCACCAACCCGTGGATACACCAACCGTTCGAAGCCTACGACACGATGCGCCCAGTGCACTTGCTGGAGAAATGGCGGGTCTGAGGCATGAAGCCTGATACCGCGCTGATCCACCACGGTTACGTGGCGCCGCAGGATTTTCAGTCGCCCCAAATCGCGGTACACAAAGCGTCTTCGGTGTTCTTTCCCCATGTCAAAGCCATGCGTGAGCGCAATTGGTTGGACAAAACCGGTTACACCTATGGCTTGCATGGCACACCCACCACGTTCACGCTGGAAGAACGCTTGTGTCAACTGGAAGGCGCCAAGCATGCGCTGCTGTTACCGAGTGGTTTGGCCGCCCTCGCGCAAGTGAATTTGGGGTTGCTGAAATCGGGTGATGAAATTTTGATACCCGACAACGCCTACGCGCCGTTGAAGTCTTTGGCCGAAGCAGAGTTGGCGCACTGGGGCATCACACACCAGTATTACGACCCGATGAACCCGCAAAGCTTGGCGGAAAGCATCGGTCCTCAAACCCGTTTGGTGTGGTTGGAAGCGCCTGGTTCGGTCACTTTGGAATTTCCTGATTTACCCGCTTTGCTTCGCATTTGCCAGTCGCATGGTGTGTGGACTGCTTTGGACAACACTTGGGGCGCGGGCATAGCGTTTTCCGCGTTCAATTGTTTGCCCGATGCCCCCCTTGGGCAACAAGGTGTTGACATCAGTGTCCATGCGCTGACCAAATACCCCAGCGGTGGTGGTGATGTGTTGATGGGCAGCATCACCACGTGCCGCGATGACCTTGCCAAGCGGCTCAAACTCAGTCACATGCGTTTGGGGTTTGGCGTGGGCGGCAATGACGCCGAATTGGTGTTGCGTTCATTGCCCAGCATTGGCATGCGGTACCGCGCGCAAGACGCGAGCTGTCGGCGCGTCGCGGCTTGGTGCTTGCAGCAACCAGCGATTGCCCAAGTGTTGCACCCGGCAGTGGCTTCGTCACCTGGTCATGCCCATTGGCGAGACCTGTGTGCGCAAGGGCTTGCCGAAGACGCACCCGTGCATTCGGGTGGTGCGGCGGCCAGTTTGTTGGGTTTGCGTTTCCACCCTCGTTTCAAGCCATCCCAAGTAGATGACTTTTGTAACCGATTGACATGCTTCAAATTGGGTTACAGCTGGGCGGGACCGATCAGCTTGGCGGTGCCGTATGACTTGAAGACCATGCGCCAAATGGCTAACCCCTCATTGCTTGAAGGCGGTTATGTGCGTTTGTCGATTGGCTGGGAAGCGGCAGACGATTTGACAGAAGACTTGGCGCAAGCTTTGGCTGCGTTCACTCAAGAAAACTGATCGCTTAATTGCTGAGCCAAGTGCCGCATGCTGCTCGGATGGCGGTCTGGCAACGCCGCTTTGCGTGCATGGGCAAATTGAACAAAATTGCGCGCCACCGATTTGGCATAGGTCGGGTCGTAATGGTGAATCAGCAAATCGCGCACCACCGGTTCCACCTTGCCTTGTTCCAGTTGTGTTTGCCAAGCGTGAACCACCGCTTTGCCTTTGAGTTCGGTCAGCAAGGTCAAGCGTTCGGCAAATTGTGCGCGGTCGTCTGCGAAGAATGCATAGTCTTCCATCAGCAATTGCACGCGTTCATCGTCACTCAGTTGCAAGTCAATGCAAGGACTCTCGCGCATGGCGTCCATCAGTGCTTGCGGCACCGCGACATTGCCCACTTTTTTGCTTTCTGCTTCGACAAACACGGGACGGGCTGGGTCAAATTGTCGCAATGCGTCCCACACCAAGGTGTCGAAATTTTTTTGACTGGGTTGTGGCACACCGGGTATGCGTCCGAGCACGGAACTGCGGTGGCGGGCCAGCTCTTCCAGGTCCAACACCTGAGCGCCACCTGTCTGCAATGCATGAAGCAAGCGGGTTTTGCCCGAACCGGTCGGTCCGGTGATGATTTGAAACCGCAGTGGTTTGACCAAGCGTGAAATGTCGTTCAGCATGGCCGCCCGAAAGGCTTTGTAGCCACCCTCGATCAACCAGACGCGAAAGCCGATTTGACCCAACACCAGTGCCAATGAGCCACTGCGTTTGCCGCCGCGCCAACAGTAAATCAATGGTTGCCAATCTTTTGACAAGCCCATGACGTTGCGTTCAATGTGTTTGGCAATGTTGGATGCCACCAGCATCGCACCCACTTTGTTCGCCTCGAACGGGCTGGCTTGTTTGTAAAGCGTACCGACACGAACGCGCTCTTCATTGGTCAGCGAAGGCCAGTTGAGCGCACCAGGCAAATGGTCCAGCGCGAATTCATCTTCGGTTCTGGCGTCAATGATGCAAGCAAACCCGTTGTCGTTCGGGGGCAATGCCATGCGTTCGATGGCGACCTCAGGGCTGATCGGGTGTGCCGCCATCAGAGCATTCTCTTGAGCACGGGCCAGACATTGCGCAAGATGATCGGGTGCGCCTCGGCTTTGGGATGAATCCGGTCGGGTTGAAACAAGGCGGTCGGGTCGGTGGCATCGGCCACGCCTTTGAGCATGAAAGGGACAAGTTGGGTGCGCTGTTGTTGACTGATGCGCGCAAACATGCGGCTGAAATCTTGTGCGTATGCTTGGCCATAGTTGGGAGGCACTTGCATGCCAATCAACAACACGCTGGCTTTGGCTTTTTGGCTCGCCTCGATCATTTGGGTGAGGTTGTTTTCTGTGGTCTTGAGCGGAAAACCGCGCAAGGCATCGTTGCCGCCCAATTCGATCACCACCACGTTGGGGGTGTGCTGCTTTAACAAAGCGGGAAGTCTGGCCAGACCGCCGGCGGTGGTGTCGCCGCTGACGCTGGCATTGACCACTTGCCATGGCGGTTTGTGGTTGGCCAACTGTTGGCTCAACAACGCGACCCAACCAGTGCCTCTGGCAATGCCATATTCCGCGCTCAGAGAGTCGCCCACCACCACAATGGTTCGTGGCTGATCTTTGCTCTGTGCAAGACCCGAAAGACCCATCACAGACAAGCCTACAGCCAGGCGGTTAAAGTCTCTGCGTCTTAACTCGGATTTCACGGAATGCCCTCACCTTTGATTTCGGTCTCTCATGTGTACAAGTCGGTGACGGATGCCACCGGTACCTTGGACATTCTCCGCGATATCGATTTCACCTTGATGCCAAAGGAAACCATCGCCATCGTCGGCGCCTCGGGCTCAGGCAAAAGCACCTTGCTCAGCATCATGGCGGGTCTTGACACGCCCACGCGTGGCACGGTGCATTTGGCAGACCAAGACATGTTTGCGTTGAACGAAGACCAACGCGCTGCACTGCGCGCCAAACACATCGGGTTTGTGTTTCAAAGTTTTCAGCTGTTGGCACCCTTGACCGCCTTAGAAAACGTCATGTTGCCGCTGGAGTTGGCCGGGCATGTCGACCCCAAACCGGTGGCCAAAGACATGTTGGCGCGCGTGGGTTTGTCCGAACGTTTGAATCACTACCCAAAAGTGATGAGTGGTGGCGAACAACAGCGCGTGGCTTTGGCGCGTGCATTTGTGGTCAAGCCTCAGGTGTTGCTGGCCGATGAACCCACGGGCAGTTTGGACCACGCCACCGGCGAGACCATCATGCAACTGATGTTGAGTTTGAACCAAGAACTGGGCACCACCCTGGTGTTGGTGACGCATGATTTGGCATTGAGCCGACGCTGCGACCGTCGCTTGGTGATGGAGGCGGGCCGCGCGAGCTGGCAACCCTGAGTTCAGCGGGTGCGCTGTTTCATCGCGCGCTCCACTTCGCGCTTGCCCTCGCGGTCTTTGATGGTGTCTCGCTTGTCGTGTTCGGCTTTGCCTTTGGCCAAGGCAATCTCGCATTTGATGCGACCATTTTTCCAATGCAGGTTCAATGGCACCAAGGTGTAGCCTTTTTGTTCGACCTTGCCGATCAATCGACGGATCTCGTCTTTGTGCAGCAGCAATTTGCGGGAACGCACCGCATCTGGGTTGACATGGGTGGACGCGGTTTTCAAGGGATTGATCTGGCAGCCAATGACAAACATTTCACCGTTGCGGATAACCACGTAGCCATCGGTCAGTTGCACTTTGCCCTCGCGCGCTGCTTTGACTTCCCAACCTTCCAGCACCATGCCTGCCTCTAGGCGTTCTTCGAAAAAATAATTGAACGCGGCTTTTTTGTTGTCCGCGATTCGGGTTTGGGGTGCAGTTTTGCTGGCCATGAGAGAGAAGAATAAACAAGGCGGGGTCTTTACAATTGCCCGCAACGCCAGTGTGGCATGAACTGCATTCTATGAAAACCATCGAGAAGTCTGTATTGATCTGGTTCAGTGCCCGCGAAATGTTCGATTTGATTGTCGATGTGCCTGCTTATCCACAGTTTTTGCCGTGGTGCGACAAAGCCGAGATTCTTTCCCAGACCGATGACGGCATGACCGCGCGCATCGGCATGGCTTTTGGGGGGCTGCACAAAAGCTTCACCACACAAAACACCCACATCCACGGTCGGCAGGTGAAACTGGATTTGATCGATGGTCCTTTCAAGCATTTGAGTGGGGTTTGGGATTTCATTCCCGTCGGGGAAGAACAGGCTTGCCGGGTCGAGTTGAAGTTGTCTTACAGCTTTGATTCGGTGTTTGGTGCGATCGTGGGACCGGTGTTTGACAAGATCGCCTCCACCTTGGTCGACGCATTTGTCAAGCGCGCAGAGTCGGTGTACCAACGGTGACCATCGACATCGTTTGGTCAGAGGCCCCGCGGCAGGTGCAATCGTTTGCATGGCAGGCCAACGAGGGCGCGACCGTGGCGCATGCCTTGGCGTTTTTGCGCATGCATTCAACGACATTTGCCAGCCAACCCGAGGAACTTTGGCAAACCGCCATTTGGGGCAAACCGGTCGAGTTGCCACACGTGCTTCAAGCCGGCGACCGTTTGGAACTGTTGCGGCCCTTGCGGGTGGACCCCAAAGTGGCGCGTCGCGAGCGTTTTCAACATCAAGGTGCCAAGACCGCTGGCTTGTTTGCCAAGCGGCGTGCGGGTGCCAAACCCGGTTATTAGTTTTAGGTCAATGCTTTTTTATTCATTTTCGCGTCGAGCGATGGGCTAAGGAAAGCGTTGGCAGTGGGTCGGTAGAATCTATTTTTTGGAGATCCCCCCTATGCGCCTTCTTGGCAAAGCGCTGACCTTCGACGATGTGTTGTTGGTTCCCGCATATTCCCAGGTCCTGCCCAAGGACACCCAACTTTCCACCCAGTTTTCGCGCCGAATTTCCCTGAATTTGCCCTTGGTGTCTGCCGCCATGGACACGGTCACTGAAGCCCGCTTGGCCATCGCCATTGCGCAAGAAGGCGGCATGGGCATTGTGCATAAAAACCTCACGCCGCAACAACAGGCCGCAGAGGTTGCCAAGGTCAAGCGTTACGAGAGCGGTGTGTTGCTCGATCCAGTCATCATCACGCCCACCCACACGGTGCGTCAGGTCATGGCCTTGTCCGATGAATTGGGCATCTCCGGTTTCCCCGTGTGCGATGCAGGCAAGGTGGTGGGCATCGTGACCAACCGCGATTTGCGTTTCGAGGCTCGCCACGACCTTCAAATCAAAGACATCATGACACCGCGAGAGCGGCTCATCACGGTGACCGAGGGCACCACGCCCGAGCAAGCCAAGGCCTTGTTGAACAAACACAAATTGGAGCGCTTGTTGGTCATCAACGATGCGTTTGAACTCAAAGGCTTGATCACCGTCAAGGACATCACCAAGCAAACCAGTTTTCCCAACGCGGCTCGCGACAGTGCAGGGCGTTTGCGTGTGGGTGCCGCTGTGGGCGTGGGTCCGGGCACCGAAGAACGCGTGGAGGCATTGGTCAAAGCAGGCGTGGATGCCATCATTGTGGACACCGCACATGGCCACAGCCAAGGGGTGATCGAGCGGGTGCGGTGGGTGAAACAACATTACCCGTTGATCGATGTGGTGGGAGGCAATATTGCGACCGGCGCAGCCGCGTTGGCCTTGGCCGAAGCCGGGGCAGACGCGGTCAAGGTAGGCATTGGCCCGGGTTCCATTTGCACCACGCGCATCGTCGCAGGTGTGGGCGTGCCGCAAATCACGGCGATTGACAACGTGGCGACAGCGCTCAAAGGCACAGGTGTTCCACTGATCGCTGACGGTGGCATTCGTTACAGCGGTGACATTGCCAAAGCCATCGCCGCCGGTGCGTCGAGCATCATGATGGGTGGCATGTTCGCTGGCACAGAAGAAGCCCCGGGCGAGATCATTTTGTACCAAGGACGCAGTTACAAAAGCTACCGTGGCATGGGCAGCATCGGGGCGATGCAACAAGGCAGCGCCGACCGTTATTTCCAAGAGGCCACCACAGGCAACCCTAACGCAGACAAGCTCGTGCCTGAAGGCATCGAAGGACGTGTGCCTTACAAAGGTTCCATGGTCAGCATCGTTTACCAAATGGCTGGCGGTGTCAGGGCCGCCATGGGGTATTGCGGATGTGCCACTATTGAAGACATGCGTGAGCGCGCAGAGTTCGTTGAAATCTCCGCCGCAGGCATGCGTGAAAGCCATGTGCACGATGTGCAAATCACCAAGGAAGCGCCCAACTACCGCGCCGATTGACAACCGCTCAGTTGCCGCTAAACACATTGCCATGGCTCACCACAAAATATTGATATTGGATTTTGGCTCGCAGGTCACGCAATTGATCGCTCGCCGCATACGCGAAGCCCATGTGTATTGCGAGGTACACCCTTGCGATGTGACGGACGATTGGTTGCGCCAATACGCCGCCGATGGACTGCTCAAAGGCATTGTGTTGTCCGGCAGCCATGCCAGTGTTTACGAAGCCGACACCGACAACGCACCTGCCGCGGTGTTCACACTCGGTGTGCCGGTGCTTGGCATTTGCTACGGCATGCAAACCATGGCACAGCAACTGGGTGGCAAAGTCGAGAGCGGGCACCAGCGTGAATTTGGTTATGCAGAAGTTCGTGCCAGAGGCCACACTGACTTGCTCAAAGACATCGCTGACTTCACCACCCCTGAAGGCCATGGCATGCTCAAAGTGTGGATGAGCCATGGCGACAAGGTCACTGAATTACCGCCCGGCTTCAAGTTGATGGCCAGCACCGACAGTTGCCCCATCGCTGGCATGGCCGATGAAGCGCGGCATTTTTATGGGGTTCAGTTTCACCCTGAAGTGACCCATACCGTGCAAGGCAAAGCCTTGCTCAACCGGTTTGTGCACCAGATTTGCCAGGCACGTGCCGATTGGGTAATGACAGGTTATGTGGATGAAGCAGTGGCTCGCATTCGCGCCCAAGTGGGTGACGAAGAAGTGATTTTGGGTTTGTCAGGTGGTGTGGATTCTTCGGTGGCCGCCGCGTTGATACACCGCGCCATTGGCGACCAATTGACCTGTGTGTTTGTCGACCACGGCTTGTTGCGTTTGAACGAAGGCGATGCGGTGATGGAGATGTTCGCAGGCCGCTTGCACGCCAATGTCATTCGCGTGGACGCCAGCGATTTGTTTTTGGGTCAATTGGCCGGTGTCAGCGACCCTGAGGCCAAACGCAAAATCATCGGGGCTGAATTTGTCACCGTTTTCAAAGAACAGGCAGCCAAACTCAAAGCAGGCGACGGCGGGCACAAAGGTGCCACGTATTTGGCGCAAGGCACCATTTACCCGGATGTCATCGAGAGCGGCGGCGCGAAAAGTAAAAAAGCCGTCACCATCAAAAGCCACCACAACGTGGGCGGTTTGCCCGAGCAACTTGGTTTGAAATTGCTAGAGCCTTTGCGCGATTTGTTCAAAGACGAAGTGCGCGAACTCGGCGTGGCTTTGGGTTTGCCGCATGACATGGTGTATCGCCATCCGTTTCCTGGCCCTGGTCTGGGTGTGCGCATTTTGGGTGAGGTCAAAGCAGCGTACGCCGATTTGCTGCGTCGCGCGGACGCCATCTTCATTGAAGAATTGCGTAACACCCCATTCACTGGCGATGCATCGGCAGTGGCTTTTGGCGGGACGCAAGCGCCGCGTAACTGGTACGAAGCCACCAGCCAAGCCTTTGTGGTGTTTTTGCCAGTCAAATCGGTGGGCGTCATGGGCGATGGCCGCACCTATGAACACGTGGTGGCATTGCGCGCCGTGGTCACCAGCGATTTCATGACCGCCGATTGGGCAGAGTTGCCTTACAGTTTGTTAAAGAAAGTGTCGGGGCGCATCATCAATGAAGTGCGCGGCATCAACAGGGTGGTGATGGATGTGAGCAGCAAACCACCCGCGACCATAGAGTGGGAGTGACCGGACAATGAACAGCGCACACCGTCAGGCATTCAAATGAAGTGGCTCATCGTTGGCACATGGTTGTCAGCCATTTTGTTTGGGCATTACCGCGGTCAGGTGCGCGCTGCCTGGCAAAAAGTGTTTCTGGACCACTCTGCATTGCTCGCGCCTTTGAACGCGTTGATGGTGTTGTGCAGCAAGGTGCCGACCACGCCCTACGTGCCGTTGTCTGAATTACCAGAGTTGCAAACCTTGCAAGACAACTGGCAAGTGTTTCGCGAAGAGGCTTTGCATTTGTCTGAGTTGCAACGCATCAAAGCGCCAGACAAACACGACGACATCGGCTTCAATTCATTTTTCAAATACGGATGGAAACGTTTTTATTTGAAATGGTATGACGCGGCACACCCGTCAGCCGCCGAACTGTGCCCGCGCAGTGTGGCTATCTTGAAAAGCATTCCCTCCATCAAGGCCGCGATGTTTGCCGAGTTGCCGCCAGGCGGCAAGCTCAATCGCCACCGCGACCCGTATGCCGGTTCATTGCGTTACCACTTGGGCTTGGTCACGCCCAATGACGATGCTTGCTATATCGATGTGGATGGCGAGCGTCACAGTTGGCGTGACGGGCAGGGCGTGGTGTTTGATGAAACTTACATCCATGAAGCGCACAACACGACATCGCACAACCGCATCATTTTGTTTTGTGATGTCGAGCGACCATCGCGCTTGGCTTGGGTGTCAGCCTTGAACCGTTGGTTCAGTCGTGTCGTGATGTCTGCAGCCAGTTCGCCGAATGACGCAGGTGACCAGACGGGCGCGATCAACAAGCTCACCCATTGGCATTTTGTGTTGGATCAAAAGCGCAAGGCTTTCAAACAATGGAATCGACCGGTTTATCGACTGACCAAATACAGTCTGATCGCAATCATCGTGTGGGGAGTGATTTCGCTTTAAGACATGCAGTCGGCGAAAAAACGAATGGATAACGACATGACGGTCGGGCCGACGCGAACGTTGCCGTAGGCGGTGAGCGGCAACCGAGCCGGCATGGCGTGAATACTTCACTTCAATTGAAACAGGCAAGTCTTTAACGCATTGCCTTAAGAAATCACGTCTTATCCAACGCCTGCTCAATATCCCAAATGATGTCGTCCAGCGTTTCCAAACCCACACTCAAACGAATCAAATCTGGCGGCACGCCTGCTGCAATTTGTTGTTCTTCAGATAACTGACGGTGCGTGGTTGAAGCCGGGTGAATCACCAAACTTTTGGCATCCCCGATATTGGCCAGATGAGACAAAAACTGCACATGCTCAATGAAGGCTTGACCCGCAGCAGCTCCACCTTTGACACCAAAGGTCAACACCGCACCAGCGCCGCGCGGCAGGTACTTGTTAGCCAATGCATGGTCCGGATGATCGGACAGCCCCGGGTAATTCACCCAAGCCACTTTGGGATGTTTTTGCAAATGCTTGGCCACCGACAGTGCGTTGCTGCAATGGCGGTCCATTCGCAAAGACAAGGTTTCTGCGCCTTGAAGCAATAAGAACGCATTGAAGGGCGACAGCACCGGCCCGAACGTGCGCATGCCTTCCATTCGGCATTTCATGGTGAAACCAAAGTCGCCAAAGGTTTCATAAAAACGCACACCGTGGTAGCCAGGCGAGGGCTCGGTCATGGTGGGAAAGCGGCCGTTGTCCCAAGGAAACTTGCCAGACTCGATGATGATGCCGCCCATGGTGGTGCCATGCCCACCGATGAATTTGGTCGCCGAATGGATGCTGATGGCTGCACCCCAAAGAAACGGTTGGCACAAATACGGACTGGCAAACGTGTTGTCAATGAAAAGCGGCACACCCGCTTGGTGACCGATCTGGGCAACGGCCTCGATGTCCAGCACATTCAAAGAGGGGTTGCCCAAGGTTTCCGCATACAAGGCTTTGGTTTTGGGTGTGATGGCACGGGCAAAATTTTGCGGGTCAGAGGCGTCCACAAACACGGTTTCAATACCGAGCTTTTTGAAGTTGACACCCAGTTGCGTGTGCGTGCCACCGTACAAGGTCTTGGCTGCAACGATTTGGTCACCCGCTTCACAGACATTGAGCAAGGCGATCATTTGTGCGGCCATGCCACTGCCAGTGGCAACCGCCGCGCGTCCGCCTTCCAGGGCGGCGATGCGTTCTTCCAGTACCGCGACCGTGGGGTTGGACAAGCGCGAATACACGTTACCGAAGGTTTGCAGGTTGAACAAACTCGCGGCATGCTCGGCGCTGTCGAACACGTAAGACGTGGTTTGGTAAATGGGGACAGCGCGGCTGCCAGTGGCTGCATCGGGTATTTGCCCCGCGTGCAAGCTGAGCGTGTCGAAACCAAATTTGCGATCTGCCATGGGGGTTTAAGTAGGAGGAATTTGACGTTGGGCCGATATCACGCCGGTATTGACGCCAAACCAACCCAGGCCGCCGAACAACCGGGCATGTTCGATCTTGACACACCGGTCCATCACCACGGTCAAGCCAGCGTCTTTGGCGATGCGTTGCGCGTCTGTGTTGACCACACCCAATTGCAGCCACAACACCTTGGCGCCAATCGCAACGGCTTCTTGTGCGATGGCTGGCGTGTCCGCAGGTTTGCGAAATACGTCGACGATGTCGACGTCAAATGGAATGTCTGCGAGGCTGGCATAACAGGTCTCGTCCAGAATTTGCGGGTATTTGGGATTGACCGGCACGATTCGGTAGCCATGGGCTTGCATGTATTTGGCGGCGAAATACGAGGGCCGGAACCAATCGGCAGACAAACCAACCACCGCTATCGTGCGGTGTTGTTTCAAAACCTGTTTCAGTACGCGAATCTCACTCATTTGCGGGATATTAGCCGATTCACGAAATAAAGATTGCTTTATGGCCAGAAACAGTGCATAGTCGGACTTCGATATCAGGTTATGTCGTTGTAGTTCGTTTTTAGTTCTGCCCTTATAGGTATTTCTCCCTTCGTCTCATCGCCTGTCTTGACCTTCGACCCCGAGGGGGGCTTCCCTTTTTTTTAAGAAATGCAATACATGGCAACAGGTACAGTGAAATGGTTTAACGAGTCCAAAGGTTTTGGCTT